>Ga0307376_10000816_pt1 | contig 36577 bp, 36 predicted proteins | sample TR2MG_FD_202536 | JGI IMG/M metagenome (GOLD analysis project Ga0307376, IMG submission 202536) | Soil microbial communities from Risofladan, Vaasa, Finland - TR-2 | ecosystem: Environmental > Terrestrial > Soil > Coastal area > Acid sulfate soil | place: Finland: Risofladan, Vaasa | collected...
CGTTTTACTAAAGAGCGTAAAGATTTACGTGTACCATCTCCTAAATTAATGCGAGGGGAATTCACAAAACCCCCTAAATACTGAGGATACGTTTATGTCTAATGATTTTGATCAACCGGCATTACCTGATTCTTTTTCTTTAATGCCTCCTACTAACGGATATGTTTTACCTTCTGAACATCTTAGTATAAGCCAAATTGAAATGTACATGCGTTGTCCGCGGCAATATGAATTTCGATATCTTAAAGATATGCGACGGTTGCCTGGAGTATCTATGGCTTTTGGCAGCGCCATGCATAAAGGCGTAGAGATAACGCACAATCATTTGATAGACCATGGTAAACCCGCGCCGCATGACGCAGTAGAAAGTTCTTTTGCAGATACATTAAAATTTATTTCTACGGATATTCCGGAAGATGAGTGGGTTCAAGAAGGTGTGACAGAAGCGCGTCTTACAGACGTAGGTACACGTCTGATTCGTTCATATAATACCATGGTTGCACCGCGAGTACGACCGCAAGTTAAAGATGGTGTTCGTGGTGTTGAAAAACGTTTTAAAGTTGATATTTGTAATGTACCAATCGTCGGTGTTATTGACTTAATCGATACGAATACAGAAACAGGACTGCTTTCTACTGCTGAAAAAGAACTACTAGAGCAGCAAAAAGCACATGTTCCTGAAATAATGCGTACAGCGGTCATTGATTTTAAAACAAAGCAAAAATCATTCAGTCAAACAGATGTCAATAATGCTTTGCAATTGACAATGTATTCGTATGTCGAACAAGTCCCTACGGTGCGTTTTGATCAGTTTTTACGTTTAAAAGTACCAACATTTAAGCGCATCCAATCAACGCGCACTGCTTCTGATTATCAGTGGTTGAAACAGATTGTTGTAGGAGTAGCAAAAGCTATTCATGCCGGCTCATTTCCTCCGTGTGACCCCGCGGCATGGGCATGTAGTCCCAAATGGTGTGGTTACTGGTCACTGTGTCGAGGAAGGAAAAGTTAACAATGATTCAAAACAATCTTACATTAGAGTATGTAATTTTATTTCTGAATGATTTGTTAGACCGAGATCGTACGGCTATTTCAACATTGCTTGAAACACGCGTACCCATCAATGAAGCTCTTGTGCGCCATCCTACGTTACAACATACGCGTAATTATTTAACAACAAAACCAGAAGTAGGTCTGTTGGGTGTAATCAACGGTTTGTTCGGTACCCTTCAAGGCGGTCCACGTAACGGTTGGGGTCCCATTACAGCTCGTTTTGATGAACACAATAACTGCCTTGGGTTTTTTAAAACGGAGAACAAATAAATGGCATTCTGGGAAGAATTAACGGAACACGAGCACGAGATACGACAAGAATGGGATGAGTTGTGGCAGCAAGCCGGTGATGGACCCATTACACAAACCCAAGCGTTGCGTACATTAGATTGTTTATGGAAACGTTCACACTTAGACATCATGCAGCGTATTCCTCGTTATCAAGAATTTTTCCCAACAAAGCAGTTTTATACAAATCGTTTAAAAGACGCAAAGTACCTCTGGTGGCTTGATCACGCTACTGGAGGTGTAAATGGATGGGGTACGTTAGCTTGGTTTTCCTCAAAGCCGCAAAGCCGTAAGCAATGTTTCAAGACGGAAAAAGAAGCCCAAGAATACGCGCACAAACGTAAAGGAACTGTCCGTATACAGGACGGAAAATATTGGACTGTGTGGCAAGGATACGCGGGTGCCAGTACACATTTTGTTCTTTTTGCGAACGGGCTTCCTTTTCAATTAATTCCTTTAACACACGGGTGTTGGGGCGAACCAAAACGTAACAGCGACAGTATTCAAATTGAAATGGTTAATGCGCTTACTGTCCAATTGGTAAACCAACATTGGCATTATTGGGCGGGGCCGGTGCCCCAGGAAACTTTAGCTATTCAACCTCCTGAACTTCTAGGTCGTCCTTATCGAGGTGCAACAGCAATGTTGCCGTACACATGGCAACAAGTCATTAGCAACATCAAACTCAAGCGTTTATGCATTGCCGCATATCCTGGTCGATTTTCCCCTCACCGTATGAGTGAACATGCGCATTGGAATGAGGGAAAATTCGATATGGGGCCTCTATGGCCCTTTGAGCTGTGTAATAAAGCAGCGTTTGAAAATTTCTCTATTGAAGCATACAGCTTCATGGAACTTTTTGTTCATGCGCCAGACGCAGATGAAAAAGTAGATCATCAAGAAATTGATGCCTGGTTAGCCCAAGAACACGCTACAGAGGATGAGGACGAGACAGAAGTAACGTTGCTTGAAACACAGCAACAACTTTTATCTTTATACGGTCCAAATGCCTTGCCTATCGACGGTGCAGACGGTAAAATAGGACCGGAAACGGCGGCAGCTGTTCTTCATTTTCAAGAGAATTGGAATCGTCATAATCCTAAAGATCTGTTAGCAATAGATGGTATTGCCGGGATACAAACGCAGCGCCGGTTGCAGCAGGCGCTTAAACTGGGCGGGGCATTTAAAAAGATACCCGTTTAAAGGAGACGCACATGAAAGTCAAAGTTACGAAACAGTGTGACCGTTGTAAACGACAAGAAGCGATTGAAGTAGACAGTGCCGAATTACCTGAACTCGAAGAACGTCAACAACGGCAGCAAGCGTGTATTAATGAGCTGACTGCCGCTTTCACGCAGTTTGCCGCGGAAGACGTTCCCGATCTGGTTATTTACTTCAAAGGTAAGGTTATGACCATCAACTGCGTTTGTGATGCTTTTTGCAAACGTACGGTGGAAAACAATCTCAAACATGTCTTTCGTGAGGTTGATCCCGCTGCGCGTAAACCGCGAGGGCGTAAGACCAAGAAAACTGTTGAAGGCGAAGGGGTTGTTGAAGTGAGTATGGCAGACGAAACTGAGGACCAAACTGAGGATTTCAAAAATGAAACCCCTTTAGAGGTACAAGGAGGAAACCATTCCCAAGAGGTTATCCCTGAGGTTCAGGTGTAACTCTTGGGTCGGCTCGAAACACAGTGTCGTCGTATTTTAGCTTTACTCGTAGAGCGGGGTAACCAAGGGGCTACCAACTACGAATTAGCTCGAATCGCGCTCAAGTACACTAGTCGTATTAGTGATCTTCGTGATGGGGGCTATCGTATTTTGTGTACCTGTGAAGATGCATTGCGTGGAGTGTACCGTTATCATCTTTTAAATCAAGTACCACAACCTCAACGTCGTTTATTTGATAGGTAGACACATGGCCGATGATACGTCGTTCGAAAAATACGGTGTCCTTCAAGATGAAGAACGTAAAAAAGAAGCGTCCGTAACTAATAATGAGCTGCATTGTCCTGCGTGCGGGGCTGTGTTAGAGCCGCTCAAAGATCGTAATGTTTACAAGTGTCCGCAGTGCGGAACACGTCCGTTTGAAGACCATGTCAATTCGTAAAGATAAAGTTTTTCGTGAATTACTAGAACGTTATAAACTGATTCGTGCAATTCATACGTGTTATTATACACAGTTGAATTGTGAAGTCGAACGTTTCTCACCAGAGTTCTTTTACGTCATAGGGGATGTAATAGAAGGGAAACCTATCGATGAATCAACACTTCGTCATTTAGACATGGACCGTGTAAGAGAATTTTTAAAAGAGGACAAATGAGCTGATGAAAACACGACTAGATGTTCTTCTTAATGCTATTCATAATGCTGCATGCCGTGTAGAATACATGACACGTGCTAAACGACATCTTCGACGAGAACATGTTAAAGGTGTAGTTAATTTTGCTACTTTTGTCTCTCATGGATTAGAGGCGTTTTTACCCAATAATACCACATTAAAAACAACGTCTTCGATCCTTACTAATTTAAATGAACCAGTACAACGTTGGGGTGCTTCGGCACAAGCGTATGATCAACGATTGTGTACTTGTTTACGACATGTGCAGCAAAAATTGGTACAAACAACGATTGAAACTGAACGTAACGAGCTTTTAGCACAGCAAAAACTACTTTTGGATTTGCTGGGGCCAGAAGGAAAATAACCTATGATCTTAACCGGACCTGCTATTAAAAATGCACGAACAGCAGGGGAGATACTCATTGAGCCGTTTTCAAATGAACAGCTCAATCCTAATAGCTATAATGTCCGGTTAGGACCTCGACTAGCTGTGTATCTCCCTTCTCCTGGCGTGTTTTACCCTGAAGATATAACTGCGCAAACGCAGTTTCCGGCAACTATTTTAGACTGCCGGGTCGCTAATTATTTATTTTCATTTCCTATACCGAATGAGGGTATGGTGCTTTATCCAGGTAAACTGTATCTGGGCAGTACTCTGGAAACGACCCATACAGATAAATACGTCCCCATGATTGAGGGCCGTAGTTCCTTGGCCCGTTTAGGTCTCTCAATCCATCAGACAGGAGGATTCGGTGATCAAGGCTTCAACGGTTCTTGGACGTTAGAATTGGCTTGTATAGAGCCTATACGGATCTACGCAGGCATTAAAATAGGACAGATCCAGTTCTGGGAATCACGCGGAGAAGCACAGCTGTATCGCGGTAAGTATTATCATCAAACAGGACCGACTCCCAGCCAGCTGCACAAAGAACTACAAGGAGATCTTTGACCATGGTTGACGAAATGGTGTCTTTGTCCCCTGACCAGCCGGAAGTAGTTATGCCAGTGAAACAAACAATCACACCACGTACACGTGGTAAAAAAGCAAATAAAAACGGGCAAGCGGTACCGCCTTTACGTTCTTTAGCGGATGAAATCAAACAAGTAACGGATGGTGTGCGTCCTTATACACAACGTGATGTTTTTTGTTTGCCACCTGATGATATCTACATTGAAAAAGGAATGAATCCACGGCAAGTATTCGATAAAGACGAGTTAAATCGTATGGCAGCCACGATTCGACACATTGGCGTGTTACATCCTTTAGTGGTTCATAAACGAAATGATAAATATTTTCTAGTAGGTGGTGAACGACGTTTGAAGGCGTGTCGTATTGCCGGTTTAAAAGAGGTTCCGGTTCGTTTATTTAATGGAACGGATAGTGAAATTGAATACGCCCGTCTTGTAGAAAACATGTATCATGTCCATCTCCACCCGCTTGAAGAAGCACGTGGCTTTGCTGGATTACTGGGTAAAGAAATTACACTGTACGACGACAAAAACGGCAAGCGTACTGTTACTATAAACGCTAAAGTCTTGTCTGATTTGTCGAAACTGTCACAAAGTTACATCAGTCAACGATTAGCTCTTTTGGATTTGCCTAAAGAAATACAACATGCTTTGTTGATCAATGACATTACGTTTGCTCAAGCACGTGAGATTCGTAGTGCAGAAGATCATGCCGCTCAAATGATTATTTTTAAGAAAATAATCGACGGTAAGATGTCACGTGCCGTAGATGTAAAGCAAACATTAGAGCGACAGCGAGCACAAAAAGCGCTTAAAAGCGATGAAGAAGAGAAGCCTCGTCGTGGACGTCCACCGCAAACAGATGTTACGTTGCCCAATATTACCAAACAAGTTTTGGAAACTGCATTAGACCGCTTACGGACAGTGCGCATCAAATCACGAACTGTTGGAGAGATTCGTGAAAGCGTGGCAACACTATATGAACGTCATGAAAAAGCACGATCTGATGAACGAAAGCAACAGCTACGTGGCGCAATTGCATACGCTGAATGGATCGCTGGTTTCAAAGATTCATTTTAGTTGGTACACAGGTCTATTGTTTTATAAATATTTTGTCGAATCAACCGCTTTCGTAATTCATCCATCGCTTCCACTTTTATTTGGCGCACACGCTCAGAACAAACACCTAGTTTTTGAGCGATTTCACGTAATGTTTTAGCTTCTTCTCGTATTCCGAAATAAGCAATGAGTACGTAAGCATGTCGATCTTTAAGACTGCTCAATAGATTATACACCATTTTACGTGTTTGAATAACAGATATGTCGTCTTCGGTATGTGCGATGATTTGATCTGAAATGTCATCGAAAGGAACGTAATTAAAACCAACTTCTTGTCCTGCTTGTCGTTGTCGATGGTGTTCTTTTTGTTTATAGGGAGGGATATGGACAAGAGAAGAGGCGTATAATTCAGCACGTATGGCTTCACAAATCCACCACGCGGCGTACGTTAAAAAACGTGTTGTATAATGCTGCGCTTCTTGAGCACGTAAAGGTCGACCACAATTACAGCGTTGTCGTTTGGGTTGTGGCACATAATTGTTAGTTTGACATTTTGGACATCGAATAACCCAAGGCATGTAGCGGTCGACAGCGACCATAAGTCCAACATTACCTGCCGCAATGAGTGTTTTTAAAAAGTCGTTATCTCCTCGATAGTACTGTTTAGCGGTACGAATAACAAACCGTAAACCCCCTTCAACAATTTTTTTCCGTGCAATTTGGTCTCGTTTTTCGTGGTACCGACGGAATAGTTCACGTTCTTCATCCCCGTTAGCGGGCATTCGTGCACGACTGACTTCATGAAAGTACTGTGTGTAAGACCGGTCCTCAGAGTAAAAATTCAAAGCAGTACCTCCTGTGAGGGAACAAAGTGTATCGGATTTTGAGAAGTTAGCGCCATTTTAACACCAAATATTATTTTTGCGCTACTTAGAATTAGCATATCTTGACGAATCCTTAGCACGTTGTGGTATCGTGCTATCTTCAGCCTCTAAAAAAGGAGATTTTTGATGGATACCCCAGAGACCTCGAATACCCAAACTGAAACGACCGAACCCGCTGTTTATACCCCTGGAACAGCGATAGTTCGCCCCGCAGAAGCACACCTACTCAAAGTCAGAGACGATGTGATGGCCCAGATGCAGGCCCTTCGAGATCGACTTTCTAACGAGGAGGAGAAGAAAATCGTTGAAAAGTTCATTCGTTTTAATAACCCCAATAAACGAGGGCGTGAAGAAATGCCCGTTAAATGGACGATTCCTGTACTGCGTATCGTCCAAGGCATGACCCGAGAACGTCCTCAGAATTCGCAAGTAGGAGATTTGTATACAAGTACCCAGCAACTCTTGAACTCGCCCGTGCAAGTTACGGCTCTCTACATGCACGAAGCCAATCGCATGTTTAATATGGGCGGTGGTGAAGATGCGCCTTCGTGTTTCTCACCCGATGCCCGATTAGGCGATCCGTATGGGTGGTGCCATGCATGTCCGCACCTCCCTAAATTCAAAAACAGCGCTAATAAAGCAACGTCGTGTGATAACGGATTTTTGTTCACGGTACTGACAAGCGATTTGAAAGTACTTATCGTCGAGTTTTACAAAACGTCTCGAAGAGTTGGAGTCAAATTCGATGATTATTTGAATAATTCCGAGGAGATGTGGGATCATTGGTTTCAACTCAAATCTGACAAAATGGCCTATGACGGAAAAGAGTGGTACGTGTTTAAGGTTGTCCCCACAAACACCGAAACACCGATATATGTGCGTGAAACCGCGTCGATTCTGCATACGATGGTCGCTACGCAACGAAAAATGATGCTTCAAGAGCATTATGATCAAGTGCATAAAGCTACGGCCGCAATGGAGGCGGTAGCTGAAAACGTACCTAATGGTACGGTCATTCCTGACGAAGATCCTACGGGTATTCTGTAACATTTAATTAAGCAACGTACGCTGGTGTTGTTGACCAGCGTACGTTGTTTTTAGGGGACTCATGTTAGACGCTAAACAAACATTACTCACGTATGCTCCTTGGTCTTATTCTATGGCTGGTTTAGCTAAAGATTGCAGTTATGCATTTAATAAAAAGTATGTTGAGAAAGTTAAGGGAGATAAACCAGAAGATAGTGCAACCTCTACGGGTACAATAGCACATCGTATTTTAGAGCTCGGTTTATTGGGTACTGCAGTAGATGCGGCGTATACCCAAGCATTAGTTGAATATCCTCAGATAACATTTGAACAGCGATCACAGCTAGAATGCTTTCGTGATGCAATCGAGTCTTTTTTACGCGATGTGGATACCTTGGACCGTAAAATAGGCATTGTATACCGAGACGTAGAAGCGGAGTTGTGTATCACACCTGATTTTACGGCGGCGTCGTATAGCGAAGGTTCTGACCGTCTTTTACGGGGTAAAGTCGATTTACATCTAGTGCTTAAAAACGGGCAAGCTTTGGTGATTGACCATAAAAGTGGTGCGGCACGTGCAATTAAATACCATCAGCAACAACTTGATGCGTATTTGGTGTTCATTACTGCCAAACAGCCGGATGTTTTAAGCGCTCGAGCAGGAATCCATTATGTAGGTACCCTGCCTGATCGACGTGGGAAGCGAACGGTTTGGGGACCGGGGTATTCAAGGCATGCGGTTCAATCCATGGTACGTGAACGTGTTTGGTCGTGGTTGCTATCGGTAGCCGCTAATCTCAATGAAATCAAACCCAATAAGTGTTGGCGTTGCAGTCGGTTTTGTGAGTACCAACTACAATGTCCCTTGTTTAATGGACAGTCTTAGGACAGGCAATCAATGGCCAAGAAAAAAGGTAGTTCAGACACAAGTACAGCGCCTTCCGATAAATATTTAAAAGAATTAACACCCCATCGGATCCGGTCTTTATGGACGCAAATAGACGCTACTGACTGGATGCACCTTTTACGTACGGTATGTCCAGAAAGTAATTGGACTACAGGCAATCGCCTTATTAAAGGGCGCTGTCCATTTCATGCAGATAAAGACCCTTCTTTTATTGTCAATTTCAATAATCGGCACGCTAAGTGTTACGGGGGTGATTGCGGAAAATATTTCTGGGACCCCATACGTTTTTACATGGCGCTGCATAAAAACACTGTCATGTCGTATGCTACCGCGCTGACGGAATTAAAAGAAAAATATAGCTTAAAATTACCCAAAGTTTTAATCAAAGAACTTAGCCGTCGCCAACAGCGACGTGAAATGAAACACGTTCTATTTCATGTCATGCGCGGAGAGCTTATCGATGCCCAGTCGATGTTGTCAAGCCCTAAGCCACCGCCTGAGCTGTTGTATCTAAAAGATACTGTTGCGTACTTAGAGTATCGTAAACTGCCGCCTGAATGGCACCTGCTTCCTGTAGGCGTTATGCCTCCTGAACTCCGTTTAGAAAAACTTGTTAAAGACAAGTGCCAAGCACTAAAAGTCGAGGATTGTTGGGAAGAAGCCAAAGCGTATTTAGGTACCAACATGGATGTGCAGTGGCACGGGGCGCTCGTTTTTTTTACAGGAGAGTCGCCTAACGATATCTGTCGCCTTAAATTGCGTCGTGTACCTCCACATATCAATGGCTTTTTCGACACATCTGTTAAAGACATCAGTATGATTAAAGACGAATTTGAAACGTCTACAGGTGTTTTTGGCTTATGTGGTGTCGACATGTATCAGCCTTATTTTGCAAGTCGACAAATCAAATCATTTGTTTATGTTGAAGGGGAGTTTGATGCGTTAGCCGTAATAGCGCATCAAATAGAAAAAACACGCATTAATTTTATGTGTTTTTCAGGAGGCGGCGGTGGCACTGAAGGATTGGATTTGCTGTCCAACTATGGATTTCAAACAGGACACATCATTGGAGACCGTGACGAAGGGGGTGAGAAATTTATTGCTCAGACGATGGAAAAAACAACCAAACTGGGCATGCGCATATTTAATTGGCCACAGCGACTACTTATCAAAGACGTCAATGGGGACGCTTTAAGTAAGATAGATCCTGATGAGGCCATTAAAACGTGGGGCTTTGACGCTTTTGAAGAAGAGGCGTGTAATCTTTCCAATTACACACTACCGCATCTATGGGCTATTGAAAAAGCAACCAAAGACATGGATGCGATTGATCCCAATGATATTCGGTTTTTAACTGCACGTGCCATTCATTGGGGTAAATTAGTTCGTAACTCTACAGAACAATTCGCGTATGTTGAAGCACTAAAAAAACAATTTACAGTTGATGCAGGACATTTACTCGTTGAAATTGCATCAACGGAAGAAACAGAAGATACGTTTATTACGCGTCTTACGGATGTACTTGCAACCCGTTTACACGTCATGCAGCTTGTGCAGACAAAAACAACGCCTTTTTTACGTGTATTTGATCGTAAATCAGAATGTGTTTATGAGCTCGCTGTTGGAGACATGAATCGTATTCGTGCTGTTCTGGAAGGTATGTTTAAAACAGATTTGCTGACATACGTTACTAACGATGTCGGGATTCCTTCTTTCTTAGCTACTGAAGACGATGATCAAACTAAATCCGTATATACACAAAAATCAGTACGTATTAATAACTATTTTACGTTAGCCATTAGTCGTTTACTAGCTACTGTACCGCCTACGAAAGATTTAAAATACTTAGGAGCAGGGGTGCATGCAATTGCACCGGCACTTGATAAACCAGATGCAGACTTTTGTATGTACTTGGTCAACGGCGTGTCAATGTATAAAGCCGAGTACAACGGTCATCAGTGTCATTGGACACAGCTTAGTGGCCCTTCTGATGGGCAATACGTTGCGTATATCGACGGTGAACTCACTCCTGCCGTGTATTTACCGTTTGTAAAAAGTGCAGACGATTTGAACTACAAGTCAAGTTGGACAATAGAAAGCCTTTTTAATCAAATTTATGCTTTGGTTAGTACTGCGTGGGGATTTAAGAAACATTATTTATCCAGTGAACTTTTAACTGCTTTTGTTATGCACGCTAGTGTCGGTAATTGTTTTCCACGACATCCGATGATTATGTTAACCTCTGATCAACAGGGAGGTAAAACAAGTTTTATGGGCGGACTGATTGGAAAACAACAGTCACCCATCTCTTTAGTATACGATGCGGTGTTTTTGGATAATTACACTGCTGCAGGTATTCGTCAAAAAATGAATTACAGTTCTTTATGCCTGTGTTTAGATGAATTTGAAGACAAAGGAACAAATGATTCTAAAAGTGTTACCATGCGTCGCGTTCTAGAACTGTATCGAGGACACGCTAGCTCGCATGGTGTAACTGTTATGGGATCAACCTCGGGAATAGTACGCGAGTATTGTTTACCACACCCTTTAATAATTGCCGGTATTCGTGGACTACATGAACATGCAGATTTGTCTCGTTTTATACTCGTAGAGATGAACCGTGACGCGACACGTCCTAATCCAGAAGGGGTCATTTTACAGATGATCGGTGCAGAACGTGTTCAAGAAATTAAGCACGATTTACCTTTAGTAATGTATCAAAATGTGTATGCATTACGAGAAGCTTATTTTAAAATTGCTGAAGAGTATCAACAAAACAGTAGTTCTATGCTCAGTTCTCGAGGACGTGAACGTTTTTATGGTTTGATGGCGATCATGAAATTAGCAGGGCGGGACTATAAATCCTTTTTGGAAAGTTATACGTCTCAGCACTACACTGAAATTAAGTACATGTCGACGGCAGCACTGCACAATGACTTATTTCAAGAGTTGTTATCATCTCCAAATATTCGTTTACCCGATACCGATGACATGCGCCCACGTACGTTAAACTCCATTTTGGCGAGCAATAAGCCTGAAATTCTTAATGATACGCAAAGTGGTCTGTATTACGATGAAGAAACGCATTGGTTGGGTGTACATTGGCCTACTGTCATCCATACGATTATTCGGTACACTGAATTGCGTGGTCAAAGTCCAATTATCTTAAAACAACATGCATCTCGTCATAAACGCCATGTAACTGAACGAGCTGTAGCACGTACGGGCGTATTAGAACGTTTACAACCTGTGATTGGACGCATCATTTCTCAGAGTGACATTAGCTTTTTTCAAATAGAAGAAATGGTTACCGACGCTGAGGCACGTCGTCCTGAAGTAAAAGGTAGAGACACTGAAACACCTGCAGAAGAGTATAAAGAGAAGCTTAAGGGTGCTAAATTCCCTACGCCGCCTCCTTTACCTCCAGAAAAGAAGAAAAGTCAAAACACACTTAAACTGGTATCAAACGTAAAGCACAGGATTGTTCCTACTGATGATATCTAGTAATGAACCAAATACCGCGTATGACCGACCTGAACTAAAACCAGAAACATGTACAGGGTGCCCTCTTTACAGTAGAAGACGAATACATCCTGCAGGTAGTACAAAACAAACTAAAATTTTAATATTAGGGGAGTATCCTGCATTAACCTCACCACAAGGAGGACAACCGTTCAAAGATCGCGCAGGGAGTATTGTGCGAACGTTATTGAAACGTATTCGTCAACCGTATTACGCAACACCTGAAGGTACGCTCAGATGGGCTACTCTTGATCCCTATTTTTGTTATGTGGCTCAGTGTGCGACTGATGATCGTCCCAATAAAGTCACTTTAACTAAATGTCGTCCTAATGTTGAGACGCTTATTACACAGATCAAACCTAAACTGATTATAACATTAGGAGCATTAACGTTACAGAGCTTGTTTAAACAAACGTTTAAATTTGATTCTGTACGTGGGACATATTTAAAATATCAGCAAGGAAGTGGCGATGACTTTTTTGAATGTGATGTCTTACCTACGTTTACCCCGCGTGCGGTTTTGGCTAAGTCAGGGCTTTATGAGGCTCTATATCGGGATTTACAGAGTGGCTTTTTACGGGCTGAAAATCAAGAGGTTCAATCTCTTCTTACCGAAGATGATTTCAGACAACATTATAGATTTCCTCATACTGTCGATGAAGTACGTATACTAATTGATGATATTTTAAATTACAGTAATGAACAGACCCGCACGGATACACACATCGTTGCAGTTGATACTGAAACAACGTCTTTAGAGCCGCATGATCCCAATGCAAAAATGATTGCCATTTCCTTCGCTTGGGATCGATTGCGTGCCGCAACTGTTATCTTAGACCATCCAAAAGGTTGGTGGACGGCTAGTGAACTGGAGCAGGTTAAAGAGCACGTCAAACGATTGCTAGCATCACAAAAACCAAAGGTACTACACAACGATAAATTTGACCGTAAATTTATTTTTCACAGTTACGGTTGGCAATTAAATCGAGTTGTATGGGACACGTTATGTGGTGAGCATTTAATAGAGGAAGATAAAAAAGGAGAATACAGTTTAAAAACGTTAACCAAAGAGCGTTTGCCTCAATATGCCAACTACGAAGGACGTGTTGATGAATTGCGTGAAGCGCATGGAGGGGGTACCCGCGCAGGAGAATCTAAAAAATATCGTAAAGCTATGCTAGGGTATCAGAAAAAATACCTAGAATATTTAGCCGAATTGCCCGTATATGAGGCCGCTAACGCAAATTATCTGCAAGCACTTGAAGAACGTACCGCCAGATACGCGGCTGAAAAAATAGCGGCTAAAAAAGAAAAACGTAAAATAGATCAAAGCCGTGTTGGACCGAGACCTAAAAAACCACGACTGCCTCGTACTCCCACAAAACCAGAACGTCAAGAACCATTTAATTTTGCTGATATTCCTTTACCTGATTTAGAACTGTATGCTGCTGTAGACGCTGATGTAACCCGGCAATTGTTGTGGTTTCAGAACGCCGCAATGAACAAGGAGTATGTGAACGATAAACAACTGTATGCGACACACAAAGAAGATATGCCGTATCAGTGTGTTAAGCATTTAATGAAACAACATGTGATTCCTACTAGCCAGGTGTTGGCTGATATGGAATTCACAGGGTTCCCTGTAGATGTTGCTTACGTACACGAGCTCGATCAAAAGCTACAAGAACTGTTAGAAAAAACAGAAAAAGAATTGTATGCTCTTGCAGGCCAACCCTTTGTAATCGGAAATCCGCAAGCCATTACACGGGTTCTTTTCAGCCAGGGTTTTTATAACGAAGGCGAAAAGATCATTTTACCGCGTACAGACGATCTGAAGCGAACACCTAAGGGGCAATTAAAAGCAGATGAAAAAGCGCTGTTGTACATTGCTAATACGTATAAGTATGACTTTCCTCGAAAGGTCATTACGTATCGAAAAGCGGCTAAAGCACGGACGCCCTTTTTAACTAACGTGATGGATCATGCTGTTTTTGATGGACGGATGCACTCATCATTTCATATTACAGGTACAGCTACAGGAAGACTTTCTTCGTCAGAGGAGAACCTTCAAAATTGTCCAAAAAAATTAGCAGGTTACAACATAAAAAAGATTTTTATCCCGCCCCCGGAAATGGTGTTAGTTAACACGGACGCCAAGGGAGCTGAAGTACGCATTTTTGCATCTTATGCCAAAGATGTGCGTTTGAGTCAAGCGATTTGGGAGGGGTTGGACGCACACAGCTTCTTTACGGCTGAGGTCTACAAAGTCAAGTACGAAGACGTTGAAGCAGCTCGCGTGTTGGTTGACCAGGTAGCTGCGGGTGTTTTGAAAGTATCCCCCCAGCAGCTGGCAGCAGCTGAGCTCTTGGTTAAACGGCGAACGAACTGCAAACGCGTTGTCTTTGGTGTACTCTACGGCGCTCATGCTCCTAAAATTGCGGAAACCGCGGGCATTTCGTTGGTCGATGCCCAAGCCGTCATCAATCTGATGTTCGAGATGTTTCCGTCGATTCCTCAATACATTCGCACAACCGAGCGCGAAGTCAGTAACTATTTGGGGGTCTATACGAAAACAGGGCGTAAACGTCGTTTTCCATTGGCAGAGCGACGCGCGTTTGCTTCACGTTGCTTTCGACAAGCTGTCAATTTCAAAATTCAAAGTACGTCTTCTGACATTGTGCTTTGGGTATTGAATCAAATTCACCCTATTGTCAAATACGACCTCGGAGGTCAATTCCACGCTACGGTACATGACTCTATTGTATTTTCTATACCTCCTAAATATTTGTCGCAAATCAAACCGCTCATGAAAGAGTATGGAACCGATCATGTAAGTCAAGCATTCCCCTGGTTAACGGTCCCCTTCCTATGGGACGTAGAAGCGGGTGACAATTACGGTGAAGTAGGTAATATTGACGAATACATCAAAGGCCATTCAACACAAGGATCTACTGATGACGAACATGAAATCATTTCCGACCAAGACATCATCCAAGAACTCAACGAAAGCTTTCTCATCTAATCGCTTTACTGTAAGTCGTACGGTTGCCGGTATAACGTTGCACTTAGAACAAGCCGTAGTCGGTTCTCAAATACAAACGGTTAACCTCCCTGAAATTGAGTTGGCTAAAATCCCCTCGGAAGCAATCATTAAAGTAGAGGCCCTCCCCGAGCCGCCAGTTCCCCAATATCCCGGTAAAGAGCCCGAGCTTGAAAAACAGGAAGAACATGCGGCGTGGCTCGCACACAAGACCAGTTGGGAGCAGCAACAGCTCAAACAGCACGAAGCTGAGAAAGAAAAACAAGCGCAATTACAGTTGAAACGCGTTACATTAAATGTACCGATTACAAGGACTTACAAGGTCACCATGGACGGACATCAACTCATGGTCTACCACACCTTGCGGGGTCCGGTTATCGGTAAAGTTGTTGGTGAAGACAGCAACCGAGTAACGCTATTCAGTTCGTGTTTTTTGGACCCCAACATCACCCCGGGTAAGATCCACTACATGCCCCTGGCCTTTGCAGGTGAATTTTTTACGCTGTATCGGTCTACCTGTCTTGGTGAAAGTGTACCTCAAGAAGCCGAAGCCATGGGGTATCCTGAATTCATTAAACGCAATCAAGAAGGGCATTACCAGTTTCGGTCACGTTCCGCGTACCACCATGTTTGCACGGACACGTCTGATGACATCGAGCTGGTTTCTGTTACCCAAGGATTGCGTACCCCCTATTTTGGTTTAATCCCTACATCAGATACAGCTGAATTGCACTTGATTGAGCAGGCGCGACGTCAACAAAAATAGGTATTACCTGGTATAAGAGTTTAAATGTGTTTAGCGTGTTTTGGAATGTATTTGGGCGGTTTTGATGTTACGTCAAAAAAGGGCGTGAAGGTTTTGACCTGTAAGAACGAATCTGCCGCGGAGGAACTCATCTGGGCTGCTGCAGGTAACAATGTTAGCAAAACACGCAACTTTCTTTAGATAGGGACCTGTATATCAGGTCGTAGCGTAACGCTACGAATTTTTACCTGTGTTTCACACAAAGATCCACCCGAGCCTGAAGAAACTTCCGCGGATCGAGCTCGGACAATGTTAGCCTATCTTATTTGTACAGATGAAAGTTTAGATACAAGACACCAAAAGATGTCATGGTAGTGTCACGCTACCACCAAGACAGGATGCGGCGTACAGGCAGTATAAAAAGTTGCACGCCTCGGCGTCCTGCGACAAAGTCAGAGTTTCGAACGAAACTCTGACTTCGTCTTGGCACCTCCGCCATCAACTTTTCATAATCGAAGTAAACTTTCATCCATTGAATGTCAAATCCATCAAGATGATTTTAGCTGCCAGCCACGCTAAAAGTTGAGCGTGAAACGAATCATCGGGTTGACTAGGGGCGTGTCGCCATACTTTTTGACCCGTTTGGGTAACTTCTTCGTAAATATTAAGCGTGTCTCGAATTGGTTCTGTCATGAAAGATAATCGTGGATAGATGACGCCACCGCGTTTAAGAACCATGAAATAATTGTCCATCAAGGTGGTACGATCACCTTGATAGCATTCTGCGGCTTCATTGTAGGTTAACGCGCTACCTTGGTGGCCGTATCGCAATTGGGATACACGATGACGACCCAGGGCTTGACGGAGTAGATTATTCGCAAGATGACCTTCTCCTCGGTCTCCAAAAACAAGTTGCACACCGTAGCCGTTAATAACGTCCACTACATCGTCGATAATTGAAACAGGATTTGTTACGGGGTAAATTCGAAAATACAGTGTTTTGAGCCGGTGTTCAGGGGTAATGCCAAAAATCCACAATACGGTACGACTTACACCTTCGGTACCACCCCCAGACCAATCGATCCCGGCAACGACGTTATTACATGATTGTCGAATTTCATCATGCGGTTTTCGATGGATGGCATAGTCTTGGCAAAGATCTTCTAATTCTTCTTTACTAATCAAACGAGCTCCAAGAGCGTCAGATACGCCTAAAATTTCATTTTTAATTTTAGTTTCTGAATACTTTTCTAATTTATCTAACAGACGTGCCCAACGTTTCGGTTGTTCCGTATTACGAGGGAGCATCGGCTGTGAAATATGAAATCCTTTTATTCGTTTGCCTGGATTAAAATCGTACCAACAGCCCTTTCGGGGATTGAGCGCGTGTCCACATTTGATACAGATAGGGCCTGTTTTACCAATAGAGCGTATGCTGTCTATGAAGTTATACCTGTTACAGCCTTCGCATTTCATAATCCATTCGGTTTGCGTGGAATGACTCCATAGAAATTCCATGGTGTTGTCCATGGTTTTTGGAGTACCAGCATAAGTTTCATACGCGTATTCAGAATTAGCCATTGATTCGTTGATAACCGGGATAACTTCATCGTACAAGATGTCCTGGACTTCATCAAAACAATTTCTATCCGACGACGGTCCTCGTGCACGATCAGGGTCATCACAAGCATATGTTAAGGTGACTTCAGATCCATTACGGAACATGCGTAACATGGTACGGTCGGTAAACGCATTGGTAACCCAATGCTTACGTACCAAGGGAGAATAATGAACGACTTTACCTAAACGCGTATTAGAAAAACGTTGCGTTTGTTCTTGTGAAGGAGACACAAACAAAGTTTTGAAATGCGGTATACCAACACTCTCACAAATGGTAAAATTGCATAATGTGGTCGAATTGTGTGTAACAAAAGCATCAGCAACAAAACTATTTAGTTTATCTACTGTAATATCGTGACAAGGTTGTTCGCCTAGATCTTCAATAGACTCAATTTCATCCCAAAACAAATCAGTATCTTCATGCACGGCTAGCTTTTCAACAAGTGTTGTATCGAATTTATTATCTGCGGAGAAAAAATCAACGTAACGTTTAAATTTTGCACGTGACAAAGGGTATTGTAATTTTAATCTTAACCCTTTAGAACGTAAAGAAGGTTGAGGTACAAAACGACCTCTTCGTTGATACTCTAAATGTGACTGGTGCGTTTCTTGAATATTATTTTCAATTTCAATAGGGTATGTATCTCTGTTTGAATTTTCTTTTTGATCTAAAAGACACATATTATCTGTTTTATTGAACGCTCCCACATAGGTTATAAATCGATTGATACCGGGTTGTGTTTCTATTCGGAGTTTATACGCTTTTTTTTCTGTGTCTTCGTAAACTGTTGGAACATACGCATGGATGCTAGAAGGGATCCCAAATTTCCAAAGTAAACGTTGTACATCGGACGTTAATTGTTTAGATGTGGAGCTGTATTCGAAATTAAAACCGGGATTACAATATCCACATGAACCATCGCCTGCCCATAAGCGATTAATAAAAAGGGCAGTTTGACATTGATCTAAATCCCAAACCCAATCAGGAACGTGTAAAGTTTGTGAATCTTTACCGTAAATACCCCACTCTTTTAAGAGTAATTTAATTGGATTTTCATTGCCTTCATTATCTTGTATAAAACCTAATGTTATTGCATTTGAAGTAGCATTATCATACGTCATGAACCAAAAATTATGCCGTCGACACACATCTACAAACTCATCTAATACTTTACCAAAGTTTTGAGTGAATTTAGGACTTCCATTACACTGTCCTTCAGCTATCATGTACGCTGCTAATTTTATATAATCATCCTCTATTTCTGTTTTTGCTGTAAAAATTCCGCACTGCCTTACGACGGCTAAACGGTCTCCTTCTTTTAAATCTCCTGCCGGTGTCCATCGATCCCATTGACGTACCGGATGGGTCAATGCCATGATACTTTGATGGCCTTGTCGTGTCGTTATTCGAATACATGGTTTTAAATACTGATCTGATTTCCATGTGACATGGCTAATATCTGTATGAGATGTATCTTGTGCTAAACCAACTACACGGTCATTTATTTGAATATCGCAGATAGGTTTTACAGAACCATTTTCAAGAGATATAAGTGTTTGATAGTACACGCATTTGGCTATCTGACGTCCGCATTTTAAAAGTAAGCCAACGTATTCTCCATCGTAGATTGCTGTATAAAAAGGATAGTCGTATAAACTAAAAGGCTGGCCATCGAGATATAATAACTTCTGTGCCAGCTGCGAACGTAACTGCGGTTGTATATCAGTCATGGTATGTCAACTGTACGTAGTTTTTTTATAAAATACAATGTACCATCTACACATCATTTAAGGAAATTTCATGGCAGCTACTCCAGAACAACATCAACAAGAAGAACAATTTTTTACCAAGCTAGGTGTACCGCTCACATCCTTAAAAGGAGCTAAAAAAGCGATTGAAGCAAATCGATACAGCGGCAACGTCATCTGTTTGGTTGGCGATGCAGGTATTGGAAAAACGCAGCTTGTAAAACAGCTAGCCTGGGACCGGCGTCCGGAAAAGCCATTTACGTGGAAAGATCGACGATGGGAAACCAGTTGTCCGGTAAAAGTATTGTACCTGGCGCACATGCAAGCCGAAGACATGGGTGTTCCTTATCCCAGTCGCGCGAAACGAAATGAACTGCTTCAGGAATGTGATTTGTTTTTACGTATCGCCGATCATACCCGGGTACCGTCCAAGTATGACGCAATGCATCATAAAGCATTGGATCATGCGATGTGTTTGGCCACTCAAGTATTGGATGCAGAATCCACGTTGAACGATGGCACCTTTGAATTTTTGGTTGAACGCAATCTTAAAGATCTGCCCCCTGAAGGCATTCTCTTTTTAGACGAATGGAATCGCGCGGATAAGTCGGTAATTAAAAGCTTTTTTACACTTCTTGAAGATCGAGAAATCCATGGGATACCTTTGATTCCCCCAGGGGTTCAAATTGTTGCAGCCATGAATCCTTCAGACGGGGCCTATTCGGTCAACGAGGCTGAAAAAGATCATGCGTTTCGTCGCCGACTGTCGTTTGTAGCGGTTACGGTTAACGTCGGAGGATTCATAGAATACGCCAAAACATGCTTTCATCCGTTGGTTGTTAATTTCATCACCTCGTTACCTACGGCACTCTACGATGTGAAAATTCGCAATGCCGGCAAAACGTTTCCTTGCCCGGCCAATTGGGAAAAAGTATCCAATGTGCTTGTCGCCGCGGAAAAACACAACATTCCACTGGCTGATTCAGGAGTTGAATTAACTATTTGTGGTCATGTAGGCTTGGCAATGGGCAACCAATTCATGGAGTATGTCAAAGACCAACAAGTCATCATCAACCCGAACGATGTTTTGACCAAATACACTGAAAAAAGCAGTGTACGTCAACGCGTACGGCGCCTGTTGGACATCAATCGTACCGACGTTTTAGGGGAACTTTCCCAGGCTGTGGCCCTGCAACTATTTGCCGAACAGCATGAACCGGCTAAAGTGGCCCCGCGCCTGGGTCTCTTCATTGGTGATCTCCAGCCCGAGATGGCGGTTAATTTCTTGGTAAACCAGCTCCACGGGGCAGTAACCGACAAGGACAGTATAGCCTATTTAGACGCGCTCAGTGAGTATCTAACAGCACAACCCGCGTACCAGAACCTGTTTTCGGAGATCGCCGAGGCCATGTCCAAAGCACGTGCGGAAAACAGCGGCAAGCGGGCACCCAGCCCGATTTAAAGCGCTACGGCGTCTCCACTGAGCTGGCTCAAGTCCGTATCGTATTGGTTCAACCGTTCAAGCACGTACAGCTGTACTTCGGTGAGCCGTTTAAGCTGAATATCCAAGGGGTCTGTTTCAGAAAAAGTAACGTTTTGCAGGTCTTTTTTACGAAAAGTCTTCCAGGCTTTGGCAATAGCTTCTTTTGTAACTAACGTACCGTCTTTATTCAATTTATCCAAAGCAGTTTGAGAAAATTGAAGTAAATCAGGTGCTAAAATAAAACCAGCGCGATGCAGTACCAACGCGGTATAAGACACAGGTTCGTGGTCAAATTCGGGGATCCCTTCAGTAACATCGGACTGACCGTACAGCAGTTCTGCTTCATAAACCGCCCAGCTGAGCTGTGCCGGCGTGGCTTCTTGCAAGGTATCACTATCGCTCAGCACATTATTAAACGCCATCGTTGTGTTTTCAAATGCGTTGAGCTCCCACCAAAACGCAGGAACAATGGTCAACGTGACCGCAGCAAGTAATTTGTCTCGATTCAACAGTGGCAACGCCACCCCTTGGCGATCTAGCGTTAACCACACAGTCTCTGGTTCCCAAGCACGAAAAGTGGGTCCCAACACCGTGTGCGCGGCCTTAAAGCACCCTGTAGCTGTGGTTTGTGGATCTTTTAAAAGAACATGCGCGGTGTGCTGCTGAGGGGGAGGAGACAGACTAGAAGATGCTTTTTTCTGCGATCCATGAACAGTTGCTACCCGGAGAAGATATTGTTCGAGTTGCAAAACGTTCATGAATCGCACTCATTGCGGGACCTGATGACGTAGAATAATTCTGAGGTCCAGCGGAAGGGTGGGAAGCACTTGTCCCAGTTTTTCAATATCGATACGGCCTGCGGCATCGGTAATATCTCCGATCATGTCAGGGCCGACCACGTCTGACCAGAACGTTGAGGGCAAGGCGGCCAACTTGCTCAAACCCACCGAGCGGCCTGCTAGATCAATCATCGGTTCGGCCAACTTGTCCGTATTGAACACCGTTTGAATGGGATCTGGCAAGCGCTTATCATAGTGTTTTTCAAGACCCGCCTGTTTGTCAAGTTTTGTTAACGCATCAGCCAAATTAACTAGTGCATCCCGGTCTTGGATAAACTCGCCACGACCCTGCAGCGTACTGGCTAATTTCTCATACGCTTGTTGTAGCAGCGGTTGGTTGGTTGCACAGCGGCGTGCCTCGATAAAATCCATGGCGGTTTTCGTCGTGCACACGGTCATGCCAGCCATACGATACGTATGAGGCTTCAAAGGTGTTTGATATTCTTGTGCTTTTTTCACTAGGTTGACGAACGCTTCGGCGCGATCTTCAATGCCTAGACGAGGGTACTGTTCGAGCAAAAGTTTTTCAGCTACGGGGACATCAGCGGCTGTTTTAATCCGCAGTCGCCGTAGATGGGGCAGCAAATAGTCTTCCGGTACGTCGGCTACCGGCGCCGCCTGTGCTGTTTTGGTCGCGGACACAACTGCGTCGACATCGTAAATCTGTACCGCGCTTTTAAGCCGATCATCCACGTCTGCGGGAACTGCAGCACACTTTTGACGATACAGACATGATAACACGGTGTTATGTGGCGTATTGATGGGAAAAAGGCGCCGTTGAGGCCACGCAAATTCGCCATCTGAAAGCTGTTCCGCCTGGGTAATATCCAGCTCGGCCTGTTTTACGTAATCCGCTGCTTGCGGGTTTTGATGTAGCAAATGGTAAAGCATCGCGAATGAGGGGTCATGGTATTGATCCCGAATATCCATTAAAGCGCCTCCCGTCTACGGGTGATTGTCGTTGACAAAGTATAGGAGATCAAGGAGTTTTTATGCAAACTACACTAACTGAAGCCCTGACCTTCCTGCTGAGCTCGGAGCAGCGGAACTTTTACGCACGCATCGTTAGTTCGTTGGTGCGTATCGAGCGCCCTGGCATGGGTACGATGGGGGTGGGTCTCAGCAAAGACGGCAAAAACTGCCTGTATTACGACCCCGAGTTCATCAAGAAAATGCCCTTGCAGGAGTTCGTCCTGACCTGTGAGCATGAAGTGTGCCATCTGCTCTTGGGACACATCCCCCGTTACCTCAACCTATTGAGCAATGCGCTGACAGAGCAAGAAAGAGAACAGTTTCGTGTCACGATGAATACAGCCGCAGACTGTGCCGCTAACGAGGTCATGCGTGCAGCAAAAAATTTCAATGTAGAAAAAGGAAAATGGTTTTATGGAAGCGAACTAACCGATGGGCGACTCTTTTTAACACCTGAGCTTTTTAACCTAGAGCGTAATAAACCATACGAAGTTTACCATTACCAGTTGCAGAAGCGAATTAAAGATAATGATGAAAAACTAAAAGACATATTAAAAAGTAGAGGTGTAACCGAGGAAGATGTTGGAACCGCACTTCAAGTTTTTTACACCCAGTGTACAGGAAATGCACATCAAATTTGGGATCTTGTAACAACTGAAGCACAACCTGACGAATTACAAGGATTAGCAGACAAACTACTGCAAGACGCTAAAACACATTTACAAAAAGCAGTTGACGAACAACAAAAAGGCCGAGGAACAATTCCAGCGCACATGCTTGATCTGATCAAAGTCTTTTTAACGCCTCCTGTAATTCCTTGGCCTAGCATACTGCGCCAATTGTGTATGCGCACACACCAAGTCAAACAGACCCGAGGCATGACACGCCCTTCGCGCCGTTTGCACGGGGTTCCTAACCTTCTTCCTTTCCCAGGGCGCACAAAAGACATGCGATTCACTATTGCATTTTGCTTGGATACTTCAGGGTCTATGAGTCGAAAAGAACTTGCCTTGGGTTTTACAGAACTTTTAAATATTGTGCGTACAGAACCAGAGGTTACGCTGGTTATCATGTATTGTGATGCTTCTTTGCATGTACAATACAACGTTACCAAAATAGATGACATTGATTTTACAGTTAAAGGACGAGGAGGGACGGATTTTAATCCACCATTTGTACGCATTCGAGAATTGCTGCGTACAGACCAGGCACCGGATGTACTCATTTACGCTACGGATGGATACGCTCCTGCGCCAGACGTTGAAAACCGTATCCCTATCCCTGTTATCTGGTTACTCACGCCAACAGGCGTAGAACCTTCCCCTGATTATGGCATTCATTTAAGGATGGTAGACGCATGAATGATAATCAAGAAATTATTAAATTACGTTTGGAACGCTCTTTAGTGTCACGTTATTTCCCATTCGATATTTGTTACTTTGTGCCCATTGATCTTAAAAAGTACATTCCTAAACTATTCCCCTGGTCTTTGTGCATCCCTGTTACCGACCAGGTTACACAAACGTTTTCCAACATTCGATGGTCTATTAAACATATGTACCCTTGTCTTAACCACACCACAAGCGAACGTCCACAGTATTTGACCAAGGAAGAAAAACAACGTTTTTGGGGCTATTTTACCAACCCTATCAATCTAGAGACGTATTTTATTGTCGTGCCTATCTTACCTGTTTGGAGCACCGTATACTCACGACACGGTACATATTCTGATGAGGATATTGCCGTACGTACGCGTCAATTGGGATATATTACTGCACCTAAACATGAGTACGGTACAGATAATAGATTTACCGGAATGCTAACAGATGACGTTGTGTTGTTTACTCCCAAAGGACCTATTCGACCTGTCTGTAAAATCTGTCCTAACAGTTTGAAGCATCTTCGTAACGAGTGCCGTTTAGGTTGTAAACTGTGTCGTAAATCACTACTCTTTATAAGGAGCGCTAATGAGCAGCTACCAGACAACGCTGATCGACCTGTTGCCTCTGCCAACACCACAGCATGAAGACTTACCTTATCTACTAGATGATTTCAGTTTAGCATTGCATTTAGGTGTCCGTTGTCGAACCTTGTGGTGGTGTATTCACAACAAAAAGAACATGTACCGTTTGTTTTACATTCCTAAAAGTGACGGCTCTACACGCTGTATTCACAACCCTAAAAAACCACTTAAATTCATTCAACGACGCATCTATCAAGTGATTCTTAAAAAAGTGCCTCTTTTAGATTGCGTTGGTGCATACGTCCCACGTCGAGGTTGTCTTGAAAGTGCGAAACGACACACCGGCCATGCGATTCGAATTGGCATGGACTTGAAAGATTTTTTTCCTAGCCACAGGCGTGCACGGGTACGCCATTTTTTTGTAAATTGCTGTGGTTACACACACCAAGTATCGAGTATCTTAGCGGATTTATGTACCGCTCCCGATTTGGCTGCGTATCGTGATGCAATGGCAGCCACAACCGGGGATCCCAGAAATGTAAAAATAGCACATCATTTTGTCCCTCAAGGTAGTCCTGCGTCTCCCAGTCTGTGTAATCTCATCGCGCAAGAATCACTTGATAAAGCGTTACTGGTGGCCATTGTCAATGAGGGCTGGGTATACACACGTTATTCAGATGATTTAACCTTTAGTCATCCTGAAAATAAAAGTCGTCGTGAAATTGAAGACTTTTTACAGCGTGTAAAAACCATCATCAATAATGCAGGTTATCGTATCCATCCTAAGAAAACTAAAATCCAGCGTTATTGGCGTCGACAGCACATGCTCGGCATCGTCATCAATCAGCATCCGAATATCCCTCGTGAAACCTATCGGCTGTATCGTAGCATTTTATGCAACTGCTATCACCAAGGTTTTGAGCTCAATGCGATACGCTATGGGCACTCAGACGGCGGGTTCGTTGATCATTTACGCGGTAAAATCAGTTACTTCAAATCGATTAATCTAACCAAGGGCCTAAAGCTGGAACAGCAACTTAAACGCGCACTGGTTAAAGAATACGGGGAAGATTTCAATGAAAACACAGGAGTCTGTTAATGCGTCTTTAAGACACGTATGCATAGCCGCGCTTGCCCAAGAACCTAAATATTCTTGGCGTGAGAATTATTCTGACGAGGATATTCTTGCTTTTTTATTTGTAGATCGACAAGATCAAAACTGGACATCGAAAAAAGTACACACATTATTAGCACATCCGGATATTTACACATTGTTTCCTCAGGGCTGCTACGCGGGTCTTTTTAAAGAAACAGCTGCAACCGAGGATCCTTTTTCGATTTTACTCGTTACGACCTGCTTAAATAAATTGCCTCATCCTGCGACTCACGCCATGGATGATGTTATTTATGTACGACATCCAAATTTTCGTACGTATTATTTTACTGTTGAAGATTTATGGAACAGCTGTTTGATGTTACATAAATTAAATGGGTGTAATTTATGTCCAAAAAAGACGATTTGTTTTTCGTATGCGATACCTAAAAATGTACGTGAACTGATAGACACGTCAACACAGCCTTCTTTAAGGGATAAACTCCAATTACCGTTACCTTTGTCAGATGTTTTGTTTCATTTGACAGAGGATAATTATTACGGTGAGGATAACGATCCCCACTTTCGTGTAGAACAATTTAGAGAACAACAAACACGTCGGTTTAAATACTGGACACATACAATTGGAGATTACGTCATCGTTCCTTCACAAGCAACAGACGGTAATGCTGTTAATCCCAGTAGTAAAATGTTTTCAAGGATACAACGTCCGTATGACTTTCACAATCTTGAACACGATAAAGAACAGCTGTCTAGGCGTGCATCAAACGGCGCAGCAACGAGAGATACAAAAAAGAGACTGTGTCCTCAATGTTATTTTAGTAAACCATTTCAATTCGCACCGCATGAAAGTACGCCTTGTAGTTCGTGGGGACCACGGGCCTGTATTCATGGGGCATGGACGCAATGGGAGTATCTTGAACATACCTTGGCAAGAGTACGTGATTGTTTAACTACGTCTTCCTTCTCATTAGAAGACGTATGGCGTGTAGCCCAGTTGGCAGGTACCCCCTTTAAAAAGAAAAATGAAGAAACAGGACGTGACCGTGAATGGGTCATCAGTCAGATATTTGAGACATACGATACGTCACCTTCTAGAGAAATTAAAGTTAAAGTACGGCACAATGCGATTAAAAATTACAGCATTGAGGGGTTTGGAACACCACAAGCTCTTTTAGAGTTTTTACCGCCTGACATGCAACAAAAATGGCACGAAGCAAATCCTTCTTTTGAAGAATACAAAGAGTCATTTGTTATATGGTTGAATTTAAGCATACTACCTTATGGCAAGTCATACCGTTTCTATTTTAGTTCACAAAAATCATCAGGGATTGGCTCCTGTACTCCTTCCATTCACTCAGTACATTGGTCGCCTACTGAGATTAAATTAGTGGTACAAACAATAAAGCGGAAACAAACCCATTGTTTCTATAATTTTGATGATGTTATAGGTTATTTAGGTCGTATTCCACTGCTGTCCAATTTACGACCTGATGAACTTAAAACGATAATGCGACATAATCCGTATTAAGTTGAAGGAACCCAGGTAGGATCGAGCGCCCGAACCGCTGCGAGAGCTTCGTCCACGTGTTGTTGGGCGACCTCGTAGGCGGTTTGGGCGTCTTCGTACTGACTGCGTGCATTCGAAATGTCAACGTCAGCGGTATTTTTAGCTAATAGAGCTGCTTGGTATTCATTGTATTTCTGAGTAACCCAGCTGTCGATTTGCCCTTGGTGCGTTAATGCGTTATCAAGCGTGATCTTGGCTGTTGCTAGTTGATTCTGAAACGTATTACGCTGCCCGCCAGCCGTACCTGCATCGCCATTGAACGTGGTAATCTGTGTTTGAAACGTTGTTTTTTGTGCTGTCGTAGGGGGATCTGCTGTACAGTATCCAAGAAATGTTTGACCGTTATCTTTAAACGTTAAGGCCAGTGTAATAAACTGGCTCATTTGAGCACTGCCCGCAAAAGCTACACCCTGTGCATGAAGGCCAGCAGCAGGAGACATGGCATTGTACAACTCGTCAAACCAAGCCTTGATATCCAGACTCTCTGCATAACGCGTTTGTGCTTCACTTAACGCAAGGTTTTCGTCGGTGGCATTGGATACTGAATTATCGTACGCTGTTTTAGCCGTAGCCAACGCAGTTGTTACTGCGGTAAGCTCCACAACAGTGGCGTCATAAGCTGCTACAGCTGCTTGAAAAATACTGTCACTAAGTTGCGGATGCGTCGTTATTTCAGAGACAGTTACAAATTGAGTTTGATACTCTTCCCAATCAGTAACGAGTTGGTCAATGAAACTTTTCAACGTGCTTTGTGCATTAACCGCCGTTTCTAAATTGTCATAATAAAATTTGGCACTGGCTGTACGAAATAAAGTAAGATCACTTGCTACAGCTACAACGCGATCCTCTCCAATATCTTCGAAATCTGCAATGGTAGCAACACGAGCAAACAAGTCTTCTTTAGGGTCGCTTGCATCTTTTATTTCAAATGTGAAGATGGCACTACTGGGCAAATCCCCTTTATCTGTAACCCCAATATCCACTTCAAATTTTTGAACATCGTCGATAATAACGGCTCGACGTTGTTGTACTGTTTTTGTAGACGCCATTAATCACCTACCGAGGAAAAAGTGAGAGTTTGTGTGCCTGTTACAAATGCAACACTGATGTTTTCAGTATCTGCGACAAGCGTCTGTAAACGCGATTGGACTACATTAGTAAAATATGTTGCTTCCGCTGCACTTGCAAAACTGGCTTCAAACATCCGATGCCGATAATAAGACAAACCTGCATCGATAGCTGCTTGCTCTTGCACCGGATAAGAATGCATATCATATATGGTCGCTACACGACTATAATATTGTGTTTCTACATCAAAAACAAACACATCCATTTCAATGCCATCGCTAGCGACCGCTGCTATTGCAACACGATAAACAGGTACACCCTCTAAGGTCTCAATAGTTTGTGTTAGTTCTATGGTAAGTTGAACACTCATGGATACACCACCGTTTCGATTCTTTCAAAGGTTATGCCATGTGTGTTGGCTAAATCAACTACAGATTCAACATACGCCTCAATTGCCGTAACACGGCTTTCAGCTTGTCGAACCGTACCCAGTAAAGAGGTCCAATGGCGTCTTAAATATGTGGTAGGACTCGTATCCGCTCGCCGTGTTTTTGCACCTACACCGGAGGGACCGCCTCCTGTTTTAGCCCAAGCAAGTCCTGAAGCAGCTGTGGGAAATGGTTTTACAGATGTCACGGTTAGCCAGTTTCCAGCTGCATCGACCGTAGCAATCTCGAATAGAGCCGTTACAAAATAGGTGTCAAACCACTGTGGGACAACGGTCAGCGCGTTGGTAATTTCAATGGTTTGACCGGGTGTTAAGGCGATGAAATCACCTGGGGTACCAGCGACGATAGTTATCAAAGGGTTTTCGGTATACAACGCCAAATCATCCAGCGTAGCCACCCGTTGATACACCTCATTATATGCGTCAAACCCCTCTTGAATAACAAACAGAGGGTACATTCCTGTGGGTGATGCAGAAACAATGGTTGACACTACCCGGTAGCTATCCGTTAAAATTGTTTTTTCTTGTCGTAAAGTTACAGTTGCGGTCATGGCGGCTCAGTCCTTTTTGCTGTAGCTCAATAGTAGCTTACTGAGCGGAAAGACACAACAAATGCCTGGGCAACTTGTTTTTGTCGGAATCGATCAAGCGCTGCGTAAAATTGGTCTGTGTATCTTACAGCCGAATATTACACCACAATTAATTTTAATCAAACCCCCTCGAAATATGCGTGGGCCTCAGCGATTGACGTTTCTAAAACAAGCCGTGTATACTCATCTGCATCCGTTTGATACCTGTATCGCACGTGCTGCAATCGAGGCGCAGTCCTATGGTTCATCTGGGGATCTAGACCAATTGGGGCAAATAAACGGTGTTATACAGGTAGTTTTAACAGAATTAGACGCACCCCCTTTGATGGTTCCTCCCACGGTTCTTAAAAAATTTGTTACAGGCAATGGACAGGCAAACAAAAAAGACATGCGACAAGCAACACAAAAATACTGGAACTTTGATATTGACCAAGATGATTTGTGTGACGCACATGGACTGGCACAATTTGCATGTGAAGTGCATTTGGCTCAATCCTCTTATCGACATCACATAGAAACAGTACATCGTTTTTTACATAAAAAACCGAAACGTCCTCGATTAAAAAAACTTTTCAAAGAAACATTCTAAATTACAAGGAATACACATGGAAATTAAAAATGCTCCTGAGGATACCGTACTTTATGATTCACTTACCCGTCACAATTTGCCGTTTTCTCCAGAAGAAATTGATGAAGAACGCACCAAATGCCAACAAGAGTTAGAAGATCAAGACCAAGATCAAGATCAAGAAAATATCTCTGTAACGGGTTTAACATACCATCCTTATTTTTGCCAAGACCGCGCTCCAGACAGTATGAAATGGCGTTTTGTCGATGTCGAACTCAAAGACGTCAAAGGTAATCTGGTATTTGCACAAGCAGGGGTTGAAGTACCTGCTTTCTGGTCAGACCGAGCGGCATACATCGTCGCTCAGAAATATTTCTACGGTAAACAAGGAACGCCTGAACGCGAGTACAGTCTCAAACAACTGGTAGGTCGTGTTGTGGGTCGTATTCGAGATTGGGCTGTAGAGCAGCAGTACTTTGCCAGCGACGGGGACTTACAAGCGTACTGCGACGATTTGACCTATCTGCTGTATACGCAACGCGGGTCCTTCAACAGCCCCGTGTGGTTTAACCTGGGTATCGATGCTCGTGAGCAGCAAGTCAGCGCGTGTTTCATTAACAGCGTCGACGATTCAATGGAAAGTATCGCGAAATTACAGACCATTGAATCAAAAATATTTAAACGCGGTTCCGGCAGTGGCGTCAATCTTTCTAATTTACGCAGTAGTAAAGAGCATTTAAGTGGGGGAGGGATCGCTTCGGGACCCGTCAGTTTTATGCGCGGTTTTGACAGCTGGGCCGGAACCATCAAATCCGGAGGCGCTACCCGGCGCGCCGCCGCCATGCGGATTCTTAATGTAGACCATCCGGATATTATTGATTTTATTGAGTGCAAGGTGCTCGAAGAACGTAAAGCCCACGCCCTGATTGCCCAGGGCTACCCCGCGGATTTCAACGACCCCCAGGGAGCCTACGCCTCTGTGGGGTTTCAGAATGCGAACCATTCTGTACGTGTCACCGATGCCTTCATGGAAGCCGTAGAAGAAGCCCTGGCCTTCCCAGATCGCAGTGTGCTGTGGGAACTCAAAGGCGTCCATGGCGAGCTGATAGATACCATCTCCGTTCGTGAGCTCTGGGATAAACTATGTTACGCTGTTTGGATGTGTGGCGATCCTGGAATTCAATTCGATGACACAACAAATCGATGGCATACGTGTCCGGTAAGTGGGAAGATTAACGCGAGCAATCCTTGCTCGGAATTTGTATTCCTCGACAACAGTGCCTGCAACCTCGCCAGTCTTAATCTTATGCGTTTCCGCATGCCCAACAATGCCCTCGATATCCCGGCGCTACAAAAAGCCGTGCATGCATTCATCATTGCACAAGACATCCTCGTCGATAATGCAAGCTACCCGACTCCTGAAATCGCTGATAACTCACGCATCTTCCGCCCATTAGGTCTTGGTTACTGTAATTTGGGCGCCTATTTGATGTCGATTGGAATGGCGTACGACAGCTACGAAGGGCGCTATCTGGCAGCTGAAATCACATCTGTCATTTCGGCACAAGCGTACAAAACATCCGCTGAACTTGCAGAAGTTAAAGGACCCTTTGGTTGTTTTGAGATGAATCGACTCGAAATGTTACAAGTTATCGAACAGCACCAAGACGCTGCTTCAGACATGCATTTAGAGTCGGCTGAATTATGGCACGCTACGCGAGAGCTCGGACGACAACATGGGTTTCGCAATGCACAGGTAACATTACTCGCGCCAACAGGTTGTTTAACACCAGACACACTTGTATTGAGTTCAGCAGGTTTACTGCCTTTGGAAGACCTGGGTGATTTAGAAGGTGAACAATGGCAAGATCTAGAAGACATACAAATACTACAAGAAAAACAAGAAGAAAAAGCTACCCAATTTTACTGTAATGGATTAGCTGATACTTACGAAATACAAACAGTAAAAGGACATTTTTTACGGGGTACAGGGAACCATAAAATTCGAATTCTTGATACAGATGCTAATTATATTTGGCGTCGTTTAGATGAAATAAAAGAAGGAGATTGGATTGCAATACGTTTAGGAGGCCATGAACAATTACTTAAAAATAAACCTTACATAGAGTTAGCGCCTCCTATAAAAAATACACCACACTATCGATTAAAAACACTTAATTTACCTGTTTATTTAACAGAAGAGATTGCTGAAATACTTGGAATGTACATGGGTAATGGTGATCTTAAACAAAAAGAAGCGTTACGTTTTAACATAGATGCAGAGGATAAACATTTAATAGAGTACATTGAGGAATGGGCCTATACGATTGGAATAGAGAAATGTTATAAAGAAGAACGCCCTGGGTGTGTATCCATTTATTTGTATTCTAGAGTATTAACATCATGGTTTCGAGTCAATGAATGGGCTAAACCTAAAGGAAACTATGGGGAAGGTGCGGCAGGTGCATTTGTTCCGTGGCAAGTGTTACAATCGCGAACATCCGTTTTATGCGCTTTTATTCGTGGTTTATTTTCTACTGATGGTACGTGTCACCAACAAATATCTTCAGCAACAAATGTAGAATTGAGTGTTACAAGTTTTGATTTAGCGTACACCGTATTTACTGCACTAGAGGCATTAGGAATTCAAAGTAATTACCATGTAACGTGTAAAAAAGAAAATCATAATTCATTTGGGACACGTCCAATGCATCGTGTTCGACCAACACATTACAATGCAATAAAACTTTTTTTACAAAAAATTGGTTTTCATAGTGCATCAGTTAAACAACAAAAATTCACAACAGTAATGGCACAATGGGGGGAAAAATCCCCTTTAGTCCATGATTCAATTACACATCCAGTTTTATTAGCTGAATTCTACGCATGGGCTAAAGAAAATAAACTAGGTAGTGATTTAAATCAAAAGATTTGTTCTCGTGTTTATCAAGGTACCGCATCTTTTGAATGGGTCAAACAAATAGTTGAAACACATCCCGTCTTAAAAGACACACGACTGTATCAACTGTACCAGGACGACCGTTTACGTTTCGTCCAGTGTAAGTCTGTAAGTTACCATAAAGATCCCGTAGTGACGTGTGACATCAGTGTTCCAAAAAACAACACGTACGTGGCACAATCTTTTGTTAGTCATAATACAATCGGCATGATTATGGATACCGATACAACTGGCGTCGAACCTGAAATGAGTCTGTACCGCGTAAAAAAACTGGTAGGCGGCGGCGAGCTCCAAATGGAAAGCACGGTTATTGAACAAGGACTCAAAGCCCTGGGTTATCAAGGCGAGTCTCGACAAGACATCTTACGTCATCTTAAAGAACACCGTTGTCTCGACGATTGCAAAGCACTTTTAAAACAGCACCTTCCTGTTTTCGATTGCGCAATCCCTGTCACAGGAAACAGGGCGCTCAGCCTCGATGCGCATCTGGAAATGACCGCTGCCGTACAACCTTTTCTTTCCGGGGCCATTAGTAAAACGATGAACCTGTCCGAGGAGGCAACTGAACAGCACGTCAGCAATGCATTTTTAAAAGCCTGGAAACTGGGTATCAAAAACATTGCACTGTATCGTAACAACTGCAAAAAAAGTCAGCCAATGCAGACGCGTAATGCTGACGGTACTCTTACTGTACCTCAAGAAACACAACTCGTTCGTGCGGTTCGTCGTCGATTAAAAGACCATCAAACAAACTGCCATCGCATCAAATTTAAATTTGGTGAAGTCAAAGGATACCTTTTGGTAACCCCCTACGAAGACACAGGAATGCCTGGGGAAATCTTTGTGGAGTGGTCTAAAGAAGGATCAACCGTCAGCGGGCTGGTCGACGGTTGGGCGCAAGCCATTTCTTATGGACTGCAATATGGCGTACCTCTTGAAAAATTCGTAGATAAATTCAGTCATACCAAATTTGAACCTGCTGGATTCTCGTCAGATCCCGACATCAAATTCGCGCATTCCATTTATGACGCCCTGATGCGTAAGCTAGCCGCAGTGTTTTCAGAAGCGCCTTTACCGACTATAATAGATGTACCCCAAATCGAGAGTGTGCCCCCTGTAGAAACGCTCGAGCTGGGTACCGGAAATGGTGTATCTGATAAAATTGACGGGCCGCCGTGCATGGTCTGTGGCACGATTATGGAACGCAATGGTGCGAACTGTCATAAATGTCCTGTCTGCGGTGCGGCTCCCGGCTGCGGGTAACTCCTAACACACGAGGTCCTACATGAGTGGAAGTGAACGTGTATGTAATAACTGTAACAAACCAACACGGCTAGATCGTGCATTGACGGTTCAAAAAAATGGACGTTTAGTTGCTGTTATTTGCGAGGGGTGCCAGCAGGCACAGAAAATACAAGTGACCCTCGACAAACCGGCCGTTAACCAGCAATGGGAGTTTTATCAGTATTTTCCGGTGGAAGCATGAGACCGACGTCCGACCAGAACATGCTGCTCTTTGAGAGCATTTATGGTCGTATTCAACGGGAGCTTTTGCCCTCTTTTCGTGTGGTTCGTAAAGAAGATGTGGCAATTCATCGTTTCTTTAACTGGGTACTCAATCTGTTTTACCCTGCGTCGCTTAAAGATGGGTACCTTGAACTGTGCAGTACGACGTTAGCTTATAAAGCAGCGTTAGCGCGTGCGACAGAACGTAAACCGGGGGTGTTTTGGGACTGGATGACGTTATGTCATGAAGCGACGCATGGACTTCAAGCACGTCGTTACAGCCCAGCATTGTTTTTATTTTTGTATCTGTGGCCTTTGTCTCAGGGGTTGCTCATTTTTTTATTGATTGGTTTGCCTTTTATTTGGGCCACCGGTTGGATTCTAGGTGCATGGTTATTGGGTTGGTTTGTTATTGCTGGCCTTCATTTTATTCCACAGTGGCCTGATCCTTATCGTACGCGATTTGAGCTCGAAGCTTATTTTGTTTCTCTGCATTTAGAATACATGGTTTTTGGTAAACTGTCTTGGGAACGTGTAGATAGTATTGCGTCACAGTTTCACAGCATGGCGTATTTTATGATGGAGCCGCGGCAAGCACGTATCAAACGTAAAATACGTACTGCTGTCGTAGCTATTTGTCGTAACCAATCGCCAGTAAAAGACCATCCAATTATAAAAATTGCAGAGGAAGAATATCGGCGGTTTGTACCATGTCCAAAAACCCAGAGTTGCGAATCGGTTTAACGCCTGCGTTCAAACGTATTGCACATTATTACCTTTGTTTAGGGTACGGCGTGTACTACCCTCAAAACCATCCCCATTACGACTGTGTTGTTGTGCGTGAATTATATGCATTTAATGAAAATCCTCGTTGTCCTGGCGAACACGCCGGGGGAACCGTTGTTGAGTTTTTTCAAAAAGAGCAACGATGCAAATGGATTGAATTCCGATGCCAAGCTGTCGGTGGAGGGGGGCAACCAATCTTACGTAGCCTTTAGAAAAGCATACGTTCAACTTTCAGTCGTATAAAAGACACCCCCATAAAATACAACAAATGTATCACCTGTTTGAATGGAGACTGTACTTTTAATGTCTCCGTTTCGTGCGTCATCGCCTGAATAAATCTCTCCGTCGTCCGCAGTTACGCCTGTTTTAACCCACTGATTGTTTTTTAAAATCATCACTTGCGCTTCATTATTTTTTAGATCTAACCAATTAGGTGAGTTTACGGGTCCAGATAACGTCATTATCTGTCCACCACCCAAAGGACGCAACACACCCGGAATGTTTACGTGCGCATCATGTGCGGTTGTAAACTGGTAAATCTGAATTTGAGCCTGTTCTTTGAGGTTTGGCATGAAAATTCCTATTTATTAGCGACCCATACCCCAACACCAAAAGCAAGACCTACGGCCGCTACAGTGGCACCCACAGTTATATACAGCCATTTGTACGACGGTTTGTATTTACATTCGTTTTTTTCAGCAATGTTATCGTTAAGTTGTTTTAACAGATCAGAAATGCGTTTGCGATCAATCTCTTGCATCTGTGTTTGTAATTCACCAATGGCACGTAGCTTATTGATAGACGCTTCTTGGTCTGTATTTATTTTCTGAAGTAAAAGCACTTTTTGTTGCGCCGTCCAGCAGGCACTATCTGCAATTTTTAACTGTTTAGCCTCATTTATGTCATACGTAGCCATGGGCGTGTCCATGGCACACAGCCGAATAGTCCAAGGAGGTAATACCTGCATATTTTTAGCTTGTGCACCAATAATTGCAGGATCGAATAAGCGTGCGACACCGATAGCACTTTGTGCGTGTGACGTACGACACAATTGGAGGAGTAATACACACGCGACACAAAAAAGGAAAATTTTGAATTCGTTTAAATTGTGTTTATGTCTTTCCATTCACTGAGTGCTTTTATTTGTTGAACACGTTTCTCTTGCGCAACATCCATGAGTTTCAATTTTAAAGACCGATCTCTGATGTCGGTACTGAGTTTTGTAATTTCTTTTTCAAGTATTGTTTTTTTAAATGCAAGTTGCTCGTGGGCTGCTTCATGCTTTTTTTGTTCTATCGATACCTTTTGCTGCTCCAGCTGTGTGCGTGCTAAAGCGAGCTCTTTGCCTCGACGTTTAACGAGATAGTATGCCAACCAAACACCAAGAATGACCGCAAGAGCAATGCCTGATCCCACAATCCAGGGCCACCACCCTTCTTTTTTCCGTTGCTGCGCGATTTGACTACGTTTATTCAACGCTTCAAGAAGGTCGTCTCAAGCGCGTTCTT
>Ga0307376_10000817_pt1 | contig 36572 bp, 36 predicted proteins | sample TR2MG_FD_202536 | JGI IMG/M metagenome (GOLD analysis project Ga0307376, IMG submission 202536) | Soil microbial communities from Risofladan, Vaasa, Finland - TR-2 | ecosystem: Environmental > Terrestrial > Soil > Coastal area > Acid sulfate soil | place: Finland: Risofladan, Vaasa | collected...
AAAAAATTAAAGCTATGTCATGTTATAAATCTGAAATTAGAAAATTTCCACATCCAAGATCGTTAGAAAATATAAAACTTAATGCTAAAATGTGGGGAATAAAAGTTGGATTAGAATATGTTGAACCATTTCAACTTATTAGGTCAATTAAATAAACCGAATAAATATTCAATAAGGTAATTTAATGAAAATAGCTGTTTTGACATCTGAAGAAAGTTGGTTTGTACCATACGCAAAAGAATTTATTAAATCTTTACAAAAAAGAAATAAAGAAAATAAAATGTTCTATGATCATAAAAAAATTTCTGAAGATTATAAAATTGTATTTATACTTAGTTATTTTAAAATAATAGAAAAAAAATTTCTTTTAAAGCATAAATATAATATTGTTGTGCATGAGAGTGATTTACCAAAAGGTAAAGGTTGGGCACCATTATTTTGGCAAATACTAGAAAATAAAAAGAAAATACCTGTAGTATTATTTGATGCATCTGAATGTATAGATGATGGTAATATTTATATAAAAGATTATATAACATTAAATGGGCATGAATTAAATAATGAAATTAGAGAAAAACAAGCAAAAAAAACAATAGAACTTTGTTTAAAATTTATTAATAATTATAATAATTTAAAACCAAAAAAACAAAAAGGAAATATCACATATTATAAAAAAAGAAAGCAAAATGATAGTGAAATAGACATAAATAAAACTATAAAAGAACAATTTAATTTATTTAGAATATCTAATAATGATCGTTTTCCTATATTCTTTTATTATAAAAATCATAAATATATCTTAAAAATTTATAAAGAAAAATGATAAATAAATTTAAAATATATATAAAAAATTAAAAAGGCAAAAAACATTTCATTATTATGATAAATTTTGGAATAGGAATAGATATTGAAAACATAGAAAGATTTAAGACATTAGATAAATCAATTTTAAATAAGATTTTTACCAAAAATGAAATAAATTATTGTTTTTCTAAAAAAGAACCATCATTACATTTAGCTGCTAGATTCTCCGGAAAAGAAGCAATATTCAAGGCATTAAATAGTATAATAGATTTAAAATTTAATTATAAAGAAATTGAAATACTTAATGACTTAAAAGGAGCTCCATATGTTGTAATCAACAAAAAACAAAAAAATATGAAAGATTTATTAATAAAAATTAGTTTATCACATTGTAATGATAAATCAATAGCATTTGTAATTATATCAAAGGTAAATTATGAAAAATAAAGTTATAGTTTTTGAAAAAGTATCATTGATATTAGTTCCAATAATATATTTATATTTGATGTTTGGTTACAAAATAAAATATATGCAAACTAGTTCAAAAACTACAAAAATGAAATGGACTAAAAAACAAAACATTGAAAAAATTAATTGTGGAACTTTTTTTAGTAATTTTTATTATGAAAGTTGCAATTTGACATTTAAAAAATGTGATGGACTTTATAAGAATTATAAATATAATAATGTAATAAAAAAAATGGAAACCATTTTTGATTCAAAAATATATCTTGCCTATAAAAAAACTTTATTTAAAAATAATCAATATGCTTTTGATATTTGTTTAATGTTAGATAGTATTACTAAAAATTATGATAAAATTATTTTTTTTCCATCACGATTTTTTGAATTAATTAATCTTATAAATTTCAATTCAAATAAAGTTAAATTTCCGTTATTTTCGTATATATTGTTTTATATTAATAATAGTATAGAAAAAATAAAACATTCAATTATGATTCTAATACTTCCATTGTGGATACGCATTCATGTAAAAAAAATAGTTCCAGATATAAAACAGAAAAAATATCAAATAGGCATAAAAATATATAAAACAGATTGGGGATTTCATAGTAAATTACGAAGCATAGATTTTCTTTTAGATAACAAAAAAATAAATAAAAATAATACACTTTTTTGTATTGAAAATGATATATCAAAAGATTATCTAAAAAAATTAGAAGAAAAAAATTATAACAAGGTTCAAATGCCAAAAATATTAACTGAAGTAGATAAAAAATTTTTAAATGAAATTTTAAATATTAAATTTTTATTTTTTTGTATTAAAATATCTATACTTTCATTATTAGAAAAAACATTTTTAACTAAATTATCACTTAATGTATTATATTTATATCTCATATGGAAGCAATTCACAAAAAATTATCATGTAAATAATTATGTAACATACAATGAATTATCATCAAATCATGTTATAAGAAATATTATATTAAATCAAAATAATATAAAAACATATGAATATGCACATTCTTGTAATTATATTAATTCTTATCATATGCCATATACATATTTAAAACAAGTAGAATTTTCCTTTTTATATTGTGATTATTTTATTTCTTGGAATAACAGAATAACAGAATATTTAAAGTCAAATCCTTCATTTATTAAAAAATATATAAATAATGGTGTTCTCTGGTCCGAGCATATAAGAATGGTTATGGAAGGAGAATTCAAATCAAATATTTTAAAAGACTTACAAAAAAAAATAAATATTAAAAATATGAAAATAATATGTGTTTTTGATACTACATTTATAAAAAAAAATCCTATATATGTATCAGATGATGATATGTCTTTATTTATAGAAAGTATTTTAAAACTTTTAAATGATTTTCCAAATATTATTGTTATATTTAAAGAAAAACATATGTGGAAAGAATTATTGACTCAAGAACATAAAAATAAAATTTTTCCATTATTTAAAATTTTAAAATCACACAAACGATGTTATGTACCAGATGGATTTGATTCATCAGAAGTTATTGCTATATCAGATATTGTAATTTCTGCATGCTTTACTTCTAGTACAGTTGAATCTTTAGGCGCAAGAAAAAAGGCTATATATTTTGATGCAAGTAATAAATTCAAAAACTGTTATTATGATAAAATTCCTAATTTTGTTGCACATGGATATGATGAACTTAAAAAATTAGTTAAATATTGGTTATATGATATTACCAATGAAGAATTTAACGAATATTTAGAAAAGTATGTTAAAGGAGACTTAGATGCATATATTGATGGAAAAGCAATTACAAGATTTCGTAATTTACTTATAGAGGAAGATAAATGAATCATTTTGAATTTGAAATAAAAACAAAAATAAAATTTGGATTAGGCATATCTGTTAATTTAAATAAATATCTTAAAGAATTTTCATTTAAAAGAATTGGAATTATAATAGATTCTAAGATATTAGATTTATCTATTATTAAAAATATTTTTGAAAAATTAAATAACAATGGATTTGATATTAAAATATGGAAATATGATTTAAATGCGGAACCTAGTTATGATGACCTTGACAGAATTAAAAATAAATTTATGGAAAACAAGATTCCTTTAATTGATTGTTTTGTAGGAATTGGAGGAGGAAGCGTAATGGACTTTGCAAAAGGTCTTGCTACACTTGTTGTTAATCGTGAAAAATCAATATTTTATAAAGGGTTTCCTATAAATATTAATGAATCATTGCCAACAATAACTATTCCAACAGTATCAGGAACTGGTAGTGAAGTAACTTATAATGCTGTTTTTATTGATAAAAAAAATAAAGTGAAAATGGGAATAAATACAATTAATAATTATCCATTATTAACAATATTAGACCCAAAATTAACGTTAAGTTGTCCAATATCTATTACATCATCGACTGGTATGGATGGATTGGTACATACAATGGAAAGTTATGAATCTATTTATTCTAATTTTTTAATCAAAATGTTTTCTAGAAATGCATTTAATTTACTTTTTAATGGTTTATCTAAAATTATCGATGATCCTACAAATATTGAAATCCGTTCAAATTTAATGTTAGGGAGTTATTTAGCAGGTATCGCAGTAAATTTTGGAGGAGGTCCCATTGGAGCTTTATCTTATCCACTAGGAGTTCATTTTAATGTTCCACATGGAATTGCTGGTGCTGTTTATCTTCCATATATAATTGAACATAATATAAATAATGGATGTGATTATAGTGAATTATATGATTTAATTGATAATACTGATAAATCAATTAGTAAAAATAAAAAAAATAAATTATTTTCAGAAAAATTTTTTGAATTAAGAGATATTTTAAATATACCATCAGATTTAAAATCATTTGGTGTTAATGAAGATAATATCAATATATTATTAGAAGAAATAAAAAAATTTAAAGGAGCATTTGATGAAAACCCTGTTCTCTTTACTTTGGAAGATGGAGAAAATTTATTGAAAAAATTAATTTGAGGTGGTATTATTCCAGGATATGAATTAATAGGTAAAGAAGAAAAAAAAGCAGTTGATGATGTTTTTGATAATGGTGGAGTTTTATATAGATATGGATTAGATGAAAAACGTCAACATATTTACAAAGTTGATGAGTTTGAAAAAGAAATTGCTAAAAAAGTAAACGCAAAATATTGTCACTGTGTATGTAATGGAACAGCTGCATTAAAAATTGCGTTGTTTGCTATGGGAGTTAAACCTGGAGATGAAGTTATCACTCAAAGTTTTACATTTGTGGCTACAGTAGAAGCAATTTTAGAATTAGGAGCAAAACCAATAATTACAGAAATTGATAAATCATTAAATATGGACCCAATTGATCTCAAAAGAAAAATCACAAAAAAAACAAAAACAATTATTCCTGTTCATATGTCAGGAGTTTCCGCACGAATGAAAGAAATTATGGAAATATCAAATGAAGAAAATATTCCTGTTTTGGAAGATAGTGCACAGTCATTTGGTGGTTCATACAAAAATAAATTCCTTGGAACTATTGGAGATGCTGGTATTTATAGTTTAGATATTGGTAAAATTATTACAACTGGTGAAGGTGGAGTATTAGTTACCGATAAAGAAGAAATTTATCAAAAAGCAAGAGAATATTCAGATCATGGTCATGAACAAAATCCAAATTTTCCAAGAGGAGAAGATACACGACATCATTGGGGATTTAATTATAAAATGATGGAGTTACAAGGAGCAATAGGATTAGCTCAATTAAAAAAATTAGATTATATTATAAAAAAACAAAGAGATAACAAAAAACAAATGAAAAAAATTATAGAAACTATTAAAAATATAGAATTCAGGGATGTTCCAGATGTTAAAGGAGATACAGGGGATACATTGATTTTTTTTGTTAAATTAGAAGAAAAAGCAAAGAGAATTGCTAAAATATTAGATAATAATATAGGAACAAAAAATCTTCCTGATGCAATTGATTGGCATTTTGCTGGAACATGGAAACATATATTTGATTATAACAATTTAAATAATATTTGGAAAAATTCTAATGATCTTTTAAGAAAATCTATAGCTATTCCTATATGTATAAACATGGATTATCAAATAAAAGATGTTATTGAATCATTAAAAAATATAACAAAGAATTGATAGTATGATACTTGGCATAACACCAGCAAGAGGAGGTAGTAAAGGTATTCTAAGAAAAAATATCAAAAAAGTATATAATAAATCATTAATTGCATGGACTATTGAATCAGCTAAAAAATCTAAATTATTAGATAAATATGTAGTTTCAACTGAAGACGAAGAAATTACAGAAATATCAAAAAAATACGGTGCTGATGTTATTCATCGACCTAATGAATTAGCAACTGATGATGCAACATCGTTATCTGTATTACAACATGTATTAACACAAATTGATGCTGATATAATAGTGATATTACAATGTACATCACCTGTTCGAGATGATGATTTAATTGATAACTGTATTAAAAAGTTCATTGAATCAGATGCAGATTCATTAGCAACTGGATTTATGTGTAAATTATTTGAATGGGGAACTTATTCTAATAGAAGACAAGAACTTAAAGAATTTTTTCATGATGATGGGAATGTATATGTAGTAAAATCCAGTGTTATAAAAAGCGGAAATTTATGGGGAGAAAAAATGGAAAAATTATTAATAAACAAAGAACAAAATTTTGAAATTGATGATGAATTTGATTTTTGGATTAATGAACAAATACTAAAAAAGAGAAATTGTTATGAAAACAACGTCAAAAGATTATCGTGATTATATTATAAAAGATGGTATATTTATTGGTGCATTCGAAGAAATGTATCAAAATATTCAGGATCCTTGGTTTATTGGTAATGCAAATCATTTTACTTATAATGTTGCACTTGAATTAATTAATTATTATAAAATTTGCGAAAATGGAGGATATGTTCTTGATGTAGGATGTGGAAAAGGATCATTCACATCACGATTAAAAAAACAAATGTCAAAATCAAAAATAATTGGTATTGATATTTCAGAAACGGCTATTAACAAATCTAAAAATAAATATAAAGATATTGAATTTAAATGTTTAAATATTTTAAATGAATATGATAAACTTTCAGTAAAATTTAATTTAATAGTAATGTCTCAAATAATGTGGTATATTTTACCTCAATTTGATAAAATAATAAAAATTTTATGGAAAAAATTAAATGATGACGGGTATCTTTTAATAATACAATCATTTTTAAAACAAGAAGAACAAAAATATGGAAAAGAAATTATAAAAAATATTGATGATATGCTGCAAATAATAAATCATGAAAGTATAGAAATGATAGAACTTAACAGATTCAAAGAACATGATTCAATAATTTTATTTAAAAGGTGATTATAATAAAAAATTTAATGAATAAACAGTGTTTTATTATTGCAGAAATAGGTGTCAATCATAATGGCAGTATAAAAATAGCAAAAAAACTTATTGATGCTGCAAAAGAATCTTTCGTTGATTCTGTTAAATTTCAAATCTATAATACAGAAAAATTAGTAAAACAAAATCTTAAAAAAGAACCTTATCAAATAAAAAATAATGATAATGAAAATCAATTTGAAATGTTAAAAAGATTAGAATTAAATTTTAAAGAATTTAAAGAATTATCAGAATATAGTAAAAGAAAAAATATTATTTTTTTAGCAACACCATATGATGAAGAGAGCGCTGATTTCATTGAAGAATTAAATGTACCTATTTTTAAAATAGGATCAGGGGAAATAACACATCTTCATCTTATAAAACATATTGCTAAAAAAAACAAACAAATAATTTTATCTACTGGTGCATCGACTATTCCAGAGATAAGAGATGCTATAAAAACAATTGAATTTATGAATAATAAAAATATAATTTTACTTCATTGTACTTCTAATTATCCTACAAAATTAAAAGATGTTAATCTTAAAGCAATGATAACATTAAAAAAATTTGGATACCCTGTTGGTTTTTCAGATCATACAACAAGTAATGAACCATCAATTGCGGCAGTATCATTAGGAGCATGCGTAATAGAAAAACATTTTACACTTAATAGAAATATGGAGGGTCCTGATCATAATGCATCAATTGAACCATGTGATTTAAAAAAATTTGTACAATCAATTAGAAATACAGAATTACTATTAGGATCATTTGAAAAAAAACCAACTAAATCAGAGAAAATTACAATACAACTTGGAAGAAGAAGTATTATATCTTTTAAAGATATCAAAAAAGGTGAAATTTTTAAAAAAGAGCATATTGCGATAAAACGACCGGGAACAGGTATTTCATCAAAATATCTTGAAGATTTTATTAATAAAAAGGCATCTAGAAATATTAAAAAAGATACTTTATTAAATTGGAACGATATAAAAAAATGAAAAGAAAAATATGTGTCGTAACAGGTACAAGAGCAGAATATGGATTACTTAAACATATAATGAAAGAAATTAATATACACCCATCTCTTGAATTATATACAATAGTAACTGGTTCACATCTTTCAAAAAAATATGGTTACACTATAAAAGAAATTGAAAAAGATAATTTTAAAATAGATGATAAAGTTGATATGAAAATAACAGGAAAAGATAAAAAAGATATGGCAAAATCTATCGGATATGGAATAATTGGTATAACTGAATCTCTTATTAAAATCAAACCAGATATACTTTTAATTTTAGGCGACAGAGGAGAAGCTCTAGCAGCAGCAATTGCTGCGTCATATCTTGATATTATTATAGCACATATACATGGAGGAGATGAATCTGATGGAGGAATACATATAGATGATAAAATAAGACATGTAATTACTAAGCTATCTCATATTCATTTTCCTGTGACAAAAAAAAGTGCACAAAGAATAGAAAAATTAGGAGAAAAAAAATGGAGAATAAAGGTTGTAAGTGCGCCTGGTTTAGATGCAATATTGAAAAGAAATAAAAAACCATCAAATGTTATTGCAAAAAAATTTAATTTAGATTTAAAAAAACCAATTCTTTTAGTTGTACAACATCCTTCATTAATAGGAAATAATGCAGATAAAGAAATGGAAGAAACAATGAAAGCTATTAAAGAATTAAAAATGCAAACGATAATTATTTATCCAAATTCAGATGCCGGAGGAATTAAAATGATAGACGTTATTAATAAATATAAATATCTTTCTTTTTTAAAAATATATAAAAATCTCAGTCAAGAAGATTATTTTGATATTATGCAAATTGCTAATGTTATGATTGGAAATTCAAGCAGCGGAACTATTGAGTCACCTTTATTTAATTTACCAGTTGTAAATATTGGAAATCGTGAATCTACAAGAGAATCGGCAGGAAATAAAATATATGTGTCCCATGATAAAGATAAAATAAAAAACGCTATAAAAAAATCATTAATAAATAAAATATTTATACAAGAAAATCCATACAATAATGGATCTTCATCTAAAAAAATAGTTAATTTTTTATCTTCTATTGAAATTGATGATAAAATTATAAAAAAGGTATTATAAAAATTTAAAGGTGTAAGAAAGATGACAAAAAATGTTTTATTGATAAATCCTTATACGACATCACCAGATGGACGAAATAATAGATATATTCCATTAGGTATATTATATATAGCATCAAGTACATTAAAATCTGGATATAATGTAAAATTTAAAGATCTTCGTAATGAATTATTGGATAAAGAAAAAGATGAAATTAATAGTTATTTTGATAACGATTTTATAAAATTTTTAAATAAATCAAAGCCAGACATTGTTGGAATTAGCATATTATTTGCTATGCGATTTGAAGGTGCAATAAAAATTGCAAAGATAGTTAGAAAAATTTTTAAAGATGTTCCTATAGTATTTGGAGGACCTCATTCAACATTATTTTATAAACAGATATTAGAAGAATATAATTATATAGACTATATTATTTTAGGTGAAGGAGATCAAAGCTTTATTAAATTATTAGATGCTCATTTTAATAATAAGAATTTGTTAAGTAAAATTGATGGTATAGCATATAGAAAAAAAGGAAAAGTTATCATTAATCCAAAAACTACATATATTAATGATTTAGACAGCATCCCATTTCCTGCATATGAACTTATAAATCCAAAGGATTATTATTATGACACATCATCTTGGCATAATCCTAAAGGAGTACCAATTGATACAAATTTTTCAATAATAACTAGTCGTGGTTGCCCAAGAAGGTGTACGTATTGCACGATGAAAGATTTTCACGGACGAAAATATAGAGAAAGATCAGCTAAAAATCTTGTCGATGAAATTCAATATTTATATGATAAACACAATTGTAGATATGTTTCCTTTGTTGATGATAATATGACAATATCTAAAAAGAGAATATTGGAAATTATGCACGATATTTGTGAAAGGAAATTAGAGATACAATTTGATACATCTCAGGGAGTAGAAATAAATACTTTAGACAAAGAGATGCTAGATGCAATGATAAAGGCAGGATATATACGTGTTACAGTTGGAATTGAATCAGGTTCAGATTACATAAGAAATACAATTTTTAAGAAGGGTTTAAAGAATGATACAATTTATGATTTTTTTAAAATGGCAAAAAAATATAAAAATTTAAGTTTTGTTGGTTATTTTATTTGTGGATGTCCTCAAGAAACTAAAGAAACTTTGAATGATACTTTTGAAATGGTTAAAAGATTACCTTTAGCAGAGATAAGTTTGAGTGTTATGATTCCTGTATATGGAACTGAAATGTTTAACTATTGTTTAAAAGAAGGATTGTTGGATGAATATGTTATAAAAAATTTACATAAAATTAGTTATTCATATAGAGATGGATATTTTATTAAACCATATAATCTTGATATTTCATATATAAAAGATTTTAAAAAAATGATTCTTTCATATGTTGAAGAAAGAAAAAAGGACATAATAAAAGTTGGTAATGAAAAATATTTTAATGATCCGAGGGATTAAGAAATGAATTCAACACAAGAAAATAAAAATGTATGGAACAAATTATATTCAGAAAACAAATCAATTATGCAATATCCTAATGAAAATTTAGTAATAATAAGTAATTATTTTTTAGACGAAAATGATAAAATAATATTAGATTTAGGATTTGGTAGTGGAAACAATCTTATCTTTTTTAAAAAAATTGGTAAAAATGTATATGGAGCAGAAATATCACAAGAAGCTATTAATTTTACAAAACGAAGAATATCTGATGAAAATATAGAATTAAAATTGATTATAAATGATAAAATTGATTATCATGAAAATTTTTTTGATGTTGTTGTTGCTTGGCAATCAATATATTATAATACATATGACAATTTAATGAAAAATTTAAATGAAATAAAAAGAATTTTAAAACCAAACGGAAAATTTATAATTACATTAATTAAAAAAGAAGATTCAATTTTTGATATTTGTGAAAAAATAGGAAATAATGATTATAGAGTAAATTCATCAAATCAAAAAGGGGCAATAATTTTTCTTGCTAATGATGAAAATGAAATCAAAAATATTTTCAAAGATTTTAAAAATGTAAACATTGGATATTTTGAACACAAATTAAATAATATTGGTTCTCATTGGGTTATATATGGTATGAATTAAATGATAGCAAGTATTCATCAACCGCAGTATTTATCATACATAGGATTTTTTCATAAAGTTTTGAATAGTGATGTTTTTATTTTTCTTGATGATGTTCGGTATTCTCGTGGGGGATTTTTTAATAGAAACGTTATCAAATGTCAAAATGGAAAAATGTGGCTTACTGTTCCAGTATATAAAGGAAATTTAATAAAAGATTCAAAAATAGATAATAATCAAAAGTGGAATAAAAAACATTTAAAGTCTATAAAAATAAATTATTCAAAAAGTACTTATTATGAAGATTATATTAATATTTTTGAAGAATTTTATTCTAAACAATGGTCTAACTTATCTCAATTAGATATAGAAATAACAAAAAAATTATTTGATATACTTGGAATAAAAATAAAAACATATATATCATCCGAACTAGATGTACATGAAAAAGATCCTAATTTAAGATTAATAAAATTATGTAAAAAAATAAAGGCAACTACATATCTTTCTGGTATAGGAGGAAAAAATTATCTTAATGAAGATTTATTTAATAATAATAAAATAAAACTAGAATACCAAAATTTTAAACATCCAGTATATTTACAATTATATGATGATTTTATTGAAAACATGTCAATAATAGATATTATACTTAATCATGGAAAAAAATCATTAAAGATAATAGAGGAGAGTAATAATGAACATATTAGTAATTGCTGCTCATCCTGATGATGAAGTATTAGGGTGTGGAGGAACTATTGCAAAATATGCTAAACATGATAACAATGTATATTTATGTGTTGTAACAAAAGCATATCTTCCTGATTGGTCAAAAGAATTTTTAAAAAATAGACCAAAAGAAGTTGAAAAAGCAAATAAAATTTTAGGAATTAAAAAGACATATTTTTTAGATTATCCAACAGTAAAATTAGATACTATTCCACAAAAAGAATTAAATGAATCAATTTATAAAATTATTAAAAAAGTAAATCCAGAAATTATTTATGTTACTCATAAAGGAGATTTACATAAAGATCATCGAATTGTTTTTGAATCTGTATTAGTATCTTCAAGACCTATGGATAATCATATTAAAAAAATTTTATCATATGAATCTTTATCTGAAACAGAATGGGGTCAAGAATTTGGTGCATTTAAACCAAATGTATATGAAAACATTTCTGATACATTAAAAATTAAACTTGAAGCTATGAAAGCATATAAAAGTGAATTAAAAAAATATCCACATCCACGATCTTTAGAAAGTATTGAATACTTATCAAGAAAACGTGGATCTGAAATATGTATTGATTATGCTGAAGCATTTATGTTAATAAGAGAGATTTGTGAGTGATATTATGGAACGTTTTAAAAATTGGAAATATCCAGATTTTAATGAAAAAAATATGACTAAATGGAATTGGATGTGTCAATATCATGAAAATTTAAAACTTGATAAATGTGTAGATGTTGGTGCATTTACATATATAAATGCAAAATACGGTGTTGTAATTGAAAAAAATGTCCAAATAGGATCACATTGTTCACTTTATTCAGAATCTACAATAGATGAAAAAAAAGGAAAAATTATAATTAAAGAAAATGCACGAATTGGAACTCATAGTACTATTATGCCAAATGTTACAATAGGTAAAAATTCAATTATAGGCGCATATAGTTTTGTGAATCAAAATATTCCAGATAATACATTATCTTATGGTACTCCTGCAAAAATTATTAGAGTGATAAAATGAATTGGAAAATACCACTTTTTAAAATATATTGGAATAAAGATGATATTAACGCTGTATCAAGTATTATTAAAAAAGGAAGTTGCTGGGCATTAGGACCAGAAATAAAAGAATTTGAAGAAAAGATTGCACAATATATTGGAACACAATATGCTGTTACTTTCAATTCAGGAACATCAGCACTTTATGCTATGATGATTGCTTATGGAATAAAACAAGGAGATGAAGTGATTATTCCATCATTTACATTTATTGCTACAGCAAATTCTGTATTAATGGTAAATGCAAAACCTGTATTTGCTGATATTGAAAGAAATACATATGGACTAGATATTGAATCAGTTAAAGAAAAAATCACGTCAAAAACAAAAGCAATAATGCCAATCCATTATGGTGGATGCCCTGCTCTTTATACTAAAGAATTAAAAGAACTTGCAGAAGATCATAATCTGCTCTTTTTCGAAGATGCTGCGCAATCATTTGGTGCTAAAATTGGGAAACAAAAAGTAGGAACATTTGGCGATGCTTCTATGTTTTCATTTTGTCAAGATAAAGTACTTGCTCTTGGTGAAGGAGGAGTAATTGTAACAGATAATAAAGATATATATGAAAAATTAAAACTTATAAGATCTCATGGAAGAGCAGATTCAAAGGATTATTTTTCTTCTAATGAAATATTTGATTATATTACATTAGGATATAATTTTAGAATGCCTACAATACTTGCTGCTCTTGGAATATCACAATTAAATAAAATAGATAAAATAATAACAAAAAGAAAAGATATATCAAATTTATATAATTTATATCTATCAAAGATTGTAAAATTATTTTCATCATCAAACGTCTATTGTGTCTATCAAAAATATCCGATAGAAATTGACAATAGAGATGATCTAAAAAAACATTTAGAACAAAAGAAAATAATGACAAGATCATATTTTGATTTGCCTGTTCATCATACAAAATTTTATAAAGAAAAATTCGAATACGGAAAATTACCAATTACTGATGAAATATCATTAAAAATTCTTAATTTACCAATATATCCTAATTTAAAATCAAATGAAATTGAATATATAATTAAATCAATACAAGAATTATGTAATTAAAAAACATAAGAAAAGTGATGGTGAGGACACTTGATAAAAATAGAAAATATATGCATTGATAAAAATATTTCTATTAAAAAATCGATGGAAAATATTGATAAAAATGGTTTAGGAATAGCATTTGTTATTGACGAAAATAAAAAATTTTTAGGAACTGTTGCTGATAGTGATATTCGTCATAGTATAATGAATGGAATAAATGTAGAATCAGAAGTTAAAAAAATAATGAATTCAAATCCTGTTGTATTATCAGAAAATTATAAAGATAATGATATAACAAATTTTTTATCAAGTAGTAAAAAAGAAAAAATTCCATATTTAGGTTCTATAACAATTCCTATATTAAATAAAAAAAAAGAAATTGCAAATATTATATTAATGAAAGAAAATGGACATATAAAATCATTAAACGATAATGATATAGTATTAAAACCAGTTCATAGAGTTTTAGTTGTAGGTGGAGCAGGTTTTTTAGGATCTGTGTTATGTAAAAAATTATTAGAAAAAGGATATAAGGTAAGAATATTAGATAATCTAACATATGGTGATGCAGGATTAAAACCACTTTATTATCATGATAATTTTGAATTTATCAATGGCGATATACGAAATCTTCATGTTCTTGTCAAGTCTATAAAAAATGTTGATGCTGTTATTCATTTAGCATCTATTGTTGGTGATAGTGCGTCTGAAATAAACCCTGAAGAAACAATAAAAACAAATTATCTTGCAACCAAAATGCTTGCAGAAATATGTAAATATAATCAAATTAATAGATTTATTTTTGCATCTACTTGTAGCGTATATGGTGCTAGCGAAATCGAAAATGAATTAAATGAAAAATCAGATTTAAATCCTGTTTCTCTTTATGCAGAAATGAAACTAAAATCAGAAAGAGGAATATTAGAAATTGTTGATGAAAATTTTTCTCCTACAATATTAAGAATGGCAACATTGTATGGAATTTCTCCAAGAATGAGATTTGATTTAGTAATAAATGTTTTAACAATCAAAGCATTAAAAGAAAATAAAATAACTGTTTTTGGAGGAGATCAATGGAGGCCATTTCTTCATATTATAGATGCTTCTAATGCATATATAAAGTGTCTTGAGTCGTCAATAGAAAAAATAAAAGGTGAAATATTTAATGTTACATCTGAAAATTTAAAAATAAAAGATGTAGGAAAATGTATTAAAAACATTATACCAAATACAAAAATAGTTATTAATAAAAAACAAATAGATAAACGTAATTATAATGTATCATCAAATAAAATAAGAAATATACTTAATTATAAAAGTTTTTTTGATATTAAAAAAGGCATAAAAGAGATCAAAGATGCTGTTGAAAGAGAAAATAAATATAATGATTATAAAAATAATTTAAAATATAGTAATTATGATTATTTAAAAGGTTAAATAATGGTAATATCTACAATATTATTTTTAATAGATACACCTTTTAATAAAAGAGATTTTGAAAGATTTGGAATTAAATTATTACAAGAAAACGGATTTAATATTAAAATTTGGGATTTAACTGAGATATTACACCATAACTTAAATTATATTCCATGTGATGCAATTAATTTATCTTTATGTAATACTTTCAATAATAAAAATTGTGTTTTAAATAAAATTAAAAATTTGTTACCTAATACATATATTATTAATTTCATCGGTTATTCATCAAAATCTTATTGGTTATATAAAATAATTTCAAATTCTAAAGCAAAATATGCTGTTTTTATGGGAAATAGTATACCTAAAATAATAAACAATAATAGAAAAAAAATATCATATATTAAAAAAATTAACAATATTCGTACAAAGGATTTAACAAATTTTATTAAAAGATTTTTTTATAAAATACCATTTTCATGGATAGGAATAAAACCTGCAAATTTAGTCTTAGCTGGAGGTGAACAATGTTTTCAAAATCTATATCCTATAGATAAAAGTACAAAAATATTATGGGCACATGCTTTTGACTATGATATTTATTTAAAAAATAAAAATATTCCTTTTTCTAATCAATCAATCGCTGTTTTTATAGATGAATACGTTCCTTTTCATCCAGATTATTCAAGATATGGAATTCAACCACCGGACAATGAAAATAACTATTACAATAAATTAAATAAATTTTTTGATTATGTAGAAAAAACATTAAATATTAAAGTAATTATAGCAGCACATCCTCGAAGTTACTATGAAAACAAAGATTATTTTAAAGGTCGTGAATGTGTAAGAAATAAAACATTTGAATTAATTAAAAAAAGTCGATTAGTTTTAACCCATTCAAGTACATCTATTAATTTTGTTGCACTTTTATATAAACCAGTAATTTTTATAACATCATATGAATTAGATAAAAGTTGGCTAGGTCCTATGATTAAAACAATGTCTAACTATTTTAAAAAGGACCCAATTTTTATGGATGATAATAAAAATATTAATTGGAAAAATCAAATAAAAGTTAATAATATTGATTATGATAACTATCGTAGAAAATATATAAAAACTGATAATTCAGAAGATATTTTATTTTGGCAGATGGTTTCAAATAGATTAAAATGTATGTGATAATAATGAATTGTAAACTAAAACAACTTATAAAAAAAAATGATTTAACATTTGGAAGTTGGATTACTTTGGGACATACATCTATCCCAGAGATTATGTCACAGGCAAAATTTGATTGGCTTGTAATAGATACAGAGCATAGCGTAATTGGAATTAAAAAAGTTCAAGAATTAATTCAAATAATCGATTTAAAAAATATTACTCCACTCGTAAGATTAACGTCAAATAATTCTGATTTAATAAAACGGGTTATGGATGCAGGTGCATATGGTGTCATTGTTCCAATGGTAAATACAAAAGAAGATGCATTAAATGCAATTAAATCTGTAAAATATCCACCTATAGGAAAAAGAAGCGTTGGTCTAGCAAGAGCACAAGGATATGGATCGTCCTTTAATAAATATAAATCTTGGATAAATAATGAATCTATTATTATTGTTCAAATTGAGCATATAGATGCTGTAAATAATATAGACGAAATATTTTCAATAGATGATATTGATGGTTATATTATTGGCCCATATGATTTATCAGCATCATTAGGAATATCTGGTGAACTAAATAATAGTAAAGTGTTAGATGCAGAAAAAATTGTATTAAAATCAGCAAAAAAATATAATAAAATAGCAGGAATTCATGTTGTAGAACCTGATGCAAAATTAGTTATAGAAAAAATAAATTTAGGTTATAAATTTATTGCTATAGGCACTGATTTTCTGTTTTTAGGAAATTCATGTAAAAACATAATGAATAAAATAAGGACTGAAATTAAAAAGATAATAACAAAATAATTTTATGATACATATGAATAAAATAAAAGTAGGAATAATTGGTTACGGTAGAGTAGGAAAAACTAGGAGAAATATAATAGAAAATCATCCTAATTTATCTTTAGAATCAATTTGTGATATCGTCAAAATTGATAAAGAAAAAGAAAATATTAAATGTGATATTTATAAAGATTATAATTCTCTTTTAAATACAGATGTTGATGCCGTATTTATATGTACACCTAATAAATTTATTCCAGAAATTGCAATTGCAGCATTAAATAAGAAAAAACATATATTTTGCGAAAAACCACCAGGTCGAAATGTTGATGATATTAAAAATATTATAAAAGCACAAAATAAAAATAAAGAATTAAAAGTTAAATTTGGACTAAATCATCGATATCACGAAGGAATAATAGAAGCAAAATCAATTGTAAATAATAATAGACTTGGAAATATTCTTTGGATTAGAGGAATATATGGAAAATCTGGAGGAAACAATTTTGAAAAACAATGGAGGAGCAACAAAGATATCGCAGGAGGAGGAATTCTTCTTGATCAAGGCATTCATATGTTAGATCTGTTCAGATTTTTTTGTGGAGATTTTGATGAAGTTAAAAGCTTTGTTACAAATTCATATTGGAATATTGATGTTGAAGATAATGTATTTGCAATATTTAGAAATAAAAAAAATCAAATGGCAATGATACATTCATCATCAACTCAATGGAAACATATGTTTAGATTAGAAATTTTTATGGAAAAAGGATATCTGATAGTAACAGGAATTTTATCTTCAACTATGAGTTATGGTAAAGAAAATTTAATTATTGGAAAAAGACAATTTGAAAATGAATCTTTTGCTCTTGGTAATCCACGAGAAGAAATTATATATTTTGATGCAGATAAATCTTGGAAATTAGAAATCGATGAATTTGCTGAATGTATTCTTAACAATAAATCAATTATCAATGGAACATCTAATGATGCGTTAAAAGTAATGAAAATGATTGAAAAGATTTATAAGAACGATAAAAAATGGTGTAATAAAATATGAAACATGTTGTAATATCTGAAAATTTAAAAGAATTTGAAATTCATCCTCCAGAACTATTTGATAAATATCGTGATATAACAAAAAATGAAATAGAAAAGTTTATTAAAAAATGGAAACTTTTTAATATTAATTGTCCAGCTTGTAATTCAAAAGAAAATACAAAAGTATTTGATAAATTTTCTATGAATTATGTAGAATGTAAAAATTGTAAAACACTTTATGTAAATCCTAGACCTTCTGAAAAAGATACATCTAATTATTATAAAATATCAAAGTCAACATTGTTTTGGAAAGAACATTTTTATAAAGAAACTGTATTAGATAGAAAAAGAATTATATTCAATCCAAGAGCGTTGTGGATTATGAATATAACAGAAAAATATTTTGATAATCCTAAAATTTTTATGGATATAAACTCTAAATATATTGAATTTATTGAAGAAATGATTAAATTAAATAATTTTCAGGAAAATATACTTTTTAATCCATTAATTGATTTAAATTTATCTACAAAAGAAAAATTAAAAATTATTAATAAAAATAATATATCTAATGTTAATGTTATTACAGCATTTGAAGTTATTGATAGATTATCTAATCCAAAAAAATTTTTAAAAAATGTACATTCAATGCTTATAAAAAATGGAATATTATTTTTAACAACATCTACAATAAGTGGTTTTGATTTGCAATTATTATGGGATAAATCAAAAAACATATTTCCACTCGATCATATGAATTTATTTTCAATAGAAGGAATAACAGAACTTTTACATGATAATGGATTTAAAATTATTGAATTAAGTACACCAGGTCAATTAGATATTGATATCATCAAAAATGCAATAAAACAAAATAAGAATATAGATATACCTCGATTCATTTCTTATTTTATTGAAAATCGAGATGAAAATGATCATCGAGATTTTCAAGATTTTCTACAAATATCTAGATTAAGTTCTCATCTTAGAATTGTTGCTCAAAAAAATTAAGGTAAAAACATGAAAATAGCTGCTATAATACCTGCTAGAATGGCATCAACACGTTTTCCTGGTAAACCATTAGCTAAAATTTGTGGTGTTCCAATGATAGAACATGTACGGCGAAGAGTATCTTTATGTAAAAAATTAGATTATGTAATTGTAGCAACATGTGATGAAGAAATTTATTCAACAGTGACATCGAATAATGGTCAAGCATGTATGACATCCAATAAACATGTGCGATGTACTGATAGAATTGCTGAAGCATCTAAGAATATTGATGCTGATATTATAATAAATGTTCAAGGTGATGAACCAATGATTATGCCAAACATGATTGAAGAAATTATCAAAATATTTGATAACGAAAAAATATCATGTGTCAATCTAATTTCATATATAAAAGATCAATCTGAATTTGAAAATCATAATGTAATAAAAACTGTTATAGATAAAAATGGACGCATATTGTATTTTTCAAGATCACCTATTCCATCAAAATGGAATGGTAATTTTAATTATTATAAACAGGTTGGTATGATAGGTTTTAAAAAAGATTTATTATTTACTTTTAATAGTCTAAAGCCAACTCCTTTAGAAATTATTGAATCTATTGATATGCTTAGATTATTAGAACATGGATATAGTATTAATGCATCTATATCTAATTACACATCATATGGTGTTGATACAACTGAAGATTTAATAAAGGTTAATAATCTCATGAAAAAAGATTTTCTTTACAATAAATATAAATGATTAATATGGTAAAAAAAGTTCTTATTAGTCCTTCATCTTTTGGTGAATGTGATAGTTATCCTATTGATTTATTGAAAAAGAATGGTTATGAAATTGTTAAAAATCCATATGGACGAAAATTAACTTCTGATGAAGTCATAAAATTAGGAAAAGATTGTATATGTATAATTGCAGGTGTTGAATTATTAGATATAAATGTATTAAAACATTTATCGTTATTACGGTGTATAAGTCGTGTAGGTGTAGGTATTGATAATATTGATTTAGAGTATGCAAAAAATCATGAAATTATTATCTATAAAACAAAAAACGGTCCAACTAGATCTGTAGCTGAATTAACAATTGGTTTAATATTTGATGTATTAAGAAAAATATCTTATCGTGATAGAGAAATAAGAAAAGGAAATTGGAATAAAGAAATTGGTTATTTATTACAAGGTAAAAATGTTGGTATTATAGGTTTAGGAAACATTGGAAAAACTGTAGCAAAAATGTTAGAATCATTTGATGTTAATGTATCATGTAATGATATGAATCCAGATATTACTTGGGCAAAATTAAATAAAATATCAATACGTAATTTAGATGATATATTAAAAGAAAGTGATATTATATCTATACACGTTTCTTCTTTGCACAGTAAAAAATTAGTAATAAATGAAAATAAAATAAATATTATGAAAAAAGGTTCTTTTTTGATTAATACATCTCGAGGAGATATTATCGATGAAAATGCTTTATATACAGCATTAAAAAATAACCATTTAGCTGGTGCAGCAATAGATGTATTTAATCAAGAGCCATATACAGGATGTTTAATAGAACTTGATAATATTATACTTACTTCTCATATTGGATCATATGCAAAAGAAACAAGGTTAGATATGGAAATTCAAGCTGTAAAAAATTTTTTAGATACTTTTTAATATTAGTTTATTTATGACATGACATGATGGAGAGAAATACAAATAATTTAGAAAAATTTTTCAAAAAAGATAATTCTTTAACAAATTATTATAAAGAATATATATCTTATTTATCAAGTATTTTATATAAACTTGACGTTGAAAAAATAAATAAAATTATAGATGTTTTTATAAATGCAAAAAAAAATAATAATAAAATTTTTTTTATCGGTAATGGAGGAAGTGCATCTACCAGTTCACATTTTATGGAAGATTTAAATAATGTATCATCATTTAAATCGATAAGCTTAACAGATAATATTGCTTGTATAACAGCATTAGGTAATGATAATGGATATGAAAACATTTTTCTTGGTCAATTAAAAAATTTATTTAGTTCAGGTGATGTTGTTGTTGGAATATCAGCAAGTGGAAAATCACCAAATATAATTAAAGCAATTGAATATGTAAATAATAATAATGGAATTTCTGTTGGATTAATTGGATTTGATGGTGGAATAATGAAAAATATTTGTAAATATTATATTCATATAGAAACAATGAAAGATGAATTTGGACCTGTTGAGGATATACATATTATATTATGTCATCTTATTTGCACTTATTTAAAATTTAGATTAAATGATGATGATGATTAAACAATAATAAATATATAATTGTATACAATACCTGAATTTGTTTGTTTTTTAAAAAGGTGAAAATACGCATATTGATTTTACTGGAAAAACTGCCTTAGTAACAGGGGGCACAAGAGGGATAGGAAAAAGTATAGTTACTATATTAATCGATGCATGTTGTACTGTAATATATACCGGCACTCAAAAAAAACCAGAAATCTCTATAGAAAAAGCAGAATATAAACAGCTAGATTTATCTGATAAAAAAAGTATAGATCAATTTATAAAGAATGTGCTAAACAATACAAAAAAAATTGATATTCTAATAAATAATGCCGGTATAAATATTATTGAATCCATAGATGAATTAAACGAAGAAAACTGGCAGAAAATATTAGATGTAAATTTAACTGGTCCAATGATTTTGACAAGAGAAATATCAAAGAAAATGAAAAAAAACAATAAAGGTGGAAAAATCCTAAACATTAGCTCAATTTTTGGATGTGTATCAAAAGCAAAACGTAACTCTTATTCATCTAGCAAATTTGGATTAATAGGTTTAACACGATCTAGCTCATTAGACCTTGCACCACATAACATCCTTGTAAATGCAGTATGTCCTGGTTTTACTTCAACAGAAATGACGATATCAATTCTTTCAAAAGAAGAAATTAAAAAATTATTGAAACAAATTCCTATGGGGCGGTTTGCAGAAGCAGAAGAAATAGCAAAAGTAGCTGTTTTTTTATGTTCAGATTTAAATAGTTATATAACCGGTCAAACATTAGTAGTAGATGGAGGCTTTATCTCGCAATGAAAATAGAATCTAAGATTAAAACTTATTCTGTAGAGTTGTTAGATGATGTTCTCGAAAAACATAAACAAGTTTTTTCAGATTTAAAATATGATAAAATATTTTTTTTTATTGATGAAAATGTTTACAAATTGTACAACAAAAAAATAGATGATTTTAAAAAAGATAACAACTATATAACAATAGATGCAATAGAACAAAATAAAGATTTTAACAATTTATCAAATTATTACAAAACATTAATTGAAAAAAACTTCGCTCGGAATGATATACTTGTAACAATTGGTGGAGGTATTTTACAAGATATAAGTGGTTTTATAGCATCAACTCTTTACAGGGGAATAAAATGGGTCTTTCTGCCAACAACATTGCTCTCACAGGCAGATAGTTGCATAGGTTCAAAAACATCTATAAATTTTGAAGACAGTAAAAACCTAATAGGGTCTTTTTATCCACCTGACAGAATATTTATAGATGTAGATTTTTGTAGCACACTGTCCTCCAAATATTTTAATAGTGGTTTAGGAGAAATAATAAAATTTCATCTTTTATCTGATAAAAAAAGATATGAAACACTTAAAAAATATCTTTCCTCTCCTGATTTAAGAACTGGAGAAATGTTCAAAAATATAATTTGGTCAACGCAAAAAATTAAAAAATCATATTTTGAATCAGACGAATTTGATACTGGTAGAAGAAACTTATTGAACTACGGACATTGTTTTGGACATGCATTAGAATCTGCAAGCAATTTTAAAATCTGTCATGGTGAAGCAGTAATTGTAGGAATGGAATTTGCAAATCTTTTATCGTTAAAAAGAGGGATTATTAAAAAGGAAAAATATTTGGAATTCGAAAGATTATTAAGTAATTATTATCCAAAATTTGATTTTTCAAATATAAATGTTAGCGATATTATATATTATTTAAAACGTGATAAAAAAAGAGCAGGTAAATATTTGACATTTATATTGGCTAAGAATATCGGTAAACATTATAAATATAATGATATTAAAGAAAATGAAGTAAAACAAGTTTATAATGAATTTGTAAAAAATTATGTAAAAAGATGACTAATGATAATATTTCTCAATTTACTGATCTTATACAAATAAAAAAAATGGATTATAGATGCATATGAAAGAAAATGATATTAGACCTAATTATTTATTTGATGAATATTTAAAATATTGTAAAGAAGACATTAAAAAATATTTTAAAAAAAATATTTTAAAAGTTAATTGTCCTATTTGTAATAGTAAAAAAATTCATGAAAAATTTACAAAAAATAATTTTACATATAATTGGTGTTTACAATGTCAAACACTTTATGTTAGTCCTCTTCCATCTGAAGATAATTTTAAAAAATATTATACAGAAGCTAAATCAGTTAGATTTTGGGCAACGGATTTTTACAAACATACAGAAAAAAAAAGAAAAGAAAAAATTTTCAAACCACGCATTAAATTAATTAAAAAAATATTTATTAATGAAATTAATCATAATATAGATACATTAATTGATATTGGTGCAGGATATGGTAGTTTTTGTGAAATAGCAATGCAAGATTGTTTTTTCAAAAATATAATAGCTATTGAACCATCTCCATATTTTATAAAAATATTAAAAGAAAAAAATATTTTTGTTATTGAAAAATTTATGGAAGAAGTAATTATAGATGATTTTAAAAATATGAATAAAGAAGGAATTAAATTATTTTGTGCTTTCGAAATATGGGAACATCTTTATTCACCTCAACATTTTTTACAATCAATAAAAAATGTTATGAACAAAGGTGATTATTTACTTATTACTACATTAAATATATTAGGTTTTGATCTGTTAATGTTATGGGACAAATCAAAAAGTATACAACCACCTCATCATATAAATATACCAAATTTAAAATCTTTAATATTTATTTTAGAAAGTTACGGATTTAAAATTGAAAAAGCATTTACGTCTGGAAAATTAGATGTTGATATTGTAAAAAATATGAAAATATCTTTTAATAATCATTTGTGCAATTATATAATAAATGATTCTGATGATATATTTCGAGAAAAATTACAAAATTTTATTACTAAAAACAATATTAGTTCACATATGATGATTATAGCAAAACTAAAATGATAATATGAAAATAATAATTGAAACAGATAAAAAAAATTTAAATAAATATAATGAAAATGAAATATTAACTCCACAAAGTAATTTAAAATATGTTAATATAGATAAATTATCAAATGATTATATTAATTTTGTTGGTGATTTAAATAAAAAATATAATTCTATTATTTGGTGGACTTGTTCAATTGGTTCAAGAAATCAATATGTTTCAAATTTATATAAAAATATATGCTATTATATTGAAATTATTGAAAGAATAAAACATTTTAATAAAGATATTTTTTATGTTATGATTGATAATAAATTTTTAATTAAACAGTTAAAAATGTATTGCAAACAGAATAAAATAGAATATATTATTTTAAATAATATAAAATTAAATATTAAATTCTTTTTTACATATCTATACTTATTAGTGCTTAATTTCATTACAACAAGTAAAAAAATAAAATATAAATATTTAACAGAAAAAAATTTAGGAAAACAAATTAGAAAACGATTAAAAAATAAAGAGTATTATATTCTTCGAACAGGTATTGATAAAAGATCTTTTAATAATAATCAATATGATGATATATACTATGGTAAATTAGTTGATTATATACAAAAAAAAATAAATCTTATTATTTTATGTGTAATTTATAATTCATTTAAAAAAAATTTAGATAAAATAAAATATAATAATATACATAATAATTATTTAATAATTCCTATATATTTTTTTATTAAGTATATTGATATTTTTAAATTGTTCTTTTTACAATGGATAATTTTTTTTCAATTAAAAATAAAATTAAAACAAAAAAATATAAAATTCGATGAATATCATATTTATTATTTATTTAAACAAGAAATTATTGATAACTTATTTAATGGAGAATATAAAAATAATTTGTTATATTATTTTGTAGCGAAAAATATTGGAAAAAAAATAAATTGTAAATTTTTTACATTTCCATATGAAAATCATTCATGGGAAAAATTAATTATATTATCATTTAAAAAATATTCACATAATACATTTATTATTGGATATCAACATTCTAGTATATCAAAGTCACTTTTTAATTATTTTTTATGTAAAGATGAATCTAAGATAATACCTCTTCCTCATAAGATAATTACAGTAGGAAACGAATCAATAAAGATTATGGAAAAATATGGAAATTTTCCTATAAATATTTTAAGTAAAGGATGTGCTTTAAGATATGAATATATTTTTAATAAAAAAATAAAGAATAACAATAAATTTAAAAATATTTTAATAATTCTTCCAGGTAATTTCGTAGATTCCATTAATTTATTGAAATTTTTGTTAACATGTTTTAAAAATGAATCGTTGTTTTCAATAAAAATAAAATATCATCCTGTATTTCCAATTGAAAAAATTTTATCAAAAGGAAAATTTGATTTACCAGAACATTTTAATATAGAAAATAGAAATATTGATGAATCACTTAATGACGCTGATATAGTTTTATATAGTAATACAACAGCTTGTATAGAAGCATTGATGTTAGGAATTCCTGTAATATTTATCAACATTAATAATTATTATAATGAAGATCGTTTATTTAATTGTAATTATTTAAAATGGTCTATTCAAAAAAAAAATGAATTATTTCAATCAATACATAATATTTGTAATATGAATAAAATTGAATTTAAAAATCAACAAAAATTAGCTCAAAAATATGTAAAAAATTATTTTTCACCTATTTCGGATGAAAGATTAGATGAATTTACAAAAACATTTTAATATCAATTTCTCTATGTACATGTTGAGGAGAAATTATCGATAAAGAAATTACTACAGAAGAGAGATTAGAAAATGGATTGAAACACGAATATGAAAAAATCTGAAGTTATAATTCTATGTGGAGGCAAGGGAACAAGATTAAGTGAAGAGACGATAACTAAACCTAAACCTATGATTGACATTGGAGATAAACCAATACTTTGGCACATCATGAAAATATATGCATACTATGGGTTTAATAAATTTATTTTAGCTTTAGGATACAAAGGTAATCATATTAAAAAATATTTTTATGACTATAGGATAACATCAAATGATTTTACGCTTATAATGAATCCAAATCATCAACCAAAAATTCATAATGTTCATAAAGATAATGACTGGGAAATTACTTTTGTAGATACAGGAATGCACACACTTAAAGGAGGAAGAATAAAAAGATTAGAAAAATATATAGAATCTGATAATTTTTATCTAACATATGGCGATGGTGTAGCTAACATAAATATTAATGAATTATATCAATTTCATATTTCACATAAACATATAGGAACAATAACTGCTGTAAGACCTCCATCTCGATTTGGTGAAATCAATTTAGACAATGATAAAGTTATAAATTTTGAAGAAAAACCTCAACTTGGAACAGGATACATCAACGGAGGTTTTTTTGTTTTAAAAAAAGATTTTTTTGATTATTTAGATATTAATTCTGATCTTGAATTTGGTCCATTACAACAACTAGCAAAAGATAGAGAATTGTATGCTTATAAACATCATGGATTTTGGCAATGTATGGATAATATACGAGAAAAAAATCATCTAAATGATTTGTGGAATAAAAATAAAGCAACATGGAAAATCTGGAAATAATAACAATATTTATTTAATCCAATTTCATATAGTTGTGTGGTGAGCGGTAAACATACACCAGTTAAAACTGGTGACTTTCCATAGGAATTGAAGTATTATGCACAGCATTAACGACAACATCATCATTGGAACGCAAAAGTCCGTTTACAGGAACTCGTGTCTTGGAAATCTGGATAAAATCAGAGTTAGTGAGACTTTGAGGTTTCCGCTTCAAGACAGATTTTATAGCGATAGCAAGAGATGCTTTTCTATCACTATTTACAATTTGTTTGCATTTTTTACATATATACAACGAGTAATTACTGGAATGATGACCCTTATTCACTGCACCGCAATGAGTACACCATTTCGATGTATGATATGGATCAATTTTATGATATGGAACTTTAAGCAAAGCGCAATTCGACAAAAGGAATTCTTTAAACTTTGCATAAGGAATTCTGCTGATTTTTCTATTTGCTTTCTTGTTAAATTTTACAGTTTTAATATTTTTCAAGTTTTCAAAAGAAATACAAGCGTTATACGATTTTGCAAGTGTAACAATTTCTTTAGTAATTTGTCCCATTCTTGTGTTTGTAAAATTGTATTCCTTTCTTTTCAGTTGTTTCAAGCTTTTCCTAGCTCTTGCAGAACCATTATCAGCAAGATACTGAAGATAACTTCGCCGTTCAAAAAATCGTTTCTGTCTTGGTGCAATGTCTTTTCCAAAATACATTTGTTTAACAACATTAGATGTTTTTGTATCAAAGATAGAAATAGCAAAGCGGGAGCCAACATCAATTCCAAGAACATATCTTTGATTAATATCAAGATCAGAAAATTCTTTATCAAGAATAACAGCAATCTTACCATTTCTCAAAAGAGAAATATTATTAAAAGTCCAACCATCATTCAAAAAAGACAAAAACCTTTCAAATTGTCTATCCTTTTTAATAGGTATTGTAAATGTTTTTCTTGGAGAATATGTAATCTTAAAACATGGGTTTTTTCGTTTTGTCATTATATAACGAAACCACCGTTTATTCAATCGGATAGAACATCTACTAAATTCAAAGGTTCCATTATATCCACTTTTAATCATATGTTTTTTCATTTTCCAAGAATCTTTTCGTGCTTCTTGCACAATATCACTTGGCAAAAAGGAGTTGTTTCGTATGTGTGAATATGTAAAAAAATGTAAATCTTCAGAAGAATCCGCAAATGGTAATTCAATCAAATGTTTATTTAATACTTGTAAATATTCAGAAACAATTAACTTTAATAGTTTTGATTTTGTTTTTGTTAAATCTCTATTATTTAAGACAATACATTTTCTCAAAGTCTCACTAAAAGAATATATATTTTGTATATTTAAGTACTTTTCGCAATTTCTTTACTGGTTGAAACCAGTGGTATCATTATGAGGGATATTATGAATATATTAGTTACGGGAAACAATGGTTATATAGGAAAAGTTTTAGTAAAATCATTGATTGATAAAGGATATGATGTTACTGGATGTGATACAGATTATTTTAGCAATTGTGAATTTTACGATGATGAATTTAACATTAAACAAATTACAAAAGATATTAGAGATGTATCAAAAAAAGATATTCATAACATTGATGTTATTTGTCATTTAGCAGCACTTTCAAATGATCCAACAGGGAATTTAAATCCAAAACTAACTGATGATATTAATCATAAATCATCAATAAAACTTGCAAAACTCGCAATTAAAAAAGGAGTGAAAAAATTTATTTTTTCTTCTTCTTGTAGTCTTTATGGAATATCTGAAGAAAAATCACTTACTGAAGAATCATATCAAAACCCTGTTACAGCTTATGCTAAATCAAAAGTTGATACTGAAAATGATTTAAAAAATTTAGCAAATGAAAAATTTTCTCCTATATTTCTTCGAAATTCTACTGCATATGGTTTATCTTCCATGATGCGTTTTGATCTTGTTTTAAATAATCTCTGTGGTTGGGCATATACAACAGGAAAAATAAAGATAATGAGTGATGGAACACCTTGGCGACCGCTTGTTCATGTTGAAGATATATGCAGAGCATTTATTGCTATTATAGAATCACCAAATGATGTAGTTCACAATCAAGCTTTTAATGTTGGTCAAAACAAAGAAAATTATCAAATTAAAGATATTGCAGAAGTTGTGAAAAAAATATTTCCAAATTGTGATATTGAATATACATATGAACACGGATCTGATTCACGAACATATAACGTTTCTTTTGATAAAATATCAAAATTGAAAAATTTTAAACCACAGTGGAATATTGAAAAAGGTGCAAAAGAATTATTTGATGCATTTAAAAAATATGACTTAACCTTTGATGATTTTCAAAGTAAAAAATATACAAGATTAAAACAAATACAATTTTTATTAGATGATAAAAAAATAAATGATGAATTATATTGGAGGTTAAAAAATGATTGAAGGAGTAAAAATAACACCAAAAAGAAAAATTCCTGATGAACGAGGAATGATAATGCATATGCTTCGATGTGATGATCCTGAATTTGAACAATTTGGAGAAATCTATTTTTCAGTATCTTATCCAGGAGCAATCAAAGGATGGCATGAACATACAAAACAAGTGCAAAATTATGCTGTTATTCAAGGAATGATAAAACTTGTATTATATGACAATCGAGAAAAATCAAAAACAAAAGGAGAAATTATGGAAATTTTTACAGGAGAAGATAAATATGAACTTATCAGAATTCCAACAGAAATAATCAATGGATATAAAACATATGGGACAAAATCAGCAATTATTGCAAATTGTTCAACACTTTCTCATCAACCAGATGAAATGATTCGGTATGATCCTTTTGGAAATAAAGTACCATATGATTGGGGTCTAAAACATGGATAATTATTTGATTTTAGGCGCGAATGGTCTTATTGGAAGATCATTTCGTGAACAAATCAAAGGAAAATATAATTGGTTTGGCACATGTAATAAAAGATGTGATATTGATTTAACACAAATTGATATTACTTTGGATGATGATATAAAAAGAATCGTTGAGTTGTCAGAATTAGCAAATCCTAGTCATATCATTAATTGTACTAATTTAGATGGTGGAGTTAATTTTTGTGAAAAAAATCCTGTTGATGCAAAAAATTTTCATTTAGATGCAGTTTCATGGATGTGTAAACTTGCAAATAAACAATCATCAAAACTTATAATGATATCTACAGACTATGTTTTTGATGGGGAAAATCCACCATACAAAGAAGATGATCAAACAAATCCATTAAATCTATACGGTTCTCTAAAATTAAAAGCTGAAAAATGTATTACTGAAAATGTCAACGATTATTTAATAATTAGAACAACAAATGTTTTTGGATGGGACCCACAAACAGTTACTCCAAATTACATGATGCAACTCTATAAATCATTAAACATAAAAAAAGAAATTAACGTCCCATCATTTCTTTGGGGAAATCCTACATACGTTGATGATCTTACATCGGCAATCGTTGAATTATGTGAAAAAGATATGAAAGGAATTTTTCATGTTGTAGGAAGTAGTTTTATTAATCGATATGATTGGGCATTAAAATTCTGTGAAAAAGGAGATTTTGATAAATCGTTAATAAAAAAAGTTAAAGAAATCCCTAAAGACATGATTCCGCGACCGTTGAGATCAAATTTATCTACTGATAAATTTCGCAACGTTTGTAAAACAACTTTACATGATGTAGATATAGGAATTGATATATTCATTGAAAAAATGAAAATTACAGAGGAGAGTAATGAAAGTAAGCGTCATGGTTTTAACTTTTAATAGATCTAAATTATTAAAAGAAACAATCGATTCTATTTTAAATCAGACATTTAAAGATTTTGAAATTATTGTTGTTGATAATTATTCTATTGATAATACAGAAGAAGTTGTGAAATCGTACAATGATAATAGAATTAGATATTTTAAAAATAAAAATTATGGACTTCTTGCTATAAACAGAAATTTTGCTATTGAACAATCTAGTGGAGAATATATTGCATCTTGTGATGATGATGATTTATGGTTTCCAAAAAAACTTGAAAAACAATTAGCTGAATTTGAAAAAGATGAAAGTATTGGATTAGTTTGTTCTAACGGATTTTATTTGTATAAAAATGGTAAAAAAAGAAAAATATTTAGTTCAAGAGATAGATATTTTAGTTTTAAAAAATTATTAAAAATAAATAAAATTATGTGTTGTTCAGTATTGATTAAAAAAAGTGTATTTGATGATGTTGGCATTTTTGATGAAGATAATCCAAAAATATTTACTGCAGAAGATTATGAAATGTGGTTAAGAATAGCAAAGAAGTATAAAATGAGATATATTGGTGAACCACTAATTAAATATCGAATACATGATGACAATCTTAAAAATGAACATTTATTTGGAGAAAAAATATTAAAAGTTGATACTGAAGTATACAAAGGATTGTTATCCAAAGAAATAATTGATAATACAACATATAATAATTTAATAAAGAAATTAAACTATAGAACTTCTGTTTTACGATTAGCAAATCATGGAGAAAAAATTAAATTACAAATAAAATTCTTTGATAAATGTAAATTAATCTTTTTATATGTTTTATTTCATATTGGTATTTTAAACAACATAAGACATATAAAACAAAAAATTTTTCCTATTGCATAGTTGAAAATATGATTAAAAAAATTATTAGAGAAATTAGCGTTATTTTGAATATAATAAAAAAAATAATAAGTAATTCATATCCACAATCTATTTGGATTGAACCAACAAATTACTGTAATTTGAATTGTGTATTTTGTTTTCAATCAAATAACGCTATGACAAGAGAAAAAGGAATGATGGAATATAAACTCTTTAAAAAGTTTATAGACGACGTTGAAACATTTAAACCAGAAGTAATACTTCATCATTCAGGAGAATCTTTTCTTCATAACAATTTATTTAAATTCATAAGATATGTAAAGAAGAAAGATTTTAAAGTTGGAATGACAACAAATGGAACTCTTCTTTCAAAAAATAATTTTGAGATACTTACTACAGGAATTGATGGAATAAATATTTCATTTGCAGGAGTTGATGAAGAAGATTACACCAATGTAAGAAACAAAGATACATTTGAAAAAATTAAAAATGATACGATTTTACTTGCATCAAAAAAAATTTCTGGGAATGTCAAAACAAAAATTAACATAAATATAATTTTAACAGATGATAATAAAGATAAAATTCAAAAATTCAAAAATTATTTCGAATCAATAGATGGAATTGATAAAGTAATCATTAGAAATTTGATGAGCTGGCATGGAAAGGTAAGTGTAGATTCATTAGCATGTCAACCAGATGAATTGAAAAATATGGTATTAAATATAAAAGAAATGTTTCTTATAAAAATTACTGGATTATGTCCAGCAGTTTATCTTTCTGCTGGTGTCTTATGTGATGGCACAGTTGTTCCATGTTGTGTTGATTTTAATGGTTCAATACCACTTGGTAATATAAATAATCAAACATTTTTGGATATTTGGAATGGAAAAAGATATCAAACGTTAAGGAAAAATTTGAAAAATAAAAAACTTATAAAATCACATCCTATATGTGGTCCTTGTTTAAAAGATAGGTGATAATCATACCAGGAATATGGGGAATAATTTCTAAAAAGAATATTGATTTATCAAATGAATTTTATAAAGAAGAAGGAACATCATATTTAATAGATCATGTATTTTATCAAAATGCGTCTTTAGGTCGATACGTTATTGATAAATTTCAAAATGACAAGGTATTTGCAAACGTAGATCAAAAAACAATTGTTACAGATGGTATTACTTTAAATTTTAAAAATCTTTTGTCAAAATACAAAACAAAAAATTATGCTGATTTAATTATAAAATTATATGAAAAATATGATTGGAAATTTGTAAATAAACTTAGAGGAAATTTTTCTATTTTCATATATTTTGATAAAGAAAATAAATTAATAGTTTCAACAGATCATCTTGCATCAAAACCAATTTATTATTTTTTTGATAAAGAATCAAATACATTTATATTTTCTTCAAATCTAAGAGTAGTTACTCGCGGAATGAAACATCTTGGATTTACAATAGATTTAGATATCACTGGTGTATATTATCTTTTAACATTTGGATACATGCTCGAAGATGTAACACTAATAAAAAATGTTAAAAAACTTTTACCTGGGCATGTTATTATTTACGAAGATGAAAAAATAGAAATTAAAAAATATTATAAATTATCAAACAAACCGTATATAGAAGGAAATGAAGATGACATCATCAAGGAACTCGATAAAAGATTTTCAAATGCAATTAGATTAGAATATGAAAAAGACTTGGAATATGGATATTTACATATTGCAACATTAAGTGGTGGACTTGATTCAAGAACAAATATAGCTTACGCAAAAAAATTAGGATTTAATAATCTTACTTGTTTTACTTTTTCTGAAAGTAACTATCTTGATGAAAAAATCGCAAAAAAGATTTGTTCAGACAATAATATTGAATTTATTTTTTATGCACTTGATAATGGAAATTATTTAACAAAATATATAGATAACATAATATTATCTAATGACGGATTGATCCTTTTTGATGGGTCATCACATTTGTATAATTGTCTAAAAAAAATATCTTTTCAAAATTATGGATTAATTCATACAGGAATGATTGGTGATTTAATAGTTGGATCGTATTTAAAAGGAAAAGAACATTATAAAATAAATAAAGAATTATTTAAAAGAATTACACATTCAAATATATTATTTCATAAGTTGCATTTAGATATTAATAATTTTGATTATGAAAGCGGTGAATTGTTCGCTTTTTATACAAAATGTGTTAACGCAGTATTTAATGGATATAGAATGATTGAACAATTTACTGAATTTTCATCTCCATTTTTATATATAGATTTTCTTGAATATGCTTTAAGAATACATCCTAAGTATAGATATGAAGAATCAATTTATTTTAAATGGATCAACAAATGTATATCAGAATTTTCAAAATATAGATGGGAAAAATGTGGATTACGACCAATATATCCAATTTCTATTATGAAATATAGTAGAATGTTTAGAAGATTAATAGGAAAAACTACTTTTGGTGAAAAATATGTTAGCATGAATCCTATGAAATATTGGTGGAAAAAAAATACTGATTTACAAAAAAAGATTAATTCTATTTTTAATGAAAACATTAAAAATCTTAAAAATTATCCAGATATACTAAAGGATGTTGAATATCTATTTAACAAAAAAGATTTATTGACAAATAAAACTCAAGCGATAACTATTATAAAATCTGTTAACATACTCGGATTAAATGAAAACAAAAAAACGTAGTTTAGAAATAATTTTGTATTTTTTTAATGAATATAAACTTCATTTTATGTTTTTAATACTTATGTCAATATTTATTGGAATATTAGAATCATTAAATGTTGCTATATTGTATCCAATATTGTCATATGGTTTAGGAACATCTGTTAGTGAAAATTTTTTCCTAAACTTTATAGATGGATTTATACGTCTTATTCCATTTAATGATAGTCTTATACAATACTGTTTTTTATTTGTCATATTTGCGTTTGTAATTGCTATATTTAAAATTTTTTACTTTTTTTTCTCCGTAAAGCTTACTTCGAAAATTATGATTACTGTTAAGAAAAATATATTCAACAAATATATAAATTCAGATTATCAATTTTTTGTCGATAACAAACAAGGAGAATTATTATATAAAATATCTACAGCAACAAATAGTATAGATTCAATATTAAACATTATGTCAAATATTTTTGTAGAAGTAATATTATCAATTTCAATATTTATGTTATTATTTTCAATGTCTTTAAAAGGATCTGTTTTGTTAATCATTGGTGGTATTGGATATTATTATTTAACTAAATACTTAAGTCAAAAAATACATTATATAGCAGGTAAAAAAAGATTAGAAACAGGTAAACAAGAAATTGTTATTGTGAACGAATTTACAAGCGGAATCAAACAAATTAAAGTATTTAAAACATTTGAATATTGGAAAAATATATTTGATAATGCAATATATACATATTGGAAATATCATAGAAAAGGATTTTTTTGGAAACATGTTCCTGAAATATTACTTTTTATGTTAATTTATGTTTCAATAGGATTTGCCGTAATTTTTATAAAATTACAAAATCCATCTGGATTTATTTCAACAATACCAGTCGTTGGTACTTTTGTTTTTGCAATTTTTATGATAATGCCAAAATTATCAAAATTTGGACAATATCGAATGAATTTTATGTATGATCTTCCACACGTTGAAACAGTTTATAATTTGTTAAAAGATAAAACATATAATAAAATTAAAAATGGAATTAAAAAATTTACAATTTTAAATTCATGTATAGAATTCAAAAATATGAAATTTACATATAAAAATAGAAACATTCTTTTAAATGATATTAATCTTAAAATAGAAAAAGATAAAACAACAGCACTTGTAGGATTATCAGGGTCTGGAAAATCAACAATTACCAATTTAATATTAAGATTATATGATGCAGATAATAATAGTATATTTATCGATGATATAAATATTAAAGAATATGATATTTTTTCGTTTCTAGAAAAAATTGGATATGTAAGTCAAGATACATTTATTTATAATGCATCAATAAAAGAAAATATTGTTTTTGGAGGAAATTATACAGAAGAAGAAATAATAAAAGCAACAAAACTTGCAAATGCAAATGAATTTATTCAAATGTTTCCTGATAAATATAAAACAATTGTTGGAGATCAAGGTGTTATGCTTTCTGGTGGAGAAAAACAACGAATTGCAATTGCAAGAGCAATGATACGGAAACCTGAAATATTAATTCTTGACGAAGCAACAAGTTCGCTTGATAACATTTCTGAAAATATAGTTCAAAATGCGATTAATAAAGTATCAAAGAATTGTACGACATTTATCATTGCTCATCGATTATCAACAATACAAAATGCTGACGTTATCTATGTTTTAGATGAAGGAAAAATTGTTGAAAGTGGTAATCATCAAGAACTACTTGATAAAAAAGGAAAATATTGGGAACTTTATAATATTCAAAAATAACATAATTCGTTCATGAATTTTTTATAATCACTTTCAGATATGTTACCCATTTTCAAAGCATTGATAATTTGAAAATGTCTAAATTGTTTTTTTACTCCTTTTTAACTATGTCAACTAAACTATGTAACAATTCAAGAAATGTCGCATTCGTTTAACTTTCATTATTTTTCACATTATACTTTATATGTTTTTACAACTTTTTAGTTTGTTTTATTAACTATATTTTTTAACAACAACTTTTTTTTTATTTTTTAGCAGTATTTATAATATCTTTAATTTATATCACTATTATGACATCTCAACAGCGAATAGTAATTGGTCATTTAGGTGAAATTGGAAGAGCAATTTATAAGATATTTGATGCT
>Ga0307376_10000818_pt1 | contig 36568 bp, 29 predicted proteins | sample TR2MG_FD_202536 | JGI IMG/M metagenome (GOLD analysis project Ga0307376, IMG submission 202536) | Soil microbial communities from Risofladan, Vaasa, Finland - TR-2 | ecosystem: Environmental > Terrestrial > Soil > Coastal area > Acid sulfate soil | place: Finland: Risofladan, Vaasa | collected...
CGGCGGCCGCCCTGACGGTTCCGAAGGCGTTCAGTCAGGGATATCAGACGGCTGAGCAAGAGGTTGACGCGCGCGAGACCCATGATTTGAACCGGCGTTTGCAGAAGGCCAAGAAGGAGTTCGAACAAGCGCTCGAGGACGAATACGCTGAGAGCAGAAAGGCGGCCTCTGCAGGTGAGCTGGTTGATGGATTGGCCCAGCTTCACGTCAAGGCTGCTGAGGATTACAATTTGAATACGGCGCTGGGGGTGTATTTGGCTTTGGCCTCCCTGGCTGGAACAGGGGCACACAACGTTTCCAAGAGCTGGGCAGAGAAGCGAGATCCGCGTTACCAGCGGTTGGAAGCTCTTCAACAGGCCATGCAAAAACGAATGCGCGCGAAGCCGCCGCGTGTTGTAGTCGCAGCACCAGAGCAGACGTTGGAGGAGAAATCTCCCGATTTGGGCATCTGAGGCTTTGAGGTGAACCGCGCGTGCCAGATACTTCGATGTCTTCCATCCTGTCTCCAGAGGTTCCGACTGCGCCGGCGCAGCCATCCCGCACCCCTTTGTTGACTTCTACCCTGGTCGAGTCAACTCCTCCGATCATGCGGCCGTTTGGCGATCCCAAGGCCATGCGCGGTCTCATATTCGATAACGTTATGCAGGCGGTGAGCCAAAAGTATCCTCTGGAGAACAGTCGCTACCAGCTCAGCCTGAAAAACCTTCGCTATCGCAACAAGTCGCCGTACACGTTGGAGGAGCAGAAGAAGGCCATCATGCAGGGCAACTCGCTTGATTACCAACTCGTGGGCGATTGGAACCTGATCGACAAGGCTACGGGAAAGTCAGTGGACAAGCGCCCCACGCTGGTGGCGCACGTTCCATACGCCACCGATCGCGGCACATTCATTTACAAGGGCAACGAGTACACCGTAGCCAACCAGATGCGGCTTAAACCAGGCGTCTTCACTCGGGTCAAGGAAAATGGGATCATCGAGGCGCACTTCAATACGAAGCCAGGCACGGGTCCGTCATTCCGTTTGCATATGGAACCGGACACGGGCATCTTTCGTCTCAACGTGGGCCAGAGCAACCTCAAGCTGTACCCGATTCTTAAGGCCATGGGTGTATCGGATAAGGAGCTTGAAGCGGCGTGGGGCGGCGATTTGTTGAGAACCAACATTCAAGCCGAGGATCCGCGCGCCGTGGGCCGGGCTTATGCTGCCTTGGTGTCATCCCGGTCTGACCAAGCCGTGGGCGGTTCCGATAACGAACAGGTGGAGAAGGTTGCTTACGACGTTCACATCACCTTTGACGAAAGCGAGCAGTTGCTTGCCGACGGGGCCATTGAGAAAGTCGGCGAGGAAGAGACGCGCGCGCCTGTTGTAGCCATTGACTTGGATGGCACTTTGGCCAAGCCCTACGAGTCGTTTGATCCTGACTTCATTCCTGAGCCCCGGCGCGGCGCGCGCGCAGCTCTGGAAAGCTTCAAGTCCAAGGGCTACAAGGTCATCATCTGGACGTGTCGCGGCAAGGACGATGTCACCAAGGCCTGGCTTGAAAAGCACAAGATTCCTTATGATCACATAAACAAAAATCCAGACCAATTGGAAGACATGTCAGAAAAGGTTACAGCGGATCTGTACATCGACGATAAAGCGCTCGATGCTGACGGTCCCTGGAACGAGATTCGTGAGCGCGCGGAGAAGCTCCTTGAGAAGAGCGCCAAGATTGGTGCCCGTGAATCAGATCTGCGTTGGAGCAAGTTATGGTTCAAGGGGAACATCCGGGCGGAGACGGGCAAGAATGGTGAGCCGTGGGTCAAGGTTGACGTTCACAGGGGTCTTTTGGATGCCGCGTTTGATTCTCTCAAAGGGGAGGGGTTCAACGTAGAGAAGGCTCCCAACGAACCGCACATCACTTTGATTCGCTCCGAGGAACTGGCGCCGTTGATCGAGAAGCACAAGAACAAGTGGCAGGGGGCGTGCAAGAACGGCATGCCCGTAAAGTTTGCGCTCAAGCGAATCGTTCATCTCGTTCCGTCAGGCTGGAAGGATGTTAACCGGGTCTGGTTCATTGAGGTGGAGAGTCCGGATCTGTTGAAGTACCGCACGGAGCTTGGTCTTCCGGAGTTGCCCAAGGCAAAGAATGGGAACGACCATCGTTTCCACATCACCTTTGCCGTCAGTAAAAATAAGGGTGAGGTTAAGCGGGCCTATGAGCTGCTGACAGAAAAACGGGCTGCGGGCCAGACGGGAGAACTTACTCTGTCTCGACCAACGAACATCACCGACGAGGGTGAAGGTCTTAACACCACGTTTGCGCGGATGGGGCTGGACCCGGATGTAACTTTGGCCACGCTGGGTGAATCCCACGCAAATGTAGGTACGCCCGTCATCTTGCGCGCGACGAAGAAGCTGCTCAACATCCAGAAAGGTACGGAGGAGGTTGACGACCGGGATTCACTGGCCTTTCAAACGGTTCATTCGCCGGAGGACTTCTTCGCTGAACGGATTCGTAAGGATGCGGGTCAGGTGGGCCGCAAGCTTTTGTGGCGTTCAACCCTGCGTGGAAATCTGAAGCACATGCCTTCCGGGGCACTTACGCCGCAACTGCAAGGTGTGCTGCTGCGCTCGGGCATGGGGATGCCTCTTGAAGAGATCAACCCCATGGACGTCTTCGACCAACACCTTCGCGTACTCAGACTTGGCGAAGGCGGAATTCCCTCGTTAGATAGTGTTCCTGACGAGTGTTACGATGCATGCACCGAGGTTTTTACTTCCTCTGGGTGGTTGCCGTGGGCATCTGTTGATGAGAGCACCGAATTTGCTTGTCTTTTGAACGGTCATTTGTCTTTCCAGAGAGCAGTACGTCTGATCGAGAAGCCCTATGAAGGCGAAATGTATCGAATCAAGACACGCTGTTTGGATTTATTAGTTACACCCAATCACCGTTTGTGGGTGCAGAAGTATAGAGGAAGTTCGGTAGAGCGGTGTGGAGAAGCACCTTGGGGTTTCGAACTTGCACGAGAGAGCCATCGTCACCCTCGGCAGTTTCTTATTTCTCATAAGCCCTACACTGGTCTGCCGACCGATGTTTTTGTTCTTCCTGAGGTGGATGGCGCAAGAAAAACATATGACAAACTGCTTTTGGAGAACTGGGCGGAGTTTATTGGTTGGTACGTGTCTGAAGGTTCCATAGATTCTTTTGCATTGCGGGAACGTTCAAAATATCACATTACGATCTCTCAAAGCGCGTCGGCAAACTCAGAAAATGTAGAGCGTATTAACCGCTTGTTGACCGATCTTGATTTTTCGCATTCATATACTGGTCACAACTTTGTGATTGTTAATAAGCAGTTGGGTAATTATTTGGAAGGACTTGGACGTCTAGCGCACGAAAAGCGATTGCCGGATTGCGTTTTTGATTGGCCACTTACAGCGCGTGAGCGTTTGTTCTCGGCGCTTATATCGGGTGATGGATCTGAAAAAGAAAATGGTTGCCGTGTTTATCATTCGACCAGCTTGTTGCTTGTAACTCAGGTTATTCGTTTGGCAATTACGCTTGGATATGCTGCAAAAGAACGAATGCCATATAAACGGGAAAACGAAGCTCATAGAACGTGTTTTAGTTGTGGTATTCTGACCAGTTCAGTTCAGGGTGTGACTTCTGAAAGGCAATACGATTCTTGTTATAGCATAGAGCACTACATAGGCAAAGTGTACTGCGCGGAAGTTCCAGGTGAGCTTCTTTTGGTTAGACGTAACGGTTCCGTTCCTGTTTGGTCAGGTAACAGCAGAAACGTTCAACCTTCTCACTTCGGTTATATCGATCCGATTCGGGCGCCGGAAAGCAGCAAGATTGGTGTCGATTCCCGGCTGTCTCACGGCGCCTTCAAAGGATCCGACGGTAAAGTTTACACAGACATGTTGGATGTGCGTACGGGCAAGCGCACCTCCATACCTGCTGAGAATACAGCCAAAGCCGTAATTGCTTTCCCTGGCGAGATGGCCAAGAAGGGAAAGCAAGTTCGGGCCATGGTGAATTCGAGGCAGGTTGAATACGTGGACAAGGGTGAAGTCGATTACGAGCTGCTTTCCCACAACCGCATGTTTTCGGCCACTTCGAATCTTGTTCCCCTCATCTCCGGTATCAAGGGCGGCCGGTTGCTTATGGGCGCCAAGTTCGTGGCGCAAGCCTTGCCGCTACGTGAGGCTGAGGCCCCCTTGGTTCAGAACTTGTCCGACATCCAGGGCAGATCCTTTGACGATCTTTACGGAGAGCGCGTTGGTGCCATCCGGGCGGTTGAACCTGGCGTAGTTGAATCCGTGAACAAGACCGGGATCAAGGTTCGCTACAAGTCCGGCGAGACCGAGGTCCACCAGCTTTACAACAACTTTCCGTTCAATCGCAAGACGTACATTCACAACGTACCTGCCGTAAAGGTGGGTGACCGGGTTAGACCTGGTGACGTCCTTGCCAGCAGCAACTTCACGGACAGCAAGGGCACGTTGGCCATCGGCACCAATCTGCGCACGGCCTACATGCCTTACAAGGGACTCAACTACGAGGACGCCATTGTCATCTCCGAGGGTGCAGCCAAGCGGCTTGCCTCCGAGCACATGTATCAACACAAGCTCGATGTTGAAGGCGCCGACATGGAGGTGGGTCGCAAGCAATACATTTCCATCTACCCGGCCAAGTATTCCCGGGAGCAGCTTGGTTCCATAGATGACCAGGGTGTGGTTAAAGTTGGAACGAAAGTGAAGTATGGGGATCCGCTCGTCTTGTCGCTTAACCGCACGAAGACGCGCGGCGTACACCGTGGGCACAAACCGTTGTTTTCAGACGCCTCGCTTACCTGGGGGCACGAGTCAGAAGGCGTTGTTACGGATGTCGATCAGACCAAGGAGGGTGGTTGGAACGTTACGGTAAAGGCCTACTCGCCTGCACAGGAAGGTGACAAGCTGGCCGGAAGATATGGCGACAAGGGAGTCATTTCGAAGATCGTTCCAGACGACCAGATGCCGCACGGCGCGGACAATAAACCATACGAGATCCTTTTAAACCCATTGGGGGTGATCTCCAGAGGAAACCCCTCCCAGGTGTTCGAGACGCTGCTTGGCAAGGTTGCGCGCAAGCGTGGCGAGGCCATCAAGATTCCTTCGTTCATGGACGAGAACCTGATCGACCATGTGCAGAAAGAGTTGTCCCACGCAGGGTTGCGGGATACGGATGATCTGATTGATCCGGAAACGGGCCGCAAGATCCCTGGCATTCTGACGGGTGAGCGGTTCATCATGAAGTTGCATCACACCGCCGAGTCCAAAGGCAAGGGGCGTGACGTGGGCGCCTACACGTCGGAAGGGTTGCCGGCGAAGGGTGGCGAGTTTGGGGCCAAGCGTATCTCCAACATGGAGATCAATTCGCTTTTGTCCCACGGAGCCACCGAGGTGCTCAGGGATGCGCAGATCGTCCGCGGCCAGCGCAATGATGATTACTGGCGCGCTTTCCGTCTGGGCCTGACACCGCCGTCTCCAAAAGTCCCAATGGTCTACGACAAGTTCCTTTCCTATCTGAAGGGCGCCGGGATCAACACCAAGAAAGATGGATCCCGCATGCAGCTCTTTGCGATGACGGATAAGGACGTGGACAAGATCACAAGCGGACCGGTTAAGAATGCGCAGACGGTACTGGGTGACACGCTCAAACCGATCGACGGCGGTCTCTTCGATCAGGGGCTTACGGGTGGGCACGGTGGTAACCGCTGGTCGCACATAAACCTGACTGAGCCGGTCCCCAATCCCGTCATGGAAGAGCCCATTCGCAGATTGCTTGGCCTTACCCAAAAAGAATACGAGGCGGTTATTGCAGGTAAGAAGGACCTCCAAGGTAAGGTGGGTGGGGCTGCCATAAAGCATGCGTTGGGTCAGATCAGGGTTGACAGCGCCATTGAATACCACAGGGGCATCATCAAGGATGGGCCAAAGTCCAAGCGCGACAATTCCGTGAAGGTGCTGGGCTATCTTCAGACCATGCAGAAGAACAAGCTCGATCCGGCGGACTTTGTTGTTTCGAAGGTTCCGGTGCTGCCCACGTCCATGCGCCCCATTACCTGGCACCGCAGCATGCCATTGGTAGCGGATTCCAATTTCCTGTACCGCGACTTGATCAAGCTCAATGAGGATTTGAGCAAGATGACTGGCGTCGTGGGTGACAAGCAACTCGGTAACGAGCGCCTGAAGGTTTACAACGCGTTCAAAGCGATATCCGGGCTTGGTGATCCCGTACAGGCCAAGACGCAGGAGAAGGGCGTGCGCGGGCTTCTCAAACACATCTTTGGCTCGAGTCCTAAAGTCGGCATGTTCCAAAGACGGGTGCTTGGTTCTCCTGTGGACGTGGTGGGCAGGGCTTCCATTACGCCGAATCCGGATCTCAACATGGACCAGGTGGGCATCCCGGAAGCAAAGGCCTGGACTATCTATCGACCGTTCATCATGCGCAGGCTGGTCCGCAGCGGCATGCCTGCGGTCGAAGCGGCCAAGGCTGTGGCCAATCAGACTGACGTAGCCAAGAAGTCCATGTTGGAAGAGATCGAAGCAAGGCCCGTGATCATCAACCGGGCGCCCACGCTACACCGTTACGGGTTCATGGCAGCGTGGCCGGTGCTGACAAAGGGACAAACCTTGCAGATACCGCCAGTATTGACACCTGGTTTCAATGCTGACTTTGATGGCGATGCGATGAACTACCATGTGCCTGTTACTGACGCCGCTGTTAAGGACGCAATAGAGCGCATGATGCCCTCGCGCAACCTTAAAGCTGTTAGGGATTTCCGGGTCCACTATTTGCCGAAGAACGAGTTTCTGTTAGGTTTGTATCTTGCGAGCACGGCGAAAGCCAAGAAGGAGAAGCGCGTGTTCCGTAGTCGCGGGGATGTCATTGCCGCTTACCAGCGTGGCGAGTTGAGCGTGGGTGACCCTGTTGTCGTGAAGGAGCCGTGATGGAGCCATTGCGCAAAGCCGAGATTTTGAGTGTAATGTACAAGCACGGTTGGTACGTCAAGCGTGCCGAGGAAGACAGCACGGATTTGACTACACCGTTGATCGGCGCCGGGATTGGGGGTTCACTCGGGATTGGTTCGGCAGTTGCGAGTCTTCCGCGCGCTCCGCTTGAGGGGGAACGGCAGCTGTTGAGCATGAAGGCACCCGCGGATTCAAACCGATATGCTGAAGAGCTGTATCGCAGATTGAAGGAAAGCAAATTGAAGAGATTGGCCAAGGAGTTTCCACGCGGGTCCGTAAAGCGCATGCGTGAAATCGTACGCACGATGGGTACGGCCAATCTGTTGAAGACGCTTGGTCTCGTTGGGTTGTCAGGGGCGGCTGTTGGCGGCGGATTGGGATACGGCGCCAGTAAAGGGTACGGGAAGTTGAAGGAAAACATTTTGGAAGAGAACAGGCTCAAACAGAAGGGTAAAGGCGCGCGGTGAAGTCAGAATGGGTGCAACGTTACCTGATCAAGCGGGCCGTGAATACAGCGCTTACGGCCATGATGACGCGGCCGTTAACGCAGCCCGCGATTGTTCCGGAAGTCCGCACATACGACGACCTTCGCACGGCGCAGGAGATTTTTGAAGGATTGGACCCGATGTCAAAACGCGTACCGCTCAGGCGCGCATTGGCCCGTTTAGGAGTTAATAGATGACAAGTATCGAGGAGCTGCTCAAGCTGGCCAACGCCAGGATCGATGAAGAGATCTTCGCTGAGAAACGCGGGTTTACGCCCATGGGGCCTCAGGGCTCACCGCCGCAAGCCATGCCCCAGGGCGGCATGCCGCCTATGGGTCAGCCGCCTATGGGTGGTGCTCCGCCGATGGATCCGTCCATGATGGGTGGCGCTCCGCCGATGGATCCGTCCATGATGGGTGGCGCTCCGCCGATGGATCCGTCCATGATGGGTGGTGCCCCGCCTGGAGGTACTCCGGTTCAGCTGACCATGGAAGATCTGGTTCAGCTGTTTGCCATGGTTTCACAGGGCGGCATGCCTGGCGGCGATATGGGTGCAGGTGGCCCTCCCCCGATGCCTGCCGAGATGGCGCCCAACGAGCCCGAGAAACCGAAGGGCGGAAAAGGTAAGGCGCAGGAAGGCAAACTTGAAGCCATTGAGGCCAAGTTGGACGCACTGTTGACCCTGCTTGGTGGCGGTGCGCCGGGCGGCGCCGCAGCTCCACCTGACCTGGGGCTTGGTGGTGCTCCTGATTCCATGGGCACAGGCGCTGGTGGTGAGATTCCACCTCCACCGATTCCTGACGCGGCCGCCGGCATGATGCCTCCTCCGGGCTCGATGCCTCCGCCTGGCGCAATGGCGATGGGCGGCGGTGATCCGGGGATGACGGTTCAAGCTGCTGCACGCAACAAGAAACTTGCTGCGCACGTGGGCCGGTTACGAGCCAGAGCTGAACAGCAGCAGAATAGTCGTCCAGCTGAAAAACAGGCCGAAGAGCGTCCGAGCAGATCAAAGGCATTTCGGCTCAATCGGATTTTGAAGAATCTGAGGTCCGGCGAGTGAAAGTACGCATGCAAAAGTTGGGATTGAGCGAGGCCACGGTCGTTGCCGATGTGCGAACGACCGTTGTCTACGATCAGTACGACCAACCCATTCTCGTAGTTTCGACCTTGGAGAGGGGCCATTTGTCAGTTACTTCTGCCAAGGATCCCAACTTCGCGAAGGTTTTGGAGGCGTTGGGAATAGGGTTGAACGCTACGATAAAGGTGCTCGCATAATGAAAAACAAGGAAGCGGGTTTGGGAAGTCTGATTAGCCCAGCCTTGGGTTACATTGCAAAGAACGTGCTTCCGTACATAGGCATCGACATGGCATTGAACTGGGGGCTGAATAAGTTAACAGGCGATAAAACTCCGACACAGCCTGCGGGCGGAGCTCCAGCGGGTGGAACTCCAGCGGTACAAGCACCTGGGAGAACCGTTGCTCCACAGGCTATGGGCTCGGCGCTGCGCCCAGGCGCGCGCAGGCTGGCTGGACTGGCTACCGCAGCCCATCCTTGGGATTGGTGGAGGCAACAAGGTATGCTACGCACCGCTTCAGTTAACGAGAAGGCCTTCGCGGTCGGCATAGATCGTTTCTGCAAAGAAGCCGGATTCGACGAAGAAGATAAAGCGGCGCTGTACACGTTGCTTGAAAAGAGTGCGGTTTGGTACAACCCTGGCACCTGGGCCAGTGAAGCGTCCAAACCCGTTTGGTATAACCCGTTTGGGTGGGGGAACATCGGCGCTTGGAACCGTGCGCAGAATATTAGAGCCGAGGACGAAGGTTACATGCAGGACCTGTCGCGAGGTAATTTTAGCGGCAGCAAAGGCGAATGGCTACGGAACAGACAGCACGGTCAAAATGTAGCTGAAACGGCTCGAGATTTTCTAGCGCAGGGACTGCGCCCCGAGGAAGCGTCGGCAAAGGCCAAAGCGGCCTTGGGCGCTGGCGACACAATGCGCCCCGGCGTGCCTGGCGCAGGCGAGGGCGTGCTCGGCACAGGCGAGGGTGAGGACGAGTCTTCCTCTGCCGCCGGTGGCCAGGCTCCCATGAGCATGGAAGCGCCGCGCATGGTCAACGTGGGTGGCGTTACGCTCATGACCAGCGGCCGCGGATGGGGTGGCGGTGCTGGTGGAAAAACGTTACAGGAGATGATTAACGCAGGCGTAAGGCCCGGTGGGGCTATTAGTTCTGGTGGCGAGACGGCACCCGATTTCTCGGCGATGTCGCCTGCGCAGACGGGAGCATATTGGCAGAAAAAACAAGATGAGCTGTGGCCCAAGATCCGGCAGCAATACCAGGCGGAGTTGGCGGTTGGGGCTACTGCAGGTAATCCCAAACTTACAGCGCGCACCGTGTTGAGCCGACACAATTTGACTGGGCTTCTTTCAAGATTGAAGAATGAGATGCCTGAACTGGCGCAGGCTTACCGTGGCCCGTCGGCACCCACGCCTCAAGCTACGCCTCAAGTTGCGCCGCCTGCCCCTTCTTCGTCATCGTGGTCGCCATCGTCATGGAATTCTCAGACCAGCTCATACACGCCGAATTCACCGGGCGGTTCACAATATCAATATCCTGCGCCTGCTGCGTCTACGTTATACCCGTTGTATACGCGCACGCCCGAGCAGTTAGCCAAGCCTGGGGGTACGCCGACCGCGTCAGCAGCTCCTCCGCGGCCAGCCAAATGGACAGCGACAGGAAAAATGGAAGGCGGTCCCACGATGACTCGTTATGGTCCCGGCGGACCGGCAGCCAAGACGTTTACAACCCCGGCTGATTGGCCCAAGACAAGCAAGTTGGCGTTGATACGGAAGCATTTCCTTCACGATCGAGGGGCGTAATGGAAACGACGGTTGGCCAAATTCTGGTGAATGAGAACCTTCCTGAGGACATGCGGGATTATTCCAGACCGCTAAACAAGGGAACCGTTCAGAAATTGTTCTCCGACTTGGCAGATCGCTATCCGGACAAGTATTCCGAGATCTCTCAGCATTTCCATACTCTGGCGCAGGCCGCCGTCACCTCCTATGGTCGCGAGGCCTCCTTGTCGTTGAATTCCTTCAGGACGCCCGAGAAGGTAAAAGCCATTCACGCGGAGCTGACCAAGAAGATTCAAACCGTTCTGGATAGCCCGGGCAAGCGTGAGGAAAAAGACGCCAAGATCATTGAGCTGACGAGTTCCTACATCGATAAGGTTACGGATACCAATTACGAAGAGGGGCTCAAAGAGAATAATCCATTGGCATTGCAAGTTTTGTCAGGCTCTCGTGGAAACAAGAATCAATTTCGTTCCCTGCGTGGCGGCGACATGCTGATGGTTGACCACAAGGAACGACCAATCCCTATCCCCGTGATGGCCTCGTACTCGGACGGGCTTGATCCCGTCCAGTATTGGGCCGGCGCCTACGGTGCGCGCAAGGGCGCCGTTTCAACCAAGTTCGCTACGCCGAAGTCTGGGTTCCTTGGTAAACAGCTCGTGCTTGCCTCCCACAAGTTGATGGTCACGGAGAAGGATTGCGGAACGACCAACGGTATTCCCGTGGAGGCCCAAGACGCCGATAACGAGGGTGCCGTCCTTGCGCGCGGCGTGGGCGACTTTGAACCAGGCACCGTATTGGATCCGAAGATACTTAAGAAAATGGGGTCAAAGCCGATACTGGTTAGATCCCCGATGACCTGTCAGGCAGAACAAGGGGTTTGTCAGAAGTGCGCGGGAGTACGAGAGCGCGGCGGGTTTCCTCCAATCGGCGACAACATTGGTATTGCCGCTGCACAAGCCATTTCCGAGCCCATTGGCCAGGGCCAGTTGTCGGCCAAGCACACGGGAGGTCAGGCCGGGTCTGGCGCCAAGATCAAGTCCGGGCTTGATCTTGTGAACCAATTGGTTCAGGTGCCTAAGACTTTTCAGGGTGCCGCGGCTATATCCACGGTTGACGGATCAGTTGATTCGATAGAGAATGCACCTCAAGGTGGGTTGTACGTAACTGTAGGGGGAGCACAGCACTGGGTGCCTGCTGGCGAAGAGCTGAAAGTAAAAAAGGGCGAGAAGGTGGAAGCCGGCGATGTACTGTCCTCCGGCATCCCAAATCCGTCCGAAATCGTCCAGCATAAGGGAATCGGTGAGGGGCGACGGTACTTCATGGAACAGTTCCGCCAAACTCTTTCCGATAACAAGTTCCCAGCTCATCGGCGCAATGTAGAACTTCTTGCCCGTGGGCTTATCAACCATGTGCGCATTTCAGATTTGGACGGGCCGGCCGACACTTTGCCTGATGACGTTGTCGAGTATGACGACATCGTGCGGAAGTACGAACCTCGTTTCGGATTCAAGACTCTTGCGCCGAAGCGGTCAGTTGGGCTATACCTGGAGAAACCGATCCTGCATTATTCGATCGGCACAAGAATTACGCCAAAGGTGGCCAAAACGTTGGATAGTCACGGCGTGGCGGACGTGCAGGCGCATGCCGATACTCCGTCTTTCGCACCGGAAATGACGCGGGCAATGGAGACCCTCTCGCATTCTCCTGACTGGATGGTTAGAATGGGCGGGTTCCATTTGAAGAAAGGGTTGACGGAAGCTGTTCACAGGTCGCGGGCATCTGATGCCCACAGCACTTCTTTCATTCCAGCTCTTGCGCAGGGCACCGAGTTTGGTAGCGCGCCGCAGGGGGCGGGGTACTAAGGGAGTTAATCATGCAAAAGTTTACAGCAAAGGAAGTGGCGCAAGCCAAGCTGTTGCTGGATAAAGTTGCCAACACCATCAGCGCCAAGAGTCCGGCAAAGCCGGTGGTAAAGAAGCCTGCTGCACCAAAACCTGCACCGGTGAAAACTGCTGCAGATAAGGCTTCCAGGGTGCAGGCGCTCAGGTTGGCGATTCACGGTCTTCAAAAGAATGCGAAGGAAATGTCGCTTTCCATGAAGGTTCCTGAAGGCAACAAAGACGTTAAAGCCAAGATTGTCAAAGCAAAGGCGGGTAATGACATGAAGGACGACTGTGCCTGCGCTCAACGCAAGTTGGCTGCTGTAATTCTGAAGAGCGAAAAGGGGATCAAGGCGGCCAGCGCACTGCTTTTAAAGAAGGCGGGCTGTAAGTCGAAGGGCAAGAAGATGGTCAAGAAGTTAGCAGTCAAGAAGGCGGCGCCGCGGGATACTTACAGTTGGAATGCGCCGCCGGCTTTGGCGCTGGGCATGGTTTCCGGCATGTACGGCAAACTCGTGGCTGGCGACCATGTCTTTCAGAAGGTTAGCGAGCAGACCGGAATTGACCAAGACCTGATCAAACTTGCCGCCGAGAAGAAAGCATTTGCGGTTTTACCCCTTGCTTTGTCTGCATTGGCCGGAGCAGCTGCTCCATCCGTTATGGATGGGCTTAAACGGTGGTGGTCAGGCAAGGGCAAGGGGCCTGGCGGGGTTCCATTTCGCACTACCGACATGTCAACCATGGGGGGTTACAGCCCCAGGCAGATGAATCGTTGGAGAAACCTCATTGCGCAAGAGCTGGCCGGGGGCCAGCAGTTCTCCCACGTTTTGCAAGGCATTCAGGGCATGTACCGCCCTGCGCCCAGTCCGTACGGAGTTGGGCAACTGTAAGTAATTGACCCCTTTCACCTTTAGGAGTGGCTCATATGCCGGCGCCGAACGCCACCGATTCTAATTTCGAGCGCACGTTCGCTGATCTCGCATTCGCGAGATTACGGGATATGGCGCCGAGTCTGCTGGATTACCTGGTAGGTTTCCAGCTGATCGACAAGAACGACGAGGATACCCATGCCATTGGTGTCTTCGGGTTCAAGGTCGGCAGTGAGTGGATCTACGCTCCTATGTTCTTCATCAATGGGGAACTGAAGGGGCATGAGCTGCTCTACATCAAGGGCCAGGATTCGTTCGTGCCATTGACTGAGGAGTGGGTGAATTACATCCTCAATCGGCGGCCGAGCGTCCTTGGCGAGGGGGAGACTACCCCCAGCGGTCAGCTGGGAATGCGGCAGCCTGACTTCGAGTTGTTCTCGCGGTCGCCCTACTCTGGAGCCAAGCACGCAGCCGCCCGGCGCGGTTTTGCGTACGTCCGAGGTCACGTGGAGGAATGGGCACAACCGTTCCTTGACGTTTTTCTTAGCTCTCCGAAAGACACCAAGTACGCGGCGCTTAAGACCAGGTTTTCGTTACCGCATGCTTTGAAAGCGTTGGGCAAGCAAGCTGCTGTGAACTTGATTGGGACCATGCGCGCGGACGAGCGCTTTGCTGATTCCGTACTCCAGTTCTATAAGTTGGCTGATCTGATCAATTTTGAAAAATCGGCCAAGGTGGACCAGGCGGAGGCGAAGTACAGCGAGAATGCATCTTTTGCCATGTGCAAGGACTGCATGAACTACAGCGAACGTTCCTGCGAGGTAGTGCAAGGCCCCATTTCTCCTCAGGGTACGTGCAATTATTACAAGAAGGGTGGCGAGGCTACGAAGCCCGTTGAGCCTGTTGAGCCCGTCAAGTCCGCGGAGATCGCGGATAAAGAGGACAGCATTCTCTTCGACGAGGCTTTGTATCGGGATACGCCAGACAACAAGGTGGTGGTCATCACCAAGGGCGACGACACTTCTGCCGTAACCAAGGACATGAGTGAAAGTGACAAGGCCAAGCTCATGCGCGACCAGTACGTGGTTAAAGACGAACGTACGGATGATCAGAAATCAAGAGTTTACAAGTCCGAGCTGGCTGCAACTTACTCGGGGCCTGTTGAGAGCGGGCTATATCCTGTTTTACAGGCGAATGGTAAGTCGAAGGACATGGTCATCATCACCAGTCCTCGCAAGCTGGGCTGGAACCGGTCAAGAGATTTTGTTGTTGTCATCGATCCTTCTTCCGATCAATTTGGCAATTACCATCCTTCGGATGTTTTGACTGGCCCACAAATAAAGGGCGTAAACGACGTCGGCGGGTTGGTGGATCCCAAGAGTCTGAAGTATAACGACTTGGCCATTCTGATTGGGCCAAAGGGCGATGCCACGGGCGTGTTCGAGGTGGGCGCAAAGACCACCAATTCCGATGGTGTTACAGAAATTCATGTCTACGGTAGAAACTGCCCTTCGTCCTCAAGCTCGACGCTGTTGAGGGACGATCGAACATACATTCCAGCGGACTCGTCATACCGTAATGATGAGCTCGATTGCATCGCGTTGACTGGAAAAGACAACGCCACATGCACCAAGCTGGGAAACACTCTTTTTGTGCCCAACACCTACAAGGCGTTGCGCATAAAGGCCGGGAAGCCGCCGAGCAAGAGCTATCCACAACCGACTTCACCAACTTCAGAGAATTTGACTCTGGGCAGTCTCACGGATGTCATTGCTGCGGTTTCCAAGACGGCCTCTCATAAAAACGGGGCGCATCGGCTTCAGCTTCGCACTGATGGCATTCGTTTCAATGTCGTCGTTGACGACGTTACGGGTCCGCGCCTTTCTAAACTGGCGGTGTTGAAGCACCTCATTGTCGATCACGGCCTTGGTCAGCCTGAGGCTGAGACGATATTGAAGGAAGCGGCGCCAGGCAGATCGCCAATCTTTTTCATAAAGTACGCCGATAACAGCGCGCCAGTGCAGGGTTATTTCCCGGATCCGATGAAGGTTTCAGATCCGCGCGTAAATGCCCCCATTCAGTATCCTCAGTTTGAGCTTCAGAATCTTAGCGGGATTGACTCTTCTGGAAACCGCGAGCTTTACCGGGACGACAGGTACATCGACGATCACGCCAAGCAGTACGCCATGACGGCCGCCAACCAGGGTCAGAAAGAGGTCTTGGACACGGCTGTCATCTCCGGGCTGGTTCACACCATGGACACGGATTCGGCGGTGGACGGTTACATTGGCGATCTTCTGTTGGGGCTTGACCGGATTGGCCGGATTCTATTCATGTTTTACTGGCACAACGACAAGTTCAAGGATCGCTACGGCCAGCAGGACATGGTTGACCTGGAAGACAACCTTCGAAATGTGTTCAAGAACCTGGGCGAGCTGACACTGTTCCTTAAGCAGAAAACCATTGAACCGGATGCAGCGGATTCGTCTGAAGTGGAACTGAGTGAGGTACTGACCTGATGGCTCGCGAAATCCAGAACATTTCAGTTTCTCTGCTGGACCAGGAAGGTAATGGCATACCTGATTCAGCGTCAGCTTCGTACACGCTCATAGATCCTTCGGATTCTTCATATCGATCGCGCGGGTCGTTTTCCATTCAAACCTTCGATATAGAACAATCCATGGTGGACTTCATGCGGGAGATCAGGTTGGAGATCTGCGTTCGTGAAGGACTTGAATGCGCGTCCTCATCCTCTTCCTCCTCTTCATCTCCGTAAGGAAGACGCATGCGTGAAAATATTGGAATGCTCGACGACTTGCCGTCTCACCGCTGGGAAACCGTAGCGCTGCTCGTAGAGTGTCAGCGTAAGCCAAATCGCAGGACAAGCGATAAGTTCATCCACCGCGGTTTCAATTTTCTTAAGCGGTATTCAACAGCTACGGCATTGAGCAAACTGGACGTGAGGCGTGATTACCCAGATCTTTATTGGGCTTACGGAATCTACGATAACCCCAATTCGGAACGGTGGATTATAGAGGCCGGATTGCTCACTGACATTTCCACCCAGGCTTTAGCCAAGTACGTGGGAAAGCCTTTGATGGTCATCCAGACCTACGAGAAGATGTTTTACGATGTCCGTAGCAGACTGGATTCCAGAGGATACATGCTCAACAGGATCATGATGCCTGCTTTTGATCGGGGCGTTCATGCCCGGGATTTTGATCTGTTGTACAAGATTCTGGCTTACTGCATGGGGTGGAAGACGTTCACAGAGTTCATCGATTCCCGACCGCTTGCGGATGAGACCAGGGCACAGTTGAGTGGATCCTTTCAGGATCGCATGTTAAAACTGGGGTGGATGGCTGCCCATCGGCTGGAGATCAACAATTATAATGCCATTGAGGTCATCGATAAGTGCATCCGGTTGAGGGAAGTTGAAAGTCAACAGAACCTGGGTGGGGCCGGGCGCGACGAGGTGATGGGCCTGCTTGGAGGGTTGCTGGATCGCTGCGTAACGACTATGCTACCTACAAGAGAGGTGCTTCAACTGGATGAGCCTCGGGTAACTGGTCGGAATGTTCTCAAATACGGCGAAAAGATTCCAATAGCTGTACCGGAGCCAAGCACTGGGGAGGCATACGATGGAGAAGTTGAGCAAGGATGATGAGGCTCGTATCCTGCGCGCGCTGGAGGATTCCGTTGGATTGGTCAACGGCGGCGTAGTGCCAAACGATGCCATCCATAAAGTGGCCGAGGCCAACAAGTTTTTGCCGCCGATCGTGCAGCGCATGGTTGAGGCGTTCAACGTGTCAAAGACGTTGTCGCACATGAAAACGGTAAATGGCTTCGAACGTGCTGCGTCATTCCCATTGGCGAACACGGCTGAAATACTGGGCCGCATGTTTCCGGAGAAGGTGCTCTCGCAGGCAGAGAAACAGTCTGCGGCAGACGTTCCGCTGTCTCTTAATCTGCACGAACGTATGGACTTCATGTCCATCAAGCGCGAGGTTATGCCGCCTGCGCTGAAGGTGGCCGAGTACCCGCGCGACAGCCAGTTGGAATCCCATCGGATTTTCAATCGGCGCGGTGCCCTGCTTGCGAAGGTTGCAGACGCCAAGAGCGAGTATCGGCTCGGGTACGCGCGCGTATGGGGCAAGGCCCAACAGGCGGCGAACCATTTCAAGTATTTGACCCATGAACCCTTTGCCGAAGTGGAGAAACGAGCTACGGCAAACTACGGCGCCACGGGAAAGATTTGCATGGATCTCATTCACTCTCTTGGGAGCCCTGCGATCAAGCGCGCAGAGGGGCCGCCTGCGGGGGAGATGGTGTTCAGTTTGAATCGCGAGCCCTATCGGTCGATCCACGATCTGCATGTGGCTGCCTTGGAGCTGTACAAGAAAGCGGAACGCGTCGTGGACGCTGAGGTGGAGCTGGACTGCTTTGAAAAGAAGAGTGGGTTGCGTGAAGAGGAACCGGCCACGCTGCTTGGAAGCGTTCTCTCTGGAGAACCCTCCCGCCCTTTTGAAAAAGGCGCGTTCGATGTCCTTCCTTCGGGCTTTTCTTCGACCCCGGAATTGGCGGCGAGCGCGCTTGGTTTCAAGTCTGGTCCACTCTCGCCGGAAACGCAGGACAAGGCACTTTCTGACGTGCTTGATCCTCAACATGAGGCTTTGCTACAATCGGCCAACGTAAAGGCCATGCTCAACGACTTCATAAGTAACGATCCGATTCTTTCTTCCTACGATCCCTCCGACGTATCGAATGCCTACAACCAGATCTCGCAGCTTGCACCCAGCGTGGCGTCACAGCCGACGGTAATGCGGGGAATGTTGCGCAAGATGTTGCAGCAAGAGGGGGTCATGGAGCCTTTTGAAGCCCACCAGTCAGCCCAGATCGAGCAGCAACTCAGGCGGCTGCAAGATGTTCCCGGCAGCGGCGCGGCAAAGGGGGGTGGCGAGTGAGCCTTTCGTACGATCTAGCCAAGATTTGTGTAGCGGCAGAAGATACTGCGGTACTTGGCGGTGATCCTCCAAACTTGATCGATGTACGTGACCAGTTTGAAAATATGGCGCTCAGAGAAGAGGTCGCGCGCGCCCACGCAAGCCGACTGGCAGACCTGGCAAAGTTGCGTGCATCCAGGGAGGATACCTCTCTCGGCGGACATTTAGAAACAGGTTACAAAAGGTTGTTGCCCATTCCCCACACGCTTGGCGAGGCTGCCGTACGTGGGCCTGCCACAGCGCTTGGCGGGATACTGGGTTACGGAATGGGCAAAAAGTACGAAGTTCCCGATGCCACAGACGTTAAGAAGCTCTTTTCGCCTGAGGGCGGCCTGCACTTCGCGCCTGCGGGCAAGGATAAAAAGGTATCGCCCATTGTGAGCGCGCTGCAGACGATCAGCGCCGATGCCGGTAAAACCGGGGTTAAGTCTAAAAAGTTGGTTAGCCTTTTGAAAAAGATGCAATTGATGTCTCCAGATGATTTGGCCGATCTTCTTAGAGAAAAGCGGCTGCCTGGAATGGGGTTCAATGCGGGGCAGAAGGCGATCAGGGCTGAGATGGAAAAAGTGTTGGGTGAAAAGGGTACTGCCCTTCTTCCTCAAGAAGTTCGAAACCTGCTTGCGCAGACTGGAAAGGACAAGGGCGTGTTGTCATCTGCCTTTAAGCCTTGGCGATTAGGTGGCGCGGCGCTTGGCGTCGGTGCAGCCGGCCTTTTGTCTGGGCTTCCTTTCGCAGCCCGGGCGCTGTATCAGAAACGTGAAGGCGGCGAGGCTGCTGCGCGGGCCAAGGCCAAGCTGCAACAGGCCCTGGCGGAAGCAGAGAATGCATCTGCGCGCCGAGAGGAACTGTTAAGACAGATTGAGGGGCCGGCACCGAAATGATCAAGGTAATCCCTTCAGGGTCGTTTTCGTTTGATGATCCAGTTGCGCGTTTAGTGGACGTGCATCAGGGCGGTATCGACAAGTCATGGTTGGTCAAGCGGGCCGCGGTGATGACCCGCGAGATTTCAGGAATCAGACCTGAGGCGGGACATTCCTACATTCACCTGATTTCCATGGGCGCCCAGGAGGCTTATGGATGCTTCGTGGCTGGTACGCGCGTGCGAATGGGCGATGGGCGCAGCCAACCCATAGAGACAATTGAATTGGGTCAGGAAGTCGTGTCTGGAAAGGGGCGTGTCCGGAAAGTCAGCAGCAAATACGAGCGCGATTACAAAGGCCGGATGTGCCATTTGAACATCTCCGGGATCCTGGATGACATCGAATGTACGGCAGGGCACGAGTTTTTTAGCATACCCGCCTCTCAGGTTGCATGCCTGATTGACAGCGCGGATCACTGCAAGCCCGATACTTGCAGGGTTAATTCGACGTGCCAGTCTAGAAACTGCAGTCGAAGTGTTGTGAGCTATCATCCGGATTACGTGTCTGCTGATCAGTTACGACCTGGAGATTACGTTTTGACCCCTATTCCGGACAGGGGGGTTGGCACTCAAACTTGGGGATGGTCCACCGCATTTGCCAGGGTGCTTGGGTATTTCTTGGCTGAAGGATCATTTTTGAAAAGTAAGAAGAAACGGATGAAAGGATTGACTTTCTGTTTCAATGCCAATGAAGTTGAAACGTTGGTAGTCGATCTTTTGTCCTGTATTGAGAAGATGCGTGCCGAATATGTGAGTTTGCACGCTACAGGTCCATATATCAGCACGCTGGATAACACGGCTACCGTGCATGTCAGATCGGATGAGCTGGCCGCACGCGTGTTCAGGGCTGTTGGTGAATACTCCGGAGAAAAGAGGTTGCTTGGACCTGTATGGTCTCAAACGCCTGAACTGTTATGCGATATGTTAGCTTGTTACCTGGATGGTGATGGCACCTGCCCGGTTTATGAGAAACCAGATGGCTATTCCGAGCACAGGTATACGATGGGCACCAAGTCAAAAGAGCTTGCCCTGGATTTGCAATGGATTTTGAGTCGTTTGGGATGCATCGCAGCTGTCTGTCCTGTTCACCAATTAACTCCGGCCAGTGAGCCCACGGATTTCTATCATGTTTCGTTTTCGAATGCGTGCGGTGAAGTATTTTCAGGGAAATGTCAAAAGCACCGAAGCGAGAAACCCGCTCAGGTGAAGCAGCATTCTTTCCTGTGGAATGGGTATGTTTGCCGACCTGTGCGCAAAGTAATATATTTTGACTCAGAAACTAAAGTTTATAATTTGGAAGTGGAGGAGGACCACACCTATACCGTTTCGAACGGGATTGTCGTGAAAAATTCAAATAGAAACGGAGACGGATTTAATGAGAAGGCGGCAGAATTCCAACTGGTGGAACCAAAACGCGGTGAGCCCAAGCGCATCATGATGGCTGGCGGCTTACTCGAATATCACCCCACGTTCAAGAAGAATGCCCACGTTTTCAAACACCACAAAAATACGGATCCTGCCCAGGCCATTGGCGAGATTGCGGCTGAAGCCTACAACCCAGACATGCGTAGGGGCGAGCTGATCATCAAGGTCAGCAACGAGCATCCGGATTGGCGTGACGACATTCAGAAGCTTGCCCGCGGGGAAGATATACCCTTCAGCATGGCTTGTAAGGTTGCTTACGACATCTGTTCATATTGCGGCAACAGGGCCAAGTCGCGTGAAGGATATTGTGACCACCTCAAGAACCATATGAATGAGGTTGTCAAAAGCGGTCATCAGATTTTTGCTATCAACGACGTACCTACGTTCTTCGACATATCCAAGGTTTTTCGGCCGGCCGATCGGATTGCCTGGTCGTTGCAGAAAGTGGCGGCAGACACGCTTGCTCCGCCCAGTGGTGTTGAGCTTGCCGAAATGCTTGGCGTTTCAGCGCCCGTGGGCTTGCTTAGCGGTGGTCCTGTCGAGTATGCACGAAAGATGGCTGCTGCCAGAAAATTGGCGGCCATCGAGAAGCTGGTTGAGGGTGTTGCTCGGGGAGTAGATAATCCCCAGGTAAGTGGCCTCTTGCGCGGATGTCCAGTTTCGGATATCAGTTCCTCAGATATGGCTTCCCTGAAGGATGCGCAGTTGGGGTCAGCCTTACGCGCGCTGGGCAGTGCTAATATTTGTTTGTCCGTGCGCGACTTTGCCAGACTGGTGATGGGCGATGAGTTTCCGTCCATGGCCGACGACATCCCGAAAGCAGAACGGATGCTGCCGAGCCTTTTTAGCTCCCTTCTCTCAAACGGAGAAGTGGAAGAGTGTGCCGCGGACAATTCTTATGACTCCTGTCCGGGGGATACTTCGATATCGCGAGGTTTGAGATCACTTGTCGAAAAGCTTTCAGGGGACCACTCGCTTTCTGATGGGCCTGTACGCAAGCGCGTTCAGATCACAATCATACGAGGGGTAAATCCCAAGCTTAGAGACAGTGGCATTAAAGCTGCCGCCGTGTCGAAACGAGCAAATGCGCTTGCCAAGGAGTATGCCAAATACCAGCTTTCGTTTGTCGCCTCGACAGACTTTGGCCAGGTAGGTAACATGTTGACAGTGTTGGGGAACTGGCGTAGATTCTAACGTTTGTTCCTGGCACGGGGCACGAAATTCATCGGAGGCTTACAATGAGCAATAAGGTTTCCAATGCGCTTGAACTTATGGACAGCTTTCTTCGCGACCTTCGGACGGAGAAGCGAGCGCTTACGAGTGCGTCTGGCCCGGAGCCAACGTCTCACCCAGTGATGGGTGCCGATGATGGAACGGTCCAGGCTCGAGAGGGCGAACGTTCGTCCGAGAACGAAGCCGACATCCGCGCCAGTCTTGGCGAGACCGGTAACACCGGCCAGGAAGATGCCGAATCCGCTGACGGTACAGTTGCTGCTGACAGTATCGGCGCGCAGACTCAAGGGTCTGATGAGGTGAAGGGCAACGTTCAGACGCCCAAAGCCACCAAAGATGATCCTGAGCAAAACGGAGCCGGAGATGGATCACCCGGACACCCGACAAATTCGACTTTCAGTGAAAAATATTCCACCGCGCTTAACCTCGGCAACGACATCCTGAAGGATTTTGCATCTTTGGGAAAGAAAGCGGAAGGTGAGAAAGAAAGCAAGCCCGAGGAGATGACGGACGAGTCTGAGTCAGAGGACGAAGAGAAGGAAAAGAAAGAAGCCGCTGCGAAGTATCCCGAAGACGCTGAGGCAGGCTACATGGCCGCAGGCGCCGTAGCCCGGATGCTTGGGTTCGATAAAGAAGCGGCAGCGCAAGAAGAGCAGATCGTACAGTCAGGTATTCAGCACATCATCAAGAAAGCCCACGAAGACGCCCGAATGCTCCATGAATACATCGTCGGCGTCAGCCTCGGCGACAGGCTGGCTGCAGACATCAATGGTGTAAAAAAGGCCAGCCGAAAGCCGTTGAGAAAGCGTGCGGAAGGAATTCCTCCTGAGCTGCTTGCCGGTATGGGCGGTGCTGGTGTTGGTGCAGAGATGGGCGGCGGTGGTGGTGAAATGATTGATGCTGCGGCACTCGGTGGAGGCGGAATGGGTGGCGGCGGAGGCGAAATGGGTGGCGGAGCAGGTGATGACGAAGCCGCTATCGAAGCCTTGGCCGCAGCGCTTGAAGAGGCTGGGATCACCCCGGAAGAGCTGGCAGCGGCCGTAGCCAGTGAAGGTGGCGGCAGCGGCATGGAGGGGCTCGGTGCACCGGGCGGCGAAGCGTCGGCCATGGAAGAGGAAACCAGCGAAGAAGAAGTCCCGGAAGAGGAAGCGGTCGAGGAAGAAGCAGAAGCAGTTGCCGAGTAACCGGGCTGCGTCGTAAGTTTGCGCACTATCTACACTTAAGGAGAGATACGATGAAGGTTTCCGCGGAACAAGCCAAAAGGATGGTGCGCTACGTTGAAGTCACGCGGCCCATCATCACGAAAGCTGCTGAGACCGAGGCTAAGGTAGCAGAGCTGGCCCCCAAGGTTGTTGATTTGCTCATTGAAAAAGGCGCGTTGGAACGTTCTCAGCGTGACCGGGCAATCGTCAACATTCAGGATCCGGTCAAGGCTCTGGAGAGTCTCAGGAAGTTTGCAGCTGCTCAATCGGTTGTCAAGAAGGTTGCAGACCCAGAATCCATGGGTTCTCCAAGTGGCGAGAAAAAGGCCTCGGACGACGGGAAGTCGAAGATGAAAGAGTCCGACGCGATTTGGCTCCGCCGTTTTGGGTTTTAACAAAAAACAGGCGTAAGATCGTTAGATCCGAGGATCTAATTTACTCGTAGTTGATAACGGAGGAATTGATCATGCCGGGTACTCTCACTCCCGCTCAAATGTTCGACCACGAACTCAATGCAGTCAAGGGCTGGCCGTCCCCGTACGCGGTAGACAAGCGCGTGCAGGCCGATGTCGGCGTGACTGGCATTGTTCCTGGAATGTGTCTCAGAATTGACCCAACGTCAGGTTTGGCCAATCGTGGTTCCAACAACGGCGACATGGGGCTTTTCGTTTGGCAGGGCCAGGATCATTTTGACGTCAATGGTGATGTAGGAAACATCATCGGCGGAAACATGAACTGTTTGGTTGCAGCTGGTGCCTACGAACTCGAAACAACTGAATTCGTCGGCGTAGGGTTTAATCCGAACGTCCCGCTGACTGTTGAAAACGGCGCCGGGGTGAACCAGGGCAAACTCAAAGTCACCACGCTTGGCAGCGGCTTGAACATCGTTGGTGTTGTCAGTGAAGCTGGTCCGCTCAGCAACGACTTTGCAACGTCTGTTGTCCGGTTCTGGCCTGTGTACCTGCCGGCTGGTCACTAAACCATACGGCTGGGACATTCCGTGGGGGGAATGTCCCACGGAAAGACTACCGAGGTAACGTTAAGGTTGAAATGTAAGCATTGGGGAGACGCAAGCAAAGCGCCCAGTGTTCCAAACAAGCGGTTCAGGAAAGGAGAATTACTGTGGCTGAACCAACGACCAGACTCATGAACGAGACTGTTCTTAACAAGCTGACTTCCGACAGCGACAGCTTGAGGAAAGAGGCGCAGGATGCCATCAATGATTATACCCGCGTGAAGATGCGCGAAGACGGTTTCTGGCGCAGGATTGTTCCCCCGGTGACGATCACCAACGACGAGCTGGATCGACAGGTTGACACCGACAAGCCGGTCAAGGTAGTGGACAAGGAACCGGACAGCCCCGCGGCTATCTCCGTGCCCTTCGCTTCTCTGCCAATGAATCGATACATCCGTGGGCCGCGCTACCGCGTTATGTTCGATCGAATTCTTACGCCCAAGTTCACCAAGGACGTGGACGAGCTCCGCACGTACGACATGGACATTCGGCAGATCCTGTCGGACAACTCCATCAAGGACATGCTGGCGGAAGAGGATGGCAAGGCCATCCTGACCATCAACAGCCTGTTGATCGGCGCCAACGTGCTCATTCCTGACACGGGCGTGGCGCAGTACATCACCGTCAGCGGCGGCGTCACTCGTGACACCCTTGCTGAAGCCATGAAGGTTCTTCCCCGCACTCCCAGCCATCTCAATGTGGCCACGGTTCTCATCAACAACGTGACTATTTGGGACGTGGTGAAGTTCGGTCGGGATGAAATCGGCGGCGATATGGCTCAGGATCTGTTCCGCACTGGTTTCGCTGAGCGCGAGATCATGGGCGTTCGCTACATCATCACCATCAAGCGGGACCTGGTTCCTGACGGAACGGTGTTCCTGTTCGCCGAACCCAAGTTCATCGGCAAGTTCTACGTTCTGGAAGACACGACGATGTACATTGATCGTCGCGCCTACATGTTGGAGTTCTTCGCGTACGAGAGCCTCGGTTCCGCCGTTGGAAACGTGGCGTCGATCGGCCGCGTCGATTTTACTCCGTAACAGTGCTGCCAGTTGTTTGAGCTGCGGGGCGCCCGGCGCATAATCCGGGCGCAGCACTTTCTTCGCACGAAAAGGAGGCATTTCAATGCCGAATAAGCAAGCAGACATCCTCAACGAGCAGGCGATCCTTTTCCATAATGTCTACGTTCCGGCATTCGTGGAGAAATGTGCCGAGCTTGGCGTTCCACTGGACAGCCAGGAGTCCTTGAATGAGGCGCTGGAAACAGCAGCCCTCGTGCAGGTATCCTTGAACAAACAAAGCGGCAGCGTGATCAAACACGCCAATGCTCAATTGAAGCGCAGCCTTGGCGTTGACGTCGCGGAAAAAGCGGCTGTAAAAGATCAGCAGCTGAAGACGGCTGCTGCAGCTGCAAGCATGTCACCTCAGGTTCGAAAAGCGTTGTTGGCCAACGTTCTTGATTAAAGAGGTGAAAGATGGCAGGTAACCGGGCTTCAGAAAACGGGGATTTTGTAACGCCGCGTGCGGCGTATCGAACGCTTTCTGTTGCAGACACAGGCGGGCCTACCGACGCCGGCATTCCTGTCATCAACACACGCCTGTACGAAGTAACACCAGGCGGATCAGAGCTGGGTTCGTATTATGGCCGCAACGCTCAGATCAACGTTGCAGCCATACTCGAGGGTCTTTCCTCAGCTACGTTGCAGTTGTGGCTGAAAGCTGTGATTGAAAAGCAGGTGCTGATCGATTCGGAGGCTTCTTCATCGTCTTCGTCATCGGCAGGACCTGCCAGCGAGTGGGTAAAGGTAGGTTCGGACACCGTACTTACCGTTTCAGGACTCGTGACATACAAAGACATTCCGCCGGGTGAGTACAAGGTGGTTGTAACAGCCCTCGCTGGCGGTGGAGATCTTTACCTGAGAGAACAACACGCGGCATAAGGAGAAGGATATGCGCACCAGAATTACAAACGTGTCGGGCGCAGAGCGGCACCTCGGGTTTGTTCCACCTCACGGCGTGACGCTTGCGAGTGGAGAAGACGCCGTAACTGACGGTGACCTGAGGACGGTCTTGGCCAGTGGCCGAGGACGTTACTCTCGTTCAAGAGAGATCGAAGCGCTGGATGCTGAAATTGCGGCTGGAAACGTTCAACTCGAAACGGTTGCGGATCCGTCGAGTTCCAGCTCCAGCTCGTAATGAATAAGCTCAGCGGCGAGTGTTGGCCATCATTGGCTGAGAGATGAGCGGTATCGCCGCCCGGCTTAACAGCCGGGCGGTTTCATTAGCGGAGAAGTGCGGCTCTGACAACGTCTTCGCGGAAGGAGTCTAAATGCCATTCGCCTCCGATTGTCTTGACACACTTGGTGTCTCCCCGCGGCGCTTGCGCACGATTTCTTTGGGCCAATGTACATGCACTACTGTTCAACTTGAGCTGGTGGACCCTCGTACGGGCGAGCCGCTCAACCTGAATCTTTATTACAGACCAGAATCGTCTTCTTCCTCGCTTTCATCTTCCAGCCTGGCGCCAGGGTTTTGTGGCGCGCCTGTGTTGGATGAAGACGGCAATCCCAAGAACTATGTCGAGGTCGTTGGTAAGGGCCTCTCTTCAGACTTCCAGTTCGCATTCGCGATCAAGGCCAGCATCGTTGATGCGGCGAATGGCATCATCAATATCCCCTTCGATCCCACGGATTCTCAATTTGCTGGCGTGTTCATTTCCATGGCCATCATTTGGGAGAACGGGATTCAGCGCAAGCATTACCCCTTCTACACTGACATCACGCCTAATGTGCTCTCGTACAATCCCCACGGTCCGCTGGCTTTTTATGAAGTCCGGATGGCGTTACGGGATGTCAGCCCTGAACTGAATTTTTTGATCGACGAACTGGAATACAAAGATGAGGAATTGATGTGGGCCATGCGCAGGCCTATTGATTACTGGAATGAGATTCCCCCGCCGGTGGGGATCTTTTCACCGGCAAACTTTCCTTACCGTTATCACTGGCTGGAAGCTGTTTGCGGCGAGCTGATGCGTATGGTTGCGGTTTGGCTGCGGCGCAACGATCTTGATTACCAAGCTGGCGGCGTGAGCGTGGCTGACACGAAGAAGTGGCCTGAGTACGCGCGCATGGCAGATCAGCGAATCAACGATTGGCGGCAGTTTGTGAGGGCCAAGAAGATTGAGGTAAACATACAGAACGCGTACGGAAGTTTGGGTGGTTACCCGAGCGAGTATTTGCACTAGGAGAGATCATGGGACTTCCTACGCTTGGTGTTAAGGCGCTTACGCACTACTTGAAACCTTTGACGGTTGGATTATCAAATATCACCAATCCGTTGATAGAGGGCGCATCGGGCAAGTGGATTTACCCAATATTCGGAACGGCTGCAGCTGCGCCTATCATCGGTTACGAGTTGGACAAGATTCGAAAGGCGCGGGAGGCCAAGGAAGAAGCTGCCAAGAAGCTCTTGGAAAATAAGCAAGACAAACGTGCTGCCAATGAAAAGCAGGCTCGATTGGATGATCTGAACTTGCTCAGGGATGTGCTGCGAAGGGTCAAGGCTGACAAAGATCCGGGGTAAGAAATAGTAACAGGTTACAGATTATGAGCCGAACAGCCAGCTTACTCTACGATCCCAACCCGGCGCCGCCGGATTTGGAATGTGGCATATTCAAACGTGTCCAGGTTTTCTCCCAAGCACATGACACTCATCTTGTTGCCTGGGAGCTGAATCCCGGCGCCTCCTTTCCGTGTGAGCCCAACTTCTTCGTTGACTTCGGGCGGCCGGGCACGAACGAGTGGGAGCCGTTGAGCAACGTACCCATCGTAAATGCCTGCATTGCCATGGACGTTCAGCAGAGGCATTGGGATCATTTGGCTGATTTTTATTACCGTGTTCGCATGGTGGTTCCGTGTTTAACAGATCCGGACACAGGCACATGCGTGGTTCACTTGTCGCAGCCGCAGCAGGCCAACGGTATTTGGTCGAAGCAGGACTGGCTTCTGGCTCGTGAAATAGCCCGTAAAGAGTATCTGCTTCAGCGCAAGCGCACGAACCAAACGGCCGTGGGATACATTTTTAAACGCCGAAGATTTGGTCAGCGCTGTCATAAATGCCTGGAATACGATACAACTGAGCAGCAGAGTACGGATTGTGCTGAGTGCCTTGGGACAGGATTTCTGGGCGGGTACTTTCCAGGCGTAGACATGACCTTTACGCTGGATGCGCCTTGGACACGGGGATTTACTCGTAACGCCCAGGTCGGCATGTCCAACAACATTCTCAGGAGCGGCAGAGCTGTTGCTTACCCGTATCTGGATTCTGGCGATGTTTTTCATCGCTTGGACACGGCTGAGCGGTTTGCAGTGGGAAAGATACAACAAGTGGCTGAAGTTGGAGGAATTCCGGTTGTGGTATTGGCAGAGCTAAGGCTTGTGCCAGTCACAGATCTCATTTATAGAATACCTTTGTCTGGAGGTGTAGTTTCATCCGAGGCGCCTTGTGAAGAGGGTTGCATACCCTCCAATTCCTCGGATTCATCGCCTTCGCCGGTTGTCCCTGCGCCGTGCGATTACCGTGTGGGTCTTGAAGCTGAAGAGGACTGGTAAACATGCCTAGCGCACAACAGGTTGCTGAACTCATTGCCAAGTACCCGGCGTTGTCGTCGGCTTTGATAGGTACAGCCGTGGGCGCACCCACAGGCGCAGCATTCTCTGCAGAGGGCGCTGAAAGCCGCGGCGCCCTGCAGGGGGCCTTGCTTGGCGCTGGACTAGGAGCAGCCGGTGGCCCGACGGCACACCTCCTGAGACAATTGTTGCCTTCGCCAGAAAAGGCGTTGGCCGTTGGCGGGGTTGCAGGTGGCGGGTTGGGCGGCATACTGGGACAACGAAACTTGAGCCCTTGGGTCATGGAACATCTCAAGACTTTGGCTGAAGCTGACGCCGAAGAAGTTGCTGCGAAGAAGTTAAAGCGACGTTCACAGTTGGGCGTCGAACCAAAAATTACAGACGGCAAGGAGGCTTCAGACATGAGCGTTAAGACGAAGGCAAACCAGGTGATCACCAAGGAAGCGGAAATGGAAAAGGAAGGGGAACTGCGTACCCTGTCCTTCGAGTTTGGCATGAACGTTTTCCTGCGCGAGAAGGGAATCGACAAAACAGCGTTCAGCAAAGCTGCCGGCCTGGACAATCCAAGGGAGCTGGCGGAAAGGACGATTGAATGGATGGCAGATCAACTTCAGGCGTCGGAAGCGACCAGGTAGAGCGCGTCACGCCGTCTGAATCCCCGAGCCGGGGATTGAAGAAGATCAGCATGTTCAAATGGGCGCCGAACTTTGAGGATGTAGCAGATGCCCTTACAACCAGTTGGAATGGACGCGCCCCAGACATTCGTGGGTCTGACGCCAGAAAGTAGCATTTGTTCGACCCGGCATCCGGCAAACGTGATCACTGGCGTGCTGATTCGGCTGCTTCAGGAACATTTTGCAAACCCTGAAAACATGGAGTATAACGGCCTCAACGAGTTTGCAGACCTGGAGTGCATGCGGGCGAAGACGCAGTTACAGGGCTACATCTGGGATAGTGACAATACAAAAACCAGTATTCAGATACAGCCCGTTTGGCTGTACAATACGCAGGACATCGAGCGCAGGCCCGGACTCTACGTGAAGCGCAACGGGCAGCGACCGCAGCGAATAGCCATCGACGACGGTGGAATGGCTGCAAACAGCCGGCGAGACGCACAGGGAAACGTAGTTGAGGTGCGTGGGCAGTATTACTCGCAAATGGTTATCGGCAGTCACACGGTCTTTGCCGTGGGTCAGTCGGGAGCAGAAGCAGAATTGTTGGGCCAGGAGGTGTTTAATCATCTCATGATGTTCGGTCCCTTAATCCGGCGTGACATGTCGTTGCATCGGTTCCAGATACAGGAGGCCGGTGAGATTGGTCTACTCGCTGAGTTCGGTGAACACTTCGTGGTGCCCATTGTGGCCGGTTACGCATTTGCCTGGTCTTGGCGGCTCAAACAAGTGGCGCCATGGCTCAAATCACTGTCAGTTGACGTAAGAGCCATCCCATAAGGAGAAAATCAATGCCTTCTTACGTGCTCCCTCAGGTTCTAGTTTTCCAGGAGTTCGAGGCTGCCCCGGCCGTTGCCGAGCAACCCCTTAACGCAGTCATCATTGGTGAACAGTTCGACCTGCATCGCTATACGGATGCCGGCGAAAAGTCCGACACCAAGGTAGCGGACAGCTACGACCCCAGCGTAGAAGCCTGTTATGCCTGGCCAGGTCGGCAGGCTGGCGGCGTGGTGGATGAAACGTACACCCGTGTCTTCATGGAAGAGGCCTTGCTCAAATACTTCAATGATCCAAGCGGAGACGGCTCGATCATCACGCACGTGGGTCCAGGCCGGAATCGTATTCGGGCGCAGAGCAAGATCTTTAAGACGGCCAACGGGTTCTCGCGTTCAGTGGAGCTGTTGCGGGATGTAAAGATCGGTGACGCCGTCAAGATCGTGGCCTCGGCCTGCGCTGAACCGGTGATTTTCAATACGCGCGTGGTTGGTCTCTTGGCTGACACCATTGCAGCCATCGTTGACCCGGCCACATCAGACGTCGATAACCAGGGCGCGCTCGTGGCTGCCGCGTCTGGTTCTCAAACAGACGGTGATTCAAATGGGGTTGCCATCGAGGCCATCGACGGTTCCACGTACGACGGGCTTGATGAAGGCAATCCCACGGAAGTGTACACCGTTCAGGTTATTGGTGGGTCCGTGGGCGGTAACGCAACAACCGCGATTCTGCAGGTGATCTCCGCCTCTGGAAACGACAGTCAGGAAGCTGTAACGCCGTCCGCCTTCGGCGTGGCAACTCCAATCGGAACTCGAGGCCTTACCGTTACATTCGGAAACAGCTCGTCGTTGTCTTCGACCACGCCGGGCGTGGATCCGGATGACTTCCTCATTGGACAAATCTTCCAGATCAGCGTTACCCAGGCTTTCACTCCGCCCGTGCCCGCATCCGGTGGCGGTTACACCGGAAGCCAGAACACCAGCTACGTGGTCGAAGTCACCCGCGGCGGAAAGTTCGTATCAGCTACAAAACCGCAGATCACAGTTACCACCACCACCGGCATCGATATCTCCGGGCCTACGGAAGTCGTGGCGGCTGCTACGGCCGTGGCCATCGGTACTCGTGGGACCACCATTTCGTTTACCGGTGCGGCGCTCAACAAGGGCGATCGGTTCTTCGTCCCGGTTACAGCCTCCACTGCAGGCGCAGTGCGCACGCTGATACTGGCCAACAATCTCCCGGACGGGCTTACTGGTGATTGTTCCAGCGGCAGCAGCTCATCCTCCGGTCCGGCGCCTGACCTTGATCTCACGCTTTACATCCAGAAAGACCTTGAAATCCCTGAGAACAGGGAAGGTTTCGCTCCGCTGGTGAACTGGACGCAGTCTGAAACCGAGATCTGCATTCAGGACGGAATCATAGGTTACGACGAGGAGTGGGTAAGCGCTGGCGTCATGCAACCGCTCCCCATTGAAGACGGCATCGTTTACGTCCATCATCGTGACAGGCTGTCGGCCTGGTGCAATACCGTCGGGACAGCTACGGACGTTTCCGAAGTGCCTGCGCTGCTTGGCACCGTCGATCCGGACAACGTGCTGGCCTTCGGCGTCTACAAGGCGCTTGAGAATTCCAACGGCGAGGCCGTCAAGTTCCTGGGCGTGTGCAGCAGCTCGCCCGCGACCTTGGACGATTGGCTGGCGGCGCTGGACGTTTTGGTTGGTCGTGACGATGTTTACTCGCTGGTTCCGATGACCCAGGACAAACAAATCATGGATGCGGTGCTTGCGCACTGCGAAGCTCAGTCTACCCCTGAGAACGGCCGCTGGCGGATCTGCTGGTTGAATATGGCCGCCGAAGAAGTCAAACCCATCGTAACCGTTGACGAAGCCGGTGACGCGGTATTGGCCACCATCACGGATGACCCGGACACCTCCGGCACGCAGTACACGCTCGTGGAGTCCGAAGGCGCTACGTTCCTGCAGGATAGCGTCCACCCTGGCGACATTCTCCGCGGAAATTACACCAGCGACGGGTTTGGAAACCTCACGTTTACGGAATACGTGATTGATGCGGTGATCAACGAGGAAACGCTCCGGTTGCTCAGCGGGCCTGCCGCGGCCGTAAACATTCCCTCCAAGATCGAGATTCACCGCACGCTCAGCCGAACTGAGCTGGCAACGGAACTGGCCACCAATCCTGGCCTGTTCTTCTCACGCCGGGCTTATTTGATTTGGCCTGATGTGGTCGGCAACGCCGGCGAGACGTTCCCTGGTTACTTCCTGTGCGCGGCGCTGGCAGGCCTGCGCTCGGGCGTTCTGCCACACCAGGGGCTCACCAATGTGGAGGTCAACGGTTTTGATGATCTCAGTCGAACCGCCGACTTCTTCAGCGCGACGCAGTTGGACATCATGGCGGCCAGCGGATACTGGATTGTTACTCAGGATCCCAACACTGGCGCTATCTTCACTCGACACCAGTTGTCCACGGGTGACCAGAGCGATCTGAATCAGAAGGAACAGAGCATCACCTCCAACTTCGATCACATCTCCAAGGGGTTCCTTGACCGGATGGCGCCGTTCATTGGTCGTGGAAACGTGACTGACACGATGTTGAACATCCTTCGCGGTGAGATCCTTGCAGAGATCAACGTGAAGTCCAACACCATCACCGTGGATCGGCTCGGACCTCAACTGACGGGCGCGGAGATTCTGGAACTTCAGCCGCACGCGACGTTGCGTGACCGAATCGTTTGCAGGATCGATATTGCCCTGCCGTTCCCGTTCAACAACATGGAACTGCATCTGATAGCTTAGGGGTGAGCATGATCTGGCACGAACAGTACCTTCTTAAAGAGGCGATAAACCCGTCGCTTTTGGGCGAGGCGCCGACGGACGTTCCAGAGCCTGTTAAACCAGAGCCCGTCGAGATGAAACCCGTGAAGCCTGAAGCTGCGTCAGGTCAAAGCGGGTATGAGCCCACGCCAAGTCTTTACGGTGGCCGAATTGTTGCACCGACGCCGAAGGAAGCAGCGGCGAGGCCGGCGTGGTATGAAGTCTACCTGATCAAACGCGCTGTTGAAAAAGACGCCGGTCGCTTAGGCGCCGGGCTCCCTGAGATGATAAATCTGTTCAAGGGCCTGGTGTCCGGGGGTGCTTCCTTGGCGGGAAGCACGGCACAGTCCGGGGCCAAGGCGGGCCTGGGGGTTGCAAAGGGCTTGCTGGCGCCTAAAACGTACACGGTGCAGGAAGCGCTGGCGAAGCTGCCAGTGGGCGTGCGCGCGAGCGCGCAGAAGTTGGCGCCTGCCAGGTTTGCCGAAATTGCCAAACGGCATGGAATGACTGTTGCTCTTTAACTAAAGCAGAAGGAGAAGAAACATGGCTGTGAGCGGGAGAGACGTTTACGAACGAGTGGTGGATCTTGGTACGCCGCTGGCGGCCGATGCGACGCGCTTGATTTTGCCCGACCTGGGCAATGAGGATCTCCTGGTCCAGAATTTTTCCGCGCAGTACCAGCAGAACATCAATCGGCTTTGGGAAGTGGGGTCTTCCAAGACCTACTTCATTGCCGGGCGCACCCAGGGCCAGATCCAGGTCAAGCGTGTCATCGCCGGCAAAGGCGTGTCTACCAACTTCATCAAGACATACGGCGACGTGTGTAACATCCAGAACGCGCGCATGACGATTTCGCTGTCGCAGGGCTGTCGGGATGCGCAGGACAAGGGTTCACTCAACTTCGAAGGCGTTGTGATCACTTCGGTGGGATATTCGGTTGCCGCCGCTGACATGATCATCAACGAAGATTTCTCGATGTTGTTTGCGAAGCTGTCGTTCTAAGCTTCTTTGAGCAGAAGCAGCAGAGACTATTAAATGGGTGGTGAGAATCAAGCGGGCCACCGCAAGGACCAGGCCCCCTCACCGTCTGCGAAGGCGTCATTCGCTGTTGGCATCGTGGAAGACGCCTATGCGCACACGGGAGCTTACAGAGTTCGACTACCCGGCGATACGCTCGTGTCCGCGACTGATATTGTGTCGGCTGGTTGCGTGCCGATGGGCGCCCGTCCGCTGTCAGGCTACCCCGTAGGTTCAACCGTATTTCTCGCAATGTTGCCTTCGCTGGGGCACGCCGTGATCCTTGGCGCCCTGCCGCGGCCCATGGCAGACGCCAACCTCATTCTTCCTGACTCCATGGTCTTACGCAGCCGCGCGGGCATCTGCGAAGAGCCCATGCACTATTCTGTGTTCCAGGATCCCCAAACGTCTATCGGCAACTACTCAGCTGGGCGCGCAGCCGACTGTCTTCCTGGTGACTGGGGCTTTACGAACGACTTCGGCCTGGCCTTTTTCATCGGCCGCATCATGGCGTCCATTCGAGCTTCTGACTTGGCCAAGGTGGAGGCTTTTTGGGGTGACGATCTTCTGCGGTTGACCGGTTACAACATGCAGATCTACACGGCCGGCCGGGAAGAGGAGCGTTTCAACGACGAAGGCGAGTATAACGAAGTCGTGTTGGCCACTCCGTTTCCGTGGGAGGGGCTTGGGTTTGGTGGTGGCCCTGGCAACGCTTCCATTCAAGTTGACGGCAAACTCAGTCCAGGCCAGGAGAACGCCAAGTACGAACCACACATGCGCGATCAGCAGATCATTCCGCGGCATGTGGTTTTGCGTGGGTATTTGGGTGACTTGGAGCGTGAATATATAGCCGTTCCACCGGCCGGTCTGTCGCTTGAGACAAGTACGGACAGGACGCTTTACAACGGAGTCCTGGAGATCAACAAGGGCGCCAACGGGGCATACGCTGTACGCTCGGCAAAAGAGATTACGTTTGAGAAGTACGTGATCATCCCTGTGCCCAAACGCATGTTCAGCCCGGACGATCCGTTGGGCACGACGCGGCGTAACTACCGGGCAGCTGGCCAGCAGGGAAGCGGTGACGCCCACGAGCTGCCTGAATTCAAATGGGGTGATGAAACAGACCCAGGAGTCAGGGCTGCCCAGCTTTACGATTACCACGGTTGGCTGTTTTCACGCTATACGATGCCGGGCCTGCACTTCCAGGATCAGGCAGACGGCGACTGGGCCGTGCCTGAAGAGAGTGAGTTGAGCGAATTATCCGACACGGTTCTCTACGACAAGTCGTTGCGCACCAGGCACAAATTCAGGGCGGATATGCCAAGCTTCGGTGAGCTGGTGATAGATCAGCGGCCGGGCCATACCGCGCGCTATTACAAGAGTCGGTCACTTATCAAGCAGTTAGATGATGGCAGCGTGCTACTGGAAGGCGGGTACGGGGAGCAGATTCTGCTCAGCGGCGGAAACATCGAAATTACATGCCCTGGCGACGTGTGGACAAGACCTGGTCGTAACATCGTCAACTGGGCGCCGCATGACTTCATTGCGCGCGCGGGAAACTCCGCGGATATCACGGCCGCAAAGCGCGATGTGCGCATCAAGGCTGAGCGAAACTTACATTGTTTGGCCGGCAACTCTGGAATCGGCGGTCTGCTGCTTGAATCTCGAGCGGAAGGTCCTGAATCGGCCAATGACTTTAAAGACAAGACGGGCGAGGCTATCCTTGGTCACGGCGTAACCATCAAAGCCGCCAACTCGTCGTTTCATGTCACTGCCAACGACATTCATATCGGGCGCAATCAAACAAACGTTGGTAAGTTCACGTTGGATGCTGGCGATCGAGGAACCATGTATTTGCGTGGGAACGACGTTCTCATGCGCACGTTGAACATACTGGCCGTGCTTCAAGCCTCGAGTACGAGTGAGGCGGACAAGGAAGTGTTTGCGATAAACAAGCAGGCCATGATGGTTTCCACGCAGATGCAGGTGGGTGGAAACGTCAGCATGTTTTCGCTTGAGGAGAACGGTCAAGCCAACTTGTTTATTGGTGGTGGCATCGTAGCGCACGGCGGCGCCCTGTTCGACGAATCCGTTATCACCAATGGAGGGTTCTTGAACAGACAAAGTCCAAACGCAGTCGTAATGGACAAGGATATCGAGATACTGCCAAACGAAGAAGATGTCAGATCCCTCATGAATCAACAGGTTGACCAATTGGCCGAAGTCATATCTGGTGTGGAAGACATCTCCGTTACCAACGAACTTTTGTCGCCTGGCAACGAAGAATTTCAACGGCAGATAGGATTCTCGTGTAGGGACACTGAGGCCGATCTCAAGTTGGAAGAGTCCTCTTTTATAATCTACGAATCTCGGTGGCAGCAGATTATGCGAAATCGTGGCGAAACGCAGCAGTGGGACGAGCCCGCGGTCAAGGATCCGACGGAGACAAAGGATACTCGGCCGCATCCGGGTCAGAAGGCGTGGGAAGAGTGGGGAAGCACATACGGCGAAGTTGAGAACGACGTCAACTTCGAATTGTCAGGTGGGAATAGCCGGGCAAAGGCTCGGGCCAACATGGATGAGACAGGCAAGCTTCCCACGAAGAACAAGTTAAACACCAATTACCTGATTAACGTTCAGGAATAGCAGAAGCAGCAGGAGACGACATGCCCATCAATCCAAAAATAGCCGACACTGTCGTGCTTTCACGCGCGGACGTGGAAAGGCAAAAAGAGTACGGCGAACTGGCGCA
>Ga0307376_10000819_pt1 | contig 36552 bp, 26 predicted proteins | sample TR2MG_FD_202536 | JGI IMG/M metagenome (GOLD analysis project Ga0307376, IMG submission 202536) | Soil microbial communities from Risofladan, Vaasa, Finland - TR-2 | ecosystem: Environmental > Terrestrial > Soil > Coastal area > Acid sulfate soil | place: Finland: Risofladan, Vaasa | collected...
CCGATGGAGGACGTGCTCGACTCGATCTGCGTCGCCGAGCTCATGGCCTCGCCGGCCGCCTCGACGAGCTTGTCCTTGGCCTCGATGTTGGCCGCGGAGGTCTCCTTGATGTGGAGGATCGAGGTCGCGAGCACGTCGAGGAAGTGGTTGAGATTCTGGGCCAGGGTGCCGATCTCGTCGCGGGACGAGAGCCGGGAGCGCTCGGCGAGATTGCCCTCCTTGAGCTGGGCGATGCTGCGTTCGATCCCGATGACGGACCTGGCGATCGTGTTGGCGAAGGCGATGCCCCCGAAGACCGTCGCGGCGATTATGGCCAGGATGGCGAGGAGGGCGGTCCTGAGCGCGCGGGCCCGGGCCAGGGCGATCTCGTGGTCTATGATGGTGAACTGCTGGGTGATCGTGTCGGTCGAGGCGGCGAGCGAGTCGTGCATGATGTCGATATCCGTCATCAGCGTCTTGAGGTCCTGGAGGGAGGTCTGCAGGATCTTCGCCTTGTTCGGAAAGACCTTGGCCGTGTAGAAGTCCTGGGGGTTCACGGAATCGATGAAGAAGAAGAGGGCCTTGGCGTCGCTCGTGACCGTGTCGAAGTCGTTGCCGAGCTTCGCGAGGCGGTCGTCGTTCAGGGCCTTGAGGTTGCCGACGATCTCCAGCGCATCCTTGACCTTGGCGCTGACCTTGGGGAGCACCGTGACCTTGCCGAGGCCCTGGAAGGCGGCCTGCACCTTGTCGTCGGCGGCCTGCAAGTCCTTGCTGGAATCCTGGAGCCGCGCGAAGGCCAGGCGGTTGACCGCGAGCTGCTGGTCCTTGATGGCGTCGACCAGCGTCGAGAAGTAGCCCCGCTCTTTCTGCATCCGGTCCACGGGAGAGAGAAGGACGAAATAGAGCGCGGCCGCCATGCCGAACAGCAGGACGATGCCGACGATCAGCAAAATCAGTTTGGCGCGTATCTTCATGGTCTTCGATCTCCCCTTCGACGGCGATAGGGACGGAATGCCGAATTTCCTCGCGGGCAGGGAAAACCCTCGTCCGCGAATTCGCATTCGCGTCCTGCGGAAGAGGGAATCGAGCGTGCCCGTTTGGGTCAAGCGCGGCCGAATCTCTCCGCCCGGCCTGTTTTCTCCACTGTCAGCGTTTCTTCTATTGTCGCCATTGTACCGTTTCTCCGGGCCGCGTCAAGCCGGGATCGGCTTTTTCGGTCCCGGGGAGTCCGGGACCGGTCGCGCTTCCGCGGCGAGCGGGCCTCAGGCGGGCTCCGGCAGTTCGAGCACGAGGCCGTCCCAGGCGGGCCGAGCGCCGACACTCGCGCCGCGCTCGGCGCAGTAGGCCTCGAGTTCGGCGTGGCTCGCCTCGTGGTTGATGTGGGTGAGCCAGGTCTCGGCCGCGCCGACGGCCGCGGCCGCGGCGAGGGCCTGGTCGACGCTGAAGTGGGTCTCGTGGGGACGGAAGCGCAGGCCGTCGATGACGAGGACGCGCAGGCCCCGGAGGAGCCGCAGCGAGGAGTTCGGGATCGACGAGCAGTCGGTGAGATAGGCGAAATCGCCGATCCTCCAGCCGAGGATGGGCAGGATGCCGTGCATGAGGGGGATGGGCAGGATGCGCGGCGCGGCGCCGGATTCCCCGGCGCCGGATTCCCCGGCGCCGCCCGGACCTCGCGGAAGCTCGATCCCCTCCGGGGGGGCGAGCCTGAGCTCGAAGCGGGGAAGGCCTCCGCCGGCCTGCAGGGGCGCGAAGGCGTAGGCGAAGCGCGCGCGCGTCTCCCGTATGGCCTCGGCGTTCCCGTACACCGGCAGGATCCGGCTGTGCGTGAGGGGCCGCACGTCGTCGAGGCCGGCTATGTGGTCGGCGTGGGCATGGGTCAGGAGCAGAAGGTCGAGGGAGCGCACTCCGGCGCGCAGGCATTGGAGGCGGAACTCGGGTCCGGCGTCCACGACGATCGCAGTCTGGCCCAGCTCGACGAGGATCGAGGAGCGCCAGCGCCTGTCGCGGGGATCGGGGGAACTGCAGACCGGGCAGCGGCAGCCCATGGCGGGCACGCCGAAGCTCGTGCCCGTGCCGAGGAAGGTTATGCGCACGAGGTTCAGGCCGGGTCTTTCTTGACGGCGACCCCGCGCTCGGACGAAGCCCGGGCCCGAGCCGGCGCGGCCGTCGCCGGCGCGGCCGTCGCCTGCGACGGCGCCGCCGGCTCAGGCGCCGGCCGGGCGGCCCGATCCGCGATCCTGAAGCGGTCGACGGCGGTGCCGATGGAGGCGGCCGTGTCGGCGTTCTCGCGCGAGAGTTCCGACAGCTTGTTCGCCGACTCGTCGATCTCGCGGATGCCGAGCGCGATTTCCTCGGCGGCGTTGCGGTTCTCGGCCGAGAGCCTGCGCACGTCCGAGACGGCGCGCGCGATCACCGAGGCCCCCTCGCCCAGCCTCCCCGAAGCCCCCGCGAGGTTCTTCGCCGTGCCCGACAGGCCCTCGAGGGCGGCGAGCAGGTCGGAGCTCTTCCCGGCCAGGCCGCCTATGACTTCGCCCACCTCGGCGAGCTCGGCCAGGATCCTGTCGACGCCGCCGATGACGGCTCCGATGGACGCGCTCGTCTGCGTCGTGGTCTCGCCCGCCTGGCGCATGGCCTCGACGGTTTCGGCTATCGTGGACCCGATGCCCCGGGCGTTCTCGGCGGTGCTCTCGGAAAGCTTGCGGATCTCCTCGGCCACGACCGAGAAGCCCTTGCCGGCCTCGCCGGCGTGGGCGGCTTCGATGGCCGCGTTCATGGCCAGCAGCCCGGTCTGCTCGGCTATGCCGTTGATGATGTCCACGAGCTCCAAGGTCTTGTCCGCGCTGGCCTCCATGCCCTTCATCGCGCCCACGGCGCTCTCGACGCTCTCCTTGCCCTCGGCCCCGAGGCCGGACACCTGGGCCGCCAGCTCGCGCTGGGCGCGCGCCTTGCCCTCCAGGTCGCGCAGCGATTGGGCCATGCCCGAGATGAGTCTGCCCGCCCCGCCCAGCGCGCCTTCCAGGGCCTCCACCGCGCCGAGCACCGTCTGGGAAGCCTGGACTATGCCGTCCTTGGCCGACTCGGCCTCGGCCGCCGCCCCGTCGAGGCGTTCGGTCTGGACCCGCATCGAGCCGATGGTGGCGCTGATCTCGGTGATGGTCGCGGCCGACTCGGCCGAATGGGCGGCCAGGGTCTCGCCCGAGAGCGCGCTCTTCCCGGCGGCCTCGCGCAGGTCCCGTACGATGACGGAGAGTCCGCGGGAGAGCCCGGCCACCGAGGTCTGGATGCCGCCGATCTCGGTCCTGTCCCTGGCCGCCATTTCGACGGTGAGGTCTCCGGCGGCGAGGGCCGCGAGGCCGCGCTGGATGCCTTGGACCGAGCGGGAGATGCGGCGGGTGCTGCCGGCGATGACCAGGAGCCCGACGGCGAGACAGAGGAGGGCCGCGACGCTCCCCGCGATCAGGCTGCGGCCGAGGAGGGCCAGGGATACGCTCACCGGTTCGTAGACGAGGATGCGCCAGTCGAGCCCCTTGTCGTCCTTGAGGGGACTGGAGCTCAGGTAGTAGCTCTGCCGGCCGGCGCGGAACTCGGAGAACCGGGCGCCGGCGCCAGCCCCGCCAGCCCCGCCGGGGTCGCCGGCGCCTTTGAATGAAGCGGCCGCGGACAGCACCGGATCTCCGCTCTCGGCCGCCTGGACCAAGTCGGGATTCCCGTCCGCGCCCTTCCGCGTGACGCTCCCCTCGCCGCTGGTCGCGACGAGCTGGCCCGAAGAGGTCAGGATCACTGCGTCGAGGGCCGTGCCCCGGACCGCGCCCGCGAGTATTCCGTGGAGCCCTCCCAGCGGGAGATCGGCCCCGAAAACGCCGAGCACCGAACCGGATGCGTCCTTGATGGGCGTGTAGGGCGTGACGACGAGGCCGCCCGAGACGAAGTCGACGTAGATGTCGGTGTAGCCCGGCCCTCCCCTTTCGACCGCCCCCTTGTACCAGGCTCTCGACGTGGGCGAGAAATCGACGGCCTTGCTGAGGGCGCCCGCTCGGCCGCCGAGACCCAAGGGGTACATCTCGAGCTTGCCCGTGGTCCTCTCGTCGCGGACCGCGAAGAGGCCGGAGCCGTCGGCGGCGCGGGTCACGAGCGAGGTGCGCTCCCGGCGGTCGCCGTAGTACAGGGTGCCGACCTCGGGAGAGAGCCCGGCGAAGCTGTACAGGAGCGGCTCCAGGGCGCGCGGCCTGGCGAGGTCGAGGCTTCCGCTCTCGCCCTCGCGCTCGAGCGCCCCCAGGATGAGCTGGGGCGTCGCGAAATACGAGCGCACGCCCGCCTCGATCTGACCCGAGCTGCGCAAGGACAGGAGTTTCGTCAAATCCCGGATGGTGGCCGAGCCCGCGGCGAGGGCGCTCGCGAGCATCGCTCCCATGGAGAGGACGAACACGATCACATAGGGCAGGGCTAGGAGAACCCATAGGGGAGTATGACGGGGAGTATGACGGGGAGTATGACGCTCTCGTCGTGCTGCGCTCATCTGTCTAGCTCCTTCCTCGGACCGCCTCAAGCGGGTTGGCGGCTCGTGCAAACTGCATCCGCCTTTTGCACGAGGCTCGCCCGAGTCGATATTTTCATTTCGAGTCTAGCGCAGTCCGCGATTTCTTGCCATTTCAGCTTTCGCGCTCCGCGCCCCGGCCCGCTCGCGCTAGGGAGTGGGCGAGGCGGGAGCCGAAGGCGGCGCAGGGGCGGGAGCCGCGGGCGGCGGAGGGAAGGGCGGCGGCTCGAAGTCGGAGAGCGCGGGGATGCGCACGAGATGGATCATCTCGTCCGGCACCCGCGAAGCGAGGGCCTCGACGCTCGTCTCGACGTCGCTTTCGAAGACCACCGGCCTGAACTCGCCGTTCGCGTCGAAGTAGGGGGCGAGCACGGCCACGTGGTAGTGCCGCCACAGGCCGGTGAGCCTGCCGCCCGAGGACCGCGACACGCTCGCCAGATAGATATCGCCGGGGTCGCGGATCGCGAGGACGTAGAGAAGGGCCTTGAGACCGCGGGCGGCGTAGCCCAAGCTGGAGGTGGGGGCGTTGTAGGGCTCGTAGGTCGACCCGCCGTTCACCGGTTCCGCGGTGGAGGGGGCGAAGAGGGCGAAGGGCGCGATGTCCACGTCCGAGCCGGTCAGGCTGTGCTCCTCTTCGGGCAGAGCGGCCTTGGCGAGGGCGAGGGCCAGATTCCGCGTCCAGTCGAGGCCGAAATACGGGTCCAGGCTCTTCTCGTACACGTTCGACCAGTCGCCGCCGCGGCTTCCGAGGTGCCGCTCGGCCATGGCGCGCGGGTCGAGGTAGGTCCCGGTCAGCGGCTCGTAGAAGCCGTCGACGACCCATTTCGCGAAGCCTGAGCAGTTGAGCCCCGGCTTGCCTTCCTGCGGCGAGTCGTCCTGGATGTGCACCGCCCGGCCCTGGCCGTCGAGGGCCCCGTCGTCGGTGTAGTTCAGGCCGCCGAGCCTCTCCCTGATCGCGGCCACCATCGAGGCGACGTTCGCGTAGAGGCCCGGCCGCGGCGAGAAGAGCCGCCAGTCCACCAGGTCGCGGGTCCAGTCCACGATATCGGCCATCCGGGAGACGCAGACGCGCTCGAAGGGGACGGGGATCGGGACCTCGCGGTTGATCACGCCGCCGTAGAGCACGAGGTCGAGCCGCGACCGGTCGCCGTCGGGATAGATGCGGAGGAAGACCCCCGGGTCGCTCTTGAGGAAGACCTTGGCCTGGAGGAATCGCCCGTCGTCGAGGGAGCGCTTGATGATCCACGAGCCCTGGGTATAGACGGGCTCCCGGCCGCGGGGAATGCCGGGGCCGCTTTTTACCGCCGCGACGATCAGGTAGAACGAAGTGCGGCCGCGGACGGACGAAAACCTGAAGAGTCCGTCGCGCCCGCGCAGCGTCGCCGGGGCTCGGGACAGGGCGACGTCCCTCGGGGCCGCCAGGAAGCCGTTCCAATACGAGGCCCTGAGGTCGGCGCTGTCGGGGAAAAGATCGAGGCGCGCGTCGCCCGGCAGGGGCGGCGGCAGGGCCTGGGCGCGGAGGACGGTGGAGGAAACCGCGAGCAGGGCCAGGAAAACCAGCGCGGCGAACGGTTTCGGCTCCGCCCGGATCGGGGCGGGTCTTGCGATGCGTGCTATCATCCTAGTAGATTGTCGGCGTGCTCGGGCCCGGCCTTCAGTTGACGGGCCTCGATGCCGATATTCAGAACCGATTCTGCTCGCGGCAACCTCAAACGTACAAGCACGAGGACAGCCTGAATCACCTCATCGGAGTCCACCGTCATGCGCTGGAAATCGTACGCGCCCTACATCCTCGCCCTCGCACTCATCGGACTCTCCGGCGGCGTCCTCGCCGCCGTGGCCGGAGACACGGCCTCGGCCGAGAGCCTCGCCGCGGCCGAGGCGATATCGCCTCCGGCGACGCCGTCTTCGGCGACGCCCCCGGCGGTCCCCTCCGCCGACGCATCGCTGCAGACCGAAACCTCGCCACCGAGCGAGGCCCCCCAGCCGAGCTGGCCCGTTCCCCAGCCCGCGCCGCCGGCCGCGAACCCGCCGGCCCTCCCCAATCCCGAGCTCTCGGCCACCGTGCCCTCGGACGCTCAGCCGGGAGCCCTGCTTCCTCAAGCGGTGCAGCCGGCGCCCTACCATGGGTTCCCCGACCTCTATTCGCCGGCCGTCGCCGCCGAATCGACGAACGGCCCCGCCTACGTCCCCGACGAGGAAGACCTTCTGCGCCAGGAGGAAGAGCGCTCGGCCCACCTGCCGATCCTGGCCAACAATATCATCCTCGCCTTCTACGGCCATCCGGGCTCCAAGCGCATGGGCATTCTCGGGGAATATTCAAAGGAAGATCTCGCGCGGCTGCTCAAGGGCTACGAGAAACTCTACGAGGCTGTCTCGGGCGGCAAGGGTGTGGTCGGGGCCTACTACCTCATCTACGGCACCTGCTGGCCCGGCGGAGAGATCGGCTACCTCAAGGACTCGGTCGTGAAGTCCTATATCGACTATGCGGCCAAGGAAGGCATGCTCGTCTTCATCGACCATCAGATCGGCAAATACACCGTGGCCGAGGCCGTGAAGCGCCTCCTGCCCTTCCTCAAGTACCCCAACGTGCATCTCGCCCTCGATCCCGAATGGCGCACCACCTCGCCCATGAAGGTGATCGGCGCCATCACCGCGGACGAACTCAACCAGGCTCAGGAAATGATCCAGGACTACCTCGACCGTAAGAGGATCCCGGGCGTGAAAATGCTCGTCGTGCATCAGTTCAACCAGAAGATGATCGAGGACCGAAGCAAGGTGCGCGCCAATTTCGACCGCGTCATACTCATCCACACCGCCGACGGCTTCGGTCCGCCGGCGCTCAAGCGCTCGAGCTACGCCTACAACGCGCAGGCGACCAACATGCCGCTCAAGGGCTTCAAGCTCTTCTTCAAGTCCGCGTATCCGGGGGCGGGCTTCGACGATCCCCTGCTCACTCCTCGCGAGGTGCTCTCGCTCGATCCCGAGCCCCGGGTCGTGATCTATCAGTAGGGCGAGGCATGAGCGGCCGCGGCGGAAGGGTCGGGACGGCCGCGGCTATGCTTTCCCGGCCCCTCGATTGGTATATACTTACATGAGGGATGCGGCCGAGGCGGCTGCCGACGCCGCTTCCGGCCTATTCGAGAATATTACAGGAGTGCGAATCATGGAAACACGCAGGCCCTCCCGCTACGCAGTCGTCGTCCTGGCCCTGCTCGTCGCAGCGGCTTCGGCTTGGGGCTACGATCCTCCCGCCGGCGGGACGCTTCTCCCGGTGCTGCCCTCGGCGGCTGCGCTGTCCCAAGGCTCGACCGTGACCTCGCTCGACTCGCCCTGGGCGGACATGCTCAATCCCTCGGCCTCGGCCGGCCTGCAGAGACCCACCTTGGAGGCCGATTTCATCGGCATCGACGATCTGGGCGGGAGCCAGGGGCTCGGGGGCGGAGGGGGCTTGGGCTTCTCCCTGCCCACACCCTACGCGGTCTGGGGCGCCAGCCTCCGCTTCCTCTCGACCCCCGACTCGATGACCAGCCTTCCCCTCGGCACCCTGGCCCAGGTCCACGGCAGCATAGCCAAGGACCTCTTCCCCAACTTCTACGTGGGCGCCGGCCTCGGCTTCACCTTCGGCGACAACGGAGGCCTGGGCTGGGGCGCCGGCCTCGACCTGGGCTTCATGAACCTGCTGGGCGACGTGGGCTTCGTCAAAGACTTCCGCTGGGGCGCCGTCGTGACCGATATCGGCAAGGGCTACCAGACGCCCTCGCCGGCGACCGGCGTCACCGGATCCGCCGCCACCGCCCTCCAGCCGCCCTTCACCTTCGGCGTGGGCATGCGCGGCCTCGTCATCAAGACCGGCGCGGTCAAGTTCGGCCTCGGCGCCGATTTCTTCCTCCCGAGCTTCTCCGATTTCGTCGCCAATTTCTCGGGCACCCTCACCTTCGCCGATGTCTTCGGGCTGCGCGCCGGCTGGGGCTTCAGCTCCGCCGAGCTGGCCGCCCACGTCTCGCGGAGCGTCTTCCCCTCGATAGGCCTCACGGCCACCATCCCGCTCAACAAGGTCGACCAGAGCTCCCTGCTCGGCAAGGAAGGCATCGAGCAGGCCGACCTCAAGCCCTACCTCTCCGCGGCCCCGCTGTACGGCTCGCTCTGGGCCTTCGGCGCCGGCGCGGTCCTTCCGCTGGGCTCGGCGGCCAAGATCCCGCCCAAGATCGTCGTCCGCTTCCCCTTCACCAACTGGGGGCCGCCCGCCGGCTCGCCCGGCTGGCGCGAGACGCCTCCCGGCCCGGCCAAACCCGGCGCCGCGGGCCCGGCCTACATCTCGCCCAACAACGACGGCGTGCAGGACAACCTCGTCGTCCCGGTCACGATCACCGACAAGCGCTACATCCTCCGCTGGACCTTCACGGTGACCGACGCCAAGGGCGCCGTGGTGCGCACCATCTCCAACAAGGTGCCGCTCCCCAGCACCGAGGGCGTCAAGGGCCTCTGGGACCGCCTCATCTACGTCAAGAAAGGCGTCGCCGTGCCCCCGGCCATCGTCTGGAACGGCATCGGCGACTCGGGCCAGGTAGTGCCCGACGGCGACTACACGGTCTCGCTCGAGGCGGTGGACGACAACGCCAACCGCAGCTCGGTGGGCCCCTTCCCCGTCGTCGTCCGCGACACGCCGCCCAAGGCCGGCGCCGCCTTCGCGCTGACGCCTCCCATCTTCAGCCCGGGCGGCAACAGCTCCAAGACGAGCCTCCTCGTCAAGCTTTCAGGCTCGGTCGAGGATCTCTGGACCATCCAGATACTCAACGTGGCCGGCAGCGTCGTGCGGACGGTCGAGTTCAAGGACGCGGCGCCGAGCGACTTCACCTGGGACGGGCGCGGAGACGACGGCAAGATCGTCCCCGACGGCGTCTACTCCTTCGTGCTCGCCTCCACGGACCGGGCGGGCAACAAATGCACGGAGCGGCTGGACAATATCGTCGTCGACACCCAGCAGCCGCCCATCGGCCTCATCATCGATCTCGCGACCTTCAGCCCCATCAGCCAGACCAAGAAAGTCGAGAACCTCTTCCCCGCCGTCCCCGTCAAGCAGGGGATCATCGGCTGGCATCTCTCGGTGCTCGACAAGGACAAGAAGGAAGTCTGGAGCCGCGAGGGCAAGGACGGAGCCTCCATCGCCGACAAGGTGCCCTTCGACGGCCTCGACGCCGCGGGCAAGGTCCTGCCCCAGGGGCCGTACCAGGGCAAGCTGGCCGTCACCTACCAGAACGGCTACCAGCCTACGACGCTCTCGCCGGTCTTCGTCCTCGACACGACGCCGCCCACGGGTTCGGTGACGGTCGATCGGCCGGCCTTCAACCCGGTCGGCGACATCAATCAGAACACCGTGCACTTCCTCCAGAAGGGCGACAAGGACGCCGACTGGCTGGGCCAGATCATCGGGTCGGCGGGCACGGTGGTCCGCACCTGGAAATTCTCGCCCCGGCCCGACCCCTCGGTGGAGTGGGACGGCCTCGACGACGCGGGCAAGCCCCTGCCCGACGGAGTCTACACCTACCACCTGAGCGCCGTGGACGCGGCCGGCAACACCTTCAGCTCGAACTTCGTGGCCGTGGCCATCGACACCGAGAAGAAGGCCGTGCGGCTCATCGCCGACCAGAAGGCCTTCAGCACCCTGCCGAGCAGTCCCAAGACCAGCCTGAAGCTCATCACGCAAGTGGTCTCGAACGACCGCGTCAAATCGTACAAGCTCGAGATCGACGCCTACGACGTGCCCGACCTGAAGGCCGGCACCGTCGTGCGCAGCTGGGCGGCCGCGCAGGGCGTGCCGGCCGGCTTCACCTGGAACGGGATGAACGACCAGCAGCAGAAGTCCCCCGACGGCCGCTACATCGCCAAGCTTTCGGTCCTCTACCTCAACGGCGACACCGCCGACGCCCAGGCCGGCCCCGTCCTCCTGGACTCGGTCGCGCCCTCGATCAAGGTCTCGGCCTCGCCGCTCCTGTTCTCCACCAACGACGACAGCCGCAAGCGCGAGGTGCGCTTCACCCAGAGCTCGGTGCCCGGCGACGACTGGACGGGACGACTGCTCGCGAGCGACGGCAGCGTCGTGAAGACCTGGACCTGGAAGGACAAGGCCGCCGACTTCGTCTGGAATGGCACCGATCAGGCGGGCAACATCGTTCATGACGGCGCCTACCGCTACGAAGTCAGCTCGACCGACGCGGCGGGCAACACCGGCTCGGGCGAGGTGAGCGGCATCACGCTCGACAACCGGCCCGTGCAGATCTTCGTCACGGCCTCGACCCTGAACATCTCGCCGACCGGCGATCCGGACAAGCGCGACGTCACCTTCACCCTCATCGTCACGCTCCGCGACGGCATCGACTCCTGGCACCTCGCCCTCCTCGACAAGGACGGCAAGGAACGCTCGAGCTACTCCGGCCAGGGCAACGACGTCCCCTCGAAGATCGTCTGGGACGGCCGCGACTCGACGGGCACGGTCGTCCAGGGCGCCTACACGGCCGTCTTCACGGTCGACTACCTGAAGGGCGACCACGCCGAGGCCAGGACCGCGCCCATCTTCGTGAACACCGAGGGCGCCAAGGCCGAGGTCAAGATCACGCCCCAGCCCTTCAGCCCCGACAACAGCGGGGTGAACGACGAGCTCAACATAGCCCTCTCGGTGAGCGACCCCAGCCCCATCGCCGACTGGAGCTTCCAGATCTTCGAGCAGGCGGTGACCGAAGGGCCGCGACCTGTTGCGCAGGCCGCGAGTGCGGCGGCGCCTAACGCGGCTGCCCCTAACGCGGCTGCCCCGGCGGGCGGCGCGACCCCGGCGGGCGGCGCGACGGCGGCCAGCGGCCAGGCGGGCGCGGCTCCCGCGGATCTGGCGACCCCGCCCGGCCCCGGCGAGCGCGTGTTCAAGACCTGGGGCGGCCAGGGCGCCCCCGCCGCGGCCATCACCTGGGACGGCCGCTCCGACAAGGGCGAGCTCGTGCAGTCGGCGACCGACTATCCCTTCGTGTTCACGGTCCGCGACATCCTGGGCAACACGGCCACGGTGAAGGGCGACATCACGATAGACGTGCTCGTCATCCGCGAGGGCGACCAGTACAAGATCAACGTGCCCTCGATCGTGTTCCGCGCCAACTACGCCGATTTCGTCGGCCTCGACCAGGCCACGATCGACCGCAACAACCGGGTGGTGGCGCGCATCGCGCAGATCCTCAACAAGTTCTCGAACTACAAGATCCAGATCGAGGGCTTCGCGAACAGCGCGGCCGCGATCGAGGGTCTCGGCCAGGCCGCGATCGACCGCGAGCAGCAGACGGAGCTCATACCGCTCTCGCTCGGCAGGGCCGAGCTCATCAAGAAGATGCTCATCCAGCAGGGCGTCGATCCTACTCGGCTCAGCACGGCCGGCCTCGGCGCCAACGACCCGATGGTGCCCTTCTCCGACGCGCAGAACCGCTGGAAGAACCGGCGGGTGGAGTTCCTGCTCATCAAGAATCAATAGAGCCCGGCAGGGCGGGTCCCGCCGGGGGCGGAGGGAGGGCGACCGGAAGATCGTCGCCGCCCTCCCTTCGCCCCGCCCCGGCGGCTCTTCGGCGGCGGTCCGCGCCGTCCATGGAAGAGAGATCGAGTCTGTGCTAGTGTTGGCCGCCATGGGTGTCTTCGAAGCGATGGAATACGGCGGTCAGGAGTTCAAGGGCCTGGTTTGCTCCGGCGAGGAGCTCTCCGGCAGGGAATTCGACGAATGCGCGTTCTCGGAATGCGATCTATCCGAGGCCTCTTTCGAGAGGAGCCGTTTCGAGAACTGCCTGTTCAAGGGCTGCAACCTGAGCAACCCCAAGATCGGCCATGCCCGCTTCATCGACGTCTCGTTCGAGAACTGCAAGCTGCTGGGCCTCAATTTCTATCATTGCGACCAGAGCCGATTCGACCTGGTCTTCAGGGGCTGCAAGATCATCTCCTGCAACTTTTCCGACACGGCGATGAAGAAGGCGAAATTCCTCGGCTGCGGCTTCGACGGCTGCTTCTTCCAGAACGCCTTTCTCGAGGAATGCGATTTCTCGGAGTCGTCCTTCAAGGACACGCTCTTCCACAATGCCGACTTGCGGAAAGCCGTCTTCAGGAACGCGCGCGGCTACAGCATAGATCCCAGGAACAACAGGATTCAGAAAGCGATATTTTCCGTCCCGGAGGTTCTTTCGCTCCTGGACTGCTTCGACATAGCCATCAAGGACTAGAACTCCCCCACCATCAGCACTTCGGGTTCCAGCTCGACGCCGAGCCTGGAGCGGGCCTCGTCGCGGGCGAGCTCGATGAGCGCGCGCATGTCGGCGGCGGCCGCCCCGCCCGTGTTGACGAAGATGTTCGCGTGCCAGTCCGAGACGGCCGCGGCGCCGATGCGCCGCCCCCGAAAGCCGAGCTCGTCGAGGATCTTTCCGGTGGGCGCGCCGAGGGCTCGGTCGTTCTTGAACACCGAGCCGGCCGAGGGCAGGCGGTAGTGGCCCTTGGCCTCGCGGTCGGCGCGGCGGCCGCGCATCGCGGCGGCCAGGGCCGCGGGCTCGGCGGGCGCGAGCGAGAAGGCCGCGGCGAGGATGAGCTCGCCCGAGCGCGCTCCGCCCGGCTGGTAGGGCGAGCGCTTGTAGGCCCACTCGCTCGGGTCGAGGGTGCGGCGCAGGGGCTTGCCGCCGGCGCCGGCCGACTCGACCCAGGCCAGGACCTGCGAGAACTCGCGCTCGTAGCAGCGGGCGTTCATGAAGGCCGAGCCGCCGACGGTGCCCGGCATGCCCGCGAAATCCTCGAGGCCGCCCAGGCCTCGGCAGAGCGCTTCGAGGCAGAGATCGTCCACGTCGAGCCCCGCGCCCGCCGCGAGCAGGACGCGCCCGTCCTCGAGCGCCTCGAAGCGCAGCGCGGCCAGTCCGCCCATGTCGAGGACGATGCCCCGGATGCCCCGGTCGCCGACGAGGATGTTGGCGCCTCCGCCGAGCACGAAGAGCGGAATGCCCTCGGCCCGGGCCGCGGCGAAGAGCTCCGCGGCCGCCTCCGCGTCCAGGGGGCGCACGAAGGCGTCGGCCGGGCCGCCTATCCCGAAGCTGCAATGGGAGGCCATGCTCTCGCCGAAGCCTATCTCCGCCCTTATATTGATTTTTTCGAGGAAGTCCCGTAGTGTTGGCATAGCCAGATAGTACCCGCCTCGGGCACGAGGCGCAACACATACGAGGAAGCGCATGCCGACTGTCACCTTCTACAACACTCTGGGCCGCAGCTTGCAGGAATTCCGGCCCCTCAAGCCCGGCAAAGTCGGCTTCTACGGCTGCGGTCCCACGGTCTACAACTACGCCCACATCGGCAACCTGCGCGCCTACGTCTTCCACGACACCCTGGTTCGAGCCTTGCGCTATCTGGGCTACGAGGTCACCCACGTGATGAATATCACCGACGTGGGGCATCTCTCCGGCGACGTCGACACGGGCGAGGACAAGATGGTGAAGAGCGCCGCGGAGCGCGGCCAGTCCGTCCTCGAGGTGGCGCGCTTCTACACCGAGGCCTTCTTCCGCGACTGCGGGCGCCTGAACATCCTGAGGCCGGAGGTCGTCTGCAAGGCCACCGAGCACTTAGACGACATGATCGCCCTCATCAGGCGCATCGAGGAGCGGGGCTTCACCTACTCTTCCGGCGGCAATCTCTACTTCGATGTCACCAAGTTCCCGAATTACGGCGAGCTCGCCCTCATCAAGCTCGACGAGCTCAAGGCGGGGGCGCGCATCGAGGTCGACGAGAACAAGCGCCACCCCGCCGATTTCGCCCTCTGGTTCACCAAGTCCAAGTTCGTGAACCAGGCCCTCGTCTGGGACAGTCCCTGGGGGCGAGGCTACCCCGGCTGGCACATCGAGTGCTCGGCGATGAGCATGAAGTACCTGGGCGAGCAGTTCGACATCCATGCGGGCGGCATAGACCACATTCCCATCCACCACACGAACGAGATAGCCCAGTCCGAGGCCGCCACCGGCAAGAAGTGGGTGGATTACTGGTTGCACAACGAGTTCCTCGTCATCTCCAACGGCAAGATGTCCAAGTCCTCGGGCGGTTTCCTGACTCTCCAGCGTCTCGTCGACTCGGGCTACGAACCGCTGGACTACCGCTACTTTCTCCTTGGCGCCCACTACCGCTCCCAGCTGCAGTATTCGGGCGAAAGCATGGACTCGGCCAAGTCCGCGCGCCGCTCCCTGGGAGAGCGCGTTCTCGCGCTCAAGGACAAGGCCGGATCCAGGCCTCTGCCCCATCCGGGCGCGCTCGGGCCGGAGGCGCGCGGCTACCTCGAGGCTTTCGCCTCCGCCATCGCGCAGGACATGGCCACGCCCCGAGCCCTGGCCGAGCTCTGGGGGCTCCTGCGCGACCCGAAGCTCGACCCGGCCGAGGCCCTCGCCGCCGCCTTCGACATGGACCGGGTCCTCGGCCTCGGTCTCGAGGCCCTGGAACGCCCGCCTGAGAGCGCGGTAGAGCCCGAACTGGCCGCCGAGATCGAAAAGCTCGTGGCCGAGCGCGCGGCCGCCAAGAAGGCCAAGGATTTCGCCCGGGCCGACGCGATCAGGAACGAACTCAAGGCCCGCGGCATCGTCCTCGAGGACGGGCCGTCCGGCACCTCATGGAGGCGGGCATGAGGCCGTCCGCAGTCCACCGAATCCGTCCGGCCGTTCCGGGCGGGGCGTAACCCGGGGTTAGCGACATTGTTTTCCAATAGCGGACCCCCTGGGGCCGAGGACCTGCGGCGGCTGTACGACTCGGTGGCGCCCATCCTCGTGCGCATAGCCGTGCGTATAACCGGCAGCTCGGAATCCGCGGAGGATGTCGTGCAGGACGCTTTCGCCCGACTCATAGAGAAAGAGATCGCCTTCCCGACGATGGACGACGCCAAATTCTGGCTCATCCGGGTAGTCAAGAACGGGGCTCTCAATTTCGCCAAGCGCAAAGGCAGAGAGATCAAGGCCTACGAGCGGTGGTGGAGGGGCGAGCGGGACCAGAGCGGGGCGGCGGACGAAACGCTCCTTAAAGACGAATCGGCCGAGGAGCTTCGCCGCGGGCTCGAGGAACTGCCCGAGAAACTCAAGGCTGTACTCGTGCTCAAGGAATACGGTGGCTTGAACTACAAGGAAATAGGCAGGGCCCTCGGCATCAGCGAGGGCAATGTCAAGGTGCGGGCCTTCCGCGCGCGGGAAGCGCTTCTCGAAAAGCTCGGGGAGGATTCGAAACATGTGTCCTGACCGTGAACTCTTATCCGCCTATGTCGATGGAGAGGTGCCGGAGCCCTGGAACGGGCGACTCGAGGGCCATATCGCGGACTGCGAAGCCTGCGCCAAGGCCGTCGACGGCTTCCGCGCCCTCTCCGCGCGCATCCGATCGGCCGGGGCCGAGGGCTTCGACGAGTCGGCGGCCCTCTCTCGCATGCGCGCGCGCATGGAAGCGGCGCTCTCAGCGCGCGGAGAGCCGGCCCTCCCCCACCGCTCCGCCGCTCCGCGCCATTCGGCCGAGTTCTGGAGGCGCCGCGTCGCCCTGCCCCTGCCCGCGGCCGCGGCGGCGGCGGTGGCGGTGATCGCCCTGCTCGCGCTCACCCTTTCCGGCAGCTTCACTACCCTGCGGAGCGCCGCGCCGGCCCTGGCCGCGGCCCCCCAGACCGGTCCCATCCAGGCTATGGCCACCGCGGCCGAGCTGCCTCCACCCGGCGGCGGCCAGACCATCAGCATGGACGAGCTCTTGCGCTACCTCGAATCGAAAAACGGCCAGGCGGCGCTCACCATACGTCTCCCCTCGGGGGCTAGCTTCGACAACTCCGGCACCCCCGTAATTCAGGTGGCAGGTCCGCCTCAAGGGTCCAAGGGCGGCGCTCAGTGATAGCTCAACGCGCCATCGCCTGGCTCGCGGTCGCGAGCCTGGCGATAGCGATGCCCCTGCGCGCCCGGGCGCAGGAAATGCCCGAATCGCTCAGGGACCGGGCGCTATCGATACAGATCCAGGCGGTCATCATCTCTCCCGGCGCCGATCAAAAGGGAGCGCCCTCGGTCGAGCAGAGTTCCTGGCATGAGGAGGGCTCGGGTCTGACCGTGCCCGGCACGCCGGTGGGCATCAAGCTGGTCGCGAGCAACATGGTGATCTTCGTCCAGGTGACGCCCTTCGATCAGGAAGAAGGGCACCTCACCCTGGTCGTACAGGGACAGGTCTGGCTCCACAAGAGCAGCGGGGCCCTCGCCTTCAGGACGACCGTCAACAAGGTCGAGGTCGAGTACGGCGAGACGGTCTTCTTCTACCCGCTCGGGGCGGCGGCCGAGGGGAAACCCTCGCTTCGCGTAGCGATCTCCGTCACCAAGGCCGCATCCGGAGCGGCGGCGGGTCCACCCGGACAGACGGCCCTTCCCGGAGCGCTCCCAGGAGGGGGGAAGAGCGGTAAATGAGCTTCGACCTTCCGCGCTCCTCCGACATCGAAGCGGCGCGGAGTTCTCGCTTCCGCTCGACGCACCCCTTTTCGCGCTTCGCCAGGCGCGCGGGTGTTTTTTTGCTGCTCGCCGGGGGGATCGCCGTCGGAGCCTCCTCGCTATCGAACTACCTCGAGCGCCCCGTCATCGATAGGCTCGAGCCTGCCATCGGAGAGCCCGGCAAAGCCGTTACGATCATCGGACGAAATTTCGGCGCGGCCAAAGCTGACTCGCGCGTCGAAGTCGACGGGGTCGCGCCCACTTCATCTGCATATATATCCTGGAGCGACAAAGAAATACGCCTTCGCTTTCCACAGACGGTCGATTCCGGCCTGGTGCACGTCATCACCAGGCGCGGCAGCTCCAACCCGCAGCTCTTCATGAATAAGGCCCGCCTGCCCGTCCTCGCCGCGGGCGGACTCTCCGGCCGCACCGGGCCGTACATCGCATCCGTCTCGACCGAACAGGGGCCGATCGGCTCGCTGCTCGCCATAGCGGGGCTCGACTTCGGCGAAAACCGGGAGGAAGGCAAGGTGCTCTTCCCCTGGGCCGCCGATTACGGCGCCAACGCTCAGCTGGCCCAAGGCGCGCCGACTACGATCGAGGGAATGGAGGGCGATGCCTGCTACGAGCTTTGGTCGGATAAGGAGATCAAGGTGCGGGTGCCCGACGGGGCCGTGTCCGGGGCCATCGCCGTGGCGACCGCCAAGGGGCGCAGCAACGGAGTATTCTTCCGCGTTTCGGACGCGCCGGGCCTCAAGACCTACAAGGATCCCCGCAGCTACTCGTTCAGCCAGAGCGTGAGCGTAGCCAACCTCAAGGTATCCGGTCCCAACGAGTTCTTCCTGTGGGTACCCCGCCCCGCCGAATGCGCCTCGCAGCGCCTCGACCGGATTCTCTCCCAGGATCCCGTTCCCCTGATCCCCGACTACCACGGGACCGCCCTGTTCCGATTCAAGGACCTCCAGAACGGCGCCGCCTTTTCGATAGCGCAGTCCTTCCTCGTCACGGTGTACGCCGTCGAAACGCAGGTGAACGCCGACCGGATCTCGCTCAAACCGACGAATCCGCCCTCTCTCATGACCGACTACACCAGGGCGGACCCCGTCGTGCCCTCCGACGATCCGCGGATCAAGGCCCTCGCCGAAAGCATAGTCGGCGCCGAGGCGAACCCCTGGCGCAAGACCCGTCTCGTCTGGAACTGGGTCGAGAAGAACCTCGCCTGGTCGCCCTTCAAGGAACGAATGCATCCCCAGGACGCCTTGAAGGACAAGAGCGCCGATTCCTACTCCTATGCCCTCGTCACCTGCGCCCTGCTGCGCGCGGCCGGAGTCCCCTCGCGTCCGATCGCCGGCTACCTCATCGATCCGAACAGGCGGGCCGTCAGGCACTACTGGCTCGAAGTCTTCATCTACGGCCTGGGCTGGGTGCCGCTCGACCCTATCCTCGGAAGCGGGGCCTCGCCCGGCGGGATCGCCGTGGCCTGGGACGACCGCTCCCGCTATCTGGGCGGCGTGGACGACCGCCATCTCGCCTTTTCGCGGGGCTTTTCGACTCTGGCGCCCATGGCGCCCGACGGCCGCCGGGTTTCCAAGGAACGTCGCTGGTCCTTGCAGAGCTTCTATGAAGAGGCTACGAGTCATATTCAGGATTACTCCTCCTATTGGGGCGACATCGAGGTGACGGGGCTGTACTGAGGCCCGGACGCGGGGCGAACCGGCAATTTCCCTTTGCGAGGATGCCGATAGACGGTTGCGCCATTTCCAAAATGCGGTTACCTTGGTTGAAACCTCAATTCGAACATTCACGGGGTATTCCTCATGTCATGGTAGCCATGACGACGGCTACGACCAAGGAGAGCGGCAATGTCGTATATCGAGAAGCAGGATCCTGAGCTGTTCAAGGCCATGGAGCTCGAAGCGGGCCGGCAGCGCGACAATCTCGAACTCATCGCGAGCGAGAACTACACCTCGCCGGCGGTGATGGAGGCGGTCGGCTCGGTGCTCACCAACAAATACGCCGAGGGCTATCCGGGCCGGCGCTACTACGGCGGCTGCCAGTTCGTCGATATGGCCGAGAACCTCGCCCGCGACCGCGCCAAGGCTCTCTTCGGCGCCGACCACGCCAACGTGCAGCCCCATTCCGGCTCACAGGCCAACATGGGCGTGTACTTCGCCGCGATCAAGCCGGGCGACACCATCCTCGGCATGAACCTGGCCCACGGCGGCCACCTCACCCACGGCGCGCCGGTGAGCTTCTCGGGCAAGCTGTACAAGGTCGTCCACTACGGCGTCGACAAGGACAGCGAGCGGATAGACTACGACGAGCTCGCCCGCATCGCGCGCGAGGCCAAGCCCCGGATCATCGTGGCGGGGGCCTCGGCCTACGCCCGCATCCTCGACTTCGAGCGCTTCAGGAAGATCGCCGACGAGGTCGGGGCCTATCTCATGGTCGACATGGCCCACATCGCGGGCCTCGTCGCGGCGGGGCTCCACCCGAGCCCCATCAAGCTCGCCCACTTCACCACCACCACCACCCACAAGACCCTCCGCGGGCCCCGCGGCGGCATGATCTTCGTGGGCAAGGACGGCGAGAACGACCAGGGTGTCCTGAACCCCAAGGGCGACAAGCCCAGGCTCTGGTCCGAGATGATCGACGGTTCCATCATGCCGGGCATCCAGGGCGGCCCTCTCATGCACGTCATCGCCGGCAAGGCGGTCGCTTTCAAGGAAGCCCTCGAGCCGGGATTCAAGGTCTACATGCAGCGCGTCCTCGACAACGCCAAGGCCATGGCCTCCGCCCTGGCTTCGGGCGGAGCGCGCATCGTCTCGGGCGGAACCGACAATCACCTCATGCTCGTCGATCTCTCCCCCCTGGGCATAACGGGCAAGGACGCCGAAAAGTGGCTCGACCTGGCCAATATCACGGTCAACAAGAACGGCATCCCCTTCGACACCAAGGGCCCCTTCGTCACCTCGGGCATCCGCGTCGGGACCCCCGCCGTCACCACGCGGGGCATGGGCGAGCGCGAAATGGGCGAGATCGCCGGCTACATCATGGACGTCCTCCGATCCAAGGGCGACGAAAAGGCCATCGCCGGAGTGAAGGAGAAGGTCAAAATCCTCACTTCCCGCTTCCCTCTGCCTTGAACCGGCATCGGGGAAGGCCCCCCCCGGGCCTTTCCCGGCCGCCGGCCGGAGACGATGTCGTTCAATTGACACCGCATGAACGCCGATCCTATACTTATCGCAAGCAAGTTCCCCGAGGTACGGGTCAGGAAACAGGATGGAAAGTCCGCTCCAGCTAACGTTCGTCAACTTCAAAAAAGACTCGTACATCATCGTCGAGGGCAAGCAGAGCGCGGACCGTTTCTATATCATCCGTTCGGGCAAGGTCAGGATGGCCAAAGAGGTGGAGGTCGTCGAGGAGGAGGGGGGCAACGTCCTCGGTCCCGGCGACTTCTTCGGCGTCGTCTCCACCATGTCCAACCACAGCCACATCGAGACCGCCCAGGCCATGACGGACTGCACCCTCATCTCGGTGCACCGCGACCAGTACGGTCTCCTCATCGAAAAGAACACCCCCGTCGCCATGAAGATCATCATGGCCTTCTCCAAGCGCATGCGCTATCTCGACGAGGCCCTGACCCGGCTCACGCTCAAGAGCACCGCCGAGGTCGATCCCTCCCACCTCTTCCGCGTGGCCGAGTACTACGTGCGCCAGAACCAGTACAACCAGGCCTTCTACGCGTATTACCAGTATTTGAAGCACTGCCCCAACGGCCAGCACATCGACGTCGCCAAGGACCGGCTCACCAAGATCAAGCCCTACTCGAAGGCCGTCTACCTCGACGGCTCCACCGAGGAGTTCAACCGCTTCTACCCCAAGGACACGATGGTCTTCTCCGAGGGCATGCCGGGCTCCGAGCTGTACATCATCCAGAAGGGCTCGGTGAAGATCACCAAGATCGTCGACAACAACGAGGTGCTCCTCGCCGTGCTCAAGTCGGGCGACATCTTCGGCGAAATGGCCCTCCTCGAGAACAAGCCCCGCTCGGCGAACGCCGTGGCCTTCGAGGACGCCTATCTCCTGGCGGTGAACAAGGCCAACTTCGAGCGCATGGTCCAGACCCAGCCCCAGATCGTCACGCGGCTCACCACCCTGCTCTCCGAGCGGCTCTGGTTCATCTACAAGCAGCTCGCCAACACCCTGCTCTCGGATCCCCTGGGGCGGATGTACGACGCCCTCCTCATCCAGCTGGAGAAGAACCGCGTTCCCCTGCGCCCCGGCGCCTCGCACACCTTCGACTTCGGCCCCAAGGAGCTCATCGGCATGGTGGGCCTCCCCACGAGCGAGGGCAGCTTGGTGATCCACAAGCTCCTCGAGAACGGCAAGATCCGCCTCCTCGACAACAAGCTCTCGCTCCAGGACGTCACCGAAGTCGAAAAGCAGACCGAGTACTACCGCAAGATGCAGAAGATCGAAAAGGCCAGGCGGGAAGGCGCGATCCAGCGCTAGCGCGCCCTCCGGCGCTAGAGCCGGCGGCGGCGCATCGCCTGCAGCGCGAGAGCCGGGAATTTCACCGCCTCGTTGATGAGGATCGTGACGAGTCCCGTGCCCAGGCACAAGGCGAGTTCCCAGGGATGGAGCGGCGCGAAGCCGAAGACTCCGTTCAGGAAGGGCACGAAGACCGCGGCTGCCAGGAAAGCGAGCGCGCCGCCCGAGACCCAGGCCATGGCGGCGTTGGGAGTCCCGAGCGTGGCGAAGAACGAGCGCGTCCAGGACCTGTTCGAGACGATCATGCCGAGGTTGCCGAAGACGAGGTTCACGAAAGCCAGGGCGCGCGCCTCGCCCTCGCCCAGGCCGGCGCCGAGCGCGGCCGCGTAGATGCCGGCGACGAGGGCCAGGAGCCCGAGTCCCTGCCACAATCCGGTCACGACCATCCTCCGCCCGAAGAGAGGCTCGCTCGCCGCCCGGGGCGGCCGCGCCATGATGTCCTTCTCCTCCCCCTCCATCTCGAAGACGATGGAGCAGGCCGGGTCGATGATGAGCTCGAGGAAGAGGATGTGGACCGGCATGAGGGCGAGCGGCATGCCCAGGAAGACCGGGAGGAGCGACATGCCCGCGATGGGCAGGTGCACGGAAAAGATGAAGGTCATGGCCTTGCGCAGATTGTCGTAGATTCGCCGGCCGACGCGCACCGCGGCCACGATCGACGAGAAGTCGTCGTCGAGCAGGACGAGGGCGGCCGACTCGCGCGCGACGTCGGTGCCGCGGGCGCCCATCGCGACGCCGATGTGCGCAGCCTTGAGCGCCGGGGCGTCGTTCACGCCGTCTCCCGTCATCGCGACGATCTCCCCCTCGGCCTTGAGCGCCTCGACGATCCTGAGCTTGTGCTCGGGCACGGAGCGCGCGAATACCGAGACGCCGCGGATGCGCCGCCTGAGCTCGCCTTCGTCCATCGCGTCGAGCTCGGCGCCGGTGATCAGGGCCTCGGGCGCCTCCAAGCCGATCTCCCGCGCTATGTTGATCGCCGTGCCCGGGTAGTCGCCCGTGATCATGACGACGCGGATGCCGGCGTTGCGGCACTGGGCTATCGCGTCGGGCACGCCCGGCCGCACGGGATCGCGGAGCCCCAGGAGGCCGACGAAGCGGAAGGCGAAGTCGTGCTGGAGCTCGGGCAGGCAGCCGCGGGCGAACTCCGAGGCCGCCACGCCGATGATGCGGAGCCCCCGTGAGGCGAGACCGTCCACCTCGGCGCGCAGCTCGGCGAGGCGAGCGGGCTCGAAGTGGCAGAGATCGGCTATGGCCTCGGGGGCGCCCTTGGCCGCTATGACGAGGCGCTCCCGGTCGGGAGACTCCCAGACGTGGGACATGGCCAGAAGCTCGTCCGACAGGGAGTATTCGCGCACGATGCGCCAGTCCCGGTGCAGGTGGTCCGTGCCGGCCAGGGTCCTCGTCGCCAGCTCCCGCATGGCCTTCTCCATCGGGTCGAAGGGGTCGGCCGGGCTCGCGAGGACGGCGTACTCGACGATCTCGTGGAGCTCTTCCGGCAGGCTGGCCTGCCGCTCGTCGATGTCGGCGGCCATCCCGCCGCGCTCCAGGGCGGCGACGGTCATGCGGTTCATCGTGAGGGTGCCCGTCTTGTCGGTGCAGAGCACGGTGGCCGCGCCGAGCATCTCGACCGCGGCCACCCGCCGCGTGAGCACCCGCCGCTTGGAGATGCGCCAGGCGCCCAGGGCGAGGAAGATGGTCATGACGACCGGGAATTCCTCGGGCAAGGTGGCCATGGCGAGCGAGAGGCCGGCGAGCACGCCTTCGAGCCAGTCGCCCCTGGTGAGGCCGTAGACGATCACGACGATGAGGCAGAGCGCGGCGCCGACGAGGCCGAAGCCGCGGACTATCCTGCCCGTCTGGACCTGGAGATTCGTGTCCTTCGTCTCGAGGCTCTGGAGGGCCTTGCCGATCTTGCCTATCTCGGTGCCCGAGCCCGTGTGCAGGACCTGCGCGATGCCGCGGCCGCGCACCACCATCGTGCCCGAATAGATGGTCGGCAGATCGTCGCCGCCGGGCCGCCCGGGAGCGGATACCCCGTCCCAGGCCTTCTTGCGCACCGGCGCCGACTCGCCGGTCAGGAGGGACTCGTCTACGGAGAGATTGACCGAACGGAGGAGGGTGGCGTCGGCGGGGACGCGGTCGCCCTCGGCCACGAGGACGATATCGCCGCGGACCACCTCTCGGCCCGGAATCCGGAGCTGCTCGCCGTTCCTGACCACGAGGGCCCGCGGGCTCGACAGGTCGCGGAGGGCGTCCAGGGCTTTTTCGGTCTTGTTTTCCTGGAAGAAGGTGATGCCCATGACGGCGAAGACGAAGCCGAGGAGCATGAGCGCCTCTTCGGGATCGCCGAGGACGAGGTAGAGCGCCCCGCAGACGAGGAGGAGCAGGAACATCGGCTCGCGCAGCACTTCCAGGACGATATGCAGGACGCCGCGCCGCGCCGCGCGCGGAAGCTCGTTGTAGCCTTCGGCCGCCAGCCGCTCCCGGACCTCGTCGTCGGAAAGACCGCGAAGCGCTTCTACCTCTATGTGGCTTTCCATGAGACACCTCCCCCTCGGCCATCTCCATTCGAGGATACTGCGCAGAGGGATCGATATCCAGATTCATGTGGTAATAAAATGAATATAGTTGTTTTTCCGATAAAGAGTTAGCTTACTCAAACTCTTCTCGCTCCGCGAGAGCGAGGCCCCTGTGAGGCCCCTGTGAGGCCCCTGCGAGGCCTCCACGACGCCCCTGCCGGAGCTCCACGGCTTCGAACCGAAACGCACCGAAACAGCCGGTAAAGGTTTTCCCCTTCGGAGCCGAAACTTATTGTAGAGGGTAACCTCTCCAACGGTATGCTATCAGACGTCCAGGCATACCGTTTTTTTATGCCCTGAGGCCTGGACCGGCGCACTGACACCACCACAGTGGGGATCGTCTTCGTCTCTACTGATGGGGGCCCGCCTTCGAAAAAGCGGAGAGGCGACGGTCCTCGGCCCCTTCAGGGCCTGCGGAGTGTCGCTCCCCGCTTTTTCGGGCGCCCCATCCTTTGGCCGAAGACGATCCCTATTTTGGCATTAAAGCTGCGCCGGCCCAGTCTTCCCTACAGGTGGATCCTCAGAATGGCAATCGAGGCCGCGCTCAGCGCCGAGAGGAAGACCGAAGAGACGGCGCCGAGGACCGCGGCCCTGAGGCCGATCTTGGCCAGGGCCTTGAACCGTATATCCAGCCCCAAGCCCGCCATCGCGGCGGTCATGATCCAGGTGTCGAAGCCGGCAAGGCCCGCGTGCGCCGTCCCGCTCATCGGGACGAAAGAGTTGATCAGCGCAGCCACGAAGAAGAGCAGGGCGAACCAGGGCACGCTCACCCGCCTGCCGCGCCGCCGGGCCTGCGGCGCCGAGGCGGCTCCGGCTTCCGGCGCCGCCTCGCCTCCCCAGGGGATGAAGGAGAGGATGAGGGTGAAGGGGATGATGAAGAGCACGCGGATCATCTTGACGGTGGCGGCTATGCCCCGGAAGGCGTCGGGCAGCACGGCGCTGGCCGCGGCGACCTGGGCGACTTCGTGTATCGAGCTGCCGGTCCACAGGGCGAAGAAGAGGTTCGGCATGCCGGTCAGGGCCCGGATCGCCGGGTAGAGGAAGATGTAGATCGTTCCGAAGAAAGTGACCGCGCTGATGGCGAAGGCCGTGTCCTCCTCCTCGCCGTCGATCACCCCGTCGACGGCGGCCACGGCCGCCGCGCCGCAGACCGCGATGCCGCTCCCCATGAGGAGGGCCCGCTTGGTCGGCAGACCCATGCGTTTCCCCAGCCAGAGCGTGAAGAGGATCACCATGGTCGAGCCGAAGAGGGCCGAGGCCATGGCCTCGGGGCCTATCCCGATGATCTGTCCGACGCTCAGCTTGAAGCCGAGGAAGATGACGGCGAGCCTGAGGATGGTCTTGGACGCGTACTTGATCCCCGGCCTCGTCGAGGCCGGCAGCGGGAGGAGATTCCCGGCGACCATGCCGATGAGGATCGCGAGGATGAGGGAGCTCATCGGAATGATGCGCGAGAACAGCTCTGTCCCCTGGAGGAGCATGCCCGCGATCGTGACTATGGCCACGACGAGGAGCCCCGGAAGCAAGGCCAGCGCCTTATCGGCAGCCGGCTTCGAATCCTGCGTTTTTGGAATACTGATGGCTGGCATGAATGAATCCTCCTATGAATCGGTGGGAGGAGGATATCGAGATGCTTATGATATGTAAAATAGAATATATCTATCGTTTCAATACGCAATAGCATATACTAACTTCAGCATGACGCTTCGACATTTTCGGATCTTCCTCGCGGTCTGCGAGCTTGAGAGCATGACAGCGGCGGCGGAACGCCTGGGGATGACCCAGCCTCCGGTGAGCCAGAGCATAGCCGAGCTGGAGCGCCACTACGGGGTCAGGCTTTTCGAGCGCCTGGGCAGGAGGATCAAGGTCTCGAGCGAGGGCGAGCTGCTCCGCAGCTACGCGGCCGAGACCCTGCGCCTCGTCGACGAGGCCGAGCGCGGACTCTTCGACCTGCAGGACTCGGGCTCGCTCCGCGTGGGCGCCAGCATGACCGTGGGCACGGCCCTCCTCCCCCGGATACTGGAAGCCCTCAAGACCGACATGCCGCGGCTCCGGCTCTACCTCGCCGTCGACAACACGGCCGCGATCATAGCGAAGCTGCAGGCCGCCGAGCTCGACATCGGCTTCGTCGAAGGCATGGGCGAATGGCCCGAGGTCCTGGCCGAGGCGCTGTACGAGGACGAGCTCGCGCTCATCTGCAGCCCGCGCCATGAACTCGCCTCGGCCCCCCGCCTCAGGCCCGAGGATCTCGCGGGCCGCGGCTTCGTGGTGCGCGAGGAGGGCTCAGGCACCCGCGAGGCCGTCGCCGAGGCCCTGTCGGCGGCCGGCATCGGCTGGGCGGAGGCGGGCGTGGCCAACAGCGCGGAGGCCATCATCGAACTCGTTTCGCGCGGTCTGGGGCTGGCCTTCATTTCGAGGCTCCTGGTGCGCGAGGCCGTCGCGGCGGGCAGGCTCGTCGCCCTGCGCGTCGAGGGCCTCGCGGTGAGACGGAAGTTCCGGATCGTGCGGCGCCGGAACAAGCGGCTGACCGAGACCATGACGGCCTTCGTCGAAGGCTGCCGCGCCTGCATCGCGAACATGCCGCTCTAGCGCCTCTCCGGCGCCGCTCGGCCGTTGCGGCGGGCGCGTACGAGCGTGTAGACTCTCCCGTACATCGACTAGGGAGGTGCACAGCATGATCAGCCGCGACGAAGCCATCAGCCTGTGGCGAACGCAGAACGACGACGATTCCCTCTTCCGCCACGCCCTTTCCGTGGAGGCGGCCATGCGCCGCTTCGCCCGCAAGCTCGGCGAGGACCCGGAGTACTGGGGCCTGGTCGGGCTCCTGCACGACATCGACTACCAGCGCCACCCCGAGGAGCATCTCAAGCACGCGCGGCCCATCCTGGCCGCCGCGGGCCTGCCCGAGGCCTTCATCCGCGCGGTCGAGAGCCACGGCTGGGGCATCTGCTCCGAGGTCGAGCCGGTCCTTCCCATGGAGAAGGTCCTCTTCGCCGTCGACGAGCTCACGGGCTTCATCGCCGCCTGCGCCTATGTCCGCCCCTCGCGCAGCGTCCTCGACATGGAAGTGAAGTCGGTCAAGAAGAAGTGGGGCTCGGCCGCCTTCGCAGCCGGCGTGCGCCGCGACGTCATCGAAAAAGGCGCCGCCATGCTCGACCTGCCCCTCGAGGAGCTGATCCAGGAGACGCTTCTCGCCCTGCGGGAGGTGGCCGCGGAGGTGGGCTTGAAGGGCGCGGCCTAGCGAGGAGGCCCGCTCGCCTCGGCTGCCCTTCGCCCTGGATCGGAACCTCCCCCCAGCAAGAACGGCGCTTGACCCGATCGGCGGCGCGCGCTAGCATGGCGTCATACCAACAAGTGAAGGACTCTGCCGCAGGGCTATCAAAGGGGGGGCAGGGATTGTCTTCACCGTTTTTCCCGCCGACTCGTTTCGGCGGGAGGAACAGAGCCGGGAAGCTCGGAAGCCTCGGCCTCGTCATTCTCGCCGCGTTCCTCCTGTCGGCCTGCTCCAACCTGGGGGCCTGGGACCTCATAGCCCGAGACGGGCGTTCCTGCAAGAAGAGGATCGAGATCGATCTGAGCGCCCTGGCCCAGGCCACGACCTTGAATGACTTCCCCGTCCTCGTCGAGCTGACGAGTGCCTGGTTCCCGTATTCACTCTCGAGTTCGAACGGCTATGATATCCGCTTCAGCGCCGCAGACGGCTCGACGCCCCTGCAGTTCGAGCGGGAGTCCTGGAATCCCGGGGGGACTTCCTTGTTCTGGGTCAAGGTCCCGAGCCTGGCCGCCTCCCCCGCTTCGACCTCGATCTGGATCTATTTCGACTCGACCTATCCCGAAGACCTGAGCGACCCGCCGGCGGTCTGGTCCAACGGCTACGTGGGCGTATGGCACGGGAGCGTCGAAACCGTGGGGGGCCTGCCCGCCTATCCCGACAGCACCGGGAAGAACGATGGAAGCGCCCCGGGCCCCTACAGCGCGGCCCAGGCGAGCCCGAACGGCTATGTCGGCGGCGGCTGGGCCTTCACCGGCACGAAGGACGCTGTGGTCCTGGCCGCGGCCTCGGATCTGGCGGACCTGGGCCCGCTCACCTTCGAGGCCTGGTTCTACGACAGCGGGAGTGCGGTTGGCGCCATGCTGCTTTCGAAGGGCACTGGTGCGAGTGGCGACTACCTCGGCCTGACCGTTAAAACCGGCAGGTCCTTGAGCCTCACCGTGCCCTACGGCAGCTCCGCTCTGACGATCACGAGCCCCGCTTCGCTCTGGGTCGCCTCGACTTGGAGCGATATCGGCCTGAGCTGGGACGGCAGCGACGGATCGGCAGGATGCGTGTTCTTCGCGAACGGGGCCTCCGAGACCCCCTCGGGCTCGACCCCAGGCAGCGGCGCGCGGGTTTCCGACGCGGGGTACCAGATGGTATTCGGGAATACCTACACGCCGCCGATAAGCAATCCCATCTCCGGCATCCTCGACGAGGTCAGGCTGTCCAATGTCGCGCGCTCGGCCGACTGGATGAAGGCCGAGTATCTGGCGCAGCAGGGCAGCCACCTCAGTTTCGGGACGGTCCAAGATGCGCCGCAATAAGCATCAGGCCGTGGCCATGGCCGCCGTCCTGGCCACGGCTTTCCTCGGGGCCGCCTCCGCGGCGCCGACGGCCACCTCGGCGCCGACGGCCAGCTCGGCGCTGGGCGTTGAGCTGGGCTTCCTGAGCGTCCCGCTGGCCACGCCCGATCCCTACTCCTTCGCTTCCTCGGTCGGACTCTGGTACGAGCGCAGCCTCGGCCGGGACTCCCCCTGGGTGGCCGGCATCTGGCTCGCCTTGGCGGGCTTCCACTCCCTCGACTCCGATTTCGGCGACTCGCTCATGTACTACGGCGGACTGGAGCTGGGCTACCGCCTCGAGCTCTTCGACTTCGAGGACTCGGCAGCCGCGATCCGGCCCCTCCTGCGACTGGGCTGGTACGCCCGGGACATCGAGTTCCTGGGCCGGACCGACTGGGGCTCGCGGCCCATCCTCTCGGCCGGCTGCCTCGTCGAGCTCAGGTGGCGGGCCCTCGATCTCGGATGGCTTGCCCTCCTCTCGGCGCCGATGGACAATCGACCCGTGCTCCTTGTAGGCGTTCTGCAGAGGGTGGGGCTATGTTTCTAGCTCGGCCGACCAGTTTCCTCGTCTTGACCCTCGTCCTCGCTCCGGTCGGCCTTTCCCCGGCCCTGGGTCAGGCGGCTCCGCCCGCCGCGCCGGCTGTCCCCGCGCCGGCTGTCCCCGCGCCGGCTGTCCCCGCGCCGGCCGCAGCGACCGTTCCTTCGCCCGCTGTTCCCGACGCAGCCGAGGCTCGGGATCGCGGCTGCATGCTTTTCGTGTCGAGCGAGCCCATGGGCGCCTTGGTCTTCGTGGATGGAGCCCAGGAGCCGCAGCGCAGCCCCCTCCTCCTCCGGGGCCTGAAGGCCGGCCTCCATCGGCTCAAGATCGTGCGGGAGGGCTGGCTCATGAAGGAGGCCGAGGTCGAGCTCCCCGCTACGAGCGCCGTCGAGTTCCGGCTATCGCCCCTCGAGCCGCGCCTGCACTTCGAGGGCGAGCCGGCCCTCACGCTGAAGGGTGAGCCGCTGCGGCCCGCCGACGGGGTATTCCGCTTCTCGCCGGGCGTCCTGAAGCTGATACCGGGCCGGGAGGGGCTCGATATCGAGCCGGTCTTCGGCCGGCAGGACCTGCTGGATGGAGTCAGGCTGGCCTTGCCGCTCTTCATCGGCCTCACGGGAGTCCTGACTGCCCGCGAGATCATCGCGCCGCCGGGGGGCTCCTTCGTCCTCGACCCCGAGCTCGCGGCCTCGGCCCTCGTCTCCGGGGGCCTCCTGGGCTGCGACATCGCCCTGGAAGCCGAGCGCACATCCTTCCTGCAGAGCTACCGCGTCGGCTCATCGGAAGCCGGAAGCATGGAGGTCGCGGCGAGGTCCAGGTTCGAGGCCGCGGTCCAGGCGGAGTCGCACGGCGATTTCGCGGCGGCGCTGGGACAGTTCGAGGCTTTGGCGAAGGACTATCCGGGGAGCCCCCTCGCCCCGAAGGCGATCTTCGAGGCTGCGCGGCTTCAGTACATCGCGGGCGACCGCGCGGGCGCGGCGGAAAGCTACCGCGAGATCGTGGAGGACTATCCTATCGTCGAGCTCTACGACCGGGCCGTGAAGGGCCTCGCCGACTGCTACCTGGCCGCCGGCGACACGAAGGACGCCCTGGACGAGCTCGATCTCCTGACCTACCTGGGGCCGGGCCTCAGCCGGGAGGAGATCGAGCTCTTCAGGAAGTCCATCCTGCCGGGCCCCGACTCTCACTGATTCCGCGCGAGAATCTCGAGTATCTTCTCCTTCATGCCCAGGAAGGCATCGGCGATGGCGGGATCGAAGTGCTGTCCGCGGCGGGATGCGATGAAATCGAAGGCTCGCTCGGGGGCCCAGGCTTCCTTGTAGGGCCGCTTGGAGCAGAGGGCGTCGAAGACATCGATGACGGCGAGGAGGCGCCCGCAGAGAGGTATGGCCTCGGCCCGGAGCCCCTGAGGGTAGCCCGAGCCGTCGTAGCGCTCGTGGTGCGAGAGCGCGATCGCCGCGCCCATGGCCAGGATGGGGCTTGCGGAATCCTTGAGGATCGCGTGCCCGATGGTCGTGTGGGTCTTCATGAACTCGAATTCCTCGGGCTCGAGCGGCCCTCTCTTGAGGAGGATGGCGTCCGGGATGCCGACCTTCCCGAGGTCGTGCAGGGGCGCGGCGTGATAGACGAGGCGCCATTCCTCCTCATCTTCGTAGAAAAGCCGACCGAGGAGCCTGGCGAACAAGCCTACGCGGATTATGTGTGAACCCGTGTCCTGGTCCCGGAACTCCGCGACCTTGCCCAGGGCCACGAGGGTCTCGAGCTCGCGCTCGCCTATTTCCAGCCGAGCACGGGCTTCCCGGACGGCGATGTCGCTGATCCGGCCGTACGAGCGGTTCAGCTCGCCGCAGAGTGTGTTGAAATACCTCGTGAGAACGCCGATCTCGTCGTTGCTCTCGACCCTGAGGCTTTGGCTGAAGTCGTTGGACTCGAGTATCGCCGCGATGGCGTCGCTCACCCGCATGATGGGCCGGGCGATGGACCTGGCCAGGATGGCGAGGAGGGTTGCGGCCGCGGCGATGGAGGCCGCGAGGGTCCAGAGCAGGATACGCGTCATCCGATCGACTTCGGCGAAGATGGCGTCCGCGGTGTCGGAAGCGACGAGGTACCAGCCGAAGGGCTGGAAGAAAAAGGTCTCGCCGTAGCGCCGATCGGAGCCTGTGCCGAAGAGCACGGCGCCCGTGACACCCTGGCGCATCCAGGCGACGACATCCGGCGGAGCCTGGGCGGGAGCATGTCCTTTCGAGACGGACATCGCCAGGTTGCCGCTCAGATCGAGGGCGAAGAACCATTCCGAGTCCTGTCGGAGGAGGGACTCCGCGCTCGAGCGCAGCGCGCTCTTGGCGGCCTGGATGAAGGCCGGGTCGCGGGAGAAGCCGTGGGCCACGAGGAGTGACCACTGGGCATCGCCGTACTCCTTGAGAAGCTCCGCCTTGAAGGTGAGCGAGCGCATGGCGAGACGAGTCATGCCGGAGCGCGATATGTAAAGCGAAATCGTGCCGAGGATGGCGAAAATGGCCACCACGGCGGGGAGAATCGTCAGGATGGTTCTCAGACGGATGGTCGATTTCATCGCCTTGACCTTGCCAGATGCATCGTTCTGTTAGAATATAGCGGAAAGCGCCAGCTGCGAAGAGGGATGGTAGGCATGGAAGGCGATTCCGCCGGCCGCTCGGACCCCCCGCCTCGGGCCCAGCGTGGAGACCGCGGCACCGTCAGTGAGTCGGTCCTGACCGAACTGGCGGCTCGCGCATAGACCAGGAAGAAGGCAGTGGATATATCGGAGGGAGAGGGGCTCATCCGTCTCGAGGCGGCATCCGACGATGCGATCTCGGACTTCTATCGCCGGGACTCCGATCGCGGGTCCGGCCGGCTCACGGAGGACGTGCTCAAGCGAGCCATCGCCGAGGAGCTGGGCAAGAATCGCGTGCGGCTCCCCGAAGTCCCGCGTTCGTTCAGCGGGGAGCTGCGCCTGCCGATCATCACCCTCGCCCTCTCCCTGGCCTTCGCCGTCGCGGTCGTCAGTCTCTCTCTCCACAGCTTCGGCGTCCAGGAAGAGCGGCTCTTCCTCGACCCCTCCGCCCTGTTCAGCACGGAGAGCCTCCTCATCGACACCCTCAAGCGCCAGAGCGACCTGAGTCTCGCTGAGCGGGATCGGCTGATCGCGGATTACCAGGCCAGGGCCAAGATCAGGGAGAGCTACCTGCAGGCGCTCCAGTCCGTCGAGAGGCCGCGCACGGCGGCGCCCCCGGGGAAAGCGGCGCCCCCTTCCGCCCCGCTGCCGGAGGCCGCGACCTCCATCCCGGCGCCCCGGATCGCAGCGACGCCGCCCAGCCCGCAGGAGGCGGCGCTGGCCTCCCTGTCCGACAGCGCGAGCCTCGATGCGTACTACACTTCCAGACTTTACGGAACGCTCGAGGCCGTGGCGGAGGATATGCGGAAGGCGCAGCCCGGACGGGCCCTCGACGCCCTATCCGGGCTCGGATCGACGCTCAAGCTTCCCGCGGCCCGGAATTCCGCGGCTGCTCGCTCCGCCCTGAGAATAGTCTCGGCCCTCTCCTTGAATCTGACCCAGCTCTCGCGCTCATCGGCAATTAGCTCGAAGGATGGCGATTCGGCCATCGCCGCCCTGGCCGTCGCGGCGAAGGAGCGGTTGAAGCTCCTCGGCCGCATGGCTTCCCTCGAGGCCGAGATCGAGCTGCTGAAAAGCGAGCGCGCCTCGCGGGCTTCGACCGAAGCGAAGAGCCCGCCCGCTGCTGCAGGGACGGAGGCCCCGATTCGCTCCACGAGTCCGTCGATGGATCTGTCACGGCGTGAGGCTCCTCCCCTTGCGGAAGGACCGGCGCTCCCTGAGCCATCGGCACCTCAGGCCCAGGCCCCCATGGGGCGGCCCCTCCAAGAGCAGGCTCCCGAAGAGCGGAAGCCCGCGGCACAGGCCCCCGCGGCACAGGCCCCCGCGGCACTCGTCCGAGCGCCGTCTCGCTCCGAGCCGGCTGGAGGAGCTGCGGGCGTTCCCTTATCCGCCTTTATCGGAACGGTTTCGGTGGTAGCCGGCACGACCGTGCTGATCGACCTCGTCGCCGGCGCCCGGATCGGCGTCGGTTCGACGGTGCTGCTCTACAGGCCGAGTCCATCCGGCGCGGGAGAACTTGTCGCCGTCGCGCTCGTGGAGTCCGTGCACCTATCGACCGCCGAACTGAAACTGCGCTCCCTGGCCCGCCCCGGGGAGGCCCCGAGGCTGCGGGACACGATCTACGCCTCTCCTTGATGCGAGATCGATAGGCCTCCGCTCTCGCGCGGCACTCCCACCGCGGCCTAGCGCCGATCGCGGCGCTCCCACCGCGGCCTAGCGCCGCCCGGCCCTAGCCGAAAAGCCGCGCGGCGATCAGGCCCGCCGCGAAGAGCAGGGCCCAGGCGAAGGACAGGAGCCCCGTGCCGGCCAGGGCAGCGTTGAGGGCCTGGCCGCGGGCGGCCAGTACGACTCGGGTGTTCTTCACCGCCAGGGGCAGCGATGCGAGGGCGAGGAGCCCCCAGACCGAGACGAGTCCCAGGGCCACGGTCAGGGCGAGGACGAGATAGGATAGGGCGAGGCAGCCGATATATTCCGATTTCGCGAAGCCCGAGCCGAAACGCACGGCCAGGGTGCGCTTGCCCACCACGCGGTCCTCCTCGATGTCCCGGAGATTGTTGACGACGAGGATGGCGACGATCACGAGACCCGGCCCGAGGGAAAGCAGAATCGGCGCGGCCCCGAGGTGCCCCGCCTGCACCTCGAAGGATCCCGCCGTGGCGACGAAGCCGAAAAAGAGCAGCACGAAAAGGTCGCCGAGGCCGAGACGCGCGAGCGGGAAGGGCCCCGTCGAATAGCCCACCGAGGCGACGACGGCCAGGAGCCCGGCGGCGAGGAGCCAGAGCCAGGAGTCCGGCGCCACGCTCCTCGCGCGGAGGATGAGCCAGGCGCCGGCGAGGATCGCGACGCCGATGACGACGAGGAGCCCGGTCTTCACTTCCCTTGGGGATAGGATTCCCGATTGGGTGACCCGCGTCGGCCCGTGAGAGCGCTTGGCGTCCGCCCCGCTTTCGAAATCGTAGACGTCGTTGGCGAAGTTGCTCGCTATCTGGAGCGCGAGGGCCACCACGAAGGAGGCGAGCGCGGGCAGGAGGGCGAATCGCCCCTCGGCGAAGGCGAGGGCCGAGCCGACGATGACGCCGGAAGTCGAGGCGGGAAGGGTTCGGGGGCGGGCGGCCATAATCCAGGCGGCGGCCGTGCCCGATCTGCTCACATTGCGCATCACTCGATTATATCAGAGGCGCGGCCAAGACGAGAATCCGGGGCAAGGGGATCGACTAAAGCCGCAGCTGCGGCCATGATGGGTTCCGAGGGAAATCGGGGTTATGATTCTCATAGAGTTTGGCGATCTTCATAGTTGATGAGACGAATGAAACCCGCTATCGCATTCGCGGCCGCAGCCCTCATGCTCGGCCCGATCGTTTCGGCCTCCTCCGCCAGCCAGACGCCGATCCCTGCGTCGGCGACCGAAGCGGTTCCGGCCGGCGCCATCCAGGCCGGATCGGCACAGGCCGTCCCGGTCCAGCCGAAAGTCTCGATCGCCGTCTCGGAAGCGGGTTTCGCGCCGACCCCCGCCTCGGAGACGCCGACGATGGATTTTCAGCTCTCGGCCACGCCGGGCGAGCTCATCGCGGGCTGGCAGGTGGACATCTACCGGATCGGCAACGAACGCGAATCCTCGCTCTCGGGCAGAGGGGCTCCCCCGGCGATCCTTTCCTGGGACGGCAAGGAAAACGACGGAACCCCCGCTCCGCAGGGGCGCTATGTGGCGGTCCTGAGCGCCGATTTCGGACAGAGCGGCCACAATGTCCAGGCTCAATCGAGCCCCTTCGTCCTCGACCGAGCGGTGCCCACCGGGAAAATCCTGTTCTCCACCGAGCGATTCTCGCCAATAGAGGGAGTGAAGGGGACGCCCCTCATCGTGACGATCCAGGGCACGTCGACGGTCGCGAAGCTGGATTCCTGGGACGTGACCGTATACGACCCCGGAGCCATGCCCTTCGCCCAGTTCAGCGGCCGCTGGCCGAACAACACCATAGCCTGGGACGGGCGCGGCAGCTCGGGCGATCTCGTCGAGTCGGCCCAGGACTACTACTTCGTGGCCAAGATCCGCGACGCCTTCGGCAACGTCGGCGAAGCCAGGGGCAGGCTTACGACCGGCATCGTCCTCCTTAAAGGAAATTCGCGCTACCGCATCGGAATCTCGAGCATCATCTTCAAGCCCGATACGGCCAATTTCAAAGAGGTGTCCACAGCCCAGCGGATACGCAATCTCGAGACCATGCGGCTCCTGGCGAAGAAACTGCGGGAGTTCCCCGGCTTCACGATCAGCATCGAAGGCCACGCGGTCCTGACGAACTGGAACAACAAGGCGCTGGCCGAACGGGAACAGCGGACCAGCCTCATTCCCTTGTCCAAGGCGCGGGCCGAGGCGATAAAGTGGGCGCTCGTGAAGGAATACGGTTTCGACGCCAAGCTGATCAAAACCGTAGGGCTCGGGGCCAAGGACCCCGTCGTACCCAATTCCGACCTCAAGAACCGCTGGAAGAACCGGCGGGTCGAGATCTACCTCGAGAAGGATCCTATCGAGTCCGGCGGGTCCTGACTCGCCGCAGCCGGGCGCCGGCCCCGGAGTTCGCACCGAGCTCGATTGACCATCCGGCCTTCCCGAGGCCATACTCTCCTACCACGCAATTCCACGAGGCAATCCCATGCTCGAGAAGATCAGCGAAAAATTCACCGATATAGTCCGCACCCTCGGCGGCAAGGCCGCCATCTCCGAGAAGAATGTCGAAGATGCCGTCGAGCAGATCAAGCTCGCCCTCCTGGACGCGGACGTCAACCTGCGCGTCGTCCGCCGCTTCGTCAACGCCACCCTCGAAGAGGCCAAGGGCGAGAAGGTCCTGCGCTCGGTCGATCCCGGCCAGCAGTTCGTGAAGATCGTCCACGATCGCATGGTCTCGTTCCTGGGCGACACGCGGCAGGACCTCCAGCTCCGCGGGCCGGACACGCAGAGCGTCATCCTCCTCCTGGGCCTCCAGGGCTCGGGCAAGACGACCACGGCGGCCAAGCTCGCCTTCATGCTCAAAAACAAGGGGCGGAAGGTCCTGCTCGTGGCCTGCGACCTCGTGCGGCCGGCGGCCGTCGAGCAGCTGGCTATCCTCGGCGCCCAGGTCGGGGTGGACGTCTATCGCGAGGAGCCGCAGGCGGGCTCTACGCGTCGCGAGGAT
>Ga0307376_10000823_pt1 | contig 36404 bp, 35 predicted proteins | sample TR2MG_FD_202536 | JGI IMG/M metagenome (GOLD analysis project Ga0307376, IMG submission 202536) | Soil microbial communities from Risofladan, Vaasa, Finland - TR-2 | ecosystem: Environmental > Terrestrial > Soil > Coastal area > Acid sulfate soil | place: Finland: Risofladan, Vaasa | collected...
AAGGGAAACAAGTTATTATTTATTAGGAGAATTTAAATGCGAGTAATAGTTGCCAAGCCTAGGGGATTCTGTGCTGGAGTTGACCGCGCAATTGAGATAGTTGAGAGAGCGCTTGAGACTTATGGAGCACCTATATATGTTCGCCACGCCATAGTTCACAATAAACGTGTAGTTGAATCTTTAATCGAAAAAGGGGTCAAGTTTGTAGAAGATCTTGATGAGATAGAGGACGAAGGGGCAAAGGTAATATTCAGCGCTCACGGTGTTAGCCCGGCAGTATGGAATGAAGCTGGTAAGAACAATCTTGAAGTGGTAGATGCGGTTTGCCCATTAGTAACAAAAGTTCATAATGAAGTTAAGCACTATGCGGATCTCGGTTATACCATCATATTAATCGGACATAGAAATCATGTAGAAGTGATAGGCACAAGTGGACACGCGCCAGAGAAGGTTATAGTTATTGAGTCTGTCAAAGAAGCTCAGAAGCTAACCGTGCTCGATCCTAATAAAATAGCCTATGTAACACAAACTACACTAAGTGTAGATGATACGAGGGATATACTTGCAGCTCTAAAAGAAAAATTTCCTAACATCGTAAGCCCTTCAAAACTGGATATTTGTTATGCTACTCAAAACAGACAGGATGCTGTAAAAGCTCTCACTAAAGAGGCGGATCTTATTTTTATTATGGGCTCACCAGAAAGCTCTAACTCAAACAGGCTTGTTGAAGTGGCTAAAGCTAACGGTGTGGAGAAGGCTTATCTAATTGAAGGTGCCGATAATCTTGACGGCCACTTATTTACAAGCGACATGGTAATTGGACTCAGCTCAGGCGCATCAACTCCTGAGACGGTAGTGCTTGAAGTAATAGATAGGCTTAAAGAGTTTGGGGCTGATAGCATAGAAGAACTCGACGGGAAAGAGGAGCACACAAGGTTTCCGTTTCCAGAGACCATTCAGTTTACATCTGCATCCAATTCATAATAAATATTTCTTAAAGCGTTATAACTTCTTGCAGTTCCCCGGTTTTGGTATTGAATAAATACCCGGAGATTTTTATTTCTTTTGATACCAGAGGATGATTTCTTATATGCATAGCATCGTGTTTAACACTCTCTATTCTATCTGATATAGAAAGCCAATTTACGAATTCACCCTCGATCGTATTTAATCTTTCTTTTAAAAGCTTACCCATTTCTTCTTGTGTAAATCTTTCCATACCACATTCCGAATGGTGAATAACCAGCCACTCATTGGTACCCAGAAGCGTGGTTGAGATAACAAGTGAGCGTATTGCATCATCACTTGCCCTGCCGCCAGCGTTTCTTATTATATGGGCATCCCCAAGCTCTAATCCAAGGAATTTCATGGGTTCCAGACGCGCGTCCATACAAGTTAATACGGCCAACCGCCTTGCAGGTGGTATTTCTAGGTCTGATTTGTTGCCAAATTCTTCGGCGTATTTATTGTTTGCTAACTTAATCCTTTCGATATTATCGCTCACTAATAATTCCTCCCAATTAGCTTCAAATATTCTAATTTATTATTAGAGTTATAAAACTTAAGTCAAGAATTCCTTTAATATCAACCCTTCTTTCGAATCCGCTATTTTTTTAAGTGCTATGGTTTCGATTTGTCTGATTCTTTCTCTACTAAGATCATATTTATGTGCAATTTGTTCCAGTTTATGTTCTTCATAATCTATACCAAATCTCATTTTGAGTACATCTCTTTCCCTGTCAGTTAATTGGTTAAGCGATTCCTTAACTCTTTTCATCATAGAGTTTTGAGCTAAATAATAATCAGCTTTCTTGCTTTTTGTGTCAGGAACTATATCAAGATAAGTCTTAGTGTCTTCATCTACCCCTGATATCTCCAAAGGAACTGTCAGATCTCTTCCTCTTAAAATTGTATTTACTATCTCTTTGGAAATACCAATTTCCCGAGCTATTTCTTCACTTTCTGCTGGTTTATCCCGATTATGTTCTAGCTTAGCCTTTGCTTTATAAACTATAGATGATTGTTCCTGTAGATAGACCGGTATGGAAATTACCTTTGTTTGTTCCATGATCGCTCTAGACAATGATTGATGTATCCACCATGCACTATATGTTGAGAATTTAAACCCCTTTGTATAATCAAACTTCTCAACAGCTTTCATAAGACCGATGTTTCCTTCCTGTATCAAATCCGAAAGTGGTAGTCCTCTAGTTTGATACCTATTTGCTAGATCAATTACAAATCTCAAATTGGATTTAATAAATTTTTCTCTAATTCTCAGTGCTCTATTTTGAATTAATCTGAGTTTAGCATCAGAACGTACAATATTCCTTTTATTTTTAAATTGGTTTTTATTTTGTTTTGAGTTCAACCCGTTTATTATTAAATTAGCCTTTTCTTTGCAAATCTTCATTTGAGCCGATAGCACTATTTCGTCTCGTCTGGTTAGTAATTGTTCCCCGTTTAACTCTTTATAATATGCAAAAAGAAGTCTAAAATTTTTGTCTATACTCTCGGTTTCTATCTCTGTTTTTTCAGATTCTGGTTCATCATCCTTATTCTCATCATTGAGAGAATCAAAATTGATCTCATTCTCATTATAGTCCTGCTCTGCTGCTATTTCCTCTCCTAATTGTTTAAGCGGCATATCGATAGTCCTCCGAACAATATAGTTTAGGGTAACTAATATTTAGGAACCCTAAATAATTATATTAAATTTTTTTAAGAAATCAATGTTTTTTATAGTGAGGACATTCTTTGCAAATGTCATCCTCGCTTAGGATGGTGTGAAGCTGCTCACAATAATGCGGTTTTGGTTCACCCAAAAATCTATCTCTACTAAAATAGCAACAATCTGTACATATATCGCTGCTAAAAATAAGCCCTTTCTCGATAAGCCTCTCCGTTATTCTAACTAACAACTTTTCCAAAACAGCTTTTTCGCTATTGGTAAATTCTGATACAATTTCTTCAAGTTCCTTTCCAATATCTTCAACGAGGTGAACCTCTCTAAGCCCACTACGAGTTAATTCCAAGTGGACTTTCCTACGGTCCTCCAAGTCTCGGCTTCTTAATATGAGCTTTTTCTTTTCCAAAGAGTCTATTATTCCACTAGCAGTAGCTGGAGTACAGGCAAGGTTTTTGGCAACATAACCAACCGTAATAGCATCTTTTCTAGTATAGTTGATGAATAGAAGGGTCTTTATCTGAACCGGTGTGAGGTGTTCAATCTTACTCTTATCCCAGAAAATATTTCTAACTGCTTGGCTTATACTAAATAAAGTCCTAGTTATCTGACCGCCTAAATTATTTTGTCGGTATATTGGATCAAAAATAGACATATGTTTACCTATATTTAGAATACCTAATAGTTTGTTACTAACATAATATACTATAAGATTTTACAGTAGTATGAGTCCATAAGATTTTACAGTAGTATGAGTCCATAAGATTTTACAGTAGTATGAGTCCATTGTCTGATTCCGCAAAAAAGACAGCAGCTTGCTCTCTTAATTCAGGATACTCATTTGTGTACTGATTTATTATTTCATAAGCAGAGTTTTCGGGAAAATCATGATTAACAAAAGCTACAACACTGCCTCCATATCCTCCTCCATTAATAGCTGCCCCATACACTCCTTCAGTTGAGCTTGTTAATTTAAAGAGATAATCAATTTCCAGGCTCCCTGTGTCATAGTTTTCAAGAGTACTCCTGGATGACTCATTCATTAAATCCCCAAATTTCTTAATATTTCCTGTATCCCAAGCCTTTATTCCCTCCTCCACACGTTGTACTTCTGAGAAATAATGAATCGCCCAATTCTTTATATCCTCGGGCAGTCTTTTTTTCTGCGCTTCATAAACCTGAGATGGTATGTCTGATAAAACACTTGGAGATTTTAATCCCCCCATAAGCCCAAGAAGGCCTGCTATTCTTTTGCATGCCTCAACCCTCTCATTAAATCCCGACGAAGTTAACTCCCGAGTAAGCCCTGAATATAATATTAGAATCTTGAAATCCAGTCCAAAATTTGGTTTGGCATGCGGAACAACTTCCCCCGATAAGCTATCTATGCGAAGAATGCAGTTCTTCTTGCCATAGACAATTGAAGATGGATCTAAAATGCCGACTTGTAATTTGAGATATTTATTTTCTATTTCTGAATCCAGAGAAACATATTGTTCCGATGAGAGATGGGCTGTGTTTAAGTGAGAAAGTGCTTTTAGATATGCAAGACCCACTGAAGCTGAAGAGCTTAAGCCGCTTGCAGGAAGTGACCCTGCTACTGCTCCAGTAAATCCAACCTCAATTGGCATATGTTCTTGAATAACTTTAGCTGCCCCCATAGCGTATCTGCTCCAGTCATCTCTTCTAGGAGTCTTAACGTTGTCTAAGTCAAATTCCACAACTCCTGGAAAGTTCATGCTGTAGAGGCGAATTTTCCTCTCATAGTTTGGTATAAAAGCCAAGAGAGTCCTGGCATTAATAGTCATTCCCAATACCGGTCCGCCTTGATGGTCGATGTGTGCACCTAGGGGCGAAATACGGTATGGAGAGGTTACTATATTTAATTCAGAATCGGCAAATTTCTCACGCTTTTTTAAATGTTCAACTAGTTTGTCGACTTGGTTTTCTAGAGATGAAAATTCCATATTTTGTTTATACCGGTATCAACTTGGTAAAGTGGAAAAACGGTGAATCTCATTTTGCAGATTATATAGATTAAAGTAAATCCCTTTTTGGGCTAGAAGTGAAGCATGATTTCCGGACTCCGTGATCTCACCTTTATGAATTACCAGTATTCTATCAGCTTCCCTCACATTTGATAACCTATGAGCGATGATTAAAGTTGTGGTACCGTTCCCATTTTTTCTAATCGTTTCTTGAATACGTTTTTCTATATTAGCATCGATGTTTGAAGTTGCTTCATCTAGAATCATGAACTTTGCGTTTTTTGAAAATGCCTGGCTAATAGATACCAGCTGTTTCTCGCCCGAAGAAATTAAGTTTCTATCGCTTTGAGCAAGTCGGCTCATATTTCTTATAGACGGCATGTTGTTTGTGCTCTGCTCATTGCCGTCAGATGTGTTTTTCCCGAATAAAAACAGGTCCTGGAATACTGCAGATATGTTATCTCTTAAAAAGTTCGGATTGTAATTTCTAATATTAACTCCGTCCAGTAAAATCTCGCCTTTTTGAGCTTCGTAAAATCTTAGAATTAAATTTACTATTGTAGTTTTACCTGACCCTGTTAATCCAACTAGGGCTACTGTTTCACCCGGATTTAATTTAAATGAAATGTTTTTCAATACCCATTCTTTGTCGTCATACGAGAACCAAATATTCTTAAATTCAATCTCTCCCTTAATTTCTCCTTCGTTTCTCCCCGAGTTTTCTTCAGGGGTAGCATTAACTAGTTCATATAGATTCTCTGTAGCTGCAGCCGCAGACTGAAAGATATTGTACTTTTCAGCAAGCTCCATTATCGGTCTGAATAACAATCTCACATAGTATAGATAAGCAATTAATGCTCCCAGAGTTAGATCCAAAGTTAACACCTTTAATCCTCCGTACCAGAGGATAAACGCGACTGTGAATACGCTGGTAAACTCTATAAATGGTCTAAATGTGGCATAGACCCAAAGCTGATCCATATTAGCTTTGTAATTTTCGCTATTAATACCCTTAAATTTCTGAAAGTTCTCTATCTCTTTGTTATAGAGCTTTATGAGGATGATACCCCTTACGCTCTCTTGAACGAAAGCGTTTAATTTAGCAATTGAAATTCTGACGTCCCTATAAACCGTCTTTAATTTCATTCTGAAAAGACTTGCAAAAATTAACATCAGCAAGGTCAATATAAACACAAAAACCGTGAGCGTTTTATTCATAAAATACATCACGACAAAAACACCGATTACTACGAGTATGTCTTTAAAAAACTGTACCATTACAGATGTGTACATTTCATTTATCGCATTTACGTCGTTAGTTACCCTTGTGGAGAGTCTCCCCACCGGATTCTTGTCAAAGAAGGTTTGTGGTAGTTTCAAGATATGAGAAAATACATTGACCCTCATTCTGTGCATGATTTTGTGGCCTGAGTAATTGAGAATATATGTGTAAAGAGTGCTGAATATGAATACTCCCAACAGACACAATAAGAGTAGGGATGCAAGCCTAACCACTTGTTTTATTTCATCACTTCTTAGAACTAAAAGCTCACTTCTACTTAGCTGACCAAGTGATGTATAGCTTATATAATCATAAGCGCCGGTTTCTTTAAAGATGCTTTTATTATTAGAAACGATAGTGTTTACTTTTTTATAGTCCTGAGCGCTCAGTCCGCTCTGATTAATTGCCAAGTACCTTTCCTTAGAGACGAGACCCAGTTTCTCAAGATTGTGCCTGTCTTCATTGTCTATCTCAGACATATCTATCAAATACGAGTTCTGGTTTATGGGTACTACCAGGTTAGAATATTTATCTTTTATATCTAAGACTAATTTTCTGTCCGTATCCTTATCGCTTAATTCTGCAATTCTCCAAGAGGGGTAGATGTATTTATCGACAGCCAATTTGGCAATATAGGGCACAGTTAGCTCAAGCGCAGCTGTAATAATCATAAATACAAGTGCTAGAAACATAGCTGTCCTATACGGTCTCGTGTATCCGAACAGCCATCTTATGAGTTTTAAGTCATAAGTCTTCTTCCCTTTTTTGGCTTCCTCGTTATCCATTAATGCCAATTTCTATATGCTCCTAAATTTTGAATATGATTTTCTTAATACTCTTTGGTTTCTATAAGTATAATCTTTTATAAGAATTGTATAGATTTTAGGTATAAGATAATATTAAGTTTATTTGTTACTCGTGAAAAATCAAAACATTATCCAAACAGATAAGAATTATTCCAAAGCGTAATTTTTAAAGGAGATATTTATGATTAAGCATATAGTAATGTGGAGACTAAAAGATGAAGCCGCAGGTGCAACAAAAGAGGAAAATGCGCTCAAATTAAAAGACGCTCTTGAGTCATTAAAAGGCAAAATAGAATCATTAAAAGCTGCTGAGGTTGGTATTAACTTCAATCCGTCTCCTGCAGCGTTTGACGTAGTTTTATACTCTGAGTTCGAAGATCAAGACGGTTTAAATGCTTATCAGAATCACCCGGAGCATGTAAAGATTGTAGATTTCGTTGGTGAGATCAGGACCGATAGGGCTGTTGTAGATTACGAAGATTAAAGTCTTTCGAGTTAAGCTGTTTTAGCTTGCCCGCCTCTTCCTCTGCCGTATTTGGGCCTAGAGGTAGAGAAGGGGGTGAGACTTAATTCTGACGTGGTCCCGTTTTGAAACATAAAGCCCCCAAGAGACCCTATCATGGCGGCATTATCAGTGCAGTATTTTGGGGAGGGGATATAAACAGATATGCCTTCCTGCTCCAGCTTTTCTTTAGAAAGCTCCCTTAGTCTAGAATTACAAGCGACACCTCCAGCAATTACAACACTTTCCACATGATTTTCTTTTGCTGCCATCAATGTTTTACTAACAAGAGTTTCTACAATCGCCTCCTGGTAGCTTGCGCATATGTCTTTTAATTCTTGCAGACTCGGGTTTGGGTGTTTTCTGAGATAATAAAGAACCGAGGTTTTAACACCGCTAAAGCTGAAATCAAGAGTAGGGGTGCTCATAAATGGTCGAGGGAATGGGATTGCATCCCTATTTCCCTCTTTTGCCAATTTATCTATTTCTACCCCGCCCGGGTAGGGTAAATCCATGATTTTAGCAGCCTTATCAAAAGCTTCTCCTGCAGCGTCGTCCCTTGTTTTTCCTAATAGCTCAAAATCTGTGTAGCTCTTAACGAGATATAAACTCGTATGCCCTCCGGAAACTACGAGTCCCACAAAAGGGAATTCAACATTGTTTTCCAGATGTACGGCAGACATATGGGCCTCTAGATGATTAACGCCAATAAGCGGAATATTAAGTCCAAAAGCCATAGCCTTAGCAGTAGAAAGCCCAACCATTAATGCTCCTATTAGACCCGGGCCGTGTGTAACAGCGACTGCATCGATATTCTCTTTTTCTATATTGGCCTCTTTTATAGCTTTGTCTACTACCGGCATTATTACCTCAACGTGCATTCTTGACGCTATTTCGGGCACAACTCCCCCATATTCCTTGTGAATATCAATCTGAGAAGCAACCACATTAGACAGCACCTTAGTGCCGTCTTGTACTACAGCAGCTGAGGTTTCATCACACGACGACTCTATAGCCAATAAAGTAAGTGACATTCTATCTATTTTACTAGACTCTTTAACATTCACAACATAAAGATATAATTGCGATTTTGTCTCAATACTTTTATACTATGGGTGGTCGCTATATTGCTTATTTGCTTTATGGGTTCAGAAGTTAATATATAAGGGAGTTCATCTAATGGGAACAAGAGCCAAAATTGAAAGGATTCCGGACAAAAGTGCAATTACCAGGGACCCTTTCCCAAAATCTAAAAAAATATATGTAAAAGGCAAAATTCACGATATTGAAGTTCCCATGCGGGAAATTGAGCTTGAAGACTCAGACACTTCATTTGCTGTAAATGGGGAGTCTCCAAAGAATACTTCTATCACTGTTTACGACACAAGCGGACCATACACAGACCTGGATATAGATATTGATGTTCACCGCGGACTTGAGCCTCTAAGGATGAAATGGATTAAAGACCGCGGAGATGTTATGGAGCTTGAAAACTTTACATCAGAATTTTCCAGAAGAAGTGAAACTGACTCTAAAATTAAGGGCATCAGATTTAAGCATATTAGAAAACCCCTTCGGGCAAAACCCGGCTCCAATGTATCACAGATGCACTATGCTAGAAAAGGCATAGTTACTGCAGAGATGGAGTTTATTGCAATAAGAGAAAACCAGCGTATAGATGAGCTCAGAGAACAACTTGGCGATTTAGCCAGATACCACAAGGGTGAGAATTTTGGCGCCAATATTCCTGATTCAGCTATCACGCCTGAATTTGTAATGAAGGAAGTTGCAGAGGGTAGGGCAATAATTCCTAATAATATCAATCATCCTGAGAGTGAACCCATGATAATTGGGCGCAACTTTCTTGTTAAGATTAACGCAAATATTGGAAACTCAGCAGTTACCTCAAGCATTGAAGAAGAGGTTGAAAAAGCTGTGTGGTCTTGCAGATGGGGCGCAGACACGATAATGGATTTATCAACGGGTAAGAATATTCATGAGACAAGAGAATGGATTATAAGAAATTCCCCGGTTCCAATAGGTACTGTTCCAATTTATCAGGCGCTCGAAAAAGTAGACGGAAGCCCGGAGGACCTCACATGGGAAATCTTTAGAGACACGCTTATAGAGCAGGCTGAACAAGGGGTTGATTACTTCACCATTCATGCCGGAGTCCTGCTAAGATATGTGCCGCTTACAATCAACAGAGTTACCGGCATTGTATCTCGAGGTGGCTCTATTATGGCTAAGTGGTGCTTGTCTCATCATCAAGAGAGTTTCCTCTATACTCATTTTGAAGATATGTGCGAGCTAATGAAAGAGTATGATGTTGCGTTTTCATTAGGTGATGGGCTTAGACCTGGCTCAATTGCAGATGCCAACGACGAAGCTCAGTTCGCAGAGTTGAAAACCATAGGGGAATTAACCGAGATTGCTTGGAAGCATGATGTGCAGGTCATGATAGAAGGCCCGGGACATGTCCCAATGCACATGATCAAAGAGAATATGGATAAACAGCTTGAGTACTGTCATGAGGCGCCTTTTTATACCTTAGGCCCTCTAACAACTGACATTGCTCCGGGGTATGACCATATTACCTCAGGCATAGGTGCAGCAATGATCGGCTGGTACGGAACAGCGATGCTCTGCTATGTTACTCCAAAAGAACACCTTGGTTTACCAAATAAAACTGACGTAAAAGAAGGGGTTATAACCTACAAGATTGCAGCTCATGCTGCTGATCTTGCAAAAGGGCACCCTGCAGCTCAAGTAAGAGATAACGCTCTTAGCAAAGCCAGGTTTGAATTTAGATGGAACGACCAGTTTAATCTATCCTTGGACCCGGATACCGCTAAAGAGTTCCATGATGAAACACTTCCTGCGGAGGGTGCAAAAGTAGCCCATTTTTGCTCTATGTGCGGACCAAAATTCTGTTCTATGAAAATAACTCAAGACGTCAGGGATTATGCAGCGGAGCATGGCCTTACAGATAAGGATGCCCTTAATCAAGGTATGGATCAGAAATCAAAAGAATTTACAGATGCAGGCGGCAAAATTTATGTTGATGCTCAGAAAGCTTAATAATTCTTAAAGATAATTAGCTCATATATATTTAAATCCGTGTTTCACCTAAAGGGAATTCTCTATAGAGTTGCTTTTTAAGCTGGTTATTTGATTCCTTATCACCCTGAATCATATATCATTATTTTCTTTTTAACGGCAGTTGGTCATAATAAATGGAATAGACAGTATCCATATTATTCTTAATAACTTTCTTAGGAGAAATTCAAATGAGTAACCAAACTTATAGAGCATATGTTGTTGATGAAACTGCAGAGAATGTATTTGAAAGGAATATTAAGGACAGATCTATAAATGATCTGCCGGAAGGAGATGTGCTTGTTAAAGTTCATTATTCTTCTCTCAACTACAAAGATGCCCTTTCGGCCACCGGAAATAGAGGTGTAACTAGAAAATTCCCTCACACGCCCGGAGTAGATGCGGCGGGCGTTGTTGAAGAAAGCGGCGATAGTAGATTTGAATCTGGGCAGGAAGTTATTGTTCATGGCTATGATCTAGGTTGCAATACATGGGGTGGATTCGGAGAATATATAAGAGTTCCTGCAGATTGGGTCGTCACTCTTCCAAAGGGTTTATCTTTAAGAGAAAGTATGATTTATGGCACAGCCGGCTATACAGCTGCTTACTCTGTTCTCAGGCTTGAAGAGTATGGTATTAAGCCTGAAATGGGCGAGGTGCTTGTAACAGGCGCTACCGGCGGTGTTGGAAGTGTGGCTGTGGCAATTCTAGCCAAAGCAGGCTACCAAGTTGTTGCTTCCACGGGAAAGACGGATCAAGCTGAGTTCCTACTCAACCTCGGAGCAAAAGAAGTGATTAGCAGAGAGGACTCAAAAGACCAGTCGGGAAAGCCGCTTTTAAAGAGCAGATGGGCGGGGGTGGTAGATGCGGTAGGTGGAGAAATACTAGCAACTGCGATTAAATCAACCAATCCTCGTGGAGTTGTAACCTGCTGTGGAAATGTGGCTTCAGCCGATCTTCCAATCAATGTATATCCCTTCATCTTAAGGGGCGTTTCTTTAGTAGGAATTGATTCTCAAGACTCCCCGATGAAACTGAGACAGCAAATATGGGGCAGAATTTCAAGTGAGTGGAAGCTTGATCAGCTCGAGCAGTTGACTACCGAAATAACACTTCAGGAGCTGGATAGTAATATTGAGCTTATTTTGCAAGGCAGGCAAAAGGGTAGAGTATTAGTGAATTTAAACCAATAGTTAGATTAAATAGAACTCCATAACTGCACAAAAATTAAGCACAAGATGCTTAATTTTTGTGCTTCCTAACTTGCCCTATTTACTAAATAAAACTCTGTCTGACTAATCTTATTGCACATTTTTTAATCATCTCAAGTTTCAAACTCCCCCAATCATTGATTTTATCCACAGTGTTTTTGTGCAATTGCAGATAGATCGCAAATAACTTTTTCTGATTTGGCATTACTATTGCAACAATATAGTCACACACAAAGATACGGAGGTATGGAGATATGTATAAATTAGCCCTAAAAGGGATTTTTCTACCCTTTTTACCCATTTTTCTGTTTTTCCCAGATTTAGCATTAGCCCAAGAAGGTTTGGATACGGGTGATACAACTTGGATCATGGTATCTACAGCATTGGTCTTATTCATGATGATTCCGGGACTGGCTTTGTTTTATGGAGGACTGGTAGCAAAAAAGAATGTGCTCTCTGTATTAATGCAGTGTTTTGCAGTTACAGCAGTTGTCACTATAATCTGGACTGTTGTTGGTTATAGCCTTGCATTTGATACGACTGGAATGGTTGCAGGAGAATGGAATATTCATGCTTTTGTAGGCGGCTTAGACAAGCTTTTTTTACAGGGGATTAGGCCGGATACAATGTCAGGAAGCATTCCTGAACTCTCATTTTTTGCTTTTCAGCTTACATTTGCAATCATTACGCCAGGCTTATTTATAGGTGCTTTTGCTGAAAGAATGAAATTCTCAGCGATACTCTGGTTCGTAGCAATCTGGGTGATACTGGTTTATATCCCAATAGCACACATGGTCTGGGGTGGTGAAGGATCATTCTTTGGTGATATGGGAGTATTCGATTTTGCAGGCGGTATAGTTGTTCATATTACAGCCGGTGTTGCTGCCCTTGTAGCAGCCATTATGGTAGGAAGAAGAAAAGGATATCCAATGCCTACTCCCCCTCACAATATGACTATGACCCTCACTGGAACCGCAATGCTTTGGGTAGGCTGGTTTGGTTTTAATGGAGGCAGCGCTCTTGCAGCTAATGGTACAGCTGCCATGGCTATAGTTGTGACTCAAATTTCTCCATGCGTAGCCGCACTAACATGGATTGCAATTGAATGGATAAAGAACGGAAAACCAAGCGCGCTTGGTTTTGCAACAGGGGCTATTGCCGGGTTGGCAGCTATTACTCCAGCCTCAGGCACAGTTGGTCCTCTGGGCGCAGTAGCTATAGGTTTTGTAGCAGCGCTGTTAGCTTATGTTGGAGCTACCTGGCTTAAATATAAGTTTAAATATGATGACGCGCTTGATGTAGTAGGGGTTCACGGTGTGGGTGGATTTGTCGGTATTATACTTGTTTCCTTCTTTGCTTCAGTTTCATTGGGCGGAACAGTGGAAGATCTAAACATACCCCATCAGTTAAAAGTTCAAGCCTTAGCAGCATTTTTTACTATCGTTTACACCGCGGTAATTTCATTCCTTATCCTGAAATTCCTGGATGTGTTTGTTGGACTTAGGGTTACTGAAGAAGAGGAAGTTCAAGGTCTTGACCTCTCCGATCATGGTGAGGCGGGATATGACTTATAATATTGTAATTCCAACTTTGGTAGATTAACAAACTCAGGCTGGGTAGTAGAATATACTGCTCAGCCTGAGAAATTTTACTGCCGCTTAATTCTTAACTCCTTAGAAAGAACTTGAAAAGTACAATATAAGACCTATGATTGAATATCATGATTCAGGTTACTCCCGAAATATTCATTCACGAAGATGAAATAGAACTTGAGTTTATCAGGGCTTCCGGCCCCGGTGGTCAAAACGTAAATAAAGTATCTACGGCTGTTCAGCTTAAGTTCAATATTGATGCTTCTCCTAATTTTTCACCAAAAGTTCGTGAGCGGTTGATTAAGTTAGCTGGCAGCAGGGTAACTAAAGAGAATATACTAGTTTTAGAAGCCTCGGCTTTCAGGTCTCAGGAGAAAAACCGCGCTGACGCAATCTCTCGACTAACCGAGCTAATCCGTAAGGCTGCTATAGAACCAAAACCAAGGCGTAAGACAAAGCCGACTTTTGCATCCAAACGTAAGCGAATCGAATCAAAAAAGCGTAAAGGCGAAATAAAAAAGATGCGCCGCAGTGTTCCATCGTCAGATGATTAAAGCATAGATTTGATAAGGGTAGCCTGGCTGGTACAATACCGGCTTCAAATTTACTATGAGCACAGATACCAACAATCAACAAACTTGCAGGTGCGGATATACAAGAGATCATGCCTGGATTGTTCCAAAGCCTAGTTACTCTTTCTGGGGCTGGATTCTTGTAGGCACAGGAATCAGTCACCCGCCAACGGAGGTCAGATTTGAATGTGATAAATGCGGTGAGGTGTTCGAGCGGATAACCGACCCGGTTTTGTTAAAAACCCATTCTTTCAAGTAGTTCCTATTTTTATTCAACTTTTCCTGAGTATTCGTTTATATTACTGAGAGACCATTCCCATTATTTGAATTAGCTTTGGAGATAATTCTATATATGAATCAAAAACTCATACTAACTACTACGATTCTATTGTTTGTTTTATTTTTATCTTCCTGTAATACCAAGTGTATTTCGGTATCTGACAGAGAGCTTGAAAAAATAGGCCGACTAATCTTTATCAATGAGGGGGCGGGTAAGGTTGATAATCTTACAACATGGAACGATGGTGAGGAGTTTGCTTCCCTTGGGATCGGTCACTTCATCTGGTATCCACAAGGTAAAGAGTACCGCTTCTATGAAATCTTCCCTGCCGTATATGAATTTATAAAATCCAATGGCGGACAACCTCCCCTCTGGATGGAAGAAATGTCTGAATTTGATCTGCCCTGGGATTCACGGGAACAGTTTTATAACGAATTTCAATCACCTAATATGATCTCTTTAAGAGAATTTCTCCTAGAAACAATTCCCCAACAATCGCTCTTTATGGCCGGTCGTCTGGAGAAAAGCCTTCCTAAAATCTTAGAGGCAGCCCCACCTGAATTACATGAACATATTAGAGAACAATTCTACCGTGTGGCTAACTCGCCCATGGGTATGTATGTCTTGATAGATTATGTGAATTTCAAAGGGGAGGGCACTCTAGAGTCAGAGCGTTATAACGGCCAGGGCTGGGGATTACTCCAAATACTAGAAGGTATGAATGGAACAGAAAAAGGTATGCCTGCGCTACAAGAGTTCGCCGATGGTGCAGAAAGAGTTTTGCTGAGGCGAGTTAGGAATTCTCCTTCTGAAAGGGGTGAGAAAAGATGGATCCCCGGGTGGAAGAACAGGATTAAAACCTATACATCTCAGGATATAGCTTCTTATTATGATTCAACTCCCGGTACTAAAGAAACCGATCAATCCAGTATTACTGAAATAGTAAGTGATATTTATAGAAACTTGGTATGTGGAACAAGTTGATCTAGTATACTAGCTAATGGATTATTGGACTATATATATACTTAGCCTCTTAGCTGCTGGTCTAGCTTCAGGTTTTGTAGCCGGTCTATTCGGAGTCGGAGGGGGAATTGTCAGGATCCCAATTTTTTTATTTCTTTTCCCTATATTGGGTATTCACGCTGATGTACTCATGCATGTAGCAGCAGGAACCTCTCTAGCTTTAGCCATCCCTTCTGCTATTATGGCCTCACGGGCACAGTATAAAGCCGGAAATTTAGATTTGGATTTTTTAAAGGTATGGGTCCCGGCTCTGATTTTAGGAGTCCTCATCGGGATATTCACAATGCGATATGTTACGAGCAGGTTTTTGGAGCAGGTGTTTGCCTTTGTAATTCTAATTGTTTCTATACAAATGTTTTTTACGACCAGCGAGTTTAAAATTACTAAAGAATTTCCCGGTGTTGCAATAAAAGCTCTTTCGGCATTCCTTATAGGCCTCATATCTATAATGACAGGAACTGCCGGCGGTAGTTTTACAACTCCTACGCTCACTGCTTTTGGATACCGGATTCACCGCTCTATAGCGGTTGCTTCTGCTGGAGGATTCTTTATTAGTATTGTTGGGGCGACAGGCTTGGTCATAAGCGGTATTGGAATTCACGGAAGGCCTGCGTTTTCTTTAGGCTATATCGATCTGACCGCTGTTTTGGTTATGATAGTTCCGATAATAATAATGGCGCCGCTTGGCGTAAAGCTCGCCGTACATACTAGCCAAGATAGATTAAGAAAAGTTTTTTCGATATTTTTATTTATAGTTTCTTTAGATATGATACGTACTCTTTATTTCTAGAGAGGGGAGATACCTTTGCGAACTTTAGCGCTTGATGTTGGAACTAAAACAATTGGCATTGCTGTCAGCGATGAACTAGGAATAACAGCCAATGGAATTACGACTATTAGAAGAAAGAGTTTAAAAGATGATCTCAATGAGCTTGATATCTTAGTAAAGGAATATAAGCCCGGTGAGATACTTGTGGGAGTGCCCTATCAAATGGACGGTAGCGTCAGCAAAAGAGGAGAGCAGATTTTAAAGTTCGCAGATAAGATTAAATCTACTTTTGCATTGCCGGTTGTATTTTGGGACGAAAGTTACTCTACGGTTCATGCTGAGGAGAAACTCATAGAGGCCAATATGAGTAGGAAAAAGAGAAAGAAAGTCATAGACAAGGTCGCTGCAGTTTTTATACTTCAGGAATATTTGGAATCGAAAAGGTATTAAAATTAGGAGAGCTCCAATATGCCGTATGCACAAGTAAAGGGTGTGAAACTATATTATGAAGTCCATGGAGAGGGCGACCCCGTAATTTTGATATGCGGATTAGGCAGTCAGCTCCAAAGCTGGGCCACACAAGTCCCTATTTATTCAAAGCACCTCAAAGTTGTAATCTTTGATAACAGAGGATCAGGGAGATCAGATAAGCCTGAGGTGCGATATTCAACTTCGGATATGGCAGACGATACTGCTGCTCTAATGGAAGAGCTTGGAATAGAATCTGCCCACATTGTTGGCAAATCAATGGGCGGAATGATAGCTCAGTGGCTGGCTATAAAATATCCTAATAAAGTTCAAAAACTTGTTCTGGGTTGTTCATCTGCATCTCGGGACGAAGTAGGAAACGAGATTCTTAGGATGGGGAGAGAAATTGCAACTAAAGTGGGTACCAAGGCGGTTTGGTTAATGTCTCTGTATCTTGGCTATAACAGAGAATATATCGAGGAGAATTTAGGGACGCTTAAAGAGATTCTGTCATCATTGCCTGAAGATCCTGAGGTGCTTAAGGGGTATATTGGGCAAAGTTACGCATGTGAGGGGCATTATACTATTGATTTATTAAACAAAATTTCTTCAGAGACTTTAGTAATACTTGGTGAAACTGATTTGATAGCATCCCCTAAGCGCTCAAGAGTACTTGCTGAGCAGATTCCTAATTCTGAATTAAAAGTTTTCACTGGAGTTGGTCATGGATTTTGGCGGGAAAAGCAAGAAGATGTAGACAATCTAGTATTAGACTTTCTTTTAAGCAGCTGATTTAATTGAGATTTCTCTTCTTTATTATCTCACTTCTTTTCTGAGAAGTGATTGATATCATCTCGAGCCTAGTCTGCAAGTCATTAATAATAATTTCAGATCTCCTCTGAACATTGGTTTCTTCAAGAAGCCTCTGTTTATCAAAAACATTGGGGAAAATTAAACTAGCCAACGCATCCGTAAGGTTTTCTAGAGGAAGTTTTGTATTTATATTTATTCTATGAGATTTCTGTTCGTCATCAAGGTATAGATTCCATTTATAAATAAGCTCTTCTATCTTACTTCTAAAAGTCTCATTGTTCGTATCATATTCATTGTCCATGATATGTACCAGTGCTTGTCTATAGGGCAGGTTTTTTACTATTTCTATTATTTTTGCTCTTTTTAATCCATAGAGAACAATATTAATCTTTCCATCTTCAAACACCTCAGAGCTCACTATTCGCCCCATGCCGATTACATCATATACCTCAGGGTTCTTATAATAGTCAGTTTCCCAGCCGGGCTTAAGCAGAGCCATGCCAATAATTTTCTCATTATTTATAGCGGTATTTACCATTTCTTTATACCTGGGTTCAAATATATGCAGCGGGAGAAGCGTATTTGGGAAAAATACCACGGAAGAAAGTGGAAACAGTGGCACCACTCCTGAAAAATTTTCAAGATTAGCTACGTCTTTTAGATCTAGTTCCGGCAGTTCCATTAAATAAATCCCTGGTTGGTGAATTTTAACTTAGTATAGCATATAGAATCTAGAATAGATTGATAACGATTTCTATTAGAAATAACAGTTACAGGGAAAATTGAGTTTGAAATACTCTTGAATCCTTTTTGGTTAGATCATTATCTAAGTTAGTAAATAGCTTATCACCTTAGGGGGTGTAAAATGAGCAGAATATTAGCTTTGAATGACGAAAATTTTGAAAATGAAGTTCTTAATTCTGAAACTCCGGTTTTAGTGGATTTTTGGGCACAATGGTGCGGCCCATGTAGGGCTCTAGCGCCGGTTATTGAAGAGATTGCAGAAGAATACGGCGACAAGCTAAAAGTAGGGAAGCTAAATGTAGATGAAAATCCAGGGGCTCCCTCAGCTTTTGAAATTAGGAGCATCCCTACTCTAATCATCTTTAAAGACGGCGCTGTTGTAGACAGAGTTGTAGGAGCGCTGCCAAAAAATCAGATTACAGATTTAGTTGATACAGCTCTTGAGTTGAGAAAATCTGCATAAGTTTTAATAAACTTAAAATATAGATATGGGGAAATTCTAGTTTTTTATTATTAAATTAACAGGAATTAGAATTTCTCCCTTTTTATTAAAGCTTTAGAAGATTTATGATTATCCCTACAAGTTTGAACCGTATTATCCCTTCGGTTAGAATTCCATAATGGCGAAAACGAGAATAACAAAGGTCTATACCAAAACGGGCGATAAAGGTCTTACGTCTTTAGTCGGCGGAGAAAGAGTCAGTAAAGCATCACTCAGAGTAGATTCGTACGGGGACGTGGACGAATTAAACGCTGTGCTTGGGATTGTACGCTCTCAAGGTGTGGATGAAGAGATCGGCTCATTAATTGTAGACATACAAAATGATCTTTTTATTATGGGCGCAGATTTGGCTAGCCCAATGGATATAGAAGTCCCTAGAGTAAGTGCCAAGAGTGTCAAGAATCTGGAAGCTGCAATTGATAAATTCCTAGAAGAGCTCGAGCCTCTTAAAGAATTCATTCTTCCAAGCGGCAATATCGGCGGATCATACCTCCATTTTGCAAGAACAGTATCCAGGAGAGCAGAAAGAAAAGTTGTTAAACTAATGGAACAAGAGGTAATTGGAGAAAACGTTCTTGTATACTTAAACCGCCTCTCGGATTTACTCTTTGTGATGGCGAGGGTTGAGAATCAACGTGGCAATTTTAAAGAAACCTTTGTAGATTTCAAGAAATAATAGAGGGCGCATACAAAATAGATATCGATATAGTTAATCCGGGAATTGATGCTTATTTAGACAGCATTATTAGCAGTGAAGACGATATACTTTCTGAAATGGAAGAGATGGCAAGGGAGAAGAATATTCCCATTGTCGGCCGTCAGGTTGGAAGTTTTCTCTATCAGTTGGCAATTACTATTAATGCTAAAAGAATATTTGAGCTTGGTTCTGCTTTTGGTTATTCCGCTTATTGGTTTGCTAAAGCGGTGGGTATTGATGGCCAAGTATATTTCACTGACCTATCAAAGGATAATATCCTCCTTGCCAAGGATTTTATTAAACTAGTAGGATTTGAGGAAAGAATCCATATACACTTTGGGGATGGCGCTTTGATTTTAGACGAAAGTTCAGGGGAGTTTGATATTATTTTTAATGATATAGAGAAGGAAGATTATCCACAGGTAATAGATAGAGCATATAAAAAACTCAGAATCGGTGGATTATTTATTACAGATAACGTTTTATGGCACGGAAGAGTGGTATCTGAGGATAAATCACCTGCTACAGAAGGTGTAAGAGAATTTACCAAACTTCTGATGTCGCATAAGGGGTTTTATACAACAATCGTTCCAATTAGAGATGGACTATCTATTAGCGTAAAATTATAATATTAATTAGAGATAGTTATGAATAAATCAGACCATTTAGCCTTAGACGCCAGCGGGCTAAGCAAAAATATAAAGCTCAGACTTATTCGTAAAGAAAACGAGTTACGAGATCTCCATACCAAAAAAGCTAAGCGTGATAGGGCTTTATCCGGGAGCATCTTAGCCAAAAAAAGAACTGAAATTGCCGATAAGTTAATAAGACAAGCCATAGTACAGCAAGGTTTTAAGGACTTAAAAAATATGGCTATTGTCGCTCTTGGTGGATATGGAAGAAATGAGCTATGTCCATACTCAGATATTGACCTGATGTTTCTTTACAAACCACGCAATAAGTCTTTTGCAAAAGATATTACTGAAAAATTACTTTACTTACTTTGGGATTTGAATTTCGAGGTCGGCCATTCAGTCAGAACAATTGACGAGTGTATGGAGCTTTGTCTGGACTTGGAGGAGGATACCACAATTCTAACATCATTTCTCGACAGCCGTCTTGTTTTTGGTGATAAAGAGCTTTATCGAAACTTAGAATCCAAGCTGTTTAACGATCTCATGCCAAGCATTTCTTCAAAATTTATTCAAAAAAAGATTGAAGAAAACGAAGAACGCATAAATAGATTCGGAAGGTCAATTTATCTTATTGAACCCAATGTGAAAGAGGGTGAGGGAGGCCTCAGAGATATTCATTACGCCCTTTGGATAGCACAGGCCAAGTTTAAAGTAAAAACTTTCGATGATCTACTGCCCAAGGGAGTACTACTAGAAAAAGAGTTAAGGACATTTGAGAAAGGACTAAGCTTTCTTCTCCTCATTAGATCTGAGCTGCACTACCTGGCTGAAAGAAGGGAGGATAGGCTTGGCTTTGAGTTTCAAGAAAAAATTGCAAGATTTTTGGGTTTTAAGAATGCCGAGATTCCCGCAGTAGAGAGATTTATGAGGATCTATTATTTAAGGGCAAATGAAATAAGAGAGCAGTCAAAAAGACTGATCGAGAGATGTGTGATAGAGCCCAGAGCAAAGATCCGTACTCCCAAAACAGTCTATCTTGATCATGGTTTTATAATTCAAAGCGGCATGCTATCTGTTTCAAGTGTGGAGATTCTTAAAGATGATCCTGCCAATTTGATGAGAGCATTTGAATATTCCGACAAACACGATCTAAGAATGAATCCCCACCTTATAGAATTGATTAGAGAAAATGTAAACCTTACTACAATCGACGAAAGTGTCAGAAGTAACCCTGAATTCAATGCTTCATTCTTAAGGCTTCTTAAAAAGGGTAAAAATGTTGCCGATACACTATTTGAAATGAATAGACTCAGGCTTCTAGGGTATTTTATTCCTGAATTTGGCAAAATAGTCTGTATGGGGCAGCATGATGCATATCATGTTTACACTGTAGACGTGCATTCTATATTTATGGTAAGAGAAATTGAAAACCTGATCAACTATAAAAACGATGAAGAATTTCCTTTGCTAACAAAAACTGCAGAATCATTGATGAAGAGACATGTTCTCTATCTTGCCTGCCTATTTCATGATATGGGTAAGGGTGAAGGTAGTAACCACTCTCAGAAAGGGGCCGCAATGATTCCTAAAATCGCTAAGCGAATGGGTTTGACCAGAGTAGACGGCGAACAGCTGGAATTTCTAGTTAAGCACCACCTAATCATGACCCATTTTTCACAGAGGCGTGATATTCATGATTTTAGCTTGATTGCAAGATTCGCAAGATCAGTCAAAACCTTAGAGACACTGTCTTTACTCTATCTCTTAACATTTGCAGATGTCAGATCTGTAGGACCTGATGTGTGGACAAACTGGAAGGGAATGCTTTTAAAAGAACTATATATCAGAACTGTGAATGTCTTAGAGCAGGGAGAATTCAAAAAAGAAGAACCTAATGAGCGTCTAAAGAGGGTAACTGAAGACGTTATTGGCAAATTAGATAAGAAAGTATCTAAGAGAAATGTTAAGTCTATCCTGTCTAAAATGCCTGATTCATATTTTCTAGGATTTTCTCCCAGGAAAATAGCAAGTCATGTTGAATTTATAGATAAATCCAAAGGAGTAATTGGGTTTGATCTCTCCTTTTTCCCTAATCAGGAATTCGACGAGCTTACCATTTGGGGAAAGGATGAGCATGGAATATTTTCAAGGCTTTGTGGAGTAATTAGAGCGAGCGGTTTTAATATCCTGGGAGCAAGAATCGCTACAAGGAGAGACGGAAGGATATTGGATGTCTTTTATGTGAACCGACTCGGTAAGTCCAGTGGCGGGGAAGATGCATTATGCAAAAAGCTGGACAATAACCTACACGGTGTTTTGTCGGGAAAGCTTGATCTAGAAAAGCTTGTTGCCAGGAGAAAAAAAGACAGATCCCTTTACGGTAAAACTGTACCTCAGTACCCAACTCGAATTGAAGTGGACAATGAGGCTTCTGATAAAGCTACAGTTATCGATGTCTATACATATGATAGGGGTGGGTTATTGTATGACATCACTAAAACTATAAGAGAGCTTAATCTTTCTATTGAATATGCAAAAATTTCTACAAAAGTAGACCAAGTTGTTGACGCTTTCTATGTTGTGGACAATAAGGGGAAGAAAATCACCGACAAGGAAACCATTGAGGATATAAAAGCTGCTATCTTTACTGCAATCGCTAATGGATAATTTCTACTATAGCTTCGAGTCCATACAACATTCTTCATATCAATAAATTAGATTCTACAATTAATAACATGAACAAAAAGGACTTAGTCAAAACCCATACAGATTTTTTAATAATCGGAAGCGGTTTAGCAGGCCTTTACGCGGCACTCTATGCATCAAGGTTTGGTAAAGTAATTCTACTCACTAAGTCGACTATTGAAGAAAGCAATTCATTTTGGGCGCAGGGCGGCATCGCTGCAGCGATGGATCCAGAGGACTCAACCTGGTTTCATGTCGAAGATACGCTCAGAGCTGGAAGAGGGCTTTGCAATAGAGAAGCAGTTGAAATTCTTGTTGAAGAGGGCAGAGATAGGGTTATAGACTTAATAGCTCTAGGCATGGAATTTGATACTGCAGAAGGTGGTCTTGAGCTCAGTCTTGAAGGGGGCCATACGAAAAGGCGTGTTCTTCATGCAGGCGGCACTTCAACCGGAAGAGAGATGGTAAGATTTCTGATTGCTGCTGTTGAAAAAAATCCCTCGATTACAAAAGTTGAAAATACCGGAGTAATTAAGTTCTTGTTAGACAACAAGAACTGTTTCGGAGCTTTAGCTCTCGACCAAAATTTCACACCTTCATTAATATATTCTAAGTCCACAATACTTGCTACTGGAGGAGCCTCGGCTCTTTATAAAAGAACTACCAATCCCAAAGGTTCAGTCGGAGAAGGGATAGCCCTTTCGTATCAAGCTGGGGCAGAGATTACAGATATGGAGTTTATGCAGTTTCATCCGACAGCATTTTATAGCGAGAAGGGAGAGAGTTTTCTCATCAGCGAAGCTCTAAGAGGAGAAGGGGCATATCTATTAAATAATGAAGGGAAAAGATTTATGACTGAGTATAGTGAGTATTCAGAACTGGCCCCAAGGGATATTGTTTCTCGCTCGATATTTCTTGAAATGAATAAATCCGGCGATAACAACGTTTATTTGGACTTAAGGCATATAGAATCAGACTATATAATAAAAAGGTTCTCAAACATCTATAATTTTTGCATTAAAAATGGCGTCGATCCTACGAAAGATCTGATCCCTGTTGCCCCTGCCGCTCACTATACGATAGGTGGTGTTAGGACAGGGCTTTATGGCGAAACAAATATTAAAGGATTATTTGCATGCGGAGAGGTTGCCTGCACTAGGGTGCATGGAGCTAATAGGTTGGCCAGTAATTCACTTCTTGAGTGTGTGGTGTTTGCAAAAAGAGCAGTAGACGGGGCGCTACAAGCTCTAAATGATGATACCAATACAACTTATGATCTGGCCGATCTGCTCAAGAGTGAACTTGATTTTGAATATTCAGAGTCTCAATCAACGGCACTGCTAGAATATAAAAAAACTATATCACAGGTGTTAAACAGTGATGTGGGAATTGTGAGAACTGGAGAAGGAGTTCAAAGTGCCATAAATAAGATAGAAGAGATTTCACAGTCTCTAGGGGAATTTTCAGGGTACTATAGACTTAAGCTTCAAATGGTGATTGACGTATCACTCCTCATTGCACGCTCCTCACTCATTAGAGAGGAATCAAGGGGGGTACATATAAGAGAGGATTATCCTCAGGAAGAAAAGAGTTGGGGAAATCATATAGTAATCACAAAGGGAAAGAACCCTTCATTTGCGCCGGTTTAAGTTGAAATTGACATGAATAATATTCAAATGGATTGGGATAAGATTGATTCTATCATTAAAAATGCACTCAACGAAGATGTTGGGTCGGGTGATATTACAACAGATACAATTTTCCCCCCGGATGCTAAATGTGAAGCCCAAATAATTGCTAAAGAGAAGGGCATAATAGCCGGTATTCCTATAGCAAAAAGAGTTTTTCAAGAATTGGACCCAGAGGTTTCTTTTTCTCGAAATTCAAATGACGGGGACAGAGTAACGCCCGGTCAGGAAATTTTAAGAATTAAAGCTACAGTACGTGCCGTACTTACGGGGGAGCGTTTGGCTCTCAATCTTCTACAAAGGATGTCAGGGATTGCAACTGCTACCTCGCTATATGTAGATGCAGTTAAAGGGTCTAAAACTAAAATACTAGACACCAGAAAAACTGCCCCAGGACTCAGGGTGTTGGATAAATATGCGGTTTTAGCAGGAGGAGCTCAGAATCACCGTTTCGGATTATATGATTTGGTTTTAATCAAAGACAATCACATAAATTTTGCAGGCGGTATTTCAAATGCAGTTCAAATCGTGCGTTCAAAATACCAAGACGAATTTAAAATCGAAGTCGAAACATCAACTCTTGATGAGGTCAAGGAAGCCCTTAGTGCAGGGGCAGATATTATCATGTTGGACAACATGAATATTTCAATGATGAAAGAAGCTGTTAAGATGATAAACAAGAAGGCCCTTACCGAAGCCTCAGGTGGTATAACTCTGGACACTATCGCAAATATTACAGAGACGGGGGTTGATTACATCTCTGTTGGGGCTATTACCCATTCCTCACCGGCTTTAGATATATCCCTCTATATGGTATAATTATCTTCTTAAACTTTTACGGATTGATGTAAATATATGAAAGATAGAAAAAGGGTTGAAGAAGAAATAAAAAGGCTAAAAAAACAAAAAAATGCAGTGATTTTAGCCCACAATTACCAACTTCCCGAAGTCCAGGATATAGCTGACTTCACAGGTGATTCTTTGTCACTTTCTCGAGAAGCCGCCAAGACTCAAGCCGATATGATAATTTTCTGCGGAGTACATTTTATGGCAGAGACGGCTTCAATAATATCTCCGGATAAAAAAGTGCTGATTCCCGATGAGAAAGCCGGCTGTTCACTTGCTGACACCATTAATGCGGAACATTTAGAGGACTGGAAGAAAGAAAATCCCAATGCAGTTGTTGTCTCTTATGTAAATACAACAGCAGAAGTAAAAGCTCTCAGTGATTATTGCTGTACCTCAGCAAACGCCGTACAGATAATTAACTCGATACCAGAGGGTAAAGAGATTCTGTTCTTGCCTGACATGTTCCTAGGGGCATATGCCGCTAAGGTAACAGGTAGGAAGATTGATATTTGGCCCGGGGAGTGCCATGTTCATGCTGGGATAAGAAAGCAGGACTTAGATGAAATGCAGGAATCACATCCTGAAGCAGAGATGATAATACATCCGGAGTGCGGATGCACAACAAATTTAATGTACCAGGTTGAAAACGGTGCTTGCACTGAAAATGGTAACGGCAATGGGAATGTAAAGTTTCTCTCTACAGGGGGCATGATTAAGCATGTTAAGGAGTCTGTGTCCAAAGAATTTATTATTGCGACTGAGACCGGAATGCTATACCCACTGAGAAAGGCCAATCCAGACAAAAAGTTTCATCCTGCAAGAGAGAATGCTGTTTGTAAGTATATGAAGATGATTACACTTCCCAAGGTTCTACAGTCTCTTGAAGAAGAGATTTATGAAGTAAAAGTTCCACTCGAGACAGCGCTTAAAGCAAAAAGATCAATAGAACGTATGTTAGAAGTAACTAGCTAGTATCCTGCCGTTAAGCCACCAGGCCTTCTAGGATCAGAAGCGCCGTAGAGATAATCTCCTTTTTTAATAATGCTTTCTGCCACACCAATTGTGCTTCCTATTTCAACTTTATATCCCATCTCTCTTAAGATGTTTATCGTATCCTCACTCAGACCTGTTTCTACATTCAGCACATCTGGCAGCCATTGATGGTGTACTCTTACAGCATTTGTAGCCTCAGAGATATTCATATTGAAATCAATTACATTTACGATTATTTGAAGCACTGTGGTGATAATTCTACTCCCTCCGGGGCTTCCTGTAACAAGAAAAGGTCTCCCGTCTTTCATCACAATTGTAGGACTCATTGAGCTCAGCATCCTTTTATCAGGAGCAATAGCATTTAATTTCCCTCCAACAAGTCCATATGCGTTAGGGCTTCCGGGTTTAGCTGAGAAATCATCCATTTCGTTATTTAGCAAAATCCCCGTTCCGGGAACAGTGATTTTGGACCCATAGCTAAAATTAAGCGTGTAAGTGTTAGAGACCGCATTTCCTTCGCCATCCATTACAGAGAAATGAGTTGTATTGATTCCCTCCTGAGCACCAGGGTCTCCTGGCAATATTTCATTGCTAGGAGTAGCTCTCTTCATGTTGATTCGTTCTTTTATTGACTCGGCATATTTCTTAGATATAAGTCCGGATATTGGAATAGGAGAAAAATCAGGATCACCAAGGTGTTTTGAACGGTCGGCATAAGCATGCTTCATTGTTTCAGCAAAAATGTGTATTGTTTTAGCTGTGTTATGACCAAATGAAGAGAGAGGGAATTGCTCAAGAATATTTAACATTTGTATTAGATGAACCCCGCCCGAGCTTGGAGGGGGCATAGAGTAAATCTCATATCCTCGATAACTTCCTTCTACAGGCTTACGTGTAACTGCCTTATAATTTTTTAAATCATGAGATGTTATTAGTCCGCCATTTTGTTTCATGAAAGAGTCAATCTTTTTGGATATAGCTCCGTTATAAAATGCTTTGGATCCGTTTTTAGAAATTTGTTTTAAACTCCATGCCAAATCTTCTTGAGTAAGAAGCTCCCCTTCTTCATAAGGGGCGCCATTTTCTTTGTAGAAGATTTCCATGCTCGCAGGCGACTTTTCCATACGTTTTTTTGCCTGACCGAGCGATTTGCTAAGCTCATGATCTACAGGGAATCCATTTTGGGCTAATTCTATGGCAGGTTGAAGCGCTCGTTCAAGGGAAATCGTCCCGTATTTTTCTAGAGCTAATGTAAGTCCTGCGACAGTCCCGGGTACACCGGCTGATAGTATGCTGTTTTGAGATTTCTCCTTATCGACATTACCTTCTTGATCTAAAAACATATCTCGGCTTGCTTGTAAAGGAGCCTTTTCTCTATAGTCGATGTAGATGACCTCATCTTTCTCCGCTAGGTATACCAGCATGAAACCACCACCACCTAAATTGCCCGCTCTAGGGAAAGTGACTGCTAATGTAAAACCTATTGTCACAGCTGCATCAACCGCGTTACCGCCTTCTTTTAAAACCTGAAGTCCGGCGTTTGTTGCGTAGCTGTTTTCTGACGCTACCATTGCGTTTTTGGCAACCACCGGGTGGAACCGCGCTTTGCCACTATATAGCGGATCTTCTTTTGAGAATGTTTGGGCTGCGGATATTGCTACTAGTAAGAGAAAGAAACTAAATTTTGAGAAAGTGTTTAAGATAAACATTAGAGGATAGAATATCTTTACAACCCGAATCTTGCAATATCGGAAACTTCTTGCAATCAGATGAAATTAACTTGGAGGGATGAATTTCTAACGAAATTAGCCGTTCATCATATTGAAAAATTCTTTGTTGGATTTAGTGCCGCTCATTTTATCCAGCAAGAATTCCATAGCCTCAGTTGTATTCATAGGATTTAGAACCTTTCTTAAGAGCCAAACTTTGTTAAGCACTTCTTCACTTAACAGAAGCTCTTCTTTTCTGGTTCCAGAGCGCTGTAAATCAATAGCTGGAAATATTCTCTTATCAGCAAGTCGCCTGTCGAGGTAGCATTCCATGTTTCCAGTTCCTTTAAATTCTTCAAAGATAACCTCGTCCATTCTGCTGCCGGTATCGATCAGCGCTGTTGCTATGATAGTAAGACTGCCGCCTTCTTCAGTGTTTCTAGCCGCACCAAAAAATCTTTTTGGTTTCTGAAGTGCGCTTGCCTCCATACCACCTGAAAGCACTCTCCCGCTGGAAGGGCTAACGGTGTTGCTTGCCCGTGCGAGCCTAGTGAGACTGTCGAGTAGAATAACAACGTCTTTGCCGTGTTCTACTAATCTTTTCGCTTTCTCAATCACCATATCGGCAACCTGTATATGTCGCTGAGCAGGCTCGTCAAATGTAGAGCTCACAACCTCTCCTACAACAGAGCGGTCCATATCTGTTACTTCCTCAGGACGCTCGTCAATAAGAAGTACGATTAGCACTATTTCAGGGTTATTTTGTGTAATTGCGTTTGCAATTCTCTGCAGTAGTATAGTTTTTCCCGTTCTGGGTGGGGCAACAATCACAGCTCTCTGGCCTTTACCAATCGGAATAAATAAGTCCATTACTCTACTGCAAAATTCCTCCGGATCGTACTCCAGCAGGATCTTTTCTTCAGGATGAAGAGGAACACGGTTCTCAAACGCTACGCGCTCTCTACAAACTTCGGGAGAATCAAAGTTAACTTCCTGTATTTTTAAAAGTGCTAGGTTCTTCTCACCTTCTCTTGGTAAGCGAACTTGTCCACCCACGGTATCGCCCGTTCTTAGGTTAAATGAGCGTATCTGTGATTTAGAGACGTATATATCGTCTGGTCCTGGAAGGTAGCTGTATTTTGGAGACCTTAAAAAGCCATATCCTTCAGATAGTATTTCTAGTACACCTTCTGCAAAAATTACGCCTTCATTTTCGCTTTGCGCCCTAAGAATCGCAATAATAATGTCCTGCTTGGTCATCTTGGAAGCTTCTTCAATCTCAAGCTCCCTTGCCATTTTCATCAATTCTACGCTCTTTGTCTCTCTTAGATCGTTCAGATTGAGTAAAATGGTTTCTTCATTAGTTTCTTTTGGTGCGGGTTTTTCCCGTACTTTTGTTGCTCTAGCCATAAGTGTTAAATTCCTTGAACCATGTATTTAGGATTTTGTTTCAAAATCAAATTACGAAATTTTGGAAATGAGTATCAGTTCGTTTTTGAGTTACTATGAAAGTTAATAGACAGTAATATTATGTATCTCAAAGAACTATTTTGTCAAGTAAGTTTTTTCCAGGGAAAATTGATGCCTCTTTATGATATAATGATTTCCACCTATTTGGATCGTTGGAAAGTATTATACATTGTAGGATAATTATTCAAAGTATATAAAGGAGATATTATGAAAGCTACAAAATTATTATTCACCGTAATGAGTAGTCTGATTGTTATTTGCAGTTTGATTTCAGCCCAATCCATTGCAAGTGAAAAAGGATCTAATGTTATCAACCTAAATAAAAACGGTTTAGACGGGAGTAAATTAGCTATGGCTTCAGCGCCGCCGCTTTACGAATTAGAATTAACTTCCTTATCAGGAGAAATATTTATTAATCCCAAATACACCGGGAAAATAAATTCAGTCAGATTATTGAACCGAAATGAGCTTTTGGGGGAGAAAGTTGAAATCGAGACGAGGACACTAACGGATAACTGGAAAAAATTAATTATCCCCCCCTCGTTATCCGAAGCCTTTGGTTTAATTATATCCGGGAAAGAGGGAATTATAAAAATCACTTTACCTCAAAATAGTTCTTCTATCTCAGGGAGTGGAACTCTTAAATCAATAAGCGATCTTTTTATAGAGTTTGGAGCTCTACGCGCAACCTTTACTTTCCCGGCGCTGAACGTTTTAGAGCCGAGCAAGTTTGAAATCGGAATACTAGACACGGTGAATAACACTTTTATCAATGGAGACATCATAGCTCTTAAAAGTAATCAAGCCGCTGTTAAGTTTGAGAACTTGCCTTCTTCGGTTGTTAATAGCGAAGGTTTGATCCGTATCAGTTTAAGAAAATCCGACGGAACTTTTATTAATTCAGATATACCTACCTGGGGATACAATATTCTAGTCTCTGAGACCGATACAGGAGTCGCTGCTCCAATTACGGCTGAAGTGTTCGGACTTCCCGATGATTCGGAGATAAAATTCAACTTCACTTCACTATCAGGGCAGATAATTAATCCGTCAACAAAAACACTAACAGTTGGAGAAATAAATAAAGGGGAGCAAGTTTCAACTATTACGACCAAGATAGAAGGACCTCAACCTATTGCAGTTACTGTCAGAAGACTGAATTAAGACAGAGCATGAAAATCTTGCTAATTTTTAACCGATGTTATAAAATTCTATTATAATAAGATTTGTATCTTAAATAGGACATTTTTAAGAGAGGTGAAAGAACTATGTCAGGACATTCTAAATGGGCAAATATAAAACATAAAAAAGCGGCTGTTGATGCTAAGCGAGGTAAAGTCTTTACAAAGCTTATCCGCGAACTTACAGTTGCTGCCAAACACGGTGGAGGGGATATTGAGTCTAACCCGAGACTAAGGACGGCAGTTACTACTGCAAAGAATTGCAATATGCCTAATGATACAATTGATAGGGCTGTAAAACGTGGTACACAGGAAGTCGGAGGGGATGACTTTCATGAGCTTATGTACGAAGGTTATGGTCCTGGCGGCAGCGCTGTGCTGGTTCAAGCGCTTACCGATAACAAAAACCGCACGGTAGCCGATGTAAGAAAAATCTTTACTAAACACGGAGGCAGTCTGGGTGAGAATGGTTGTGTCGCCTGGATGTTTCATATGAAAGGTCGAATTGGTTTTGAGAAGGAAAAAGTTGACGAAGATAAGATCTTTGAGATTGCTCTTGAAGCAGGTGCTGATGATGTAGTTACAGAGGATAACGAACTTGTAGTAGTCACACCTCCTGAAGCATTTGAAGAGGTGAAAAGTGCAATTGAGGGAGCAAGTTTAAGTTATGAGTCAGCAACTGTTACTATGATTCCTGAAAGCAGCATCAAGATCGACGGAAGGGAAGCTGAGCGCATGCTTCATCTCATGGAAGCCCTTGAAGATAGTGACGATGTCCAGAACGTTTATTCAAATTTTGATGTTCCGGACGAGCTTATAGAAAGCATGGCATAATATGAGAGTAATTGGCATAGACCCCGGTTCAAGGGTTTGCGGATACGGGGTTCTTGAGGCCCAAAACGGTGAAATTATTCATCTAGCAAGCGGGTGTATTGTTCCCAAATCCACCTTGCCCCTTAATGAAAGATTAAAAGTTATATATGACGGTATTCTAAAAGTAATAGACCGCTACTCTCCTGAAGTAATGTCTATTGAAGATATCTTCTTTGCTAAAAACGCAAGTAGCGCCTTAAAATTAGGTCAAGCTAGAGGAGTGGTGATCCTCGCAGGTTCTAACTCGGGAATATCCGTTCATGAGTACGCTCCTACCAAGGTGAAACTTGCCCTTACCGGGAGAGGAAGGGCTAATAAAGCGGAAGTACAAAATATGCTTTCAAGGTTGTTGGGGGTTACCCAGTGGGAAAAAGAGGATGCATCAGACGCAGTTGCTATAGCTTTTTGTCATATAAGCATTTCACAAATCGAGACAAAATTGGGCAAAGAGTTTGTTCAAACCCGAAGAAAAAGGAGGCGATTTACAATAGATGATCTCCCTTCTTAGAGGCAGCATTGTTCATAAATCATTAGGTAAAGTGGTGGTTGACGTAAATGGGGTAGGCTATGGCGTTACTGTTCCACTATCTACCTATTACCGACTTCCCGAAAGCAGCACGGAAGTCATACTCGAAATATATACTCACATGAAGGACAGCGGGATTGAGCTATTTGGTTTTTTGACTCAAGATGAGAAAGAGATTTTTACAATATTAATTGGAGTCACAGGAGTAGGGCCTAAGGTCGCAACAAATATTCTCTCAAACATTTCACCCTCAGAGTTTGCCACCGCAATTACCTCTGGCGATTTGGCTAAGAGAAAGATAGCAGGGATAGGCCCAAAAATGGCCTCAAGACTGACAACAGAGTTAAAAGACAAAGTCCAATCATTCCAACCCTCATCGGAAATTCTAACCAACTCAGGTATTGTAGGGGATGTGATATCAGCTTTGATGAACTTAGGTTATAAAAGACCTGAGATCGATGAGCGAATATCTGAGCTTGACTACATTACGAGTAATGAAAAGAATCTCGAAGTTGCGTTAAGAGAGTCTCTTAAAATTATGAGAAAGGGGTAGATACCTTCTCTAGGCATATTTATGGAAGAAAGAATAGTAACAGGCACAAATCAGGAAGAAGATACGCTTTTTGATGTCAACCTCAGACCTGGGCGTCTATCTGAATACCTAGGTCAAACCAAGGTAAAAGATAAGGTCAGTATTTTTATTGAAGCTACTAAGAGAAGAAAAGAGGCGCTTGATCACGTCCTTCTTTACGGCCCCCCCGGGTTAGGAAAGACAACGCTAGCGCATATTGTTGCAAATGAGCTCGGGGTTAGAATTTACTCAACTTCGGGGCCGGTTATAGAACGCGTAGGAGACCTGGCATCCATACTTACCAATTTAAACGAAAGAGATGTTTTATTCATTGACGAGATACACCGTTTGAACCGCATTGTTGAGGAGTACCTATACTCGGCAATGGAAGATTATAAAATAGATATCATGATTGGCGAAGGACCTACCGCAAAATCAATGAAAGTGAGCCTAAATCACTTCACACTGATTGGCGCTACAACAAGAACCGGCCTATTAACCTCACCACTGCGCTCCAGGTTCGGAGTAGACCTAAGATTGGATTTCTACACGTCTGAAGAGATTAAAGGAATATTAAACCGGTCAGCCAAAATACTCGGAGTGAAATTAACTAAAGAAGGAGCGTCTGAGCTATCAGGACGCGCAAGAGGAACTCCCAGGATTGCCAATAGGATTTTAAAAAGGGTCAGGGACTATGCGGAAGTAAAAGCAGACGGTGTAATTGATTTAGATGTAGCGGGATCAGCGCTTGAGATGCTTGAGGTTGACTCGTTGGGTCTTGATGGATTAGACCGGGCTATACTTGAAGCTATAATCCACAAATTTAACGGCGGCCCGGTGGGGATCGATACGTTGGCCGCTGCAGTGAGCGAAGAAAAAGATACGATCGAAGAAGTCTATGAGCCATTTTTGGTAAGACAGGGCCTTCTTGTAAAAACCCCTAGAGGAAGGGCTGCAACCCCTCTTGCTTATGATCACTTAAATATAGACCCGCCACAAATGCAAAAAGGGCTGTTCAATTCATAGCCAGATGTTATTTCTGTAAAGGAATTTCCCTAATAAATTCGTCCCAGTGAGACTCGGTTATTGCATCAATTTCCTTTCTCGGGGCTTTGTATCCGCCTTCTCCCGGAAATAGTGAGTCATATACCTCGTCCCTTAACTCAAGCCACTTATCTACTGCGGCATAGTTCTTAAATGCAACTACAGTCTTATAGCTCCAATGGGGGTCAAGTGTGTGAAGTCTCTGTGAATAGAGCTTATATTCACCAACTATAATTCCCCTGTCTTGCATCTCGCTCCAAAAAGGCATTAACTTTTCTCTATACACCTCTAGAAATTTCTCACTATTCTCAGGCTTTACTACATAAAAACTTTCCTCTATGACCAATGTATATCTGTCTTCCTGAGAGTTAACAGTAGCAACGCCTAAGAATAATATGCTTAGCAACAAAGTTAACTGGATAATTTTATTCAAAATCAACCTCCTATATTCATAAAACAATCTTCTTTTGCCGTGATTAAGCCACTATTATACATTTTATATAGAAAATCTAATAGTTTGATTGCTATTATGCCAAATATATTATTGCTTTTGATCTATATGTATGGAAAACTTTAGATCAACCTTTAGAAGTAGCTCATATGTACATAGAATCAGGTAAATTATTGTCTGTTCAAGTCCGAAATCTAACTTATCAGCAGGTTAAAAAAATATGACAAACTGGATATATTTTGTGTTACAGGCGCCAATAGGTTCTGAAGCAGAACAAATCAATATATTAGGGCTGGTTACGCAGGCCGGTCCTGTTGTAAAAGCAGTGTTGTTGCTTCTTTTGTTTATGTCTGTTGTTTCCTGGGCAATTATTTTCTCTAAATATTTTGTATTGAAAAAGGCAACCAAAAGCTCTGAGAAATTTTTAGAACTATACGGAGCTAGCGGCAACTTTGGCAACCTCTATACCTCGACAAAACATATGGGCGGCCCAATTGCAGAAGTCTTTAGGGCAGGTTATACAGAAATACTCAAGATTAGAAAGTCCAGATCCGGCAGCGCTTCTCAAAATCCGGAACTGGGCGGCACACCAGAGTTGATTGATACGGAGCTTGGTGTTGTAGAGCTAGTAGAAAGAGCACTAAAGCGGACTATGTCATCAGAAATTTCAAAGCTTGAGGGGTCGCTTACTTTTTTGGCAACCACAGGTAGTGCAGCTCCTTTCATTGGTCTATTCGGAACGGTTTGGGGTATCATGGGCTCATTCATAGGGCTCGCCGGTAGTCAGGGCGTTCCCACACTTCAAGCCGTTGCCCCAGGCATAGCAGAGGCGCTAATCGCTACAGCAGTTGGCTTGGCCGCCGCTATACCAGCGGTGATTGGATATAACTATTGCTTAAGCAGAGTAAAGAAGATAGATGTGGACATGGACAATTTCTCCTCAGAATTTTTAAATATCATAGATAGGTATGTTAAAAAGGTTTAGGGACTAAGAAATGGGTATGCAGACAAATAATGGCGGAGGACGCTCAGTATTATCAGAGATCAATGTAACTCCATTTGTTGATGTTATGCTCGTACTGCTCGTAATATTTATGGTTACCACACCTATTCTATATCAGGGTGTTGATGTTGATCTGCCCAAAACCGATTCTCAGCCTATACCTTCTTTAGACCGTGAAAAAAAGATTGTGGTGACGCTAAATTCTGCTGGAGAAATATTTATTGATAAAGAGCAGTTTTCACTTTCAGAACTCAGAATTGAGATCAGAACACTTATGTCTGAACAGGGTAAAGAACTAGGAGAAGAAGAAGTATTTCTAAGAGCTGATACAAATGTTCCCTACGGTTCTGTTGTTGAGGTCATGTCTGAGATTAGAAACGCAGGGGTAACCAAATTAGGTCTGATAACCGAGCCTGTTCCAAAAAAATAATAAAGGGTAATTGTGGCAATGAAGCCATCCAAAAAAGACTCTTCTAATCGTTTAGGGATGTTTTTCTCCATTGCACTGCACGCAGGTCTCGTAGTGCTTATACTCTATTGGGGATTCAGCGGATCTACTGAGTACAGCAGTAATCCCGGTCCTATAGAGGTGTCCCTATCGGGTCTTGAAACCGGAGGAGGCGCTAATCCGCCACCTGTTAAAAAAGCTGTACCTAAGCCTAAACCTAAACCACCAGAGCCAGAAGAGGTTGTTGAAGAGGAGCCACTTCCAGAACCTGAGCCTGAGAAAAAAGAAATAGTAAAAGAGGAACCAAAAAAGGAAGAACCCAAGAAAGACGTTATACCTATAGAACCAGAGAAAGAAGAAAAGAAAGAGATTGCTAAAACGCCTGAGCCTACAGCTAAGCCTCAACCTACCGAAAAGCCAAAACCGAAAGCAACTCCGAAACCAACAGAAAAACCCAAGCCTAAAGCGACTGAAAAACCAAAGCCTAAACCTACGAAAAAGCCGGAGAAGAAAAAGGATTTCGACAAAGAAAAAGACAGAATATTAAAAGACATTCAAAGACAAAAGGTTCTTGATGAACTTAAAAATAATAAACCGGATTCACAAGAGCCTAGTGAGAACTTTGAGGACGAGATACAAGAAGAAATGGGTGAAGAGCAGAGGCTTGCAATGGGCGATGATGTGAAAAGCGGCGGTGAGCCTGATTCAGAAGGAAGTTCAGCCAAGAGCTCAAGCGGAGGCTCTTCAATAAGTCCATTAATTATTCAAACTTACTCCAATCAAGTTCATAGAAAAATCAGCCGTAACTGGACAATGCCACCTGGAGTCTCAACAGATGGTAGTCTTTCAACGTCAGTACTTTTTAAAGTAGATGCAAATGGGAATGTGAACAATGTAACAATCACAAAATCTTCAGGGAATTCTGTTTTTGATAGTTTTTGTAAACAGGCTATAGTTCGCTCCGCTCCGCTTCCTCCGCCACCTACTGAGCTTGCAGAAGAAGCTAAAAATAAAGGGGTGGAACTCACATTTAACAATAAGCAGTAATCCAAATTAATTAGGGAAGAAATAATGAACCTCATCCTCATACGACATGGAGAGACAGACTGGAACAGGATCGGCAGGTGCCAAGGGGTTGCAGATATTGTCTTAAATGAAAATGGTAAAAAGCAGGCCCGAGAATTGGCCCATTCTTTGAGAGATCATAATATTAAGGCCATTTATTCAAGTGATTTGAAAAGAGC
>Ga0307376_10000826_pt1 | contig 36378 bp, 38 predicted proteins | sample TR2MG_FD_202536 | JGI IMG/M metagenome (GOLD analysis project Ga0307376, IMG submission 202536) | Soil microbial communities from Risofladan, Vaasa, Finland - TR-2 | ecosystem: Environmental > Terrestrial > Soil > Coastal area > Acid sulfate soil | place: Finland: Risofladan, Vaasa | collected...
GATCATAGTCGTTTGGACCCAGTTGATCAATTGCTTCAAACCTGTCGATCTGAACTGCTTTGGTTCCAGCGTCTGCCATACCCCATGCAAAAATGATTATGAGAATAGCGGACAAAATCATAATTGCTATACCACGGTTACGAGTGCGATTCATGTTATTTCCTTTCTGTTAAATGTTACCCATTGATTCTATTTTTTCATCCACTTCAGTTTGATACTCTTGAAGCTTTGTTGCGATTTGCATTGCTTCATTTATAACATCTTCATTCATCATAGGGAACATGTTGATAATAACAAAGTTTACGGTTTCAGCCAGTTGTCCCCTTATATAAATCCCATGATCACGATCATCAAAACATTGAAGATAATGATCTATTTGATCTCTCATAGGGTTATATATTGTTTTTAATACAAGGTCCAATTCATGAAGGACCTTTAAGAAATATAAACATGTGGCCGGATCAATTCTGATATTGTTAAGCATTGCAAATACCGGAGACGCTTTAACACCTTCAGCAATGATTTGAAGGTGTTTCAAATTTACCTTTTTTGACTTAAAGACTCCGGCCTGTTCTCGTAAACTAAGATAATTCATAATATCAAAGTCTGGCGGAATTGCAACGAACTCAATAGTCATGTAATTTTTCACTCTTTCATTTTGCTGATCAAGTTGTTCTTCTGTTGCAAAATCGTAATTTTCTTCTCTTGATTTTTCTCTCATAACATCCCTCAGTGGTTTTCCATAGTAATTGGTTCTTTCTTTTGAGTATCGTCTAGTGTTTACTAATTCTGAAATGGTGGAGCTTGCTGAAAATATTGTTGTGCTCCATTTCCGAAAAGTATTGACCATCCTCATCGCCATAGTTGAAAGTGTAAATGTAATATCCATCGGGTACGTTCTCCAAAAACTCACCTGCGATAATGTTTGCAAATGAGTTTTGTTTTAAACGGCGTTCATCCCAAAATATCTCCCGCCATTGTGGATTATCATCCATCGCTCGTTCGTTTTCACCTTCTCGTGTTGCGAATCTCCTGTCCTCGTCCCAAGAGTCTTTGAATCGTGGATCGTCAATGTATCCATGGGTTATTTCTGTTGCGATTTTCTTTCTGAGTTTTGGACTTGATACTTGTAATGGTTTTTGATTAGTTGCATCTTTAAAAACCGTTTCTGAATATTTACATGGAATAAAAGCTTCCACCTGTCTTGGGTATTTAATTTTTTTTGGGAAAGCAACTATGAACGAGGACGAACTTGAATTTGTTACAAAGTCTGCTTTAATTTTCATTAGTTATCCATCCAACACTCTTCGATGTGTCCTACGTCCGCTAAGAACCCGAACGCATTTTGAATTTGAATTTTGACTCTGCCTTTAAATTCGGAAAGAGTTTCATCATCTCTCATCTTTGTGTAGGGGATTCCTATCATTGCACTTTCTGCGTAATAGTCATACCCAAATGAATAATCAAGATCTGTTCCTTGAAGTATGGAATCAATGTGCTCGGGGAACTCTTCGAGTATTTCTTCCATTGTAATACCCTCTTCGCCATCTGACAGTTTTGCAATAATCTTGTCCCATACTTCTTCGGTGATCTTACTTGTGTCTAAATATGATCCCATGACTACAAATGATGATGAACTAGAATTTGTTACAAAGTCTACCTTTACCTTCATTCTCTACCTCTTTCGCCTGTCAGAATCCTATCGGACAGGTATTGGATTTTTGTTGCAGCACATCCCGAAAGAAATTGAATGGTTCTGAAGCATTCCATACTGATGATAAATCATTCCCATTCAAATCAACCTCTGTGCTACATTCCGCAAAACTACACGGTTTGAATTTCATATCAGGTGTTATATATCCTGACATTCTGGCAGCTTCACATGTGTCAATAGACATTGCTTGCATTGGTGATGGTGTTACATATTTTAAAACATGGTTGGCTAAACAACTATCCATGCCGACCTTGAATTTACATTCGGGTTCGAGGATTCTGTTTGCCATTACTTCTAACTGTATTTCTGTTGGTTGAAGAAACTTCAATTGCTTACCGCTTCCTTGTGGTTTGAATAGTAGAAATATTACAGCATTTAACCGGTCAATGTCAACACGTCCTGACCAATAATCAATGCCTTTAATCAATGATGTGCATTTGTGAAACGTCTTGGCGTCGAAGATCTGGTGAATGTTTGTTTTGATACCTGCATCCATGAAGCGTTTCAGAGCATCATATGTAAAGTCTTTTCCATAATCGCTCACCGCAACAGCTCCACACATTTGAGATATTTCAATTTCATCATCCGTGAGATCAATCCCGCTTGTCGTATAATTTGGCACAACATTGTGTTTACGGCAATATTCTAGCATATCGGCAAAATGTGGATGCTTGTTTGGATCGCCGCGTCCGCCCAAAGCAACCTGGTTTGTATGTTGATGAACGTAATCAATGATGCTCATGAAGTCTGAGAGCTTCATATTCGGGTGTTGGTCATGCCCCTGATAACAGAATTGACATCTATTTTTGCAGGTGCCCATCACCCCAATATCGAGCAACGATGGTAGACATAATGCGAATGGATCCTCCTTTCCATTAACACCCTGAAGGATTTCCAATCCACTTGATGTGTTGAATAGAAGCTCATAGTCATCATTTTTAAATCGTTTGTCGAACTTTAAAATGATCTTTTTCTTTTTCAAGGTAACTCCTTTACAGTTTTTTCATACCGTTTGTTTCTGGTGGTTTCTCTATGGATTTTAATGTTTCTTTTTTAGCCTCCGGTTCTGCGACCAACACTTCCTCTTTCTTTTCAGGTGGTTCTTCTTTTGGGTCTGTTTCTTCAAACTCCTTTTTAATATCGTTAACTGCAACTCCCACTTCTTCCTTTAATTGTTTTCCTACTTCTTTGAGTTGACTTCCGACCTCATTAAGTTGATCTTTAATTGTTGGTCTCTCTGGAGATGGAGATGTTTGAACAATGGTATCCTGCTCAACAATTTCAACCTCCTTTTTGTCACCATCGTCAAATATAATATTATACATGACCACTAAAAAAATGATAGAACTAATGCTTATACCACCACTTGACTTCTTTGCCATATAACCTCCTTTAAAAATTTGCCAATACACTCATTTCAATAATTTATATATATAGTTTTGTTATCTAAAAAAAATGAGATATCCTATATTTTTTAGAACAAAATATAAATCTTGGTGTCTATCCTATACGGTCAATAAAATATGAGCTTAGAAAAATACTTAGAACAGATTCAGGGTACAGATGAAATGGACGGTGCCGCAGCTGGAGGAGTTTCTGCTGCTGCAGGTATCGGTGCCACGTATGATGCGTTCCCTGGTTCTGACAGATATTTTAAAAAGAAAAAGAAAAAGAAACAAATACTAAGAGTTGCATACCCAAACGAGGCCGCAGTTAAATCGACTCGAGTTATGAGGGTAATGATTGATCTTGATAGAACAATACATAAATACTCAAAAAGTTGGCAGGACGGATCTCTTTATGATGATCCTATTCCTGGCGCAAAGAAAGTTATTGATTGGTTAAAATCAAAAGGGTATGAAATAGTTATATTTACAACAAGAGCTTCAGCCGAAAATGCTAAGGACCACGGTCAGGATGTAAATGATCAAATTCAAGGTGTGGAAAACTGGCTAAGCAATAATGAAATTTATTATGACAGGATAACTGCTGAGAAACTAAACGCCGATTTTTATATAGATGATAAAGCCATTCATATAAAAAATGGTAACTGGCTGGAAGTTCTTAAGGAAATAAAATCTAGAATCAGTCATAATTTGGAGGATTAAAAAAATGGGAATCAAAAACTCATTTGCAAAAGTTCCTAACAACAGATTAACTCGTAATTTCGGTGGAACTGTTGGTGGGGTCGCTGACCCTTACGTTACTGGTTATCACTTTATGTACATGACCAAAATACCAACGAAGCTACCTGATTACGCTGGATTGGATACAGCAACAATTCAGAATCTGTTAGCGGGTGCATGTTTGTCTGTAACACCTCCAGGCGGAACTCTTAACAAAGTAGAGTTTACTGGACTTGGTGGAATTAAGTGGGCCGTGCCTGCGAATATTGATTATGGTAACTCTGTATCTGTTAAATTCTTAGAGTTTAACGGCGTGCCAATTCTTAATATTATGCATGGATGGATCAAAATGATCAGAGACTACAGAACAGGTACAACTGATCTTGTTGATGGTCCACAAGGTGCAGGTTATACAAAAGGCACATATGCTGCTATTATGTATTACTGGACTACAGCACCGGATGCAAAGACCGTTGAGTACTATGCGTGCTACGATGGTGTGTTTCCAACAAAAGACCCACAAGACTTGTTCACAAGTGACGTTGAAACTGTGGGTAGACTTGATACAGAAATTGAGTTTAACGTCGATTATATTTGGCATGAAAATTGGGTAAAAGATAAATGCCAAGCTCTGGCAGATGGAGTATTTGCACAGAAGGCCAACACAATTGAGCCTTACGGTAATATCACTGCTTCAGCCAGTTAATGAACTAACTACAAATAAAACGTGAATGAAAGGAGTTCAAAATGTTTCAAGGATTTAACATTAAGTACCCGGAGTATGAGGTTGTTACACCTCAAACGGGAAAATCGTTCCATGTAAGATCGCTAAATGTACAAGAAGAAGAACGACTAAAAGGAAGTTTATTAACACCATCTAAAATCAACGATCATTTAAATAAATGTATCTTTGATGCGTGTGTTGTAAAACCAGAAAAGGTCGTTACGTTTGATGATTTTTTAAGAACCACAACATTGAAGGATCGTGATGCATTGCTCTATGGCTTATATCACATTACATACGAAGAGATAAGAAATTATGATGTTACATGTGGTTCATGTAGAAAAGACTATGCCATAACTGTAAAGGCTTCATCCACTTTTGATATGAACCCATATCCAGGGACTAACATTATTGGAAAAGAAGTTCAGGTTGAATTGCCAATATCAAAGGGTGTTGTTGCTAGTATTAAGCAGCCGACACTTTATGATGAAAGTATTGCATTGAAGTCAATGGGAATTGGAGTTTCATCAAACATGGATTTACTTACAGAAACTTTAATTCTAACCAAGTTTCAACATAATCCAGATGAAGGCGATACAATTGTTTATAGTGATAGAGAAGATGTTATTGATGCATATAAATCGTTACCTGCAAAAGATAAAAGAACTATCTATTCCAAATATAAGGACGAGTTCGGTCAGTATGGTATTCTATTAAGAATGACCAGTAGCTGTTTACACTGTGGTCATCAAGAATCCATGGATATCGATCTCGTAGAAAACTTTTTTCGCATGGTGCACTCAGTCTGATACCGTAAATAAATATCGTGATATACTTGTATCAAATATTTTCACTTGTATGGAACTAAGTAAACAATCATACAGTGATATTATGTTAATGCCGGTTAAAAGATTTCAAGATTATTTAAAATGGAAAACTGATCTTGAAGAAGAAAAACAAAAAATGTTGTTAGAGGGGTCAAAATAAAATGGCTAATTTATTAAAAAGATTCAACACAGAAGTGGTTGGATCCGATGATAATATATATGATTATTTAGCCAAAATTACCGCTAAAGGGGATTTCAAAAGAGTTAAAGATATTGATGTTATTATTACATCATGGAATAATATCTTAATGACTCCAAGAAGAACTTTTTTAATGGATCCTGAATACGGGAGCGACCTCCACAAAATTTTGTTTGATCCGGTAGACGAAACAACAGTTGAGAGGATTAAGACTGAGGTTGTATCTCGGATAATGGACTATGATGATCGCGCAAGAATTGACGGTGTTGAGGTTATATTAAACTCTAACCGAAAGGGATTCACTGTTAATGTTTTTGTCGATTACGATGGCGATACAGGAACGCTGTCGGTCAAATTTGATGATAGCACTGTTGTAAGACAGGGCGGGAGTTCAGCTTTATAATGAGCACTCAAAAATACCAAAGGATATATGATTATATACATGAGTATCAAAATCTTGTGTATGATTTTTATAGCAAAGACGTAGTTGCGTTCTTAACAACATACTATCATATTGATACAGATACAACCATTTGGGAAGATGAAAATGTGTTTGCCGGTTCCTACGATAGAGTCGGTGAATATTCGGGCGTCCAATGGAGCAAGATATTGTTACTTCCTGTTTATTATTCTGAAGAAATTTCTACCGCATTTGATGGTCAAGACATGGGATATATAAAAGAAAATGAAACATCATTTACAATCCCAAGCACATACGGTTTCACACCATTACCCAATGATAAAATCAAATTAGAGCAGGCATACTTACAACCAGTAAATGACGTTTATCCGATATTCAATGTAACGGGTGTAGAAAAATCTGTAAACACACAAAGGACATTCTGGAAATTAAAAGTAAAGGTTGAGCAGAGTGTTACTGAAGATCAGCTCAATTTGCAAGTGTCAAATGTTTATTCATTCTTTGAGTACGATAAGAAAATTCACACATTGGAAGATGCACAGTTTATGTCTAAGTTACTTTCAAAAAATGAAGCTTTGAAGGTGTGTGTAAAGACTAATCTTTATGATGAAAGAAGTGGATATTATTTTGCAAATAATAATGTAGCACCTTGTTAATTTGGAGATAAGAAATGGCAGACGAAACAGTATCAAGTCAGGTATATAAATCAAGAGATCAAATTAGAAACCAAATTATTACTTTGTTAAAGCAATATTTGGAACTCGAGAATGTGGATTTAACGAAATCGTCTTTTTTATCTTTTATCGTTGATGCTCTTTCTACGTTGACAAGCAATACATTATTTTATCAAATCTCGGCATACAGGGAATTCTTTTTAACTAAAGCACAACTACCTGAATCTATTTATAATCTTTCTGCATTTTTAGGATATAACCCAAGTGAAGCAACTTCATCACAAGCAAATGTTTTATTCACAATTCCATTTGGATTTGAAGATACAATTACAGAATTTCAAATTCCAGAGGGATTTACTGTTACAGCTGAAGGCGATGTGGTATTCACTACATATTACTCAACAACGATTAAAGTTGTAAATAACTCACAGGTTACAATAACTATACGAGAAGGAAATAGAACTTATGTTCTTCCTGTAACATTAGAAGAATCCCAATTTGTATTTGTGTTGCCTTTTAGACAATTTTCATTGTCAGAACAAGAGTTTGCAGTACCGCAAGATTTACAACAATACCAATTTGTGTCTATTGATGTTCCTTTTACTGGCCAAATATCAGAACAAACAGTTCAAGTAAAACCATCTGAGTCTGCTTCATATGAGAGTTATACAGAAGTTCCAAGTTTGTTTTTAATGGATGCAAATACAAAAGGATATGTATCAAGAAGAACAGATTCGGGAATAAACCTACAATTCGGAAACGGATTGATTGGATATCAACCCGAAGCAGGTTCGACCATTCTTGTTAATTTATCTTTAACACAAGGTTCGGGTGGAAATGTTATTTCTGGATCAATAAAAAGTGGAGATAGAATTTACAACACAACAGATGCCGGTATAACTGAAATTGTTCAGTACACTATTACCAATCCTGCTCCTGCCTTTGCTGGGGAAGATGAGGAATCTCTTGAAGAGATCAGACGAAATGCTATTATCAATATCTCTGCCCTGGAAAGAATTGTAACCGAAAACGACTTTATAAATGCAGATGTAATCATTGATAATTCTCCAATTGGCCCAAATTCGTTGCCTGTATTAAAACGGTCAGATTTGAAAGTGAATGAGATCGCGTTGTTTTCAACTATCTATTTTGCTGATGACTTGGTTCCTACGAGAGATGTGTTTGAAACATTTAACACTTTATATATTCCAAGACAGACTGTTATTAATTTTGATGGAGTTGATTATTATACAGTATTCGATATTGAAATTGACCCTTTAAATTCAAATGCAGAATATACTTATATTATGTATCAGATTGAGCAAATTCCTTCATTGGTTACAAGCTACGGATCTGATTATGATTTATATGCTGATCTTCTGACTGTTGAAAGGTCTGGTTTGACAGCAACATATACATTGGATTATAAATCTACAGAGGTTGATTCAATTACAACTACCTGTACAATGGAAATTTCAGAAACGGGTGCTTCATATAATATGACAAATGACGGCACAGCGTTCGTTTACTACTTTGCAAATAATCAAGCTATCCCAAAGGGTGAATTGACTTACTTCTTCACTATAAGTCATCCTACAGAAGGAACTATCGCTCAATACTCAACACAGTTTATATTTAGACAAGACTTGAGTGATTTTACAATGTCAGATGTTGTTCAGTCAGATTCAACATCATATATTGTATATGATATTCCTACGGTGGAAAAGGATTATTATGATAGTATAAACCAAAGAGATTTTGAATTACAAGTAATGCAGCAATTGCTTACAACTCTAACATTTAAAGATTACAGAATGTTAACTGACTTTGTTAATTTTAAATTTTCAAATACTACAGGTATTCTGCGTAATATGCAACTAAATGATGTGGACTTGTTACCTGTATTGTCAATTAAATGTAATATGCCATTGCTTCCAACTGAGGGTGATAGATATATTGTCGGAACAGGCAGTACCGGAGATTGGGCAACCCATGAGGATGATGTGGCTACATATACAAAGCAAGTAACCAGCGTTACAACTGATACTACGAGTATTATAGATACGACTGCGGTCATTGATGCAACAACTATTATTGATACGACTGCTATTATACACACAACCGTGACCACAGATACAACCAGTTATTTATGGATTTATACTGAACCAAAAAGCGATCAAATGGTTTATGTAGTCAGTGAAGATTATAAGTATATATTTTCAGACCCTGGTTGGGTAAAACCAGAGTATATGATTCCGCTTCAAATTTCTCTTGATGTATTCAGGGAATCTACATACACAAGTTCGTTAGGAGCTTTAACTCAAGCAATTCGAGAGGCGTTGGTTGCAGCATTTGCGGAAAGATTTGGTATCAATGCTGAAATTTACAGATCTGAAATTGTGGATGTTGTTCAAAGTGTTGATGGGGTTGATCATTGTCGTTTGATTGCTCCAGAATCAAGTATCTTTTTCAACTTTGATATTGATACATTTACACAAACAGAATTGTTGGAATATGCACCAGAGTATGTTTATTTTACAGAAGATGATATAGCAATCAGGATATTCTAATATGCAAATATTATATGATAAAGTAGATCCAAACTACAATCAGTTAAAACGATTTATTACAACAAGTGCAGCAAGAGAACTGTCCGCACTTTCTGAACCTTGCTATTATCCGAAAACAAAAAGATTCTATTTTGAGCTTTTAAATATCTTAAAAATTAAAGATAAAGATATGAAAGAGTTTGTAAAAAGAACATATAAAGGCACAAAAGCAGAAAAGTTCCAATTAACAAATGATGTGGGAACTAACATTTTGGTGTTTGTTATGCACTACTTTTTAGAGCATAGGGATCAAGCTGCTTTTCAGGCTGGAATGGCATATTTTATGGTAATTCAATATTCTCGCCTTATGCACAAACAAATAAAATATTGTTACCCTGATACATTCAAATATACACTCGATACGTTGACAAGAACTCATTTGTTTTTTAGAGAGAAATCAATCCCAAACAGTTTATACTATTTAGCAAATCAGATGCAATCTAATTACAAAGATGATATTAAAAATTGGGATATTGATAGAATTATTGCCTTTTTGAGTGCTGCAAGAACCAGAATCTCACAGAGCGTTAAAAGTTTTGCTGAAGCGTATTATAGAAATAGACAAGCTGGTTCGGCGATCAAAACACAAGGTGAAATATCTGACGATGATGACTCAAACAATTATCAATATCAGGTATTAGAGAAAGGACAGAAAATCGTTGATGATCTCACAAAGAAAATTACATCATATAAGATCATTGATAGGAAAGCATTTGATGAAGCAAAGAAAATAAGTAAAGTAAAAACATCAATTGCAACCATAATTGCAAATGGTATCACAAATGAAAAACATTATAATAATGTGAAAATTGCGTTACAATTATTTGTTAAAGAAGCTAAAGCTGTTGATATGGTTTGTGGTGATGGGTTTTATATCTACGTGAAAAGACTCATGGCTGTTAAAAGAACGGTCGCTCAATTATATTTCAAAGCTCAAATAAACATACTTCTCACAGAGGTTTTAAAAGATGCTGGGCAACTTAAAACATATGAGAAGTACACGTCTCAAACTCAATTCATTATAAACTCCTTCTTAGCATTTTATCTTACAATAATGGTAAGAAGAAGTGTCTGCAATGTTTAATTAAAAGAAGGAAATCTAGCCACTATATCGTCGTATGTTTTCTTTACGGCAGTAGTAACTCTATTTGGGGGATTATCCTTTTGTTCATCTGTAAGTTCTTCTTTTGTAGGAGCTTGATTTTTAGTTATCAGTTGATCCTGTTGCTGAGCCAATAATCTTGACTCAGTTTCACGCCTTTGTCTTGTACTTGTTAATTGATCTTCCAATGTGTATTGTAAAGGCGTTGTACTAAAATTTTGTACTCCCTTTTTTTCCCAATCAGTTTCATGTATCATTGTATCAAGGTATGTTGATAAAGTAGGTCTTCCACTATTAATATTTGGTGCAGCTAACATACTATTAAATAAACTTCCAAACTCAATTCTTATATCAACTATTCCCAATGTTTGTCTGTAAGAAATTTGTTGTTGATCACCACCTTTAATAACAGTTATGTTTGAAATAAACGCGGGGTCTAAATCATATATACCAGGCGATTGAATCCTATGAATGAATGGCCAACTGAATGTAATCCCATCTGTTGAAACCGGCATTGCTAACAACATTATTGCTGCCATTGGAGCGGCTATGTATTTTTCTGTTGCATCTCTACTTCCTGGAGCTGGATTATAAAGTCTAACTGTCATTGTATATGAAGGTTGAAATGCGCTTCCTTTCCAAACCATAGGAAAATCAATTCTTGATCCCGCCATTAATTTGGAAACAACATCAATACCGCCTGTAATACTTTTAGGCAAAACAGCTCTTGCAGCACTTCCGATCATTCCACCAACGCCTCTAATAGCATTTGCAGCTGTTTCCCCCATTGCGCCGGTGCCTGCTAAATCTCCCAGAATTTTATCAGCAACTTCGCCCATATCTCTGGCGCCACGAATCTGTGCTAATGATGCAGCAGCATCTGAACCTACAGTAGTTAGTCCTTGTAAAAAGTTTTCTCCATACTCATTTGTAAATGAGTCAGTTGGAAAGCTATCAGCTTGATATGCAAGAACTAAACATCCTTCCGGACCACCCCCATTAATTGCATGTTTGGGTTGTGATAAACCAAATCCGTGTGCATTTAACAAACTCGTATATGTTAAATTATTCTTTTTTCCACTACCTCTAAAATATGCCTGTCTTTTAAATAATGTTAATCCTTTTGTAAATGACGGAATTCCTGGAAATATTCTTGCGATGGGCATTGAATTTTCCATGACAATTTGAGATCTGTCATACATAGAATCATCCGCAAGATTCCCCGGAGGTAATCCAATTGTATAATCAATGGTTCTATTTTTAGTTACTGTTCTTGCCATTTTTTAGTCTCCGTCTACCTCACCAGGTATAATCAATCTGTTGTATTCTCCTCCGATATAATCCACTGCTGCTTGTCCTTGGTTCATCACATTGGTTGTTGTGTTATTTACACTATTCACGACATTGTTAGAGGTTGCAACTACTGTGCCTTTAAGTTCTTTTGCAATTTGATCTCTATTTTGTACTGCTTTTTCTGCAGCATCTAATGTTGCTTTTGCTTGTTTATTTGCTGCGTACACACCCATTGCTACTTTTCGTTTTGCAAGTTCTGCTTTATCGCCATAGTTTCTTTCGAGTTTTTCTGTCATTGACAAATCATCATAATTGACATATGGCATATCAACAGCTAATCCGCGAGAAGATTGATATTCAGCAAATCTGTCTTGAACTTGCTCGTCAGTTAGAGGTACATATGACTTGTTGGATGTTAAGAATTTTAGAAATTCTTTTTCTCGTTTCTTTCCATATCCTTTGGCACTTGTACCCAGACCTTTTCCGCCCATGCCAATCCAGTTACTCCATTTGCCTCTATTCTTTTTTATAAAAGCTTTTCTCGCTTGTGCAAGGGTTTTTGGGGAATATTTCATGTACTTTTCGATATTGGTCATCATGTGCTCTTTTTGACCTGCTGCAATAGCAGACATATTTCTTCGGCCAAATGTTCCAACATCTTCTTGCCAATCTTTACCTGTACCTATTTTAGCACCAAGATGGGTTTTCATCTGCCCCTCAAACCCCAGTCGTCCACCTTCTCTCGCTGCTTGAGATGCAGTTGATGTCTTATCTTGTACTGTACCTACATATGCTCTATCCTTTTCATCCTGTTTAGTTAACCATCCCTGGATACTTTTAGTGATCCCAAGCATCTCATCTAACTGTTTACCTAATTCATATCCTGCATAACCAGCGGCCGCAACAGCACCAACGCCTCCAAGAGTTTTTAGAACTGTTGGATTTGAAAGAAAGCTGCCAACGCCTTTGGCCATTGTGCTTATCATCCCTGCTGCTATTGGACCACCTACTTTGAATAAATCTGCAATTGCAGGTCCTATACTTTTGGTGATAAAACCTGTTATTCCCCCACCCATCATCATAAGCAAAGGACCAAGACGTTTTATGAATCCGAGGATTCCGCCACCCCCACCAAACAAACCAAAAAGACCTGTTTTGGCTTTGTTGTAATTTTTCTTCAAACCTTCTCGTATCCTTTCCATTTTTGCGGCACGCTTTTCTTTGGCAATAGCTTTCTTTTCCAATGCGAGTTTCTTTTGAGCTTTTTTGATTAATTTTGCAGCTATCTTTTGTGCTTGTTTTGCTCTTCTGTCTCTCCTTCTTTGGATCTCTTTTGCTACTGATGCTTGATGTTTTTCAAGTTTCATTTTTCTGGCATGATCTTTTTTCGCTTGCTCATATTGTTTCTTTGTCATTTTTGCAGCGGAGACTTCTTCATGTTCTTCTTTTGCTGCCTCTTTTGCTGCCTCTCCAATATTCCCAGCAATCATTACAGGCATCGCACTATGTTTTACTGCAAGTTTTGCCATACCTTTTGGCATATATTTCTGATACTCTTCTTCACTTTGACTTGCACGGATCGCTTGTTCTGATCCGTATATGTTTTCCATGTATCCTTTTGAAAGTCCTGCTAAACCAATCGGTTTTCCAGCTTGTCTCATAAGAATACTTTTCTTAGCCCCACCCCAAAAACCTTTTATCTTATCAGAAACTGATTTCGATTGTGCTTTTTTTCTTGCTTTAAAATCTGCCTTACTTTCACCAATTTCTTTTCTCATTCCCCTGGTTGCAAACGGTGCAGCTGCAAGGCGTGTACCCAAACTTCCAGTTCCAGCAATAAGGGAATTTGTGAACCCCCTCATCATTTTAAAGATTGACCATTTTCCTGATGAAATTCCAGCTATTGCTTTGTATTTCGTTCCGGTTATTGCAGTGGATAGATGTCTTACGGCCTCGGCTGTTGCTCTTGTGTATGTAGCAATAGCATCAAGCCTATACATTGAACCTGTATATAAGGTACCAATGTTATCACTCATTGCTGAGAAGGGTTGTTTCGATTTCGATAGATGTCTTGTATATCCACCTCTGGTTTTAAAGAAACCATAAACTGGACTCCACGCTCTTCCCAATACATTCTTTAGTATCTTCGCTGTATATAGAGATGTTCTCATTATCGGATGCTCAATGAGCATCTTTTGCCATACTTGTTGCCAAGTTCCTATCTGTGCACCAATCGCTGACTGAATTGCAAGCAATGATCTCAGCATACGTTTTTCTGCTGGCTCTTCATATTGTGATTGGACTTCCTCCAACGCTCTCATGAAACCTTTAAACATACCTACTTTTTGTTGCGAATGAACATCACCAATATATGTGTCCATTTTTGCAAGAGCACTGGTTTGGAACTTAACAGATGATGTTGCTAATGCTTGTGATACGGATATTTGATCATCCATCCGTTTCAATAGTTTATCAACCGGCATTACAACTTCGGCGGCATGTAGTCGAGCGACACCTCCCTTCTCAACAACACCACCCCTTGCCATATGTGGAATTTTTTCTTTTGATTTCTTGTTTATTGAAATTGAAGCTCGGTCCACCTCTTTTGATGCCTTGCTTCTTCCAGTTACAAACCCTTTTATTCCTCTACCTAATCCACTCAGGGCATTACCGATGTTTGTTTTCATTTTATCTACTGCAGTTTTGAATACATCGGTTTCCATAAATCTAGAAATGTAATAACCAAAAATTGGACCTGTTGTTTTTGATAAAGCCATTGCTACCATTTTTTGAGGATCGTATTTAACCTCATCCTGCATGGCTCTTCTCATTTGAGCAAGAGTTGATCCTGTTCCTTTTGCTAAATTCATAGCAATTGAAGAAAATCCCTTTCCCATGTCTCCGACTGTACTACTTAACTTTCTCAAAACATCATTCATAGAGGATTGAATGGCACTAAGATCCTCACCGGTTGATACCTTGGTATCAATTTCGCTCATTTTTTGATCAATCTGTTTTTGCATATTCGAGATCGCACGACTTACATTACTAATCTCAGATATACGTTGATCTTTGCTGTCAGCAGACGCTGTAATACTTCCAGGTCTTCTTGTTGTTTCGTCAGCCATTTAATAGTCCTCTTAAGCTATGATTTGAAATAGTTTTTTCACTACAGAGTCATGTGGATTCATTTCAACAAATACACATGCTACTTCTGATAGTGAAATTAGTTCTTGCATGGGTGTTGTGTATTGATTTCTCTTTCCAAATGCGTTTAAATATGCAGCATTTAGTGATGTGAACATCATTTGGTATTTTCTTATGTTTTTTAATAGAGATGGCATGTGCATAATCATCAATTTTAAGGCAACAACCATATCTGTCAATCTCTGGTCAAAGTCCTCTGGTGCTAATGTTGTATCTGCACCAAATAATTTAGCAATTAGTCGATAATAGTTTCCAAGATCTTTATTTGCATATTCTGGACCTCGTCTTTCCAAATTTGCAATGTATTTCATCAATTCACTGACCTTTTTTGGATCTGGATAATTTACCCCAAAATAGGAATCAACGAATTGTGTATAATATGCGTGTAAATACCTAAAAAATGTACTTGTGAATTTGGAAAAATTCCTTCCTGCTGATAAATGCATACATTCATGCATTGTTGTGGAAACAAGATCATTGTTTGCAGCTGTTCCAATTATAGAAACGGCATGCTCGATCAATACAACTACTTTTTTATCTTTGACATGATAAAATCCAAGAATATACTTATCTGGGTCTCCTGTTAATTTCTTTTTGATAAAAGAAAACAGGTTCTTTGACTTGTAACATGGCATTACAAGCTTTTTCTGTACTAAACTTTCTATTTGTGCCGTTACCTGACTTCCTTTTGATGATTTTGCAAATGCCTCAACAAACTTTGCTTTTAGAGAATCTGAGGAATAGAATTTACTCCCATCTATTGTAGTTTCAAGAGAAAGTGATAAAGGCATAGCCATTAGTTCTTGAATTTCCATGTTTACCCCTTAAAAAATGTCAAAGTATCGACAAACCCTGTTGACTCGTCGTAATTGTTTTTAACATGTCTCATAATATCTTTATTTGAAAAACTTACATTCGGAGCGTCGTCATTCATGTTCATAATATCAGTCATCTCACCAGATAGATCACCAAATCGTTTCGAGTCGATCATCATAGGTGGATCATATTTTCTAACATACATACAAACCGCAGCAGATAAAGCAATATCATCATGACACCCTGAATCTGCTTCAACTTTACCGCTTGATTTGGAAACAAGTCCTGTTAACTCAAGTGCCAGTCTTTGTGACTTAACTGACTCTGGGTATTGTGTCATGTATGAATACAATGCGTCAATCATTAGAGGTCTTGTCTTTGCATTGGTTGATAGACCAGGCACATATGTATTCTGCCCGCGTTTCTCTTTGTAAAGCATATAGGAGTATTCACTTGCGTTTAAATGCTCTACAACTTGGTTTCCGTAGGAGTTAGATTCAACAACAATCGTTCCTGGATACTCTGTTGCAGCAACCTTGACAACTTTAACAAAATCAAGGACTTTACATTTGCCTTGATATTCCCAAACTTGCTCTAATGTTTCATAATCCCACACTGTAATTGCTGATTTATCATTTCCATGCTCGGGTGCGGTATCGACTCCAAGTATATAATGTTTACCAGGTACTGCGTTTGAAAATTTCCATACTTCGCCATTAAATATTTTAATTTTGTCGATTGGTTCAGCTGCTGCATTTTGCATAGCTTCAACCGTTTCAGCTTCAAAGAATGATCCTTCTGTTGGAAGAAATTTTAGTTCCAATTCCTGTGCAATACGTTTTGAATCATGATCAAATAGAGCACATTGTGTTTTATACCAATCAGGATCCTCTGCTAACTCAGGAATCATTTTCCAATGAATTACAAACGGTTCAAAAATATCATCATGAGCAATTGCTTTCATATATCGCTCAAAATACCATTGCCCGATTCCCACTGTCTTATTCGGAGTTGATAGAACAATAGTTCCATGTGGGATTCCAGCTTTTCTTGCTTGCATCTGGTTTGTTGACAAAGCAGGAACCATTGAAGTCCAAGCTGTACTAATGTGATGGACAAATGCTGCCTCATCAATAACCAAAAATGTGATTGCCTTACCACGAAGAGTTTTATCAGGTGCATTTGGGTTAACTGGTGATGCATAAACTTTTGAGCCGTTTGTTAAAATAAATGAACGCTCAGTTCTCTTTGCAAACCCACGACCAAGAAGTCCTCCGGGTGGTTTCATCCAATCAGGAAGTTTTTCAACCATACCCCTAATTATTCTTGCAAAGTCTGTAGCTTCAGCACCATCTTTTGATATAATACCAATAACAACATTGTCATAAAAGGTTGTTAACCATGCTGCATATGCCTGAACGACAGTTGAGATTCCAATCTGTCTACTCTTTAATACTAATACATATTTTTTAAGATTGATAACATCAATCAATTCTGTTTGTTTTGAATAAGGGTTGAATAGTACATCCTTGCCGGGAAGTTCCAAATAAACGTAATTTTTACAAAAATAGTTGAAGCTTGCTCGACATTTTAAAAACTCAGCGATATATTGATTCGCTAAGTTTTTTAACTGTATTGGTTTCCTTATCTTCGCCATACTATTCCCCTTATTATTTTGTTCTAAATTTAGGTTGTTGTCCTATTCGTTCTGATGAGATGTAATTTAGCAAGAGAGTTCCAATCTTTTTCTCGAAGAAAGGAAATCTCACTTGCTCTAAGCATATACATATCTGTGAAGTCTCGAGTTGGGGTAATTTGTGTATTCAGCTTTACAGCTTCTCCAACCTCCATTAAATTTAATATTTTCATCATGTTGGCAACCTGAACAGTAAGTTCTGTAAATGTTGAAACTCTTCTTGAATACTTTGCTCTAATGAAATTTTCATTCAGTTCATATCCAGTGTGATCTTTGTGTATTGCTACTCTGTATGATGGTAATAAAGCTTTGTTATCATAAAATATTTTATCTCCTTTTGAGATTAAACCATACGTTTTAGCAAAATCTTCAAGGTCAACATCAATCGTATGAAATAATCTGTCCTTTGGTTTAACGATAAATTTTAATTTTGGAGCCATGTATGCCATTGCAGCAGATGCCTGATATGAAGTTTGTATAGGATCGGTTGTATAAAAATTGACACCGTCATTACATTTATTAATGATTTCAGTATTGTCTTGATTTAATGGTAATTGATATAAAACAAATTTGTTTGACGTTGTCATTTTAGCTGTTAGATTTTTTACTCTAACAAGATTATCATAAGTACAAAAAATTGCTGCCATTCCATCGTATAAACCAAAAGTTCTGTTTAAATATTGCAAGCATTTATAAAGAGTACTTGTTGGAACAAGAACTTGATCTATTTTTTCCGAGTTTGCCCCTTGGGTATCCATGCTTAATATTGCTGTTTTTGAAGCCTGATAAACCATGCCCCCAATAATATTTTTTAATGTTTCCCCTATATGTACAGAATTTACAACAGCATTCATTGTCATATATGCTTGTCTTGCAACACATACAATTTTAAACAGGTATCTATCTTTTTGAATATTCTCTGGCTTTGGTACTGAAACTCCCATTGGAATGTTAGATGATAAATACATTATTTCAAAATCTATTTGATCCTGAATTACAGCCTGTGAAGTAGCGTACAATCTGGTTGTCAATTTCAGTGGAGTTTGTCCATATATTTTCTCTAAGATAACGTCGTTTGGATCCATCGTAATTTGAAGGATAAATGTTTGATATGGAATATCAATTGACGTTAGAATAGTAACCGAAACGAGGTCCGGCGTAAGATCTACTTTTCCTATTTTTAGTTCAAATTCATATGTCCTACTTGGACTCCAATATCTACTACGGTCTTCTGCCATCCTACTATCCTCTTTTCATGTGATTTGTATTTTGTTCCAAAAAAATCTAAACGAAAAAAATGGGGAGAGTTTCCTCCCCCCATTTTATATTTACGGCAGTTATGATGATTGAAGTCTCTCTAAGACCTCATACATTCTTGGCGGGATAACAAGAACGCTCTCTGCCGCATTCTCAAGAAGACGCTTGCTGTTCAAGTTCGGCTCAAGGCTACTGTATCTGGCAATCGCTAAAAACACCTGCCATGCCGAGGGTAACGGAGGAGTCGCGCCTTCTTGTGTTGGGGGATTCAGTTCATTTAAAATAGATGCTATTCTCTCTTTTCGATTTTTACCGATGCCCTCAATAATATCGAGTACAGACAACATCTCATCTTCATTCAATGTGCTTTGAAAACTTGATGTAATCATGTCCAAAATACTTTCATTGAAGACTTGCATATAAGAACCGACCGCTGCTGATAATTGGGTTGTTGAGCTTTCAACATGAACCTGTCTCATTTCACCCAAGGAGAAGCCAAATATGGTGCGTCCGATTTGACGCCCTATGTTATCAATTGCTATACCAAAACCCAGTGTGGCTGCTCTTGTGCCGTTGTAGCTATTGTTTACAATCATAACGGGAAGAACATCACCGGCTTGAGATGTACTTTGGCTGCTTTGCAGAATGATTTCATTTCTCATCCGGCAAAACGAATCCCAAAGGATTGTATTTTCCTCAAGGATTGGCATTCCAACGCTTTGTATAGCGTCTCTGATCCGTTGATTTACAATGTCGTTACCAATGAATTTGTAAAGTTCAGAAACATATCCTGCATAGTTATATTCTTGTTCCTCAGGACCTTTTGAAAATATACCGATTAATGGAGTATCAATTCCATCGGTAGGATGTGTGTTCCCAGGCAATTCACGAGAATCGAATTGCGGCTTGAGTTCACGATAAACAACTTCGCCATATCTATCGACGTAGCTGTACAAACCTTTGAAGGAGAGAGTTGTGTTTAGGCCCATTGCCTCTGCTCTCTCGCTGAAGGGTGTTCTCATCTAAGTCTCCTTCCGGTATTATGTTTTTTCCAGATACAATGGGTTTCAAGGCTTCAACAATTTTCATTTTCATTGTTTCCTGAAACATATCCATTGAACCGTCAAAAACAGCTTGGGTTAACATGTTAGCAATAATGTCTAAAGCACTATCCATTGTTGCTTCCCCATGTGGCCCATATCTGTTTTTCATTATAAAAAATTGATTGTCTTTATCAAGAGATAGTACCATTTGAGCATTATACATTTTATCTTTTGATGTTGGTCCACGTCCAAGACCTATACTGCCACCGCCACCATCTCCTGATGCCTTTGAATGAAAGTTGTATTTCCCAGGTGCCATCTATGCTCCTTTCAATCCATAGTATAATCGTGAAACCAATAAGTTTCTCCCTTCATTTGTGTCTTCATATGGTGCATCAAGAACATCTAATATTTCAGGCATCATTTTCTTTCTTAACACTTTTGATTTTAAAGGAATTTCAAACGGTGATATAATATTGAATGGTTTTGCACTCCAATAATGTCTTGTATGACCAATTCTTGGTCCAGTTAATAACATGACAACTGCACCATAATCTGTAAATGTGCTGTATTTCATTTTTATTTTTCTATATCGACCGATAACAACACCAAGTTGATTTCTTGCCCATCTGGCGACATCCGGATTCCTTGGCCAAAATTTCTTTTGATCTTTTTTAGCTACGAACCACCCACGCCAATCTGAAAACTGACGATGATAGAATCCATCGGTGAATTTTACTATATCGCCTTTTCTATAATGCATAGTTGGGTTGTCATCTAAATATTCCTTAACATATCGAGTTCGACGTCCATCACGAAACGTGGAACGATGCGAACATGCAAAATAAGTACCACTAAATGATTGTTTTACCCAAGGCAATATGTCCTGCATTTTAAATCCTTTCGATGAAGGACCTTAAGTATATATCCCTTCCATCAAATTTGAACGCTTGATTTTGTATCCCAACCCTGAAGCGTCCTTCAAGTTCCCAGAACCTTTTCATTCTCGCTGGAGTCCAAATAGATGCATGTGGACACGATGGTTCATTGAGAAGTTCGGTTGTAAGTAGAATATTCTTTTCTGTAAAATCAGAACGGTTCGGATTGTCATTTATTATCATTTCCGCAAGCTGTATATAATTTGGAACAATAACATCTACAAGTCCGCCTTTGTTCAATACAGTTGACACAAGATAAATAAAATATTCAACCTGTGTAAATGTTACGTGCTCAAGAAAACGATAGATAACAACCCGATCAAATACAACTGATGTTCTTTCCATGAACTCAAATACGTCCATGTTTAAATTTCGGTGCATAGAGATTCTATCACCATCCATAACCCACCCATGAAGACAACTCTCCAATTCTCCAGCGTTTGTATCTGTGAAGTACGATGTATCCACATTTAATACAAATTTTGGCATCATTGAATCTTCTTTGGTTGACATTGGGAGCGGTTGAAACTTCCCTGCTGCAATGTTTAGTATGCGCATTTTCACCTCACATTTTCGTAGACGATTGATTTTGTAAACGGCTCGATGTAAAATTTGAAATATCTTTCTCTATCAACATCATCCGTATCCATTATTTTCAAAGTTGAATGAGACACTTCGAGTTCACCATATCCCAATAGAAATATATTGAACTTTCCATTTTTAACTGGTATCCCAAACAACTCGGGATTCTCTGTTTCAAAAAACTCATCTTTAAGTTTTTGTAATCGTGTAAACAATGAAGCTTTTGTAACATCGAGTATTAAACAAAGTTCTCGATACATTACATCCATTGCTTTATATTTAAAGGAAACCCCTTTTACTTTTAACTCATTATTACTATCTAACGCAATATAGGCTTTCCTGTCAATTGATGAAATAAATATTTTGAATGCCTGTCTCAACTCTAATGGCATATGACCGATATTTGTGACGTCAAGTTTTCTTCTTAAAATTAAACCGTCATATTGGCGGATTACAATATCATCATCTTCGATATTATTTATGTTGATATAATCATTGATAATGGATTCTGTTGTTGTTCTCAGTAGAGATGTAATCCTGGGATTGTCACGCATCATTTGTCCGATCATTATATTTCTACCGAGCTTATCCTCAGGATCGATATGTGAAAGATCATACCCCTTATTTTTCAATATTGTGTAATGGCAGGCTTCAATATCGTAAACACGTAGATCTCTCATTATCAATGGTAAATTTGGATTTAATTCCATTTAAGAAATGGGGGGTGAGGGTCAGGAGCCGGACCGTGATTGATGCAATGCACCCTGACCGAACTACACCCCCCAAACTCCTTACGCCAATGTGTCGATAATGACGTTGTCGATTTGAAGATGATGGTTAATATCTTCAATCGTTGCCTGCCGCTCAAGCAGCCAATTGATAGCATCCTGATTTGATTCAAGACCTTCGGCCTTTGAACTTTGTTTGTATCGTAACTGTAATGCTTCAATGTCGAGTGCCTCGCTCAGCTTATGGCGAACATCGGCCGGATCTCTTGTGATAATTGAAATGCTTGTATCCTTTTTCTTTGCACGCACAATTGCGTATGGAATCAATGCATCATCAATATCATTACAAAATGTTGAGATCAGCCCTGTGCGAACTCCGTAACTTTTTACGAAGATACCGTTGCCCAGATCATAAATGATTCTGAAACCATTGCTGTAGATCTGCATATCCATTGCAGGTTTGTTTAACACTGGAAGCAAATGTGCATCATCAAAAACAACCATGCGTCTTTTCTCTTCACTTCCTTCTGATGTTTCAACAGGAATAGTTACAAGCAATTGCTCGTTTGCATCAACATTGGTGATAGCCATTGTTGGTTTCCTGATGTTTGGAAAGTTTGCAACATTTGCTGTAAACCAATCCGCCAAACATGCAATTTCAATAATTGTCGGATCCACAGTTTCTTCTGCTTGGACCTCTTCTGTCTCTGGTGGAATATCCAAATCTGCTTCGGAAAATACCACCGGTTCTTCTGTTACTCCGTTTTTGACCATTTGAGATAAATTGTCATTCATTACAATTAGTTCTCCTTTACATTTTTATTTTTTCCACTTGGTGCTTTCTTCTTCGGGATCTTTTCTCCACTCTGATGGATTAATATCAGCAAATGTTTCTAATGCTGCCCCTGCCAATGCAAAGACTTTAACTAATTGTTCGTATGCCTCAACTGGTGCTGAACCTTCCTTCATTTCTTGTGAGTCGAATAACCACAATGGTGGATCTTCATCCCACTTTCCCGAGTAACACTTTTTGGCTTTTTGCAAATATTCCTCAATGAACAAAAGGAAACTTGCAAAGTTGAGAGATTTTAAATCAGAGTATTCGCCAAAACAACATCTCTGATATTCCCTCTCGCGTTGATACAGTTCGAAAAGTCCTCTTACATCCATAAACTTCTCCTTGCGTTAATTTACCAATGATTGTAAATAATTGGCATTTTTATTCAACTTATGTTGATGTTCGGGCATATATTCTAATACAATATCACCATCCCATTTATACCGATATTTTAATTCTTTAACAAACTTCACAAGATTTAAATTTCCCACTGGTGAATTAAATGGAAGATGTTGACCGTGCCCTTTAGCTCGATTGGATAAATGTATAACAGATGTATATCTTAATAGGAAGGAAATAATTTTAGGGTCAAACCACAATTCTTCAATGTGGCTTGTGTCTATAACCATTCGTAATGATGGTTGATATATCAATATAAATTCCACTATCTCTAATGGACTTCGCAGATATTTATTACTTTTCCACCCAAATGTTTCAATACACAAACATGTCTGTGAATGACATCTGAAGAAAAACTGATCTATAAAATCAGTAAGCCCTTTATTTGGATGAATAACATATTTGACACACCCTGTTTTTTCAAATATCTCATTGATCATTGTACATATTTTTTCTGCCGGCAATTTTAATGTGTCCAGTGGTAAGTGTGTTGCCCGCACTTTTGTATTATTTTCTTCTATAGATTTGAAGACATCATCTGAATTGATTACATAATTTTCATATTTGTACAATGCAAGCTGAATGCTCGGTGGGATATTCTCTGTATAATATCTGTTATCATCACCGAACCCATACGAAACTGAAACATTTATCATAAATACCTTCTTCCGTTAAAGCCTCCTGGAACCCCTTTCCAATTGACTGCAATCGCCTCATGCGTATGAATTGATTCCTCATGAATACATTTTACAATCCAATCTCGAATTGGTAGCGTATCCAATCCTTCTGATATTGTTCGGATTGCATCTTCAACAAACATTGGATTTTCTGCTGCGACTCTTGCAATCTCTTGCTCATCAATACGCTTGATTACAGGATATGGCAATGTTTTAATTCTCGACTCAACTACTTCAATGATATCCTCAAGCCACACATATTCATTTGGATCACATTCAACTAATATGTGAGCAAATGATCTTTGATTGTGAGGAAATCCTTTACTTTCATTCTCTGATAAATGGCCACACAATTCTGCTGAGCATGGACAATATGATGCATATTGAACTGTTACTCCTTGGAAAAATCTAAACCGATCTCCTATTCTATATACATCTCCCTGCTCTACATCTTTTTTAACTTTATAAAGCTGCCCCTCAAATTTACATTTGTAATACAAAGGAAAGCTGTTATCAGACAAAATGGATTTTCGCATAAGCGGCATTCTAAAATCGAACTTCATAAAGCTTGCCTGACTTTCAACATTATTTCTTAATGCTTCAAGAATTTCTCGTATCAATGTTTTCTTCAATGGTAGATCAAGATATGGTTTTAATGTTAATCCCAACCTTGACATTGAAATGCCTTTTGTTGAGGCATCTAAATTTGTTCTCATTGAAACATTTGCGTTTAGCTGGTAAAATCCTCCTGTTTTAAATTCTAACTTGAAAGGAAGTTCAATGTTCTCAACACCTACCTGCATAATTGGCATATTGATGTTTGGTGCTGAACATTGAACATCGGGTAAACACGTTTTATCTGTCATTAATAAACTTCCTCCGTTATTGTTATTGTGAGGAAGAATGTTTTATATACATCCTTCCTCACATTATACGACTAACTGCATTGGATCGAACATTAAATTATCCTGACCTGCACGTCTTATATCTAAGGATAATCTTTTCCACCCCTCTTCGAACTCCTGTCGATATACTCTTTCATTTGTGTCAGAGTGTATGCCGTCATTCCAATTAAGTTCAAGTTCCTCACTTATTGTTAATTCTCTTTCTCTGGCCATTTGTCAACTATCCCTTTTGGGTCAAAGTGGAAAACTGTTTGCGGTTCTTCTATATCTTTTTGATCGTGTTGATCTTTAAAATCGCCCATAACTGATCTCATGAATTGCTTTTTTGTATCATCAAAAGCGTTTAAGTATTCTGTTTTAAAATCAACAGGATATCTCATTTTAGGGATATCGGTTCTCAGACGCTCTTTTCTAACTTGATCTTCATGTTCCATCTTCTGCATCATAGCTCGTCGATATTCCTCGTAAGCTATTGAACCGTATTTTTGATAATATCCTGACGATGCAGTTGTTGTTGATGTGCTGTTATACCAATCGAAATTGACAGCCATTATTGATCAATGCCAATCACTGTCAAATATGAATTTAATAACTTGACAGATTCTGGAGTTGAATCGAGATCCTCGGGCTCTGTAGCTTTTTCATCAATGAATCCTCTGATATAAGCATTCTTTCTTTCAATACAATCTGATTTGGTTGTTAAAAATTCAAAAAGGTTTATCGGTGCATCGTGACCAATGATACATGCTGTTTCCATTTCACCACATCTTTGACCACCTTTGTTTTTACGACCCCCCAATGGCTGGAGTGTTCGTTTTGCATATGCACCAATACCACGAGCAGCTAACTTTTCTTCAGCTATATGAACCATCCGCAAGAAGTAAATATACCCGACCGCAACGGGATTTTTCAAATGTGTTTTTGCTAATGGATCATAAATTCTTTCCTTGAAACTCGTGTGCGTATAAGCTAACGCTTTCTTTATATCTTCAAGCTTACACGACTCAAATGGTGGCTGAATCAATGTAAGCTCGTTTATGAAATCTTCAGTTATTGTATCCGGCAGCTGTGTAGCAAATTGTGTAACATACCACTTGTCTGCCGTTTTATCAATAATGTCAATGTATGCCAACAAATACTCTTTGATTGTATTTTGATCAACACTGTCTTTGAGTAATTGTATCATGTTTGCTTTGAGGTCATAGAGTGACATTGATAATTGCAACTCAAACAATTGACCGATGTTCATTCTTGATATGATACCAAGAGGATTAATACAGATGTCCAAATGCCTTCCATCATCTAATTTGGGCATTTTTTCGTGGGGAACAATCCTTGAGATTACTCCTTTATTTCCATGTCGGTTCGCAATCTTGTCACCAACCTTCACTTTTCTGAAATGGACTCCATACATTTCTACCTTGATGCCGTTGATCTTTTCTTTCTTCTCTTTGTATTTTCCAACAAATGAAAATAAATCAAGACCATTCTCCCGGATGAATTTGTTAGCTTGATCTTTGTCCAGTTTATCTTTCAGGACCTTTTTCAGGACTAACTCTTTTTCCTTTTGTTTCTCAATCATTTCTGCTACCCAATCTCGAAACTCAGGGATGTCCTCATTCCATGCGTTTGCATAAATATTCACCTCGGGAATAATATATGTTTTTTCAGCTTCAAGTGGAATGTCTTCATTAAATACTGAATACATATCATCAATTGTTAGGCTCTTTAATATTGCATAGGGGCTTCCTGCCTGAATAACTTCATATGATTCTTTTGATCCAGGCGTTGGAATTTCGGGTAAAGGTTTATATCTTCCTTCTTCTAATGATAACAATACCTTATGAGGTGGAATTACAAATGATAAATCTTTAAAATGAACCGATGTTAAGGTGTCTTCATTGACAAGACGATCCGATATAACAATTCCGTCCTCATAATTGTTTCCATAATATACCATAACGCCGGTGAGAAGATTTCGACCAAAGCGAATACCCCCATCTTTACAGAAGTTACTCTCTGCTAAAATGTCACCCGCTTTAAATTTATCACCAGGTTTAACATAGACATTCATAAAGTCCATGTGCTCAACATAGATCTTTCGATATGAAATGTTGAATATGTCAACTTCGCCATCTGCGTAAGAGACAATTAAATATTTTGCATCAATATGAATGACCTCACCATCCTTCTTTGCTTTTTTAACAAACTGCGTGTAATCTGTATATAGATGCTCACACCCAGACCTGATCATTGGATGGTCAAACTCCTTTAATAATATTGACTGTCTCATCTGTGAAGATGACATTTGTAAACGTGTCTGGTCATCATGCTCCAAAAACGGAACCATCGAAACAGGGATTGATATTGGCTGTTTCTCTAAATATTCTGGTTCAAATCTTAAATTTCGATCTAATTTAACATTTGGAATTAGGTTTTGTAAAACACCACAATTGTCACGGTCAGGTGTATCAACCGGACATATGCGACCAAACATTGATGGTGTAATGTCCCTTAAATGTCGCGGAATGTTTTCTCTCTTGAATCCGCCTGGTCCTAAAAGACTTATTCTTTCGAGTTTTGTCAACTCCTCAATTGGGTTAATTGAGAAATCGAATTGAACAATATCTGAAACATTACACTCTGACAATATCTGTGTTGAACTGATATTGAATTTCGGATGCCGTGCTGTTCTGTTTGAAAAACATAAATCAAACACGATTTTTGATAATTTTGCAAAGATCATATACTCAAAACATCGAACACGTTTATTCGTGAACTCTGTATCATCAATATCACCAGCTTGCATTGCCCACAACAACTCTTCGATTAGAGAACCGGTGTTTAAAAATTGACATGTTATTGGGTCGACCTTTGGAATCAAATCCAATGCATAAAGAACATCCTCGCCCTTTGATTTCGCATTGTATCTTGAATAAATACGACCAACTTCTAAAATGAAGTCGTCTTGTGTGTATCCTTTTGATTCCTGATAAAATAATTTCAAATCCTCAAGCAACAATTCCATTAAATTGGTTTTGTCTCGAATTTGAAATGTATCAAGCATGAATCGACTACCCATTTCATCTACACCATAATATGCCAACATAAGCAATGACAATGGAACTTTCTTTCCTAAGAAACTCACATAGATATTTGGTTCCTCTTTATCTTTTATAATCATCAATGTTGCCACGTTTGTTCGCAGCTTAATGGACTCGCCCCTTGTAACAACGGGGATATCAAACAACTGAAACAGAGGGATCTTCTTTCTACCGTTGATCATTATATAGTTTCCGTCAATGATCTTTGGAACAAAGATGCTCAAATCAATATTGTGTGTCCCTTTTTGCAAGCGGATAACAAGAGATTGTTTTAGCGTTTTCGATAACTCTCCTGATGAGAATCTCGAATCTCTTAAATCCAACTCTGTAATTGTAAAACCGATCTCTGTCACCGGTTGTAGTATCTGCGTCGCTAAAGGTAAAATATTCTCATAATCGAGTCTCCTTAATGTGAAGATATTGTTATCTTCGTTTTGGATTTTGAAAATCGGATTAATTATGTTCATTCAATCATCTCTCCCTTTAGGATTTTATCCATTATACCTGAATATCGACCTTCATACATAATTCCTTTCAATATACTGCGTTTCGGATTTGAAAACGCCATTGCCAATATCCAACTTTCCTGATTTGGAACTGACTGGATACTGAAATATGATGGTTTCACCTTGTCTCGATCTTCAAGCAATCTCCATTTTCTTGAGCTTTTCCACATCAATTGTGCTACAACACATTCAAAATGAACATGATGAATGTCCTTATCATATACTGCAAACAAGTCATTGACAATATCCGTGTACGTTTTACCTTTGAATCTGTGAAGCAATTCTGCAACTGCTGCCAAATCTCCGATAATGTCTTTCTGCTTCATACCATGATCGTTTGCATCTTCACCTTTTATTACAGCTGAACCAGATGTGTGAAATGTTCTCAACACTAACTGGGTTCCTCTTTCACCAAGGGTTTGTGCTGCAATGATTCCGACAAAACGACTTTTTATATATTTATAAAGATCTCCATAACATGTCTTGCACAACTTAGGCGATTTGCAAAGAATTGGACTTCTGATGTTTATGATTGTTCCAACCAACGCTTCACAATTATTATTTGTGATTTTCACCAACTCTCCGCCCACTGACATATTGCGACCAACAAGCATTCTTGCTTTCTTGCTTGATTTCACATTTACCTCAAGGAGATCCTCTGTACCGCAATCATCAAGATTTTCATCAATTTGTAAATTGGCACATGTGAATATAAGTTTCCTTGATAGGTAACCGGACGTTCCTGTATTCAATGCAACATCAAGAAGTCCTTTTCTACAGCCATTGGTCGATAAGAAGAACTCCTCTGGAGTCAACCCTTGTACCAAACTGTTTTTAATTGGAGTTGGTAAAATTTCACCATCAAAGTTTGAAATAAACCCACGGGTCAGAATCATCTGTTTTGCTTGATCCCAACTTCCTCTTGCTCCAGATTCAATCATATATGCATAGGGAAAGGTTCTTTTCAAATCTTCAATTACTTCTGCACTATTTGCTGCAACCAATTGATCTCGGATTTCTGGTCTATCATATATTGATGCTCTAATCTTATCAGCCTCTGGAAAATCAAAATCGTCCAAGGACATTGTACAACCCAGAAGTGTTGCATATTTGAAACCAACTCTTTTAACAGCATCTAGTGTTTGTGCTGTAACTTGCTCAAGATAATTATCTTTAATTTCATTCAAGATCATCAGAAGTTTCTTTTCGTCAACGATTTCCTTTACGTCGGGATAGTCCTCCGGTAAACAATCATTGAACAATTTGAATCCTTCTTCTCTGTCTTCAAAATCCGGTGATGTGATAAAGTAAATTCCCAGAATGATATCTTGACTTGGTGTTGTTGTCAAGCTTTGATTTGATGGACTGCTTAAATTCTTTGTAATAAATATCTTTTCACGAATCTCCTGTTTTGCTTCTGCTGTGATTGGAATGTAAACAGCCATTTGATCCCCATCAAAATCTGCATTGAATGGAGGACAAACAAGAGGATGAATCTTAATGACTTTATCAAGAGTCAGTTTGATGTTAAATGCAAGCATTCCCAATCTGTGTAATGATGGTTGTCTGTTCAATATACAAACTTCATCCTGTGTTACTTCTTCACATATTTTATACAATACCGGATTGTTTGTTTCGATACATCTATCAACAAAGTCAATTGCTTTGTTTAACAATTTGAACTTTCCAATTGCAATAATCTTTTTAGCAATCGGCAATTTAAACAATTCTAAAACCATAATGTAAGGCAACACACATTGATCTATACTCAATGTTGGATCGGGGGTTATAACTGCACGCCCCGAGAAGTCGATACGTTTACCTAAAATGTTTCCACGAATCAACCCTTCTTTCTTTGCCATTTTTTCTAATATTCTATGATATAACTCATTGACATCCTTCTGTAATTGCTTGAAGTATGTGTAATATAGATTCTTATCACGAATAATGTTAAGAACCGTATCCTTCATGATTTCTTTTTTTGTTAATATCTGAACATAGTACCGATTGATTTTGTCCATCAATTGTTTTCCACCTGCTGCTGCAGATGAAGGTCTTAAATCTGGTGGTAGAACAATAACATGATCAATTAATAAATTGTCAATGTTATTATGGATAAGTATCCATTCTGGGATTCCATCATCTGCAAACATCTTGGATAAATCTTTAACCAATTTGTATATTGCATCAGTCTTTTCCCAATATTCGGTTCCCTCGTTTCGTTTATCTTGATCGGACCCAACTATGTGCTCAACCCCATCCATATACAAGTAACTTTTTTCATTTCTCATTAATTCGTCGATGGCATGTTTTAAAGTCTTCCCCCCAACCTCTACAACAAGATCATAGAAGATGGGGTTGACTACAGGGATCGGTAAACCTATTTTTGCAAAACGTGTTCTTCTAACATCGCTATTGATAATATCAACACCGCATGTTGAACATTTTCCGCCCGATTTCGATAAGCCATAGTAGGTTCCGCACTGACATGTGTAATTTTTTATTGGTCCGAAAATTTGCTCTGAGAACAAACCTTGCGGATGAAACTTTTTCTTTCCGAATACTTTTAGAGACGTCACTTCGTCTAGTTCTTCACAGAATTGTGCGTAATCTAAAACTTTTGGCATTATCAGCTTCTCCTTAAATTGAAAATTTCTCTTTTACGAGATCGGCTAACTCGGTGAAATGCTCTTTGACTCGTTTGGATATAAGTTCATCTAAATGTGGTAAAATGGCCAAAACGATTCTACTAGCATCTTCTTCTTTTAATGTTACTTCTAACAAGTCAGCTTGCTCATTCAGTTCCGCTTTGATAAGTTTTTTTATATAATCTTCCATGATGTTTGGTGTTTCACTCATGTATTTAATCTCCTTGATTGAATTGCATAGATATTGATTTCAGTTTTTTATATTCCACTTGATTCTTAGGTGGAGTATAGAAACAGTCATCAAGATAATACGTTTTAATATTTGTTAGAAGCATTTCATAATATTTTTCATCATACTTTACTCCCTTTTTATATTTAGGTAAGCAATAGAAATTTGTCTCAGGATCTCTATTTGGGTGATATCCAAATAGTGTAATGTTCCTTACAAAATCCTGTTCTGTTATAACCATGAACCCATTAATAAAAAACTGTGGGTGGAGATATGTAATCTCATATACTTGTTTATTTTTAATCATACGGGTTGGTATGATTTGCCCCTCATAGAGATAAATTTTCTCTATAAGAGGCAAATCGTTGTTGTGACCCCATATGACTATTCGGTCGTCAACATAATCCATCGGTTTACGCGGCGCCCGTTTCTTCCAATAACTCGATGAAGGATTTCCCATTTTCTCTCCTTACTGTAACTATGTAGTTTGATACTCCAGGTTGTAATTCAACTAAATCTGAGAGACGTTGCATCACATCCATTGATGTGTTTAAACTTCCGGCTGGAATCATTGAGTATTTTGTTTCTGCCACCTCAGGCATTCTGTGAAATAACTTTTGAATGATATTTTGAGATGGTTTTTCGCCAACATAAACATCAACATGTTCTGTTCTGTTAAGATTCAATATTGGTTTGATATTGTCTTCTATGCATTGTAGACGCTGTGATACATCTGCTTGCTCATAAATAATGTCAATCTTATTATCCAAAGTTCTTTTAATAGCTCTACTCATAACAGAAGGCAGAATACTTAGATCAATTCGTTGTAACAAATTGTTCTTAATCATATCATTTACTTCCTCACTATCAATAATCTGAGCTGCATAAAATGCTGCTTTGTTAATCTCAGGCCTTGATAAGTTGGTTGAATATGATCCATTGTACGAGCAAGCATTTCTGACATTTTTTCTACAATCTATTATTAGAACTTTTTCCGAGATGTAAAACCGAACATCAATTTCTCCATCTCTATCGCACACAACATCTCGGCAATCTATTATAAGATTACATTGAGGTAAAGACGTTTTCCCTTCAATATAACTTTTATTAATTGCAGTGACAGTAACATCATCGTTTATAATATCTTCAAGTGCCTTGACTTTATACTCTCCAACTTGAGAAGAATTGTAGATAGATTTGAAAACATTCTTACTTTCTACAATGTCAGGGTCAATTATGACTAATTCTTTTACACCGTCTAATTCGGAAATATGCTTACATAGAAAACCGCCTAATGTACCTATTCCGATTACTGCCACTTTACGAAACACTGAGGTACATCTCCTTCCTAGTGGATTTGGGGGACCCGAAGGCCCCCCATTTTATTCCATCAAGGATGGATTAGCACCCTTTCTTGCCGGCAGGTTTCAGATACTCGAGGGTATCTCCCGGTTGCAGGGTGTACTCTGCACCGACTTCCTTACCGTTTACCAGACCTGTGGACAGGCGATCCACATTCAGAACCTCACGGAGAAAATCCCCAACTTCCTTGACGCTACGGCCGGCAACGGGAAAGTTACCGGAAGAGGCACCACAGGACACCTGAATGGTGGTGGAGGTTTTGGAACCGAAAGGAGCTCCAGGTTTGGTCAGAACGCTTTGTGCCTGAAAGGCCACGCCGCCTATTGCTGCAGGTTTTGCTGCGGCCGCTTTGGCCACGGTTGCTCCGGATGCACCGAATTTGTTCAGAATGGCTGCGATCACGACATCCTTGGGTTTCTTGGTCATGCCAGGAATGGCGAGTTCATCAACACACATTCTTTTGAGTTCGACTGCAGTTTTGGCTTCCAGAGTTTCGCGAGTAAAAGTTGCTCCCATGTTTAAATCTCCTTGTTACGTTTAGTTTGTTGTTGTTGTTCACGATGTGACCAAATGGTCACTACTGTTTTACGATTCGAATCTTCGAGTTGGAGTTCATACTCAAAATATCAAAGTAGACCTCCGACCGATCATGCTGACCCTTCACAACAGAGTTGTAGAATAACCAACACATCAGCGTTGCAACGCCCAGATTTGTGAAATACAACTGGGGTTCCGATTGTGATAATTCCTCACATGACATTTCATCTGGTAACTTATCGTCAGGGTTTGCAATCTCTGGATGATAGGCACATAGGTCAGGTGTTAAATCTACCCCCCCTCTTCTGACATAAAGTTGTGCATTACCATCTGTTAATTCATTCCCACCAGAAATAATTGTAACATCATTCAGATTCTTACAATAATTGTTAATTATCATTCTGGATTTGTGATTGTCAACACATATGAATACAATTGTATTCTCTTTAATTACTTGGGCAATATTAGTTTCATTGATGTAAGCATCGAATACGTCAAATTCGATATTGCTGAACTTCATAGCAAGCTCATCGGCTTTTGTTTCAGCTTTGTTGCCCATACCACTAAATTCCTGTCGTTCGAAATTTTTCATTTCGTATTGGTCTCCATCGACCAAAAGTATGTTCGCTTCATAATCTTGAGAAAAGTTTAGAAACCGACAAAGACGTTCTGCAAGGATTGTGCCGACACCGCCCAAGCCGATAATAGTAATATCAATGGACTGTTGTGTCATTCCCACCTCCGAATACCTTTCTCATTTTCTCAATAAGAGATAATGGTTTTGAAGTCCCTGGTTGTTCAGGATCAGGAATCCTTTCCAGGTGCTTATCGGCTTCTGCTGCAGCATCTAATATAGCTTGATGCTCTTCATCTGATTGGTGAAGGAATGCCCCTGAGTCTGCTTCCATTTGCTTCTCACGATCAATCTCGGAACTTGACATTGGATGACCACAAGCGTAGCAGCCTCCGATTCTTTCAATGCTGTCAAATGTGTTTTCTTCATTACATTTGGGGCAAATCAGAAAATGGCCAGGTTCTTCGTCATCAATAACAGTCAACTCAACAGGTCCGTTACAATAAGGGCATTGTCCTGCGGTTTCCATTTCTGACTCACCAAAGACTCCTTGGCAATATGGGCATTCCCATTCCATCTCTTTATCCGCTGAGACGGTATCCGGCAATAATGTGTAACAATACGGACAACATTCATCTGTTGATAATTTCAAGAACGTATTGTTACATTCCAGACAGGTTTGATATCCCTGTTGATCCGGTTGTACTTCCATTGATTGTGCAGAGTTTAATGCCGCTTCCCGATCTATATCATCCATCGGCGGCCCCTGCTCATAACCATCTTTAAGTTCATCTTGATCTATCTGGACCAAATGATCGTCCGTTTTACATGTTGGACATACTGCTTCAGCATCTGTTGTTGTGAAAACGACCTTGCACTTTTCGCAGTGATACATTTCCTCTTCAAACTCAATGCCTTCCATTTCATTCATAATTTTAGTTTCTCGGTGCTTACATGACAGACATGGATTTAATGGATCACATGCTGGTTTTTCACCTGGTTTTACAACAACCGCCGGAGTTCCTGGTTTCTGCCCAACGAATCCTGGTAATTGTTTTTGGTTGCCAGGTGCAATGTATCGGCCAGCTTGGTCCCAAAGACTGGCGTCATAATTTCCACCCCAGCCATTCCAGCGACCACGACCATTCTTGTACATCCCACGTTGACCCTGCCAATAGTTTCCACCACGCCAATCGCCATAGTATCCACCGTAGGTATATGTATATGTCCCACGTTCAACCATGTCCATCCATTTGGAATTGAATTGGCGTTTGCTTTCCGACACTTTAAATATGTATCGTTTGTCGAATTTTCTTGTTTGATATGCACTCTTGCTGCTGGCCTTTTCATCTAAGACCATTTTACCATTTGCGTCAGCCTTATATATCTTTGTGGTATATTTGATTTCTTTTTCATCAATATCCTTGGTCTTTGATAACCCAAGCATATAATCATCGGGATTCACCATAAACCGATGGCCATTGGCAACGATTGATGCTGATAAGCTAAACTCTTCAGACATTACATTGCCGTATGTGATATGAAGTCCATCAAACGTCTTTTCATCGCTATCATCAACACCTGAGTGAAACGCTGAAAAGTTTGCATGGCTGTGAATTGTTCCGATCATTGTAAAACCTTCAATGGTAACTCCTCGGTTATAATCACATGCCGCTGCTGTAACTTTTTGATGGGGAGGAACAACTCGGTACTTTCCGGTTGCCTCATTGTAGAATAACAGCACAATTGCCTCGCCACTATACTTTTGATATACTGCTTTAAAGAACTCAAGTATCTTGGCTCCGGTTTGTGCTGGCAATGGATTGATATACATGCGTGCCATTGTATTGGCACTTTGCAAGATTGAAATGTTTTTAACAGGGGCGATGCTTTCCATCACCCCCATTTTCTTTTTCAGGAAGATTCCTTCTTTTGCGACGATATAATAAATATCATCATCCGGAAGTTCCTGTGTCCCGTCATTGATAACAACTTTGAACATTAAGCTCTCCTTTGGTTTAAGTATCTGGTTGATAAAGCATTCTCGAATACATCAAATGAATGTAGATTTAACATCCCCCTGAGTATCCCAACTTGTTCGATTTTCGCCGGTGAGACTCGTGGTGCAGGAATACAATCCAGCCTGCACTCCCTTGTCATATAACGATCAAGAGAATAAGACTCGGGATAACCACCGAAATATTCAAGTGGCATTGCTCTTAATGCCCGTGTTGTTGATGGGCCGTATAATAGATATCCATAATTATTCTTGTAATCTTTCAAGCCATTGATAATATCTCCTGCCTGAAATTTAATCTTTGATAAATCTAATGGGGCATGGTCAAGTTTCGGCCATTGTTTGGACTTCAATGTGATTTTCTTGAAGTTTTCCATAACATCATTGAACCACAATGTGCACCCATTTGAACAGAGAACTAATGGTTCTCCGCCGGTGTCGGTAATGAAGGCGACTATAATATTCACATCCTTCTTTGGAAAACAAGGAATGCCGGCAGTTGTTGCTACGATCTTTGTGCCTGCTGACAAACGGCCAATTTTATTTGTGACCTTTCTTACTTTACCCGTTTTAATGATTCCATGATATCCGTCAACATATAGGGTTTCCGACAGATTGCCTTCTTT
>Ga0307376_10000827_pt1 | contig 36374 bp, 46 predicted proteins | sample TR2MG_FD_202536 | JGI IMG/M metagenome (GOLD analysis project Ga0307376, IMG submission 202536) | Soil microbial communities from Risofladan, Vaasa, Finland - TR-2 | ecosystem: Environmental > Terrestrial > Soil > Coastal area > Acid sulfate soil | place: Finland: Risofladan, Vaasa | collected...
CGCAGGTTGGCCCTGAATAGATTGGCGCCCCTCAAGTTGGCATGGAGCAAGTTGGCGCCACCAAGATCTGCGTCTCTGAGGTTCGCATACCGCAGATCAGCCCGTCGCAAGTCTGCGCCCAGCAAATTGGCGCCCCACAGGTTACTCCCTGACAGCTCAGCACCCGCCAGATTGGCCCGCTGCAATATCGCCTCTTGGAGATTGGCCCCCTCAATGTTGGCGCTGCGCAGATTCACGGCCTCCAGGTTCCGCCCTGCCAGGTCCACCGCGCGCAGGTTGGCGCCCGGGCGCAACTCTACCCTGCCGTAGCCTTGCCGCGCATAGAGGCGGTCCCGCAGCACCCTATCGCTCCTCCACCGCGGTCCTTCTCCGTGCCGGCCGATTCTCCTCCTGAGCCACTGCGTGTGGATGGGGAGGGCATAGCCCAGCACGCCGCCGAGGCACCCGCTGAGGATGGCCCCGATGATGCCCAACAGAGCAGGAAGGATCGCCCTGCTTGTATATGAGTCCATCTACTGCTCCTCCAGCCCCGTTGCCGACAGCGCTCGCGCACCTGAGACGCGCTCAAGTACCGCGTGGGCCCGTGGCGTGCTACCCACTTCGTCTGGTGCAACCGGCGCATCGAGCCATCGTAACCACCAGCAACACTGTGCACCCAGGCAGCACCTCTACCCAGTATAGTAACCTGGCGAGGCTGTGTCAATGGGAAGATAGGGCTACGAAGCGGTGGATGAGGGAACCCACCCAGAGGTCGCCAGCATCGTGTCATGGGCGACGTGAAAGGACCGCACCCGAGGGTAGCCGGGGAATAGACAAAAGATCCGGGGCGGGCACTGGGCGATTGGGATGGGCCGGTGCTTGATCAGCCGACTTGGGAGCCATTCGTCACCGATGACGTGACCTGTCTAGCCATCAACTGCTTCGCTCCGGCCAATACAACCACATCCTCCTCGGTGAAGCGTCGCTCGATAACTTCAATCCCAGGCAAGTCGGACGGCCTGGCCGCCGCGCTCAAGCAACTGCCAAAGAGGGCACACCAGAGCTCGAGAGTAGACAGGGGGATGTTCAGGGTACCAACGACGTCGTCGGGAGTGAAGAAGTGTTCAGACATGGTGTCGCCTCCCATGCTCGGGCTGCTGGAGCCTCACAGGTCCCGAAGCACCACCAGCCATGACTGTGGTCCCACACTCCAAGTATACCCCTTTGCGCCCCAGAAGTCAAGCTCTTGCTCTCTATGGCAGACGCGCTCTGCTCTTATTCCGCCTCGCGCAACCATGTCCGACCACGAGTGGCAACAGCCATCGGCGCTCCACCGCAAGCGTCGGCAGGGGCGAGCCGGCGATACGATCAGGGTAAAACATGGTTCAGCGGGTGCTTTGGAACTGCATCCTACCGGCGATCGCCTCCCGCGCCAGCGCGCCATGCCATACCGCGCCAGACGCACGAGTTCGTGCCGGAGCGAGGCGCGAACTCGTACATCGAGCAATCCTTCTCCGGCCGGACCGTCACCGAATCAGACCGGATAGTCTCTACCTGCTCCCCTCGCCAGTACTCCAGCCTCCACAGGCACTCACCGCACTCGCACCGATAAGCCAGCCAGCAAACCAGAAGCGAGGCATGACGAAGCCATTCCCGCGCCACGGCGACGCCTTCGCCATGGGATTGACATCGTGCCGCCGTCCGCCTGGCCCATTGACACGGCCGGTGAGTTGTGCAGCATAGGGCATAGGAATAAAGTACCATATCCTTTTGCGCGCTCCTACGATAAACTATATCAGGGAAGGGTGTCGCGGGCTGAGCAACGCCTGCATAACTCTATCCTTGGGTATACCTGCCCAATTGTCTGGCAGTTTGGCAAGGCTCAGCACCGCGTGGGCTGGGGCGAGTCTTGGGGCCCGCGTGTACGCTTGCTCTGCGTAGGAGTTCGCCGGACGCAGCCTTGCCAGTGTCGGACTCTTCGAGAGAAGGTGACTCCAAGCGAGAGGAAGCCCTTGTGGTATCTGCCACACCATGCTAGCGCACACGTGACAGGTAACGAGCAAGGCGGGAGGAGGGCATCAAGATCATGAGGAAAACCGTGAGTAGACTCATTCTGTTGGGCGTAGCGGCAACGCTACTCCTGTTGGCGCAGCCGGTCTCCTCGCAGGGCGACATACCCATCGCGGATTTGGGGCCGTCGGACGGGGAAGGACAGGCTTATGAGGTCAATAACCAGGGTCACGTGGTAGGCTCGCACAGGCCGCCGGGTACTGGCGCTGCGCACTTCTTGTGGTCGGCGCAGAATGGGTGGGTGGATCTGCGTGGGCGTGGTCGCCCGGAATCCTACGTCAACGAAATGAGGCAGGTGGCGACCACCGTGTACACCGATACGACCACCGCCGTGCCCCTTCCCATCATCTATGACGGTGGCGAGGAAACGTGGCTAGGCCATCTCGGTGGGGGGCGGGGTATGCCTTGCGACATCAATGAGAAGGGCGAGGTAGCCGGAAACAGCCTCACGGACGACCAAGAATGGCACGCCTTTCTGTGGACGCCCGGAGGTGGGATGCAGGACCTCGGCACCCTCGGTGGAAACCGCAGCAGAGTTCTCTCCATGAACGACTCTGCATGGGTCGTGGGCGACAGTTTTACCGCAGATGGCGACAACCACGCCTTCCTGTGGAGGAATGCGGCGGAAGGGATGAGGGATCTGGGCACGCTGGGTGGGACCTACAGCCGGGCCCGTGACGTCAACAACCTGGGCCAAGTCGTGGGCGCCAGCAGCCCGGAAACAGGCGATGACCACGCCTTCCTGTGGACCGAGGACGACGGGATGATCGACCTTCGCACCCTCGGCGGGAGCGAGAGCGGAGCCTTCGACATCAGCGAGTCGGGGCACGTCGTCGGCTGGAGTGACACCTCAGGGAACGCCGAAAGCCACGCCTTCCTGTGGACGGCGGGTGGCGGCATGCAGGACCTTGGCGCCTTCAGCGGTGGTACGAGCATCGCCGAACAGGTCAGCAACTCCGGCCATGTCGTCGGCTACAGCTCTCTCGCCACGGGTGACACTCGTGCCTTCTTCTGGACTCCGGCCAGCGGCATGGTCGACCTCGGCACCCTGCCCGGCGGGCAGGAAGGCCAAGCCGTTGACATCAACGAAGGGTGGCAAGTTGTGGGCTGGAGCGACACCCCCACAGGCGAGAAACACGCCGTGCTGTGGACGGTACTGCGATCACCCGAAGAGCAGATGATGGACATGATCGCCCAAATCGAGGGGCTTTTGGATGTTGGTCTACTTAAAACCGGCAAGGCCAACGCGCTGATTCAGAAGCTGGAGAATGCCATCAGGCTGCTGGATGATGGAAAGACCGGACCGACCTGCCGTCAACTGGAGGCCTTCGTCAACCAGGTAGAGGCCGCCACCAAGACGGGAGATCTACCGGAGGAGACGGGCTTTGAATTGATCGATGCGGCAACCAGCGTCCTCGACCTGGTCTGCGAGTAGCCTGTGCCCATATGGCACCGCAGACCCCATGGCGCGGGCCCTTGGCTTCAGCCTCGGAGGGCAGCATCGTAGCTGGCCACGTCGTTCGGCCGCCAGGTGGTGGTTTGCCACAGGGGGAATGCCTATACGGTCTCACTCAGCATCAGTTGCATCCTTCAGTGCCAGGCTCTGTCTTTGTGTGCCATCGTTCGACCAGAGGCCGCCTTCCTACCCACCGGGTCTGTGCCCGCCGCCGCGGTAGATTACCTAAGAGCGGCCTTTGTGCTTTCCGAGGCCCTTGGTGCACGGTCACGATGGAGCGACCCGGCGTCCAGTGGGGAGGCTCCACTGGCGCGATTCGAAGACCATGAAGCCGGATAGCCAGCCCCATCTTGGCCGCGGGAACGGCGTAAGCCGTCGTCCCGTCGAGGCCCTGACGACGCAATCCGCCATCACAAGAAGGTTACGATGTCGCGAAACCAGCAGCTGATCCTTGGAGCATTGGGGATGGCCATCGTCCTGGTCTACGGCTGCCTCGGCGCCTACGTGCTGATCTACCTGACGGATGGGGTCTCCACACAAACGGCGGAGTCGCCGCCAGATACCCCCATTGCAGGCTCCTGTCCGACCACCGGCCCTGGCCAGCAGCCTCCTGCGCAGGCACCCGATGGACCCGCGCCCACGAATACCAGGGTGATCCCGCTCGGCGAACCCGCCCCCGCCCCCACGTCATCCTCCTCACAGGCTCCCCAGACTCCCGATACATCGCTCGCCACCCACTCGGCCGAGCCCGGCCTCACGCCTCCCGCACAGGCAACGTCCACTGCTGTGCCGAGTCCCACCCCCCCTGCGCTGCCACCATCGCCCACGCCGGACTCCAGCTGCGCGGAAGACGAGAACGCCCACCATCAGCAGATGCTGGCCGACATAGAGGCGGAGTACGAGCCGATGCTCACCTGGATCGAGGATGAAATGGAGCAGGCGTCGCGAGACAGGGACGACATGCAGATGGAGGAGCTCCAGCTAGAGTTGGACATGTATCAGAACATCAAAGCTGCCGATATCAACGCCGAGATCGCCCGGCATGAGGCAGCGCTTGCGGCCTGCAACCCCTGAGAACAGCGTCTGCACTAGACGGTCGTGCGTTCCTCCCTTGCGAGCCTTGTCCACCACGGAATTGCGCCGGCTTGACCCATCTAGGCTATACTTTTGCTATACCCCGTTGTGTATAATGGTAAGATGCCTTGGTCCCTCGCGAGGCATACGCACGGCTGAGACCACCCGCACTCAGATGACGCCATACTGGCATGCTTCCCCTGGCGACCCGTTGCGCCTGGACGATGACCACGACGCCAAGCCCCCTGAAAGACCATGTCGGTAGGGTCCCAACACGGCCGCTGGCGACCATGCCGCCGAAACCGTCCTCAGAACAGGCAGCGACCAGTGTTGAAGAGATGGCCCGTGAGGCGCACTCAGGGTGCCTGCACTACCTCCTGGTCAAGGCCCTGGAAGACGCGCGAAAGCGACAGAACCGGCTGCGGCCCCAACAACCTTCAATTGCCGCTCGTAAGGCCCCTATCGACTGGCTCGAAGACTGTTGTTATAATCCACTGAGCTACAGCCGAATACGAACCACGTTGACGTCACGGACAGGAGGTTCACGAGAAGTGGGCTCACGCCGGAACAGTGTACATCAATCGATCATCTACGCCTTCAGCGTCTCTCTTCTGGGCTACGCCCTTCTCGCCCTGACTGCGCTGGCCCTCACACTGCTCGTCGGGCTGGCAACGGGCTATCGTTCCTCTCTTACCTTCTTCACGCTGGCCCTGTTGACCTTCAGGCTCTCCGAGATCCACTGGGCCTTCGTCCTGTTTCCTCCTTTGGCTGCCGCGTGCGGCACGATACTGCTGTCCAAGACCCCACTGCACAGAACGCTGGCGGCTGGTCTGGGGCTGAGTTCCCCGTACGTGCTCATCGCCCTCGTCTACGTGTTGATGCGCGCTGGGGAGTTCCCCCTGGAGATCGTGATCCCCTGGGTGTTGTGGATCTTCGTGGTGGGGGTGGTCTCTTCGGTAGCTGTGGACAGGTTTCGCTTCGCCGAGTAATGATCGGGGGCCTATCCAGTGCCTCCAACGGGGGAAGTAAGAGGCGCGCCTGGAGGGGTTCCGGCGCGCGGAGTGTCCGCATGGTCCCATGCTTCCACGAGGTGGGGGAAGAAAGTGCGGAACCACGGTTTGGGCACCACCTTGACGATCTCGCCGCGTTCGATGCTGAGCTCGAGTCGTTGAAATATGGAGAGCAGGACACCACGCCGCTGAGACGGCGAACCGTCACGGGCCACGCGGGCCAGGTCGGTGATGCGCTGCAAGGAACTGTCCGGATCGTGCGAGCCGAGTCCGAGTTGGGTTTCCAGGTCCAGGGTCGCGGCGGTGATCTCTGCCTTGCGGGCGTGGAAGGCGTCTCTGTCGATGTCGCCCTCAAGCCGCATCTCGGTCAGGCGTATGAGCTTGGCGCGCTTTGCCTGTAGCTCCCTGAGTAGGTCCGCATTCCTGGGCTCGGCCTCGATTCGCTCCTTGACGCGGTCCCTGATCATATCCTGCAGCTGAGTCGGAAGGGCGAGGCCGTCGAGTAGCGCCACCGCCTCGGCTTCCAGCCGCTCAGCCGGGAAGGAGCCACGGTAGGGCTGGCAGGCGGGGCCAGGGTGCCGGTAGGTCGGGTCGCCTCCCCTGCCCCGCCGCCTGCCCCACAGCCGCGCTCCACAGTCCTGACAGTAGAGCAAGCCGGTCAAGAGGTACAGCCTGGATGGGCTTCGGCTTGTGCCCTTGGTCCTGTTTCGTCTCACGTCGGTGACGTGGCCGGCGAGTTCGTCGCTGATGAGCGGTTCGTGGTCGCCGTCGTAGATCTCGGAGTAGGCTCGGTCTCGCTCACGGCCGACTGGAATCTTGCCGGCATAGAGCCAGGCGTTCTGGAGCACGCTGCGGACGGAGACCTTGGTGAAGGGCTTGGCTCCGTAGCGGTCTCGGAAGCGGTAGCCGCGGCGGTTGAGCTCGACGGCCAGCTGTGAAAAGCTGTAGCTGCCGGTGGCGTACAACTCGACCAGGAGCGTGACGATTCGCGCGTCCTCGCCGGGGATGAGGTGGCCGTCCTCGCGGCGGTAGCCAAATGGGGCGAGGCCGACGTGGACTCCCTTGGTGCGTCGGTGGCGGACACTGTCTGAGATGCGCTCGCTGGCGAGATCGGACTCAAGCGACGCGACCACCATCAGCATGGCGAGGAAGGCGTTGCCTATGGCGGTCGTGGTGTCGAAGCGCTCCTTGACGCTGACGAGCTCGACGCTGTGCTCTTGCAGGAGGTCGACGAAGTTGAAAAAGTCCCTGGGAGACCGCGACGCCCTGTCCAGCGAGCTCACAACGACGGCGACTACTTCGGGCCGGGGCAGCTGCGTCTTGAGGCGGCGCCACTCTGGGCGGTGCTTCTCGGAGCGGCCGGAGCGGTGTCCTTCGGCGTCCTGGTATACCTCGTAGGTCCAGCCTTTTTCGTCGCAGACGCGCATGCAGTGGTCCAGTTGGCGCTCAGGGCTGGCGCGGTCGGCCTCGTAGCGGACCATGGAGCGGCGGACGTAGATCAGGGCTACGCCCACGGCCACGCCCCGAGGGATTCCAGCACGAACCTCAGCACCAGCCCCCCACCGATCACGAGCATGAACCAGACAAACGCGTCCTCGTGCTCCTGCATCAACCGGTCGAAGTAGCTACCCTTCCACCTCACGCCTCTCCTCCATCATGCGTCGCTGACGACGCAGCAGGAGCATCTCCCCGAACTGTATCCACTCGTTGAGCTCCTCCGCGTCCATGGAACGCACCAGACGCCCGACCACCTCCCCCAGTCCTTCGAGGTCGGCAGCCGGCACAGTGTCGGTGTGGCCCGCAAGCCTCAGGATGTCCCTCTCAGGAACCCCGAAGTAACGCGCCAGTGCGTGCACAGAGGCCACCGACGGACGCCGAGACCCCAGGATGAAGCTGGAGATGGAATTCCTCGACAGGCCGGCCTCCTCACTGGCCCGCGTGACGGGTTTCGCTCGCAGCTTGCATGCCTTGTCTAGAAAGTCGCCGAGGCTGTGGGCCTCAGCGGCCAACCGGCCGATCTCGTGTTCGACGTTCACGTGATCACCCCCTTTCTTTTCGCGCGGGGCCGGTCGCGACGCTGCAGTGAGCTTGTACTTAGTTACGTGGGTTGTACTGGTATTATACACGAAATGTCATCGTTTGACAACATTGCGTTTTGGGTGTATAATGTCATCGTTTGCAGATATGGACGAGATAGAGATCACCTCATCGGAGCTGGGCGACGTGTTGGATTTTGTCACGAAGGTGGCTGACATCGTCGGCACGCCCAGGAAGGACAGGCCATGGTCGCAGATCGAACCTACGGAGCGCCTGACGGCCTCCGCGCCTGGATTGAGGGGCGAGGCCTTCGTCACTGGTGGGTCGCGGCCCAGCTAGGGTACAGCGCGCAGTACCTCTCTCGTGTGTTGAACGGTGCCAACCCGGTTACACAGGAGTTTCGCCAGAGATGCCATGACCTTCTAGGTGTGCCCGACGAGGCGTGGACCCCGTATGACAGCTGAGGCGGACTCACAGCGCTTCGACACAAGGGCGGCTTCTCTCGAACCCACACTGCACGGTCACCACGTGGTGTGGAACTACTCCACTCGCTTCTGGCTTCCGCTGCTAGGCCCTACAGCCTGGGCCACGTGGCAGGCGTTGATCGGGTTCTGCTACGGGGAGAAGGACTCCTGCTGGCCGTCGATCTCGCTGCTGGCCGACATGGCCGCGGGCGGCAATCGGAACATCATCAAGGGGCGCTGGCGGACTGAGGGCGGGGAACGGGTGCGCATGCCGGGGGCTCTGCAGGTCCTGGAGGACCACGGTCTGATCTCGGTGGAAGGGAAGCCGGGTGACCAGCGGTATATGTTTCACGTGCAGAAGGAACCTCCTCTCCTGAGTCCCGATCAGGTGGCGTCGCTGCCGGGGCGTTTGCAGCAAATGCACGAGGCGCTGCTGTATCGGTGCGGGCTGGATGAGGAGAGCTACGCGGAGCGGGCCCGGAGCGGTGCGCGCGTGCGGGAGGGGAAGACGTACGGGGACCAGCGGGAGCTCGCGGAGCAGTGGCGGCGCTTGCTGAGCGCGGCGGCGGAGCGGGTGAGCGAGGGAAACTTCAACCTGTACCTGGCGAACGTGACGGCGCGGGACTTCGATCCGGAGGCGGAGGCGCTGTACCTGGAGTGCAGTAGCCCCATGGTAGCGATGGGGATTGAGTCGCAGTTCGAGTCGTTACTGCGCCGGCTGGCGGCGGAGGTCGGAGTGGAGATCGATGGACACGGCATCTCTCGCATCTACGCGACGTGTGCGAGAACGCGCCCATGACCAGCGTGCAACTGGGGTTCGAGGACGCTCTCAAGCCGGCGCCGGCGCCCTGTGAGTATCGTTGGTACGACTGGGGCGAGAGCATGAGGAAGCGGGGGTTGGAGGCGAACTGGAAGACGCCTGAGATGGTAGGGTGCATGGAGGCGGTGGTCGGGGTGGCGGTGGAGAATTACAGGGAGCGGACTGGTCGGGAGCCGACGATCCTTGTGCTGCAGACGCCGGCTCAGGTTTTGGGCCGATTGGTGCTGAACGCGGATGGGACGTTTGGAATGGTGGCGGGGTTGCGGGTGGTGATGGACACGGGGCTCTCTCTGTGTACCTTCGGTTTGTCTGATGGGATGTGCTACGAGCGCCCTCTGCCGCGTGATCTCGGTGGGGAGCGCCTAGAGGCCGTCTAAGGTGCCTTTGTGGTCGATTGTGTGTCCTGGCCCTCGTGTGGTACGATTGCCCTGTCTGCGGCTGTGTGCGAGCCGTCTGCGGGCGATTACGGAGGACTCGTGAGGCTGGAACCGGCTCAAACGGCTGTACTAGGCGTAATGTGTGCGATTCTCCTGCTGAGTGCGCTGGCGTGCTGGTACTTCTCGACGCGGCTGCAGCGTCACTCCCCCGGTCGGTTGGCGCTGATTCTGCTGACCGGCTTTGTGTTTCTGGTGAACCTGCTATGGGGGGCGGTGTACTACGTTGCTTGCGAGGCGCGGCTGGTTATGACGTTCGAGGGGTTGGTGGACCGCCTCTGGGTGCCGGTCCTGATGGTGTCGTTGGTAGGGCTGGGGGCGACCGGTCTTGTGTCTCTGCTCATCGTGAGAAGGGAGGTCGGCAGTGGACGGTAGGGTTGTTGTAGGGCGGCTGGCGGTGGGGGTGGCGGCGACGCTGTATCACCTCCTGTTGCTGGTGCTGGTGGCGGTGGTCCCCGATCCCGGCGAGGTTGAGCACATGGTGGAGATCCTGGATGGCGAAGAAGAAGAGCGGTGATAGCGGGAAGCTGGGGTTCGACGTCAGGAGCACGCGGGGTGGCCAGCCAGGGAATGAGAACGCCATCAAGAGCGGATTCTACTCTCGGTCGTTCACCGACGAGGAACTGCTCGAGATCGGAAAGCTGGCGGTGGCGGAGCTCACGCTGGATGAAGAGATCGGGATGCTGCGGGTGGTGATTCTGCGCGTGCTGACGTCCAAGCTCGGGCCGGAGAAAACGGTGGAACTGGTGGGACGGGCGACCGGTCAGCTGCGCCGGTTGATCGAGACGCGAAGCAAGCTCCAGAGTGCGGGCGAGAGTGAGGGCGCGATTGAACAGGCCGTGGCTCGCGCGCTGGACGATATGAGCGAGGAATTGGGGGTAGAACTGTGAGCATCAGAGGGACCGTTGCCGCGTGGCTGTTCGGTGACGTGATCGCGGAGCGTGTCAGGTCCGCAGTCAAGGTTGTGGACGACAAGTGGTGGAGGCAAGTGGATGGCGCAGCTGGCCCGCAGGACAAGAAGTGGTGGGAGTTGCGGGACGACTTTGAGGATGCACTCAAGGCGTGGCGGACAAACCCGCTGGCCTTCCGTATCGTGGCGCTGACCACGGACTACGTGGTGGGAGACGGGGTTCAAGTCACGTCGCCGGTGGCGTACGTGGACAAGTTCATCGGGGAGCTGTGGAGTCATCGGCTGAACAACATGGGGATGAGGCTCTATAGCTGGTGCGACGAGCTCAGCCGGGCGGGTGAGATTTTCGTCGTCATCTACACCAACCCGGCTGACGGCCTGAGCTACTTCCGCGCCATACCCGCCATCAAAATAGACCGCATCGAGACCAGCCCGGACGATCTCGAGAAGGAACTCAGGTACCACGAACTGCGCAACGACAACCCCATCGATGGCAAGTGGTGGTCCGGGTGGGAGACGGCCAAGGATGACGTGGAGACGCCGGTCATGCTCCACTACGCCATCAACAGGCCGGTCGGATGCGTGCGGGGCCAGGGCGACCTGACTCCTCTGCTGGCGTGGCTGCGGAGGTACCGAGAGTGGCTAGAGGACCGGGTACGAGTGAACCGGTACAAGAACGCTTTCCTCTGGCACGTGAAGCTGACGAACGCCTCGCCAGGTGACATTGAGGCCAAGCAAGGGCAGTACGCAAAGCCTCCGTCTCCGGGGTCGGTGATCGTGACCGACGATAGCGAAGAGTGGTCGCCGGTGCAGCCGAAGATCGAGGCGGAGGATGTGCAGGCCGATGGGAAGGCGCTGCGGCTGATGATCGCCGCGGGTGCCGGTATCCCTCTGCACTACCTGGCGGAGGGTGAGAGCGCCACCAGGAGCACGGCCAAGGAGATGGCGGGGCCGACGGTGCGCCACTACGAGCACCGGCAGAGGTTCTTCTGTGGCATGCTGCTCGATTTGATCGAGAAGGCAGCGTACAGGGCGCGTGTGTCGGGGCGGATGGGCAAACCGCGGGGAGGGCTGCAACTCAGCTACACGGTGTCGGAACTGCGAGAAGAGGACAGTCTGAGGGTGGCGCAGGCGGCCGGGGAGATCATCGAATACCTGGGTGCCATGAGGGACCGGGGTTGGATCACGGAGCGCAAGGCCATGGAGTTGGCCTACAAGTTCGCGGGCGAGGTTGTGGACGTGGAAGCGCTCATGAGGGAGATCGAGGAAGAGGGGAGCGGCGGCGCTGGTGACAAAAAGCCTGCGGCGGCCGGCGGATCGGGCGACTAGGTGTCGCCAAAGGAGGGAACGATGTACGAGTGCTCTGAGTGCGGGAAGCCGTATCAGAGCCGGTCAGGTCTACGGCGCCACATGAAGCGGGAGCACCCTGAGCCGGTGTACCCGAGGGCTGTCGAGGCGGAGCAGGCGGTGGAGATCGTGCCGGTGGCAGTGGAGATCGTGGCGGGCCTGGGTGAGGATGAAGAGGAGCCGGCGTTGGGCGAGGGTGACAACTTCGTGGGTCCATCTAGGGCGGAGCTGGCGGAGGCGCGGGTGGAGGGTGACGAGATGGTGTTCCATGCGGCTCTGGAAGCTCTGCGCATCGATGCTGACAGCGTGATGGCGTCGAGTGTGTACGCGGACCGCGTGGTGATCATCGAGGGACCTGTGGGGCAGAAGCGGGTCTGGATGAGGGAGGACTAGAGGATGGCACCGGAACCCATGGAAACCCGAGTCTCCCTGGCGCTGTCGGCGTCTGTGGGCGAGGGTGGCAACTATGAGGTGACACTGATCAAGGCCGGCGACACTCTGCATGGGTGGCGGTTCCCTGCGCCGGTGCTGCAAGCGTCGGTCGGCCGCTTCGAGGGGGCCAGCTGCTTTGTGGACCACGTCGGGTGGTTCGAGCGGGGGGCCAGTGTGCGGGACCTGGTCGGGGTGATGGCCGGCGTGGCCTGGGATCCCGACGTGGAGCCGCGCGGAGGCCTGAGGGGTCGGCTGCGCCTGTCGAACGCGCCAAGTGCCGACTGGGTAGAGGCCCTTGTAGACCAGATCATCGAGGACCGGGAGGCGGGTCTAGCGGTGCCCAACGTGGGGCTGTCTGCGGACCTGCTGGCCAGCTACTACCTGGAGGGCGAGACCAGGGTGGTTATGGCGGTCAGCGATGTGTACTCAGTGGACGTCGTTTTCTATCCCGCATCTGGCGGGTCGTTTGATCGTGTCCTCAATTCAGTGAGAGGGGGAAACATCATGCCTGAGGACCAAGTGAAGACGGAAGGGGCACAAGTCCAGACTGACTCCACGCCCGCCTCGCAGTCCCCTGGGGCCGAGGAAACCAGAGTCAGGAATGAGCTCAGGGCAGGGGCAGCCGGCCGTGCGGAAGAGAGCGCGCGGGCCGTGAACGCGGCCACCGCTGTCGACGAGGCGGCAGAGCAAGCCCAGGAGCTCCTACGCGCACAGTGTCAGACGGTCCTGGAGGGGGCGCTGACATGGTGCGAGCTCCCACAACCGATGAAAGACGCGGTCCGCGCTCAGTTCAGCGGGAAGGTGTTCGTTCCCGAGGTGCTGACCGGGGAGATCGAGCGGTACCGCAAGATGCTGGCGGGCATGCTGGAGGACCAGGTGGTCATCGGGGCAGGCGACGCGCTGGACGGGTCTCGCGTGTCGGGCATGCTGACCAGCCTGGAGCGCGTGGAGCTGGCGTTCGAGAAGTTCATGGGGCTGGAGGTCCCCGAGGAGCACTCGGATATACCTCGCCTGTCGGGTATCCGGGAGATGTACCTCATGCTGAGCGGCGACTACGACTTCTATGGCACGTTCAATCCGGAGCGGGTGCGGCTGGCCAACGTCACCGCGGCCTCGATGACCTCCGTGGTCAAGAACGTGCTCAACAAGGTTTTACTGCAGGCGTACAACGTGCGGCCTCGGTGGTGGGCGCCCATCGCCTACGAAGAGGACTTCGGTTCTCTCAACCAGGTCACGTGGATGAAGACCGGCGGCATCGGTGCGCTGCCCACGGTGTCTGAGGGCGGGCCGTACACGGAGCTTGACTGGGCGGATGCGGAGGAGACGGCGGACTTCGTGAAGAAGGGCGGCTACATCGGGATCACGCTGGAGATGATGGACCGGGACGATGTCGGGTCTGTCAAGCGTATTCCCAGGGAGCTGGGCAACGCGGCCTGGCGGACGCTGTCCTCTCTGGTGTCGGCGATGTTCACGGACAACGCGGGTATCGGGCCGGTGATGTCGTGCACGCACAACGTGTTCGACGCGGGGAACCACACGAACCTGCTGACGACGGCGCTCAGTGCCGCGCAGTGGGATGTTGTGGTGCAGGCGGTGTACCAGCAGACGGAGCCAGGGTCTGCGGCTCCGCTGGCCATCCGGCCACATTTTTGCCTGGTGCCGATCGAGCTAGAGCGAACGGCGCTGACGATCTTCGAGCAACCGTGGTCCGCGGAGGCGACCTACCACTACCTGGAGCCCAGGGCCGGCAGTGCCCGCGTGGTCGTGGTTCCGGAGTGGACGGATGCCAAGGATTGGGCGGCGGTGTGCGAGCCCAACGACTGCCCCGGGGTGTGCCTCGGCTACCGGTACGGGCGGGAGCCTGAGCTGTTCGTAGCCGATGACCAGGTCGTGGGGTCCATGTGGAGCAACGACGAGTTGCGGATCAAGTGCCGCTTCTTCGTCGCCGGAGGGGTGGCGGACTATAGGCCACTGCATAAGAGCAACGTCACTTAGAGCGATAACGCTATGGAGTTGGTGGCAGCGGTGCGGTGAGGGCGCGGGGATCCCGCCGGCCGCTGTCACCACCGGTCGGAGAGGAGGGGAGCATGACTACTCAACGGGGGAATGGTGTATTGGTCGTCGTGGCGCTGGGGCTGGCTTTGGTGGCGCTGGTGCTGCTGTATCCGTTGGTGGCTGGTGCTGCGCCACTGGTGCAGGCGCCGGTTGCTCAGCCAGTGACGGAGCCGGTGACCGGGGGGCTGTCGGCGGAGCTCATCGTGTCGCTGCTGGCGGGCGGGCTGGCCATCGTTCTGGAGGTGATACCTGGGGTGCAGAAGCGATGGGACTCCCTCACCTGGGAGACGAAGCGGTTCTTGTGGCTGGTTGGCTGCGTGGCCCTGGGGTTTGCTCCGGTGTGTCTCGGGTGCTTGGGTAGAGGGCTGGGGCTGGACCTGTCGGTTCTCAGGTTTGTGACCAGCTGCGACGCTGACAGTGTGGCGAGGGGCGGGCAAATGGCATTCACGGCGTTCTTCGCCTCGCAGACCACCCACGGACTGTCGAAGGCCGGGCTCAAGGCCGTCAACTATCTTCGCAACAACGTCTGAAAGGAGCATTACCCATGGCCAACGAAGTGATGAGAGTACTCCCGTTCCACGTGTCTCCACTGGCCGATGCCGACAGCGTGATCGCGTTCAAGGCGCTGGAGGCTATGACGGTCGTCGGCGTCTCCCTCTGTGCGACCGTGTTCACGGGCACGCCGACGGGATGCACCGTGGACATCCAGGATGACACGGCGGACGTGATCACGGCGATCACGGCGGACACGGCTCTTACCCCTGGGACCTGGCTCACGCCGCACATGGGCGGCACTGAGACCCCGGTCACCATCGCGGCGGGGAGCGTGGTAGAGGTAGACCTGAACCTGACCGGCGGGACCACTCCCACGGCGGAGTTCGACGTGGTCGTCTACTACCTGGCAGGGGCCCAGGCCTAGTCGGTAGAGTGACGGCTGTCCCACCCAGCCGTCTTATGAGTCGGGGAGAATGGGTCGGCGGTCCCGGTTTCCCCGACTCCCCCTTATTGGAGACAGATCAGCTGCCGATCGTGGCCAGGGTTGTCACCAGGGTTGGTGACACGGCCGCGTCCTCGAGGACGGCCGGCCGTCACCAAAGCGAGGAAGGATGCGCTTTTACCGGGGCGTAGTGAGATCGTACGATTGGACGAACCACAAGGCCGACGTCTTGCTGGTGGGTTCGATGTCGAGGCTGGCCCTGGCGGTGCCTGTGTCGCAGGACATCGACGCTCAGTTGATGGTGGAGGGCGCGGGGTGCGGGGTGCTGTTCTTCGAGGATGGGGCTAGTGGGGTGGTGGTGTGCACGATTGGTGATGCGCCGACGCCGGGGCTGGTGCTGGACTCGTGGGGACCGACTCTGACGATGACCGATCTGGCGCGGGCGTGGACCGATGACTTCCTGGGGCAGGCGCTGCACCCGCAGTATGAGGCGAAGGTCAACGTTGGAACCTCGGGACTGTTCGAGAATCACGGCGGCCTGGTGAGGCTTAGCGCGGTCGCAGGGGCAGGGCAGTATGGCCGGCTGTACCTGGGGAGCGCGGCGCATAACCACGACACGCTAGACCCGGATGGCGGCTTCGTGATGATCATGCGAGCGATCAGCGGTGCCTTGGGGAGTTGTCAGTTCACGATGGGGGCGATCAGCGGGGACTGGATACAGGCAGGCTTCAGGGGTTCGGAGTCTGCTAATTGGGTGGTCCGCAGCAATCAGAGCGGGTCTGGCTCATTTGTCGCGAGTTCAGTAGCAGCGGACACGGGGTGGCATGTGCACGCCATCGAGGTATCTACGGGTCGCGTTGACTACTGGGTTGATGGGGTTCATCTGGTGACGAAAACGACCGACATCCCAACAATATCGTTGACGCCCTTCTGGCAGGCCTACAGTGAGGGAGACGGGCTCAATTTCTATCTGGATTGGGTGATGGTGGTACCAAGATAGGAGGCAGACAGTGGAGATCTACAAGTACACCAACCTGGCGGCCAGCGGCCTCATCAAGAGCGGGCCTGGCGTGATTCACTCGATCGCCCTCACTGGAGGGTCGGACGCGGCGACCGTGGTCCTCGGAGATGAGGTGGCCACCGCTGGCGACGCGATCATCAGCCTCGCAGCGGCCGCGGGCGTGTCGGTGTGCGCGGTCCTGGATGTAGCCTACGGCGTGGGGATGTACGCGACGATCACTGGCACCGCGCCCAGCGTGACGGTGGCCTACCGATGAGCACCCTGAGCGAGCTCCGGGAGCTGGTCGAGCAAGACCTGGACGATGCGGGCAACGCGGTCTGGACTGCGGGTGAGATCGACCGTGCTATCGAGAGGGCGCTGTCGGGGTACTCTCGGGCGCGGCCCCAGGAGGCGGTGGGGACGATCACGCTGGCGGCGGACGGTCGCGAGGTCTCCCTCTCGACACTGACCGGGCTGACGAGGGTGGTCAGGGTGTGGTACCCGTACACGAGCACGGCGCCCGAAGATCCTCCCGAGTGGCGGCAGTGGGAGCTTTGGGGGGCGACGCTCTATGTACTGGACGGGGGCGAGCCGGCGTCGGGTGACGTGGTGCGCGTCTACTACCAGAAGCCGCAGACCATTGAGGACCTGAACAGCGCCACGGAAACCACGGTGCCGGCAGAGCACGAAGAGGTGGTGGTCGGGGGTGCGGGTGGCTACGCTGCCATGGAGAAAGCGCGCGGGTCCGTGGGCGAGGCCGGCGTGTCCACGGAGACGCCCGAGCACTGGCTGGAGTGGGCGACCGGTCGGCTGGACTCGTTCAACGTGCAGCTGACGGAGATCCGCCGGCAGCTGCTGCTCAGGGTCGACAAACGGGTGCCCATCCAGCGTCCTGGTTGGGACCGAGACTCGGTGCGAGACGGTATCTGATGGTGACAGGGCGTGCCGGCAGCCGGTGATCATCCTGTCACCATGGAGGGGGTGAGCGGTGGCGGTTCGTCCCATCGAGCACGTGGTCAGGCGGTTCCTCTCGGACATCCGGTGGTTTTCGAAGCTGGTAGTCGAGCGTCCGCTGCGAGAGTACCAGCTGGCTCCGGCGTATGCGATCCTGGACTCGGTCCTCAATCAGCGGGGCCTCTCGTTTGCGGTGGTGTTCTCGCGGCAGGCGGGCAAGAACGAGGTCAGCGCCCAGCTTGAGGCGTACCTGCTCAACCTGTACCAGCGGAAGGGTGGCCAGATGGTCAAGGCGGCCCCGACCTACAAGCCTCAGCTGATCAACTCCAAGCTCCGCCTCGAAGACGTCCTCGACAACCCCTGGAACCGCTCGAAGGTGCGCACTCGCGAGGGGTACATGACCTTCCTGGGCAAGGCCTGCGTGATCTTCCTCTCGGCTGATCCGTCGTCTCAAGTTGTGGGTGCTACAGCATCTCTGCTGTTGGAGTGCGACGAGGCGCAGGACGTGGACGAGGACAAGTGGGAAGTCGACTTCACGCCCATGGGCGCCTCGACGAACGCCACCAGGGTCTTTTACGGGACGGTGTGGACCTCGCGGACGATGCTCGCGAAGGTGGTGCGGGACCTGCGGCGGGAGGAAGAGGGCGACGGCCAGCAGCGGGTGTTCTTCGTGCCGTGGGAGGAAGTGGCCAAGGAAGTGCCGGCGTATGGTGAGCACGTGCGCAAGGAGATCGCCAGGAAGGGCCGGCATCATCCGATGGTCAAGACTCAGTATTGCCTGGAAGAGATCGACTCTGAGGGGCGCATGTTCGATGACCGGCGGCAGGCGTTGATGCAGGGTGGCCACAAGCGGCTGCGCTCTCCGGAGCTAGAGACGGTCTACGTGGCTACGCTCGACGTGGCGGGGCAGGACGAAGAGATGACCGGCGATGAGCTCCGGCAGGCGAGACCGACGAAGGACCTTACGGTCGCCACGATCTTCCGGGTGGACCTGAGGACGGTGCGCGATCCACTTCTAGCAGCGCCGACGTACGAGGCGGTGGACGTCCTGGCTGATGCCGGCACGAGACACACGCGGCTGTACGCCAAGCTGCGGGCGTACTTCGAGCATTGGAAGGTGCGTCACATTGTGGCCGATGCGTCCGGAGTGGGCGCGGGGCTGGTGAGCTTCCTGTCGTCGCGGCAGGCGTTTGGTGAGCGGGTGATCCCGTTTCAGTTCTCGCCTCCGAAGCGGAAGAGCGACCTGGGATGGGACTTCCTCAGCGTGGTGGAGACTGGTCGCTTCAAGTACTTCCGGGACGATGGCTCTCGCGACTGGTCGGAGTTCTGGACCCAGGTGGAGCAGTGCCGCTATGAGGTGTCTGAGGGCGAAGAGAAGCGCATGAAGTGGGGAGTACCGGACGCGAAGGTGCACGATGATCGGGTGCTTTCTGCTGCCCTTGTGGCGGAGCTTGATTCAGCTACGTGGACGATGCCGGGGAAGTCAGCGGTGATCGAGGCGAGGGACGTGCTGGAGGATATCGACGAAGGGGAGTTCTGAGTGGTGCCAGGTGCAGCTCGGAGATCTCGGCCGGCTGTCACCAGGGAGGCAAGATGGACACGTGGCGTGTAGCTCTGCTGGCGCTGACGATGATCATGGAGGCCCGCAACCAGCCGGACGTGGGCAAGGCCATGGTGGCGCAGGTGGCGATGAACCGGGCGGGCGGCGAGCAGATCGAGCAGACGCTGTTCCAGCCGCGTCAGTTCGCGGTGTGGGGCGGCGATGTCTACGGGCCCGGGCACTCCCTGCGGCTGGCGGTGCTGGAGTGTGAGAGCCAGGGGGCCTTTCCCGACGATCCCTGGTGCATCGAGCGCTGGATGGAAGCGCATCACCCGCGGTGGTGGCGACAGCTGCGCGTGGGATCCGGGGAAAACTGGCACCACGTGTGGGCGCTGGCGCTGGCGGTGTACGACGGCTCGTGGCAGCCACCGCCTGAGCTGGCCGACAAGACGCACTTCGATAACCCGAACTACTGGCCGGGGGGACTGCCTCCCTGGCTCTACAACTGCGAAAGGGTGGGAGATCATGTGTTCTGTGAGTGATGGGTACGCTGACAACTGGAAAGAGATCGCGACGGCGGTCAAGGATCGGGCCGGGTGGTGCTGCGAGAATCCGGACTGTGGGCACGCGAACGATTGGGCCGCGGGGTATGTGCTGACGGTGCACCACCGGGACGGCAACCCCATGAACAACGCCCCTGAGAACACGGTGGCGCTGTGCCAGCGGTGTCACATGGTGGCGTGTGCGAGACAGAGCAAGTACGGGCCAGAGGATGATCAGCAGATGCGCCTCTGGCCGGCGCGGGTGGCCCAAGGAGTGCAAGGGAGGGTGCTCGAACACGCGACCCATGGCTTGGTCACGGGGCTGTGCATCGGATTGTGCATTACACTGGCGGTGGGAGTGGCCGGGGTGGTCCTGGGTCAGCTGTGCATCTGGCGGGTGGCGCCCTGGTGCGCGTGGTGACTGAGCTCGAGGTGGCCACGTCGCCAATTGACACCAAGGAGGTCGGAGGATGAGCATGTTGAGGCCTGGGCTGCACTTCCACAACGGTTCGGGGATCACGCCTGCTGATATGGACATCATCGCTAGGTGGAAGCCCCTCAGCCTGCTGCTGGCGATGGATGGGGTGGTCAACCAGCAGCCCGATCTCTTGCGGGACGCGTGGGAGCTGGGGGGCCGTCCACCGCTGGTGCTGCGGCGCTACTATGAGCCTTCGCGGGGCGGTCCGGCGAAGTGGGGGGCTCACGCCAGCGAAACCATGGCCACGGCTGACAGGTGCGTCGCTGCCGGCATCCCCGTCGAGTACTTGATCGGGAAGCCCTTCAACGAGCCGAACATGCCGGGGTGGGCGCCGCAGTGGGAGGGGTTCGGCGACACTGAGGACGCCATGAAGCGGTACAACGAGGCCTTGCTGATCTTCATTGAGCGGGTGCACCAGGACATGCCGGGGCTGCGCGTGGGTGGTCCTCACCTCACGGTCGGGAACCGAGACGTGCGTTTCTCGAACGATCCTGCCGGCGTCTACTACTACCACGGCGAGGATATGACCTTCGAGTCCAGTCCCTGCAAGGATGCCCTGAGCGCCCTGGATGTGCACTTCGTGCACTGCTACGGCATGCACCCGGGTCAGTACGCGGAGCGCGCCCATGGGCTGCGGTTCTTGGAGTACGAGCGGTACCTGCGGGGCAAGGACGTCTACATCGTCGAGGGGGCGTATGGCGTCAACTCGGGCCAGGCTGCTGACCAGAACACGGTGAGGGCGCAGGAGACCGTGGCGTATCTGGAACTGCTGGGAGAGAAGTACCCGCAGGTCAAGGGCATCTCCCTCTGGATTGGTGGGGATCCCGGCGCTGGCTGGTTCGCCTTCTGCCACAGCGATGGCCCGAACCCTGAGAGTCACCGGCCGGTCGTGTACGCGGTGGAGCTCGCCTGCAAAGGCGGCGACCCGCTGCCGGAGCCAGTGCCCGCCCCGCCCATGGACCCGGCGGCGGACACTTGGGACTGGGACGCGCTGACGGAGCCCATGATCGAGGCAGTGGAGTGGACGGCGCCGCAAGACCCAAGCGCGCCGCAGTGGTCGGTGTGCCGGGTGGAGGTCCAGCCAGAGACGAACAACTTCAGCCTGTTCGCGGTCCTCCCTCCTGGGACCGGTGCTCAGGTGCGGTTCTCGTGGCCAGGGGGCGAGGTCTTCCGGTCGCCCCAGGCGGACCCGTTGGCTCCTCCGGGGGCCAGGGAGTGGGCGGCGTCGATGCCCATGTTCGCGCCGTGGGGAGCCTACGCCGTGGAAGTGGTCGGGAACAGCCAGCGGGTGTCTGGCCTGGGACTCTACGCGGAGAACCTGGACCATCGGTACAAAGGGCATCGCCCGGTGCTGGTGTTCTTTGAGCGGGTGCAGGGCCAGGACGTACCCGAGCCACCACAGCCACCGGAGCCACCACCTCCGGCAGGTGATGAGTACAACCTCATGAAGGCGTTCCCCGCCGCCGGCATCGAGGGCGTGGTGGACCTGAGAGACGAGATCGAGTCCTTCTCCAACATGCCGGCGCTGTACAATCTCTGGAGGCCGTTCGGCGACGTGCGCTTCGGGGTCGTCCATCACAGCGGGTCCGTGTTGATGAGCCAGACGGCTCTTTCCGTGGCCAGATACCGGGTCCTGGAGCTGGGCGATCCCACGATCCCCTACCACTTCTGCATCGGGTTCGACGGTGGCCTGGCGTTCACCGGCCGGCTGTGCTACGAACTGCCAAATAGCGGGGATGCACTGGTCAACGCTCAGAGTGTGTCGGTGTGTGTCCTGGGTGATTACAGGCAGCGGCAGCCGAACAGCGCCCAGCTGGACACGCTGCGGCGGCTGATGTGGTGGGTGCTTCCGGAGTTCTTCGGCGGAGGATGGGGGCGGCGCCGTGCGCTGTACGTGATTCCTCATGGTCGCGTGGTGGCCACGGAGTGCCCGGGCGAGAAGCTGGTTGACGCTCTGTGGAAGGGCCGGCAGTGGGGAGGGGACTGGGCTAGGGTTGAGGGTAGCCGGCTGGTGACGGAGACGATGGACCGGGACGAGGCCCAGGCCCTGAGTGAGCGGCTGCGCGCGGAGCATGGGTTCGAGACCGATGTGGAAGACGTCGACTGATGGTGACACCGACGTCGGGCCCGGGCATCGATGCTGTCTCCAACTGCTCCAAGATGGTGACGGCTGGGAAGTGCCGGCAGCTCGGCGCCGTCACCAAGCCCTGGAAGGCGCAAATGCCCTCGTCGAGATGGTGACGCGCGGATCCCGCCGGCAACCAGGTGCTGTCACCAGTTGGTCACGGAGAACCAGGTTGTCAACAGCAAGCGCAGAGATCGTTGAGAGAGAAAAAAGCAGAGATCGTTGAAAGAAAAAAAGCGCCAGGGCTTTTGTTGTTCTTTCGTCTTTTTTTTTCGTCTTCTTCATTGTTCTTATTTGTGGTGCCCGCGGCATCACCCCTGGTGCCCCTGACACCACCCCTGGTGCCGGCGGCATCACCCCTGGTGCCCTCGGCACCACCTGGTCCTCGCGTGTGGACAGGTTATCCCCAAACGGTGGATAACTACCTGGGAGGTGACTCGTGCAGACCCTGAGCGGAACGCTGCTGGCAGGGCAGAAGAAGGCGCGCGCCAAGCCCTGCGTGAAGCTGGAGATTTACGACAAGCTGGGCCCTCACCAGCGCCTGACCTGGTCGAAGCTGTATAGCGACGCGTCGGAGGACGAGGCGCAGGGGATGATCGTTTGCGGCGATGAGTCCATTGTGCGGGTGCGCTCTCATGCCGGCAGCGCGCAGTACCAGCGGGTGACGTCGCCCACGACGGTGGGGCAGTGGACCACGTGGACGGGCGGCATGGGCAGCTGCTCGACGTGGGCTCAGATGTGGCTCGCGACCTCGGGGGCGTACGTGTGGTGGTTCTACATCTCCAGCTCGGACCTGGTGCTGTACTGCCGGGAGAGCACGGACTATGGCGCGTCCTGGGGGAGCGCGGCCACGGTGCACACCTGCACGGGCAACTATCGCCTGGAGAGCGTGGCGGCGGCGCATCTGAGCGGAACGGACCCGATCGTGTTCTTCTCGGTGCACGACGTCAGCGTGTCCGCGTCGTGCCACGTGTACCGGCGGAAGCGGAGCGGGGGTGTCTGGCAGGGGGCGTCGTCTTGGGGCAAGTCGGGGGTGGGGGTAATGCGAGGGTTGACCTGTCACAAGACGGGCGACTACAATATGCTCTTCGGCGCCAACGTGGACGCCTACACTTTCTTTGGCATCGGGGAGGGAGTAGGTTTGTACTTCGTGTGGGCGCTGTTCGCGATGGCCTATGGGGCGGGCGTCGACGTGAGCGCGGACACGTGGGCGGACCCGGTAGCGGTCGAGCGCACAGACGCTGGCACCTCCTTCGCGCACGCGTGGCCGTCGCTGACCTACGTGGACAAGTACCGGGCGGTGTTCACCGGGTACCTGGTGGGGGAGGAGTACTCGCGGGTGCTGCGGGTGCGGGGCATCTACGCGCCGACGTTCATGGAGGGCGTGTGGACCGATCCGAGCCCCTTCAAGGCCGAGGGTGGTCCGTTCGGCATGGTGATCGGGTATGAGCCGGGCGGGGATGGCTACGTGTACGCTGCGTGCTCGAATGCGGCGTACCGGGCCAAGGCTGCCGGCGAGGGTAGCGTGGACCTGTCGGCCAGGGTGGTCAAGTACAAGCTGGTGGACCGGTGGACCGGTCACAAGGCGGCCGGGGTGTCGGTGGACTACGGTCAGCTGATCGCGCCGGAGATGTACGCGGAGATCTGGCTGGACAACAGCGACGGCGGCCTGAACTCCGTCGGATCGGGGTCGCTGGCTGCGTTCAAGCGGGGGTCGATGGTGAACCTGAGCCGGGGGTACGTCACCTCTGCCGGCAGCGAGTACGGGGCGTGGCCGTCGATGTGGGTCGAGGACTATGAGCACGTGATCGACTTTCAGGGGCGGCGGTACCTGGTGATCTACGCGACCGGTCCCTGGGGGCTGCTGTCGGGGATGGCTGCGCAGAGGCAGTACCATTGGACCGACGGCGAGGCGACGGCGTGGACGATTGTAGAACGACTGTTCGCGTTGGCGGGGTTCCGGGTGAGCACGAAGAGCGGGGAGTACTCCAGCGAGCTAGGCACGCTCAAGCCGCCGATCCTGATCCACCCGGGGCAGGACCTTCGGGGGGCTGTTCTTACGGCGCTCTCCAAGGTGCCGGACTTCGTCTACTGGGAGGGGACCACCCCATACCTCAAGGAGCTCACCACGGGCGAGACCAGCGATTACACCTACGGAGGCAGCGGCAACCACGTGATCATCGCGGGCCGGTACGGGTTGCGGAGCGCGGCGTATAACCACATCGAGGTCTTTGCGGGTGTGAGCGGGTACGGGGTCCCGGTCTTTGGTGACGAGGTGGACTATGACGAGGTTGACCTGGTGGGGCACCGGTTGCAGAAGGTATTCGACTATGCGTATGACAGCACCTCGGAGTGCGACGCCCGGGCGGTTGGTCAGCTCAGGAAGCACGAGGCCACGAGGAAGCGGGGCGAGCTCACGACGCTGCCGAACGTGGGCTTGCAGCTGTTCGACGTGGTGACGGTGACGGATAGCAGGGCGGGGGTCTCCGGGGAGGTCTACCGGGTGAAGGGGATCGAAGAGGACTACGACTTCACCAAGCACCCGGTGGTGTTCGGTCAGAGGGTGACGCTGGCGGCGCGTTGACGTGGAGGGCGAAGAGGGGGTATAATCGGAATCGCCCCTGCGGCTCATGGCAGCTGGACCCCTCGTCAAGGTCATCAAGGCTGCTTCGCTGCGGGGGCTTTGCGTAGCTGGCGGTCGGGGTGGTGACCGCTGCGGAGGACCAGGAAGGATCGTCTGTCACCAGGCGGTCCTTTTTTGGTGCCGGCAGGTGGGCTGGCCAGGCGGCCGGGCTCCATGAGGCGGTGTCGCCAAGGGTCGGCGCCGGTGGGGTCGCGGGGTGGCGATTGGAAAACGGATGCTACTGGTCATCCCGTGAACTGGCCGCGGGGCTCTGCGGCGGAGCGTGGCGGCAGAATCCGTGCACGGGGCAGACGCCGCAAGTCGGATGCGACGGCGCGCAGACCTTGGCACACAAGTCGAGCACAGCAAGGTTGAAGGCCCTGGAGCGACCAGGAGGCAGCAGCGCCGTGGCCGCCTTATGGAGCCATTTCGTCCGCGAAGGGTTAGCAGGGAAGGGTTGACTGATGTCGAAGAGCCTGTACAGAAAACGCCCGACATTGGTGTCGACGACCGCCGCATCCTCTCCGAAAGCAAAACTCAAGACAGCCGATGCGCAATACTCACCAACGCCCGTGAGCTCCATCAGCTCCCCGTAGCTGCATGGTACGCCGCCAGAGTGACGGTCCACTAGCTCATTGGCCATGCGGCGCAGCTGCTTTGCCCGAAAGAGCAGCCCCAACGGCTGTATAATGTGTTCAAGGTCAGACAGTTGTGCGGTGGCGAGACGGGCGGGAGTAGGGTATCTGCGCACTAGGCGCTTATATGCGCTAACCACGGCTGGTGTCGCGCGAGTTTGCTGCAACAGCCTCTCAGCGATGAGAATCTTGAAGGGGTCTCGCGTCCGTCGCCAAGGGAAATCTCGTTTCTCTGACTCGAACCAGTCAAGGAGGGCGGCGTGGAAATCCTCCTTGGGTGCGCCGAACTCAAGCTCCCGCATCTGAGACGACCGTCCAGTCGCTAGAACTCCCGGTTGCCTGGTCAGTCCCCAAGCGAGCCGTAGTTCCAGCGCCACTTGATGTTGTCAATCGAAACGAATTCGGGGATGGGAATCTGTGGAGGCAGACTGGTGTAGTCGCCCGAACCTCGTGCTCCGTCCGATAGATGCACGCGCCCGGAGGGTTCTACCCTCAGGTGCCCCGCATCGAACAGACGATGGACGTCAACTCGAAGGCACAGGCTGTTGTCGAGCGCGTCTGCACCGCTTGCAGCTACAGGCACTATGTGCACCGCTTCGAGTACCGGCGGGAACGAGGCTCCAGTGAACAGGCAAGTCGAGCTGTATGCACACAGGACCGCGAGACGGAACCTGGCTTGGAGAGGGCGCGTCAAGACGGTTGTTGAGAGCCGTTTGCGGTCGGCTGCCGCCGGCAGGAGAGTCTGCCTTACTCTCTCAACGGCCTCCGTGGTGGTGAGCCCCGACGTGTCAACTTGCTGTAGCTCCTGCACCTCGCTAGGCTCAAGAGCGCTCAGGAAGTACTTTTGGTGCTGAGCATGCCCATTCTGCTCCCTGGTGCACAAGCCGTAGTGCTCAAGGAACAGGAGGAATTCTCTGGCCATTCGCGCGTCGTTGGCGCCTGGAGCACAGTCGGGCCACGCGCTCAGATCCAACTCCTCGCCGCGATATAGTTCAATCGCCTCCACGTGCCGGAAGACCGGGGCCGCCTCGCCGGCGAGCGGTATGACGATTCTGGTTAGCTCGAACGGCGTCAGATACGCTTCGGCTCCACCGCCGGCGGCGTCCAATGCCGCAAGAATATCGAGGACGAGCAGGAGCGGCCTTATTCTAAGCTCACCCCATTTTCGCTGCTCGCTGGCGCGTTCGATACGAGGGTTGGGAAGCTCCAGCGTCTTGACCATCGTTATGGCGAACTCAGTGGGCGCAATGTTACCTTCGGCAAGCTCTCGGCCCAGAGAGGTCAACCTGATGCCCGGCTGGGTGTGCTTCAACAAACCAAGGGCTTTCCAGTATTGCCCAGAATTGCGAATGATGTTCCTCTGGGTGCTACGGGCGAGTGTGACACTGGTCTTGGTCTCCTTTTGAATGAGCTTCAGTGTCTGCATGAGGCGCTCGTCGCTGGGTTTGATGTCCTCTAGCTTGGCCAGCGCCCTGAGTACACCGAAGTAGACCGGTGGATCATTGAGTCCCTCTGTGGGGGTAAGGGTTGCCCAGCGCCATCTATATCCCGGGAACGGCTTGGCTGGTGGTTTCATCAGACCTCGCGCGGAAAAGCCCGTGCTATCGCCTCTGCCATGAGCGGTGGAACAGCATTGGCAACTTGCCGGTATACTGACGTCTGCGAACCCACGAACACGAATCCCATCGGGAAGGACTGTGCGATTGCCATCTCCCTGCAGGACATTCGCCTGTGGTTGCCAGGATGATGCAGTACGACCACACCACCTCGGTCATCTCCCCTGGCAGTCACAGTTGGAGCCGGTCTGCCCGGGTCCACGCGCCGGTGTCCGAGGTAGTTGTTGAAGCGAAGCTTGTACTTCGAGTAAGTGTGATTTGGCAAGTCAGGCGCATCTTCGGGCTCGGGTATATGGGCCAGCGCTTCGCCGATGGAGACCCAGGGCTTCATCCGTGTGTCGAAAAGGCTTGGCTGTGCCTCGGAATCTGGGTCGGCGTGGGTCGGTTCTGGGAAGCTGACATGGATCCCGATGTCGAGGCGGACGCCCACGAGTATCACGCGCTCCCGCGTCTGGGGGACGCCGTAGTCCGCCGCGTTGAGCACCTTGCAGGCTACACGGTAACCGGCGCTGGCAAAATCATCCATGATCATCGCTACGACCCTACCCTTAGCCAGCGACAGGATGCCTTTGACATTCTCAGCAACGAAGAAGATCGGCTGCTTGTCCGTGATGATACGCAGCAGTTCTAGATAGAGCAGGTTGCGTGAGTCCTCCTCCCGGCGGCTCACGTTGGCCACAGAGAAGCCTTGGCAGGGGAAACCACCCATGACAATATCGCAATCGGGCACCTCCTTGGAGGCCACCCCGCGGATGTCACCGAGTATGACGTGGTCACCGATGTTGCGGCGGTAGGTCTCCACGGCATCCTCATACGAATCGATGGCCCACACAACCCGATGACCTGCGCGAATGAAACCCAGGTCCATTCCGCCGGCGCCCGAGAACAGGGAGGCTACGCGCATGTCTCTAGGCGTTCCTCGAGCACCGCCAGCTGCTCGCCGAGACGCTTGGCAAAGAGCACTGGCACAGCATTACCAACCTGCCTATAGCACGAGTTCATGCTGCCGACGAACCCGAAGTCCGTCGGAAACGTCTGGATAATGGCGGTTTCGCGAACGCTCATCCGCCTGTGATTCAGGGGGTGCTGCAGTGCGCAGACGCCGCCGCCGCCGTCGCCTCGGGCCAGGACGGTCGGGGAGGGTTTGCTCGGGTCAGTCCAACGGTGTCCAGTGAAGTCCCGGTTCGTCACCTTGTACCTAGAGTACACATGATTGGCTAGACTGCAGTCAGCGGCATCAGGCTCAGGCACATCCTTGAGGGCTTCCCAGCAGGTGGCCCAAGGCAGCAATGCATCCTGCAGCAGCACCGCCGACTGATCGGGCTGTGCGTCCCTTGAATGGGTGGGTTGCGGAAAGATGTAGTCCAGGTCGGGGGGGAGGTCGTTTCGGGTTCCAGCGATGATTACTCGCTGGCGGGTTTGTGGCACGCCATAGTCCGCAGTGTTGAACAGCTGATACTGCACCCGATACCCGGATTCGCCGAAATCCCGCACGATACGTCGGATTGCGGCGCCCCCCGCAAGTGTCAATAGACCGCGCACGTTCTCCGCCAGGAAGTACAGCGGCTGCTTTGTGCGAACGGTGCGCACGAAGTAGACGTAGAGGTTGTTGCGAGTATCCTCCAAAGAACGCCTGAGGTTCGCTCTGGAGAACCCCTCGCACGGAAAGCCGCCGACAACAACGTCGGCCTCTGGCATCGTGTCTAGGCCGATCTCTCCGATGTCGCCCTCCACAATATGAGGCCCGATGTTCAGTCGGTAGGTCGCAGCGGCATCCTTGTCCAGTTCGTTCGCCCACAGAACTGTGTGGCCAGCTTGGATCAAGCCCAAGTCTAGTCCGCCCGCGCCGCTGAAGAGGGATATGACTCGCATCCGATCAACATCCTGTCAAGCAAATCGACGCTGTTCAGTGAGCAAGACTTGCCCCTGTTCACGCCAGGCTACGCACGCCAGCTTTCTGCCCCCTGAGTGGACTGCTTCCGCGACTGACGCTGCTCGCTGAGCGATGTGGCGTGGACTCCAACGCGAGGTTACAGCGGGCATCTATTGCACGACGGTCTCCAGGGTGAACCCACTAATGAACCATGATAGCACGATGGTCTCTAGATGTCAACATCGGGCTACTATCCTGAGGTCCGTCCCAGTGCACTGCACAGCACGTGTCAATGGCCCTCCACCAAGGGCTACCGCCTCGACCGGAACTGGACGTCCTGCACCTTTGGCGGGTCGCGCCCGATGTACTCACGGACGCGCTGGCCGCCTCGGGTCGTGTGCAAGAGGTAGAGATACTTGCCCTCGCGCCAGTGTTCGGTGGCCTGGGTCGCGCCTTGCTCCTCTAGGGCTGCTATCTTCGCTTGGTGGTCCTGGATGGTGGCGGCTGGTGAGGTGGCCAGGCGGGCGGCTGTGGCCAAGGCAGCGGGTGGCGGGGTGGCCTGCTGGGGGTGGGCGCCTGGGGTCTTTGCACAAGTTGGGAGCGGATCGGCGGCGGCCCAAGCGCAGGGAGCCCGGCACCATCATTTTTGTTCATGCCGGGCGGAGTGCGCGCCCCGGAGCTCGGGAACCGCGTATTATTCTTGTTTATTGGTTCCCGAGCGGAGGGGCGATGGTGCGGCGCAGGCTTTGTTGCGTGGGCGCGGCTGGTTGGCGGGTGGTGGGGGAGACATCCAGCGGGCTGTTTGGTCAGGGGCGGGTGGCGTAGAAATCTTCCGCTCTATTTTCTATCGATCTTCCGCTCTATTATTGCGGCGGCGGCTGGGGGTCGTGAAGGTGGACACGTGAGCGGCATCGGCGCGCGGGGGGGTGAAACATCAATTTTCCGCTGCATTATTTTATTATTCTGGTGGCGACTGTGGGTTGTGAAGGTGGGGATGTTAGGGGCATCGGCGCGGGAAAATAGGAGTCCGCGGGTCCAGTTTGGCGGCATCGGCGGGGCGGGAGGTCTGGGCCGGGCCGGGGATCCTGAGCGGAGCGAGGCTCTCCCGGCCCGGCGGTCGGGGCTAGTAGCTGTGGTAGGTGGCGGGCTGGTACCTGTATCGGAGCGTCGGGATTCTGTCCGGGTCGACCAGTGCGGCGGCGGTGTCGGTGAGCAGCTGCAGCTGGCGCTCAAGGTCGGCGATGGTGGCCCGGTGTTGCTCGGCTTTCTTGTAGCGGTCGACGCGGTCCTGAGCCGCCTGGACCTTTGCGGGGTTGCAGCCAATGTACTCACGGACGCGCTTTCCGTCTCGGGTTGGGTGCAGCAGGTAGAGGTACTTGCCCTCGCGCCAGTGCTCGGTTGCCTGGGTGGCGCCTTGCTGTTCCAGGGCTGCTATCTCCTTGCGCGAGTATCTGATCTCTGCGGCGAGGTTGTCCAGCTGCTCGGCGGCGGCGGTGAGGTTCTTTCGTGCTTGTTCTATGTGGTCGTTGTCGATCATGTTGTCTCCTCCTGGTTCATCGTAGCTGCACATTGAGGTCGGGCCGGCACTTCTGGATGACGTCGGCCAATATGCTGCGGTGGCAGTGCTGCGGGTCGCGCTCCCAACAGCACAAGGTGCAGTCGTCGCGGAGGGCGGCCATCTCGTCGTTGAGGCCGCGAGGCCACCGCGCCCGCAGGATGTCGAGGTACGCTGCTCGGTACTCGTCCCAGGTGATGGCGCCGGATTTCCAGCCGCGTAGCAGCGATGGAGTGGGCATGACGTTGGGCCACCGGGCAGCTACCTGCAGGCCTGGAGGCACTCCCAGGCTGATGGAGATGATTTCTCGCGGCCTCTGCTCGTCGAAGTAGGAACAGAGCAACATGGCTTACGCCTCCTCCTCGTCGGTCTGCTCTAGCTGGTGTGCACTCGGGCGGTAGAATCGAACGGCGTAGTGTGGTTCATCGGGCACGAAGGCATGGCGTGGGCAGCGGTCCGGGTCGTGCCTGGCGGAGCATGTGGCGTGGGTCGACTTCGCGCAGCCTTGGCAGTGGTTCATGGTTGTGCCTCCTGGGGGTCTTGGGTCTGGTCTGGCTCTAGTCCTGGTATGCGGGGCTGCATCTCCCACAGCAGGCCGTGGTTGCCTCCGTCACACCGGCACTCGCAGATCGGGCCGCGGGCGGCGACACATCGGGGGTGGCATGCGTGCGTGGTCAGCAGCGTGTGGATTCTGGCGGCGGTTTCGGCGGTCACTGGCTCTCCTCCTGGGTGTGATTAGGGGCGGCCACGTGGATGGCGGCCGCCCCTGGTTGTCAGCTGCGGTCCTGCGTGGGTATGGCGCGCCGTGGGTTGGGGCCGGTGATCTCGCCGGTCTCAAGGTCCAGTGTGGCGGTTGCGCCCTGTTCGGCCTGGTCTGGCTGCCAGGTCTCCTCGTCCCTGCGCTGGTAGTAGGTCATGGTCTGCCACGCCTGCAGGTGCATCAGCAGTGCGAGGGCCATCTCCCTGACGGCCAGCCAGGGGAGGACGGTGCTCACGTTGGTGGCCTTGGCTCCTGTCTTCGGTTTGATGGCTCCATTGGTGCCCACTGGCTCGCCCGGTCCGTTGGCGATGGTGATGCGCACCGGATTCTCGGACTTGGTGGCGAGTTCGACGTGGAACGTGCGCGCCTGCAGTTCGCCATCTTTGCGGCTGCCTTTGAATTCTGAGTACCCGTTCCACCACAGCGACACGTCTCCGCGGGCGGTGTTGGCGGCGTTGGGCGTGTTCAGCAGGTCCCAGGCCAGCAGGGCGGCGCGGTTGGTGTCAACGTAGTGCTCGACGGTGGCGCTGGCTCCCTGCCCTTTCGCGTATTTCGTGAGCGTGAAGCGGATTTTCCCGAGATGTAGGGCATCCTCCACGGTGATGATCATGGCGGCGGACACTCGGCGGTAGATGCGGTAGAACATGGGCTTATAGGTCGGTTTGCTGTTGTCGGTCATGGTGTTTTCTCCTCTGAGCGGGTGAGCGTGATGGGCCAAAGCTGGTGGGCCTGGGGGGCGCCTTTGTACCAGTGGCCTGCGGTGATTGTGAACGGGCTGCGCCAGACGGTGACGGCGTGGGCTCCCACCTTGAGGGTGCGCCAGCCGATGTGGTTGGTGTACCAGATGCGCTTGACGTGTCTCATGGTTGCCTCCTTTTCAGGGTATCTGAGTTGCGTCGCGTTCGTCTCTTTTGGCGTTGGCGGTCCGCACTGCGTGGTTGCGCTGCTCGCGATAGGTTGACCAGAGCGGTATGCTGTAGCTGTCCAGTTCAGCGGGGGGCACGGTGCGCGGGTGGTTGAGGTCGGTCAGCACGGGGTGTAGCAGATTGAGAACGGCGCGCAGGGCGTGGAACTTTCCTGCGGCGGGGGTGTCGTGGTCCAGGGAGCAGACTTCGTCAGTTTCTTCCAGCTGTGTGATTCGCTGGTCTATCTCCGCAGAAATAGACTTCATCTCTGCGATGTACGCGGCGAGGGCTGCCTCTTCGAGGTAGGCGGGGGGGCCTCCGTCGCCGTATTTGGCGTAGAGGGCGGCGGCCTCCTTGTCTCCTGGTCGTCCTACGGCGGCCCGCACTTCGTCGGGGTCGTCGCGTACGCGGTAGGGGTCTCCGTTGTACATAGGCATGTTCAGGCCTCCTGTTCGATGTCGTTGATGATAGACAGTGCCTGATCTAGCTGGCGTCGTGCGGTGGCGCAGAAGCTGCAGGCCAGCAAGAGCATGACGCGGTCGATGGGTAGGTGGTGCGCCTCGTCGGCCATGTCGTTGATGAGCGTCTTGCTGTACTCTGCGTCGGAACTGGCGATGACTAGGCGGGTCCTGGCGACGGTGACGGCTGTTTTCATGATTCGTGTTCCTCCTGCTCGTTGTCCTCTTCCCATCTGTCGATGACGCCCTGGGCCCGTGTGACCATGGCGGCGATGAGGTTGGCGCGCATGTGGTGGACAGGGTTGAGGCTGTCCACGTGCGGATGGCGGCGGGCCAGTACGCCGGGATGTGCAGCTGTGACGCGCAGCACATCGAGGGTAGAAAGGGGGGCGAAGGTGGCGGCGACGTCCTGTGCAAGGCAGATGAAAAGCTGGTCGGGGTCGCGGTCCAGTTCGTCGCGTGTGGCCTGCTCCACCTGTTCGGCGAAGCGCTGCCAGTAGTTTTCTTCTCCGTCCATGTGGTGTCCCTCCTTGGTGACAGTATATCATCAATCGGTAACCTAGTCAAGCCCATCATTGAGGCGGCGGGGGCTGGTAGCGTTGCGGGTCCTGCCACCATTTGGGGTTAGCGTCGATGTAGGCTTTCCAGCGTTTGGCGGCCTCGGCTGCGGCGTGGTTGTGGTCTTGGTGGTTGCGTTCGAGGTCGGCCACCCGCTGGCGGTGTCTCTGGTATTCTTCCTCGGAGATGGCGAGCGTCATAGTGCCTCCTCTGCTGATAGTCTGGTCTCCACGTTGTCAAGCCGGGCCGGGGGATCCTGAGCGCAGCGAGGCTCTCCCCGGCCCGGCTGGCTGCTAAAGGCCGCCTTTGTAGCTGTAGTCGATGATGCGCTCTAGGGCGTCGTCCTCCAGGGCAAGCGCCTCACCTGCCGGGCACTCGCAGTAGTGGCCGTCGGGTGCGCCTCCGTAGTTGTCGCAGGCGGGGCACACGGGCAGCAGGGCGCGATAGTAGGTGCCGCGGTGGATGCGCCTGTAGTCGTTGACCAGGGCCAAGCATGAGCGCTTGTCGCGGGTCACGGTTACGCAGCGCTTGGCGCCGGTGTGCGGCTCCAGTTCGACGATGGCGACCATGTAGGGGTGCGAGCTGGGGTCACCTGCGAGGCGCTGGGGCACGTCGTCCCAGGTGAGCGGCGGTGCTGTGACTTCGATGGCGGCGGTGACTGTGGCGGTGGCGGTGATGGTCATTTTCGGGTCCTCCTCGTGTGTGTTACTGGCGGTTGTTTTCGGCGGCTAGTCTGGTCTCCACGTTGTCGATGATCTGGCTGGCGACGCGCTGCCCTCTCTCGATGTTGCGCAGGAGGTCGGCGGGGTCGTCGGTCCAAGTGGCGACATAGTTCGCGGGGCTGTCGCCGACGTCGACGCCAAAATGCAGGCAGACGATGGCGGCCACCAGTTCGGCCAGTGATTCCGTGACGCGCTTGCCCACCTCTGCGCGCCAGTCGGGGGCGAGTTCGTGCGCTAGTTCGTGGGCTATGGTCAAGGGGACGTTGCCCTTGTCGCTGTATGCCATGGTGCCCTTCCGTGACCAACCGAGGGCTCCGCTGGCCGACTCCTCCCGGCGAACCTCGATTCCCAGGGCGGCGGCGTAGTCGAGCAGGGCGGTTTCAAGGCGTCCGTCTCTGCCTTCGCCCTTCCAGTCTGGAGGCTCGGGCAGTTCGTCGCCGTCGGTCTGTTTGACGTCGAAAACGTGCACGGGTTTGAAGCGGATGCCGGTTTGCACCTGCTTGCTCTCGCCGGTCTCGGTGTCTTCGGTCGTGGCGGTCAACGGGATGGGCGCAAGTATCCCTATTCCCTTTTCTCCCTTTCTGACCTGTCGGCCCATCGCCTGCCATCGGCGGTACCCGGCCACCCGTGTTGCACCTGGGTGCTGCATCCATATCAACAGGACGTTGCCCGCGCTGTAGTGGTGGAACCTGGCGACGTGGGCAAGCCACTGCTGGAACTGCTCCGACGCTCTGACATCTCCGGCGCTGGCTACTAGGGCTGCCATCTGCTCTTGTATCTGCTCTCTGAGTTCGTCTGCCTTTCCCATAGTTCTTCTCTCCTGGGTCCGGTCCGAGCGGGTGCAAGCTCTCTACCTGCACCCGCTGCCGGTCTACTCGGCCGCTGCTACGACAGCAGGGCCATTTCTCCTGCCTGGGCCGCCTCGACGGTGAGGCTGGCGCGCTGCCACACCAGACCGGGGGCCGGGACTGGCGGCGGGTCCGGCTGCGGGTCTGGCTCGCAACGGAGGCGGCATATCATCTCGACGGCGAGGCGGTGTTTACACCACCCGGCGGGCGCGCCACGGGGGTTCGCATTGTGGCGGCCGCTGCTCCTCCAATTGCAGTGCTGGCGGTAGTCGGGGCAAGTGCACGACTGGTCGAGGCGGTCGACCAGATAGACGACTCCCGCGCGCGCCTGCGAGGGCACGTGCCAGAGCCTGCTGGCCGGGACGTTCACCTTGGAGGGGGCGTTGCTGCGGAGCATCTCCGCGGCCTTGTGTAGCCTCGACGCGAGGGCGGGCACGTTCTGTTCTCCGGTCTCGACCAGGGCGGCGATAGTCGCGGGTCTCATGCTGTCTGCTCCTCTCCTGCCTGTCGGCGGGTCTGGCGGAGGTGCCACGCGACGGCGGTCGCCTGGCTGATCTCCACGTCGTAGGGCAACGATTGACGCGCTGCCGATCTCACAGCCGCACGGCGTTGCGGGCTGCGCCTCTCCTCGCGGGCAACGAGAGACGCGAGGGCCTCACCGAAGCGGGCCGGTTGACACTGGTAGCGGCTATACATCTTCCTCTCCTCTCTCTAGGCTGGCGGCACTCCTGCAGCCAGCGACACTGTTACCGAACAACGGGGGGCTGTCCCAACAACACGCGCTCACCGAACAAGCCCCCGGCGGGCGCCATCGGGCGACCGCATCAGCCGCAGGGGCGGGCGAAACGCACCCGCCCCCAACAAGCGGGCTACCAAGACGACACATCCTCGGGCCACGCCTCCGACCAGGGCAACGCCAGCTGAGCGGGGGCGACGCGGCACCAGCGCCACGCGGACACGCCAGCGGGCAACGGCAGGCAGGGCACGCGCGACCAGAGGCCAGAGCCGGACAAGACGGGCAGCGGCGGGCCAGAGAAGGCGCAGAGGGCGCCGACGGGCACACCGGCGCGCGCAGCCAGGGCGCAGGAGCGCAACGAGCCACGCGAGGACGGCGAGGCGAGGACGGCCACGAGACACGAGCCGGGCGCACCAGCGGCGACAAAGCCAACCAGAGCGAGGGCACGGCGGAACAGGCGGACGCGAAACGGGACACGCGGGGCCGGGCCGCAAGCCCAGCGCACGCACGCACCACGCCGGGCAGCACGGAGCACGGCGGCCACGGCGGACACGGCGGACGACGAGCCAGCGCCACCCGGGCCAAAGGCGGCGAACACCACGAGACGGCGGGGCAGCGAGGCCGCGGGCAGGAGGCGAAGAGCCGCCAAGACAACGAGCCGATCCGCGCCCACACAGCAGGACGAAACGACGGCGGCACCCGACGCCACCACCGCGGCCACGAACGGGGCCACGAGGCCCACCAGAGACGGCGGCAACGAGCGAGAGCCCACAACGGCGACACGGACAGAGCGGACAGAGGACACACCAGACACGACACCACCTCCCACCGAAAAGCCTGACGAGCGAAGCCGCAAACGATTGATCACTACAAGGAACCAAGCCCGGCACCGCCGCAGGGAACCCCGAACCGCCCTGTAAGGCGACTCCCGCACGAAGTGGGGGCAGAGCAGGGCAGCCAAGGGGGGCTATAAAATATTCCGTTGTGCCCCCCATTGGCTGTCCCTGGCGGGAAGGGGCGGGGACGGGCAAAAAAATTACTCGGAAAGAAACGCAACAAACGCGAAAGAGCCATGGGAACGAGGAAAGGAGAAGTTTTTCCCCCTGGTGTGTGGTGGTGGGTGGACCCCTTAATGAACCTTGTGCTTTTTCGTGCATCCGTGGTCCGGATTGTTGAGGAGGGGCCCGATATATGCGGCGGCGGCGGTGAATTCGGAGTGGCCAACACAGATGCACGGAAAACACAAGCATTTTTCGCGCCTTTTAGCGAAAAATCACAAGAAACTCTACATCTAGCCTATTTTGCACATTCCTCGACGTCGCCTGTCTGTGGGCCGCGACGTTGCTTGCAGAGCCAAGAGTGGGTGTCGCGGCAGCGAGAGCCCTCAAGACGGTGTTCGGGCCCCAAAAGCCGTTCCCGTG
>Ga0307376_10000829_pt1 | contig 36330 bp, 24 predicted proteins | sample TR2MG_FD_202536 | JGI IMG/M metagenome (GOLD analysis project Ga0307376, IMG submission 202536) | Soil microbial communities from Risofladan, Vaasa, Finland - TR-2 | ecosystem: Environmental > Terrestrial > Soil > Coastal area > Acid sulfate soil | place: Finland: Risofladan, Vaasa | collected...
AAATCAGAGGATGGGCAAATTTTTACCGCCATGTAGTCTCGAAAAGAACCTGCTCATTATTGGATGAAAAGCTGTTCCGGCTTCTGTGGAGATGGGCTAAACGCAGACACCCAAATAAAAGCTCCCTATGGATTAAAAAACACTACTTTATATCCAAAGGTAACCAAAACTGGATATTTGCGACCACTTGTAACAGTAAACAGGTTGAATTGACTCGTTTCGATGCCACAAAAATTGTCCGGCACAGGAAAATAATCAGCATCTCTAATCCTTATAACAGGATGTGGGATAATTACTTTGCTGAAAGAGAGAGAAATCGACTTGTTAAACTGAAAATATCAGTAAATTAGCTAAGGGAAACGACCGGACTGCTAACGCAGTTTTATAAGTGCTTGAGCCGTATGCGGTGAAAATCGCAAGTACGGTTCTTAGGAGGGAAAGGCGGGGCAACCCGCCCGACCTATCCGACCACCAGGCCGTTATGGGCAAGCCATTGATAACATGACAATTAAGTGCAGAATAAAAAATATTCTACACTCTTGACAGCTTAACAATGACAAGAGAACTTGGTGCTTTCTATCGGGACTTTGCCTGCGCACAAAAATTTTAAAATTCATAAACACCACGATAAATGGCACATTTGCTTTTGTCCCTCCCCTCAATCCACCCCCTCTTGCAAAAGCAAAAGAGCCATTTATTCGTACAGTTATTATAATTATGTTTCATATCACATCAGTCAGGTTTATCCTGACAAATCTGCTACAAATAATAAATTTAATGATCACAAAAGTCAATTATCCAATTATCTTTCGTATCATTGTAGTCAGGTTTAACCTGACATATTTACTATGAAAAATAAATATATTTCAAAACAATCCAATAAACTTCTTTCCTGGCTCAGAGGAAACGACATGTCTTGTTTTGATTGTAAAGAAGCTTTTAAAGCACTTCCAGGCTCAAAAGAAAGTGCAGTTAGAGAATTGCTAAGTGATATGACAAAAAGAGGACTTCTGATGAGATTGAAAGAAGATAAATATTTTATTATTCCTTATGAACAGGAGTCGGGATCATTCATGCCGGACTGGCATCTTGCAGCTGAATGCCTTGCTGGCGGGAACAATTATTATATAGGTTATTATTCGGCTTTGGAGATTCTTGACTTAATAACTCAGCCCTCCTTAAAAGAACAGGTTGTTGTTTCGAAGCAAATGAGACCTGCAATTATCAATGTTAAAAATGTTCCATTCCAGTTTATCTACCACAATGAGAATCATTTTTTCGGTTATAGAAAAACATGGATTGACAGTTATAATAAAGTGAAATGTTCAGATCTAGAAAAAACTATAATCGACTGTCTTTTTAATCCGGGTTACGCAGGTGGTATCGTTGAGATTGCAAGGGCAATTCATGTTTCGAAAAATCAAATTAACTTCAAAAGACTATTGGAGTATGTAAAAAGATTCAAATCTCAGGCTGTAATAAAAAGAATGGGATTTCTTCTCGAATTACTTGAAATAAAGAACAATATCATTATTGAACTCCAACAAATAAAAACAGCTTCTTATGTTTTGCTGGATACCGAACTTCCAAAAACAGGAAAAATGATCAGCAGGTGGAGTATTCAACAGAATCTGGAAACTGAAACTATTAAATCGGCCATTTATACATGATAAAACCTGGAGAAATACAGCAAAAAGCAAGAGGAGCCGGAGTCCGTGACCAGCAGATAGAAAAAGACTATGTTCTATCATGGATACTGAAAGGAATTGCTTAACATGAAGAACTTTCAAAAGTCATTGTATTCAAAGGAGGAACTGTTCTGAAGAAATTCTATTTTGATGATTACCGTTATTCCGAAGACCTTGATTTTACATTACTTGACGATAATGTTACTAATGAACAGATTTTTGAATGGTTCAAACAAACATTTGAATTCGTGCGCGAGGAGGCAAATATACCGTTGGAGATCTTTGACAACAAAGAGCATGAAGATGGTGGAATAAACTTCTATATCAGCTATATCGGGCCATTGGGCGGACAGAGGAGTAATAAAAAAGCAAAAGTCGATATCTCAAGAAGCGAAAAGATGGAATTTGAACCCGTGAATAAAGAAGCATTCAAGGTCTATTCTGATATTGAAGGTTATCAGCTTCTTTGCTATCCTCTTGAGGAGGTATTGATTGAAAAAATGCGTTCGGTAATCCAGCGAATGCAAGCCAGAGACTTATATGATATCTGGTATTTACTGGAGGAGCATGGTCTTAATATTAGTTTTTATCTGAATGAGTTTAAAAATAAGTGCACAACCAAAGGATTAGGCTCTTCTACATTCCTGGCGAAATTATCAGAACGCATCCCACAATATAAGGGGCGCTGGCAAGTCTCAATGAATGACCAGATAAAAGAGCTGCCTGGCGAATATTTACTTTACCTTTATATATTAATACTAATGGGTTTCTTTGTATAATTGGGAAACACTAAATTGTTTTGTAACATCATTATTAAAATGATCCAATATCCAGATGATAAACTGATTATTAATAAACTCAAAGAGGGGGATGTTTTATCATTTGATTCGATCTTCAAAAAATACAATAAAAAAGTTTACTACTTCGCAATAAGCTATTTAAAAAATAAAGAGGAAGCTGAAGATGTTGTTCAGGAAGTATTTATGAATCTCTGGAAATACAGGGATCAGATCAATGAATATTATGTTTTCAGCAAATACCTTTTTAAGATCACTTACAATGCCACCTGTAAAAAATTCCGGAAACAGGCATCAGATAAAAAGCAGCTGGAAAAAGTCCTCAAAAACATAATCCTGGAAGACAACTCCACTAATCTTGAAATTGAATACAATAATCTGCTTGAAACCGCGAATTTGCTAATCGAAAAATTACCTTCCCGACAAAAAGAAATATTTCTTTTAAGCACAAAAGAACAACTGACCAATGAACAAATTTCCTTGCAATTGAATATTTCAAAAAAGACAGTGGATAATTATCTGACCATGGCAAAAACTTTCTTAAGAAAATCAATCTCTGATGGGCACATATTGTCTATTCTTTTCTTCTGGTTATTTCTTAAATAATGTGAGTTCGACATAAGAAAATTACATAAATGACTGGTTATTAACAATTTAATTGTCATTTGTTAATAACTATTTGCTATTCAGTATATTACATAAAAGGATTCTTTCCAAATTTGTAGTGCAAACCAACAAAAACAGAAAGAATCCATGAAAGACGTTGAAAGCAAACTTATAGAAATATTTTGTGATATTGATGATTTTAATAAAGTATTCATCAACGAGTTACAAACACACCAACTGTCGGATGGTTCCAGAAAACGGATCAAACCATGCAGTTTAAATGAGAGCGAAGTAATGACCATTGTAATTTATTTTCATTTAATGCGTTACAGGGATTTTAAACATTATTATCTTTTTCATGTATGCAAGCATATGCAAAGTGAATTTCCCGGTCTTGTATCATATAATCGTTTTGTTGAATTAATGCAAAAGTCTTTATTACCAATAGCCGATTTTTTAAAAACACGTTGCGTGGGTAAATGTACAGGTATCTCCTTTGTCGATTCAACACCAATCAGAGCTTGTCATATCAAACGAGCACATTCAAACAAGGTGCTAAAAGGACTCGCTACCAAAGGGCAATGCAGCATTGGCTGGTTCTTCGGATTAAAGTTACATTTTGTAATCAACGACAAAGGAGAGATACTTGATTTTGTGCTCACTCCAGGTAATGTTGATGACAGGCAACCTCTAATTGGAAGCAACCTCTTGTCAAAGATCTATGGTAAGCTCATCGTAGATAAAGGTTATATATCTCAATCTCTCTTCGAAAAACTCTTCATCGATGGAATACACCTAATCACTAAACTGAGAAAGAACATGAAAAACGCCCTGATGCATCTTTCAGACAAAATCCTGCTCCGCAAAAGAGCTCTTATTGAGTCTGTGTTTGATGAACTCAAAAATATATGCCAAATAGAACATACTCGTCATAGAAGTCAGGAAGGTTTTATTATCAACCTGTTATCTGGGTTAATTGCTTATTCCTATCTGCCTAAAAAACCATCTCTTAACCTGGAAATAATCGATCAATCAATGGGTTTATCTTTTTAACTTTATATCGAACTCACGTTAAATAATGATAACTGATTAGTCCGCAAGTTTATATCGTTTAGAGTTTAGTCTCCAGCGTTTTAGTGAATCAAAATATTAACTCCTAACCTACATTTACAGGACTTCCGACTTACGACTGATTAGTTACTATTAAGCATCTCTTATTTAGACTGATTATAAATTAAGTTATTGTTTGGGAAGATAGGCTCTCTGCTGGATATTATTCTCAGTTAGGATAGTTTTATGATAAATGGTTACATTGTTAGTTCGACAGTTAATTTCAATTGGGTCGTTAGGTTAGGTGAAATGAAGCTGGAAGGTTAATTACTTCTAGCTTCATTATCTTCATAAAAAAAGATTATGAAAGAAAACATAGAAAAAAAAGAAACCATTGATATTCAGATGCTAATGAGATATCTGGAAGGGAATGTCTCTTCAGAAGATTCAACCATTGTTAAGCGATGGTTTTCAAATTCTGATCTTGAGCATGAATTATATGAAAAATCCCTCCGCTTTTGGGATGAAACACCTTTGGAACCTAATATTAAGGGATACAGCGGTGCTCATATTCTGGATCAGATACATCATAAAATCAAGATTGAAGAAGAATTATTCATGAATAAAATCAAACCAAAGATCGGGTTTATTAATTATTTAGAAAGGATTGCGGCCATCTTATTTATTCCGTTATTAGTTGCCTCTTTACTTTATCATATTAAAAATATTTCAAACGAGAATTTACAGTCCTACTCTGAAATTTATGCCCCATATGGCACAAGAACGAACTTTTATCTGCCAGATGGTTCAACAGGAAGATTGAACGGAGGTTCCTCTTTGAGATTCCCGACACAGTTTAGAGGCAAAGTCAGAGATGTGAAACTTACCGGAGAAGCATATTTTGATGTTATTTCAAATCCTAGAAAGCCTTTTGTTGTATCAACTGAAAATATTGATGTTAAGGTGTATGGAACTACATTCAATGTAATGTCTTATGCTGATGAGCAAACAACGGAAGTTACGCTTGAGAGTGGTAAAGTTGAAGTATTTAAGAAAACGAATAATATCATCAAAAGTATAGGAATATTAAAACCCAATGAATCATGTATATATAATTCCCTGTCAGATTCAGGTAAAATTCTTGCAGTAAACAGTGCAGAAAAGCTTTCCTGGATAGATGGCAAACTGACATTCAAATATGAACCATTTGATGAGGTCATACGCAAAATAAACCGTTGGTATAATGTAAATATAATGATTAATGATGAATTGCTTCTCTCTTACATTTATTATGGCACTTTTCAGGATGAAACCCTTGATGAAGTTCTAAGACTTCTTCAGCTTACTGCTCCAATAGGATACAGAGATATTGCAAGGGAGAGAAAACCGGATGGAACATTCGAAAAACGGACTATCGAGATTTTCTCTAAAAAATGATATAAACAACTCTATTATTAACCTTAACGATTAAAGCCTATGGTAAAAACAAAAGCAAAAAATAAGGAAAGCGCGGACACGCTTTCCTTACAATTCAGTAGTTTTTCCAATGCTAGTCAAAACAATGGTATTAATCCACTAAATCAAACAAATTTATGAAAAAATATTGTTCCAATGCAGGAGGTTATATAAAAAAGATATACTCCTGGAAAATATTTAAGCTTATGAGAAATACACTCTTGCTAATATTTATTACAGTTTTTCAGGCTTATGCTAATGACACGTACTCACAAAACACTAAGCTCACTCTGAACTTAAACAATGTCACTGTAGCTAATGTTCTGAAGGAAATTGAAAACAACAGCGAATTCTATTTCCTCTTCAATGCAAAATTGATTGATGTGGAGAGGGAGGTCTCAATATCGGTTAAAGACAAAAAAATATCAGAAATCCTTACCTCTCTCTTTTCAGGGACAGGGGTGAATAGCGTGGTTTATGACAGGCAGATCATCATTACTCCTAGTGATGTAACAGCAATATCTGACGCCCTGCAGCAGCAACAAAAAATTACCGGTACTGTTACCGACAAAGATGGGGCACCTCTTCCTGGTGTAAACGTTGTTGTTACCGGAACAACTCAGGGAACTTTAACAGATGTTACTGGCAAATACAGTATTGATATTCCTCCGGGATCAAAAAGCCTGACATTCTCTTTTATCGGAATGCAAACCCAGGAAATCAGTATCGGTACATTAACCCAGATTAACGTAACTATGGCTGAGTCGGCAACCGCTCTGGAAGAGGTTGTAGTTATTGGGTATGGAACGATGAAAAGGAGCGATCTCACCGGAGCTGTTTCAAAGGTAACAAGTTCACAAATGGTAAAGCTTCCGGCTTCAAGCGCATCGCAGGCTTTACAAGGAAGAGTGGCTGGTGTTCGGGTCATTAACGACCAGGGGCCGGGAGCTGGTTCTACTATTCGGATCAGGGGTATTGCAACGATCAACAATGCAGAGCCCCTCTATGTAATTGACGGCTTCCCCACTGGTGGCATGAACAATTTGGCTCCCAATGATATACAGAGTGTTGAGATTTTAAAAGATGCATCAGCAACAGCAATTTATGGTTCGAGAGGCGCTAACGGTGTTATCCTTATTACTACAAAAACCGGAATAACAGGGAAAAAACCGACAGTAAGTGCAAATGTTTACATGGGCCTGCAAAAGGATATCGATCGTTATGATATGCTGGATGCCACACAATATGCTATTTTATATAAAGAGGCACTGGCGAATGACGGTATGATTCCGGGAGAACAATTAGGGGCCATGATGGACTATATTATTGCTAATAATCTTAAAGGAACCGATTGGCAGGATGAGTTTATGAAAACAGGGTTTAACCAAAATTATAATGTTTCTGTAAGCGGTGGATCAGAAAACAGTGCTTATGATATTGGGGCAACATACACGCATGAAACCGGTATTGTTAAAAGAGGATTTTCGGAAAAGATATTCCTGCATGCCAATAACGACTATAAAATTAACAAGCATATTAAAATTGGAACTAAATTAAACTATCATACCAATAGTGCAAATTACGGCAGTCCTTTTGGCGGCATATCCAAAGAACCAATGGTGCCTGCATGGGATTCTTATACCAACAATTATGGTGTTGCACAGGTTTGGGATAATCCAAATCCGGCACGTGTGCTTGATCAGGGGGCGGATTATTATCTTGATTCTCCTTTCCGTACTTTTACAGGTAAAATTTATTTGCAACTGGACGACCTGTTTGTTAAAGGCTTGTCATTTCGTTCGCAGTATGGTACAAATATAAATTACAACCACTCTAAAAATTACAATCCGGTTTATTATGTTTCCGGGCTGGAATATAGTGCCCAGTCTTCATTAAATGAGAGCCGCTCCGAATCTAAATCGTGGGCGTGGTCAAATTATTTTACCTTCAACAAAAGCTTGGATTATCATAACATTAATCTAACTCTTGGAACTGAAGCCCAAAAAAATGAGAATGCTAATATTGGAGCAACTGTTTATAATGTTCCTGATAATGAGTATTTGTATTACATCAGCTCAGCAACAGAGAAAGTGAGAATGGGAATATACGGCGGTGCCGGAAATAGTTCGATATTGTCCTATTTTACCCGTGCAAATTATAATTATAATAACCGCTATTTGGTAACTGCGACTTTACGTGCCGATGGTTCATCGAAATTTATCGATGATTACAGGTGGGGATATTTCCCTTCATTTTCACTTGGATGGAATATGATGGAAGAATCTTTTATGGATGGTTTAAGCGGCACATTTAATTCCCTGAAAATAAGAGGTGGATGGGGACAGGTAGGTAACCAGGGCAGTGCCGGAAATAATGATTATGCCGGGCTGGTGTATTCCGAGTATAAAACAGTGTTTGGGGATCCACAAACTATTTATGATGGTTCAGTTCAGTTAAATGTACCAAACAAAGAGATACATTGGGAAATTGCAGAACAAAGCAACATTGGATTAAATTTTGCAACCCGGAATAACCGGTTTGTAGGTTCATTGGATTGGTTTGTACGTGACACCAAAGATATGATAATAAGTAAACCAATACCTTATTATGTTGGACAACGTCGTCCCCTGGTAAATTCCGCAAGCATGCGAAATTCAGGTATCGAAACTGAATTGGGTTATAACGGAGGAAGCAGTAATGGCTTAAAATACAGTATCTCTTTCAACCTTTCATATATAAAAAATGAAGTATTTAACATGCCCGAGCCAATTATGCCTGCAAAATCGACCCGTACGGAAGAAGGTGAACCAATGGCTTATTTTTACGGGTACCAGACCGATGGTATAATTAATGATCAGGCTGAGTTGGATGCCTACAAGGAAGCTGTGCCTACCACTAATAACGCATCACTGGGAGATGTTAAATTTGTTGATCAGCTCACGGTTGATACGGATGGTGATGGAATACCTGATGCAGCCGATGGGAAAATTGATGGTAACGACCGCGTAAAAATAGGTAACCCATGGCCAGCACTGGTAGGTGGGCTAAACTTTGATCTTGCATATAAAAATTTCGATTTCAGCTTGTTCTGTAATGGTGAATTCGACAAAGATGTATGGAATGAAATGGCTGCAAACTTTGAAAAAACCAAAATGACCGGAGGCAACATGCTGGCTTCAAGAATGGGCAGATGGACACCGGAGAACCCCAATGCGGATCAGCCCAGGATGCATAACCTGGATCCCAACCAGAACAACAGGGCCGATGACAGGTATATTGAAGATGCTTCCTTCTTTAGGTTAACCAACGCACAATTTGGATATACTTTGCCTGAAAATACATTGAAACATTTAGGTTTAAGTTACCTAAGATTATACCTCTCATGTAATAATGTATTTACAATCACAAACTATTCAGGTCTTAACCCGGAAGTAGGCTTCTCATATGGTAGTTCTTTAATGCCCGGATTTGACAGTGGTACCTATCCTCTTTTGCGCACCTTCGTATTGGGGGCTAATATTAAATTTTAATGAACCAATTATTAAAGATGAAAAAGATGAAAAAGATAAAATATTACATGCTGTTTGTTTTTCTGCTCCTTCATTTCGCATGCAGCGAGGATTTCCTGAACATGCTCCCTCTTAGCAGTGAGGCTGTTGAAGGATATTTCTATTCAGATGAAAATGCCATATCTGCCATTAATGGATGTTACGATATATTAATACAAAATGAAGGAAATTCACCAGATATGGTTTGGATGGCGCATCATTACGAATGGATGATGGGAGATGTTGCTTCCGGGAATGTCCGTAAAGGAAGTAAACCTTCTGATATGCCTGAATTACTGGCTATCGAAAAATGGGAGGCTGATCCATCAAGCAAGATTTCTGCCGGACTTTGGATTAAAGGTTTTGCCGGTATTCAACGTTGTAATTTTGTTTTGAATAATTTACCCAAGTCAGAAAATGTAAGCCCCGGTCTCAAGAACAGGATACTCGGTGAGGCTTCTTTGTTAAGGGGGCATTTTTACTTCTTCCTGTTACGGCATTTCGGTGGTGTCCCTATCGCAACAGAAAATATACAACCCAGCGAATATGGCAAAAAACAACGTGATTCTTTTCATGAGGTATGCCTGAGAATAGAAGAAGATTTATTGGAAGCCATACGCTTATTGCCGAATAAAAGCACCTATGCCAGCAAAGACAAAGGAAGGGTAACGAATGGAACAGCCCGGTCCCTGCTATCCCGTTTTTATATGTATCAAATCGGTACCGATAATAAAAATACAACCACTGATTGGAACGATGTTTACCAACAAACAAGTGCAGTGATATCTTCAGGGGAATATCAATTGCTTGACAATTATGCTAAAGTTTTCACCAGTGATTATGAAAACAGCTCTGAATCAATTTTTGAATACCAGGGGCTTGAAGGTGTTGCTGACGCCCAGCCGGAAAAAACAGGATCAACGATTACTTTATTAATGGGTAACAGGAAATCAGGAACTTCGTATTCGGGTTGGGGATTTAACAATCCTTCATCAGAACTGTTTAATGCATTTGGAAACTCAGATCCAAGGCGGGCAAGCACTTGCTACGGTATTGGCTATAATAATTTTATTCTCTTTGGCCAGATACAGGGATATGCGCGCGACCAGCAAGGGTCGAATTACCTAAACCGTAAATTTGTTATCTACGAAATGCCGAAAACAATGCCAAAATCTTCAAATTATAATATCCGATATTTACGTTATTCCGATGTATTATTGATGCATGCTGAAGCAGCATTTCATATCGGAAATGAAGCAATTGCCCGCGAATACCTAAACATGGTTAGAAAAAGAGCCGAAAACAGTACATATTGCCAGGGATGGGTAGTTGGCAAGCCTTTGGAATATACCCCGTTTGTTGGTGCAAGTGTACCTGACATTACTTCTTCCGGGCAGGATTTATTAAATGCAATCTGGCGTGAAAGGAAATTGGAATTAGCCTGTGAAGGTTATAGTTCATGGGATTTGATCAGGACAGGTCAATATTTTGACGTAATAGACTATGCAAAAAATACATACCTGGACCCTTCCGCTCCAGGCCCGGGTGCTGACTTGAGTGAAATGCGTTTTGAAAACATTAGAGCCAATGCGCTTAAGCATACTATTGAAGGAGCCAACGGAATTCGTGTTCCTCTGCTTCCGTTACCTCAATTTGATGTGGATGATTGGAACCTGGAACAGAATCCAGGTTATTAAAAGTATAATAAGTAACATTTAAATAATAAAATGATGAATATAAAATACATAAGTCTGATATTGTTTGCCTGTTTCCTCTTTTTCGGTCTGGTTAGCTGCGAAGAAAAGGAATGGTCTGAAAATTACGACATTGACTATCCTGTTTCAACCATAACTTCCGTATCTCCAATGCAACAAAAAATTGGGGGTGAGGTTAGCATTACAGGAAGTAACCTGGAATACGTTTTGTATGTTAGTATAGGCAATTTAAGATGTGTGATAAAAAGTAAAAATACAGATAGCATTGTAATTACTATTCCTGCAAATGCGCCAAAAGACTTCATCTCAATTGAAAATATCTACATGAGGAAGTTTGTTTATGAAAAGGAAGTTTTTATTCCCATTCCCTGAGATAAAAACGAATTTTTATATAAGAATCAAGTAGTTTGATACTGTTCGCACCCTTTTCCCTGCGAAGGGGAAAGTGGTGTATACCGGCATGGGATTTCCCTGAAAATTCTTTTGGAAAGACCTATAAAGCATTGCAGGCAAACCTGTAGTATATGCTTTATGAAGATTTTTGGACTCTAATGGGAGACTTATATGAAAAAAGACAGGACTGCTGTGGTATTATTAATTATTACACTATTTGTTTGTCAAGCAAGTTGTAACAGGTATGTTAAACCAGTAAACCCGAGTGCCTCGAAAGAGGCAGTAGAACTGCTGAACTATTTTTATAGCATTAAAGGCAAAGTAATAGTTGCCGGGCAGCACAATGTGTTAGGAAAGATGTCGGAAGTTGGCGACAGCGTAAACGAATTAACAGGTGTATATCCGGCTATATGGGGAAGTGATTTCGGATTTGCCGATTCAATGCACGATATCGACAATATTGCTTACCGAAAATACCTTGTTCCTGAAATAATTAAGCAATATAAACGAGGTGCAATTATCACTTTGACCTACCATCAGGCAAATCCTTTAATCGGAGAACCTTGCCAATTTAACGGTGGCGTTATTAGCAAACTTACAGACAAACAGTGGAAAGAGCTTACTACTATTGGCACTCCTTTGTATGAAGAGTGGAAAGTGCAGATGGATAAATTTGCTTTTTACCTGAAGAAACTGGAGCAGTTGAATATTCCGATATTGTTCAGGCCATATCATGAAATGAACGGCTCATGGTTTTGGTGGGGCGGCAGACCGGGAGAAGAGGGATTTATTAAATTATGGAAACAGCTTTACAACTATTACACCCATCAACATAAACTAAACAACCTTATTTGGGTTTGGTCGCCCGATAATCCAAAGCACGGACTTACCGAATTTTATCCAGGCAATGATTTCGTAGATATGGTTGCGTGTGATATTTATCCAAAAAAAGATACCTCTGTCGTATACAGCAAGCGCATTTATGACCAAATCGTTGAAATTGCAGGAGAAAAACCCATCGGAATAGGTGAGTGCAGTATTCTGCCAACTCAAGAAATAATAGAACAACAACCTCTTTGGACATGGTTCCTGGCCTGGGGTGGAATGATATTCAGAAATGAGAAAGAGGATATTATTCATATTTATAAGAATCCTAAAACAAAGACTTTAGAAGTGGAAAACTGAAACTTTAAGTCAATCCACACATATTTTCATAAGACTGGTCAAGTTAGTTTATTCATTAATTATTAAAAGCATTTTCCACAATGAAAAATTCAATTAAAGATTATCTGTCCAGCAACATTGGAAACCAGTTTTTCCACTATTCGAAAACGATATTTTTGTCATTGCCTTTAACCATGTATTCCGGGTTAAGCTATGCACAGGAAGTTCCAAATATATTACTTATCCAGGTTGATGATCTGGGAGTAGGTGATTTGGCTGTTAACGGAAACAGGTTCATTAAAACCCCCAATATTGACAGACTTGCTGGAGAAGCGATTTCCTATAAGGATTTCTATGTTAATGCCCTTTGTGCCCCCAGCCGGGCTTCCTTGCTAACTGGTCGTGATTTCTGGAAAACCGGGGTTTCAGGAGTACATGGCGGACGAGACTATGTTAATTTGGACGAAGTTATGTTTCCTAAACTCTTACAGCAGTCCGGATATGTGACGGGTATGTGGGGAAAGTGGCATTCAGGGAAAACTGATGGATATTTTCCATGGGACAGAGGCTTTGATGAAGCATATTATGCTACTCTTTATAATCACTTCAATAACGTTGGTTTACTTAACGGCAAACGAGTGGAAACCAAAGGATGGGCAACGGACAGAATTACTGATTTTGCGGTTGACTTTATAAAACGTAATTCTGATAAAAAATTCTTTGCCTATGTCGCTTATATGGCTCCTCATGAACCGTGGTATGCACCTGATGAATATACAGAAAAATATACGAATAAAGGGCTATCAAAAGCATTGTCAACCCTTTATGGAATGATAGATCTGGTTGATTTTAATGTGGGCAGACTTTTAAAAACATTAGAAGAGACAGGAGTTGACAAATCAACAGTAGTAATTTTTTTAAGTGATAATGGCCCAATACAATATTGTTCACGGTTTGGCAAATTAAGTGATGAAGACTGGGGACTTCGAAACCCGCAGGGATTGAGAGGAGCTAAAGGAACTATCTGGGAAAACGGGGTCAAGTCTCCGCTTTATATAAGATGGAAAGGAAAAACAGTCCCTCATATACAGTATGGCATTTGTTCCATTACTGACATTTTTCCGACCATAGCAAATTTAGCTGGTATTGATGCAACGAAAATAAATGTGTCTTTGGATGGTGAAGACTTAAAACCATTAGAACCAAATTCTTTGAGAACGGAAAATAGAAATATTTTCCGTAGCACGCATAACCCAAGATTCCCTGAAGAGTTTGCCAAAAACAGAGAAAGAAATCTGCCCTATTATCCTATTGACAGTAAGCTTAAAGAAAATCTGTCTGTAGTTGATCAGACGATTAGTGTAAGAGATGACAGGTTTAAGCTTGTTCAGCAGAATTCTAATGACTTCTTATTCGATATGTTTTTAGATCCGAGGGAAACCAACGCTATTAACGACAAAGAAGATATTATAAAAAAGCTTAAGAATCAATTGCAGCATTGGTTCCAAGAAGTGAAAAATGAGCCACATGCTTTTGGAGGGCCAGTTCACCAGATTGGATATAAAGGAAAGGAGCAAACTAAAATATACGCCTGTTCTCCCTCTAAAATTAGTCCCCTGCTTGAAACCCACGGGCATTACCTGGCTAATTGGAAAAAAGAAGGTGATTATGCAATATATAAAATGAATGTATGTACCCCTGGGAAATATCAAATCAACCTGGTTTACAGGATACAGCCATCCCATGGATATAGATTTACAGTTTCAGCCGGTCCGGATAGAATATCAAGATCGCTCAAAAGAATTGAAAAAGACGCCTGGTTCGACACTCTGTTTGAACAGGAAAGCGCTTATGGCGACATGAATAAAATTGGTAATGCAAAAATTGGTGTCATTCAACTTAAACAGAATGTTCATGATTTGAAAATTGAACTTGATAAAGTGTTGGTAAAGCAAGAACCGCAAGCTGATTTCCAATTGCTAACGATAAATTTTACCCGAATAGAATAAGATTTTTACCAAAATGCTTTGATTAAAAAATAGAAGAAATAACGAGTGATTATGGAATATAATAGAGAGTATGTTATTTGCTATTTATTACAGATTAATCTCACAACGAAAGTGGTGTAGTATAAGCTAATAAATTATTTCTTATGGGGAAAGATCTACTTTCTATGTTAGTGGGGCTTACAAGCCTGGTTTATTTGTGCGGTGAATCAGTTGGACAACTTCCTTTTCCTTCTAATCGATTCCCTGTAATAGTGGATGGAACCCTATTGAGAATAAATGACTGCTCAGGGAGAAGATTCTTTCTTGCCGGCATGGTCGATAACAAACCAAATAGCGGTTGTCAGCTCTCTTTATACGACCATGCCGAGATGGAAACTCAGATTGTGAACTCTAAAGCAATTGGGGCATCCGCTATGCGATGGAATGCTTTTCTAAAAGGAAAAGATTTACGATGGGATGCGGATGGTTATGTTGTCGGGATGTGCGACAGTGCTGTTGAACACTTGAAAGATGGCTGTGATCTGGCATATAAGCACGGTATTGTTTTGCAAATAGTCCTTTCTACCGCCCATTTTCTACAATATGGATGGGATGGTCAAACACCTGAAAACGTTACAAGAGTGAGCAATAACAAGTTTATGTACGAAGATTCTGTTGCAACACAAGCCTATATTGACCATGTCATTACACCTATTACGGAAGGGATAGGTGTTCACCCTGGATTATTTGGCTACTGTATAATCAATGAAGCATCAGGAATGTATTATGACGAAGATGCAGAAACAGGAACATGGTCGGATGTTAAGGTACATTTGTCCAGCTTTCAAAAATTCGTTAACCGGGTTGCTTCAGCGATTCATGACCATCAATCGGGGGCAATATGTTCTGTTTCAGGTGTGGCAGAGGGTCTTTATCAATATTCAGATTCAGTATTAATTAGCGCAGGAGGAAAAATAAATGGAATCATGGATATCCACCAGATTCAATTTTACCCAACCAACCATGGAGAAGATTGGTCGCCGTATTTGCATACCCCCCAGGAATTTGTTACTGCTTATGGAGGGGGCTTAAAACCTTTCATCTGTGGGGAAACCCCGATAGAAGGAATGATAAATAATGGAAGGGGCAAATTCAAGGGAACTGAAGAATTCGGACTGGAAGAGGCTTATACCAGACTATGGAAACTGGGGTATTCAGGAGGTTTTGCCTGGAGTTATAATGTTTATGCAGGTATGGACATTACAAAAAAAACAACTACAGATTCTGCATACACCAATTTTTATCTCAATTACCTTGTGAATTGTGATTTCAACGGAAGTCAATGTCCCAATCATTAATCTGAACATTCATCAAGCAATAGCAAAACTTAAAATAGTTTACCGGGAAAAAATGAAATGGAATGAATAAATTAATAGGCCAACTGACCATACTAGCTTTTATATTAGTGATCCAATGCTGTATCCAACCTGCTGAAAAGGCGAATGTATCTTTTTCAGGGGTGAACAATGAACCATTGAATGCAATTCCGGCCAATGCAATTGTATTGCATGACAACTGGCAGATGAAAGAATCAGTAATTATTGGGCTTGATGGGAAAACAATTTCATTGCCCGGATATAAAACCGTTAATTGGTATCCAACTACTGTTCCAACGACTGTATTGGGTGCTCTTATAAGAAATGACATCTATCCCGATCCATATATAGGATTGAACAATATGCGGATACCTGATGCCAACGATGCTTTTAACAAACGGTACAACCTGAAAAAATATAGTCACTTGCCCGATAGTATTAATCCATGGACAAAACCTTACTGGTTTAGAAGAGAATTTGAAATTCCTGGAGATTATGCAGGAAAAAGGATTTGGCTTAATTTGGATGGGATTAATTACCGGGCTGATGTATGGATAAACGGACATCTAATTGCGAATTCAAAAGATGTGGTTGGTATGTTTCGAAGGTTCAGGTTCGATATTACCGATTATGCAACGCCCGGGGGAAAAAATGCCATGGCAATATGCATCCATCAACTGGATTATCCGGGCGATCCGGTTTACGCCCAACTCGAAGGCCTGAATGGATCCTTTGGTAAAAACAGTGGCGATGGAGAAATCTTGCGTAATGTAACACAATATTCTACCATTGGCTGGGATTGGGTTCCCGCTGCACGTGACAGGAATATAGGAATCTGGCAGCATGTTTCAATCAACTCATCAGGTCCGGTAGTGGTGGCTGATCCGGCTGCTTTTACCGATGTTATTTTTGATAATGATACTACAGCAAATATAACGGTCCGTTTTTTTGTTTCTAATGCCACAGAAAATAGTGAAGAAGTAAAACTTAATATAAAGATCAAATCTGAAAATCAAGCCTGGTTAATTGCCAATATTGATACAACAATAAAGTTGAAAGCTAAAAGTCGGGAGGAAATTATTCTGAAACCCGAAGATTTACCAAAACTCACCATGGTCGATCCTGATCTTTGGTGGCCTGTTGGCTATGGCAGTCAACCATTATATACCCTTGAGGTAAAAGCTGAAATTAATAGGCAGGTAAGCAGTATTGCCAATAGCAGATTTGGTGTTCGGGAAGTTGAAAGTTATACGCTGCCGAGTGGAGGACGGGCTTTTTCCGTAAATGGGAGACCGATCAGGATAACTGGTGGTGCTTGGATTTCAGACTTCCTTTTAAGCTGTAGTGCACAGCGTTATCGCGATGAGGTGCGTTTGATGGCAGGAGGAAATGCAACCGTTGTTCGTGTGAACGGATGCAGTATTATGCCTCCCGATGTATTTTTTGATGCATGTGACGAATTTGGATTACTGGTTTGGGAAGACTTTTCAAGGACATCAGCAACAGGAGAAAACTATGCTTCCGGGTGGGACTGGCATCCCAAAGCGTGCGATTCAACCATTTATATGGATAATATGTTTGATTTTATTTCTAGGGTCCGCGGGCATAGTAGTATCTTATTGTGGTGTGGATGTAATGAAGCCGCACCACAAGAGAATACAGGTAAAGCGTTACAGAATGAGATACTTCCAAAAATGGACGGAACAAGGATATTCTTGCCTTCATCGCATGAACAGCCGGAATGGAGTGCAATTGACATCAATACTTTTACCGGTGGCCCATGGCATATGGTAAAATTACCAACCTACTATAAACTATTCGATCAAAAAAAATCCTTTGAGAGTAAAAACGAAATAGGATTGCCTTCTCCTCCAACAATTAATACCATAGCCAAAAGCATTCCCGACTTCAATATTCCGGAAAAGGAAACCTTTCCATTTAATAAAACAATGGGATATCATGATGCCACTGGTATAAAACAAAATGGGAAGTTTAAGAATTATGCTGAATTAATTCAGGAGAGTATGGGTGAATGCTCTTCGATTGCAGAATTTTTAAAATGGGGCGATTTGTACAGTAACCAGACTTATCGGACCATTTTTGAAGCAGCGAATAAATCACGGCCTCGAAACAACCTTGTAGTTCTTTGGAAATCAAACGCAGCCTGGCCGAGTTTTATGTGGCAAATTTACGATTGGACCCTTCGGCCCAATGCAGGATATTACAGCATGAAATCAGCATGTAAACCTATTCATGTGCAATTTAGCCATGCTGATGATGGTATTCAGGCGGTTAGCACACTAGACAAAGATATAACAGATGCGACGATCGATATAAAAGTATTATCGGGAAATGGAATTATAAAGGCAGAGAAGCAACTCAAAACCGATGTGTTGGCAAATCAAACAGTTCACCTCGAATCTATAAATGAAATGATTTGTGATACTAACTTATATTTTATTGCAATGAACCTTTTTGACCAGTCTGGGAAATTGTTGGACAGGACAGTTACCTGGACTCAAAAAAATACAAAATGGCATAATCTATTGTTAATCCCAATAGTCGATTTATCCTGTAAAGTTATTGGGATGAAAGAGGTTAACGGTGAAGTAGAATATGTTATTGAAGTGAAAAATGAATCTGATGTTCCGGTTATAAATGCAATGCTGGAATTTACAAATGGAACTTTCGGCAAAGAAATTCTGCCGTCATTCTGGGATGATAATGCACTTACCATGATGCCGGGCGAAACAAGAAATATTAAAGTTAAATTCCGTAAGGATCTATTAACCAAACCTCCATATGTTGTGGCAGAAGGGCTGAATATAAATCCGGCTTCCTGGAATTTAGAAACAGGGGAAAAAGAGTCGCTCAGTTTTAAAATTACCGATTTGAATATTTCAATCGAAAAAGAAAAGGTTTATCTCAATTTCTCTGCAAGTCAATCCAAGGGAAAAGGAACCCGAATTACAACTTTTCCTGTTAAATTTTCTATCGATGGAGAATTTATACGTTTCGTTTCGGTAGCCGTTAAGAAGGATATGCAAATTAACGGAAGAATTGATTTGCTGGAATTGAAACCTGGAAGTCATAAAATACAATTTGGTGATATAGAAAAGGAAATTATTTTGAAAAATTACACTCAGGTTCTAAAAGAAAAATTATGAATGCAATTCGTTTTTTATTTATACTACTTTGCCTGGTTACCTATCAGGCAACCGCACAATTCACCGTAGTTTCGCCCGATCATAAGGTTGAAACCAAAGTGAATATTGGAAAATCAATATCATATTCCGTTTTTTTCAACGGAAAAGCCGTTTTATTGGACTCCCCTATTGGATTCACGTTTGAGAAAGCTCCTCCTCTGGGAGCAGATATGAAAACCATTGAATCAATAAATTCAGAAATAAATGAAACGTGGAAACCAGTACTAAAAAGAAAAACTGAAGTTCTGAATCATTGCAAACAACTGGAATTACAGTTGATAGAAAGCCGGTTCCCAAATCGGAAGATAAACTTAACGTTTCGTGCGTACAACGATGGAATTGCTTTCAGGACCGAATTTTTGGGTGAACAAAAGAAGCACCAATTTATAATCACGGATGAAAAAACCAGTTTCTATTTTGCTGATGATTTTACATGCTGGGCTGCCAATCACAAGGATTACGAAAGCCACCAGGAAAATGAATACTTTGAGCATACTCTTTCCGAACTTAAGAAGGAATGGGTTATTGGGTTACCTATGACAGTAAAGGTTGATGATGAATGTTACGTTGCCATTACTGAAGCTAACCTTACCAATTTTGCTGGTATGTATTTAAAGCCTGTTGTTGGAGAAGACAAAATTGGCGTAAAAACCCAACTGGCTCCTTTGCCAAGAGAAAAGGAAGATGGGGATAAAGTAATTCTGGAGTTATCGCATAAAACACCCTGGAGAGTTGTGATGATTGGAGCAACTCCCGGCTGGCTTATTGAATCGGAAATTATTGTAAACCTGAATGAACCATGCGCCATTGAAGATCCTTCATGGATAAAACCGGGAATATCGGCATGGGATCACTGGTGGAGCGGCAGGGTAAAAATGGATACAAAAACCATAAAAGAATACATCGATTTGGCGTCAGAAATGGGCTGGCCTTATCAGTTAATCGACTGGCAGTGGTATGGTCAATACAATTTACCAGATGCAAATATTACCACAGTTTCTGATGCAGTTAATATGCCTGAAGTTTTGGACTATGCCAAGAAGAAAAATGTCAGATGTTGGTTGTGGTTGTATTGGACTGATGTTGACCGATTTGATTTTAATAAAGTCTGTGCTCTGTACGAAAAATGGGGAATAGCAGGTGTAAAAATAGATTTTATGGCGCGTGATGACCAGAAAATGGTAAACTGGTATCATAAGATAATTAAAATTGCTGCCGAACATCATCTGATGGTTGATTTTCATGGTGCATACAAGCCAACCGGGTTTAGGCGGACCTATCCAAATCTTATGACCAGAGAAGGGGTTCTTGGGAATGAATACAACAAATGGTCCATGAGAGTGACCCCGGAACATTGTGTGACCCTTCCGTTTACCAGGATGCTGGCCGGGCCGATGGACTTTACTCCGGGAGGATTCAGAAACCGAAATGGTGAAACATTTGCAAATGAGCTGCCCAGCAATGTAATGGGAACCCGATGCTTTCAGTTGGCCCAGTTTGTTATTTACGACAGTCCTTTTCAGGTGGCTTGCGATCATCCTGACAACTACAAAGGGCAAGCTGGAATTGAATTTTTGAAAATAGTAAAAACAGTTTGGGATGATACTAAAGTGCTCAATGGTCAGATAGGTCAATTCATTACCATGGCAAGAAGATCGGCAGATAATTGGTTTATCGGATCGATGACAAATAGTTATGCACGTGACCTGGAAATTTCGTTAGATTTCCTTGAACCTGGGAAATATAAAATGGTTGCGTTTGCCGATGACCCTGATTCCGGGATTGATGTCACCAAACTGATAAAATCGGAGACAACAGTTGAAAAAGACGAAATAGTAAAAATTAAAATGGCCCCCGGAGGCGGATTTGTAGCATATCTTGTGCCGATTAAATAAACTGAATTATTATGAAGAAAATATTATCATTCATCCTACTTGTTTGTGTTTTAAATATTTCTGAAGCAAAACAAACAAAAGAAAAACCAAGGGTAATAGAAATGACCGATGGAGAGATTGATGACCACAGTTCCATGATTCGGTTTCTTTTGTACACATGTGATATAGAGCTGTTGGCAATTATCGAAACCAATTCGGTGTTTCAACGGAATGGTCATAGCGATGAACTGTGGTTAGAAAAGCAGCTTGATGCCTATGAACAAGTATATCCAAATTTAATTATACACAACCCTGATTATCCTTCGGCAAATAAGATACGGAGTGTATGCTTTATTGGCGATGAAGATGAAAATCATTTAAAAGCGTATCCCGGAAAACCTGTGTTTCCGGGAAAGGAGGTGATATATAAGCCTGATAATTGGAATGATACCCCAGGATCAGACAGAATTGTTGAGGTATTACTGGAAAAAGATAACAGACCTGTACATATTCAGGCATGGGGCGGGGGAAATACTGCGGCACGTGCATTTTATAAATTAAAATCGGAATACCCGTCCGAATACGAAAGGGCTGTTTCAAAAGTTGTTATGTACAATATCTGGTATCAGGACGGAGCAGGTAATTATATTGAGACTTATCATCCAAAAGTAAAAATGTTGTTTTGTGGCTCTTTTTCAGGCACATGGAATTATGGTAGTCAGAAAAACACGCAGGGTTTTATTGAGAACAATGTAAAGAATCACCATGGCCCGTTGGGGGCACTTTATCCACAAGACTATGTTAGTGAAGGCGATTCTCCTGCCTTTCTGTATTCTGTAGCAAGCGGGTTAAGAAATAATGAAGAGCCCGGCTATGGTGGTTGGGGAGGACGATTTTCAAAACTGGAAGGTTTTGAAAATGTGTATATTGATGCTTTGGATGACAAAGATATACGCAAATCCTTGCAAAGATGGATAAGGGATGCGAATAGCGATTTTCAGGCTCGAATGGACTGGGGTGTAAGTTCAAGCTACCAGGACGCAAATCACCCTGCCGTAATAATGCTGAAAGGGGAAAATAATATTACAGTAAAAAGCGGTGAAAAAGTTAAACTGAATGCGAAAAAATCGAGCGATCCGGATGGTGATGCGATAACATTTGCGTGGTGGCAGTATAAAGAAGCCGGAACTTATGAAGGAGTGATTGAGATAAATCATGGCAGTTTGCCTAAGGCAGAATTTATTGCACCGAAAGTAAATGAACCAAAAACGATACATATCATTCTCAATGTAAAAGATAATGGGAAACCTATACTTCGTGCTTACCAAAGAGTGATAGTTAATGTAATACCATAATATATTGTTTATAAGATTTAAAAAAGACTAGTAACCAAAAGTGGCAATGAATTCAGTCAAAAATACAATCAATATTATTTTGAAGAGCTGTGGTTTCTCATGTTGTTTTTTTATAGTCAGCTATCATCAGCACAGCAGTTTAATCGTTTAAATTTAGAAATGGCACAGCTACTAAAATACATAGGAATTTAAAAAGTATAATAAATGAAATTTAAAATACTTGTATTCAAAGTATTAACAATACTTGCAATAACTAGTTGTTTTTACCCAGTGTTAGCCCAGGAAAAGGTTTTAAAACCATCAGGGCAGGATACAACCACAGGACCTGTAAAGATGCCAGATGATCTTTGGGGACAGATAAAAAAAGATCCTTTTATTAAGGAACATCTTGGATGGAAGCTTGCATTTTGTCAGCATCCTATGTATCTTTTGATTGATGAGGACAGGGGAAACCCGACCGTTGCAGAAAGAATTCCTCCATGGGGTGCTGAATGTGCAAGTGATTATGCGGAGAGGGTACGAAGTAACTTACAATCGTTGACCCGGTTTCCAGATCTGAAATTGAATTACCAGTGGTCAGCCTTGGAATTGAAGTCCTTTTCAAACGCATTCCCTGAGCTGTTGGATGGGATGAAAGAACAATATATAAAAGGTTCACTAGATTTTCTTGATGGGACTTATTCGCAGGCTCATCTGCAGGTATTTGGTTCGGAAAGTAACTGGAGGCAATTTGAGTACGGTCTTGAAATCTTTAAAAATTTGATTGGTAAGAAAATTGATGTTTATGCCAGACAGGAAACTGGTCTTCATCTTCAATTACCCCAATTACTTCGGAATTTTGGTTACAAATATGTTTATCTCCCGCGTTTCCCCGCGACAATTGAAATCATAGATGGCCCAATAGAACTCACAACTTCGCAAGGAAGGATTGGACTTGTGAATGGAGATGAATTCGTAAATTATGTGGGACTGGACGGATCCATGATTCCAACATACCTGAATGTACAAGTTCCAAATGAAGAAACTTGCAGGAGCATGTTCCAACAGGACCTTTATAGCGGGCCTAAACTTTGGCATTATTTTCCTGATATGAAAGAAATTGATCAGGCTGTATTTGACCAATATCATTCATTATTCGATTTTGTCAGGTTGGGTAATGCCCTGGATGAAAGATATGCTATTGCCCCACCAAGAGCAAAAGCCAGGATATTTACCTACTGGTCATATACCGAAGGGGTATGGGCTGAAGAATTGTTACGCAAGAATAAAAAGGCTGAAGAATCATCAGTATTGACCGAAGAAATTAACAGCATGGGGATACTGGACAATTTAAGTTTAGATAAGAATATTGAAATACGAGAAAATTGGAAAACCATCCTGAAATCAGAACATCATGATGTAAGTTGGATCGAAGTTACTGATTTGCGAAGAAAAAGTATCAACCGGCTCGACAACACTATCTGGGATAATAACAGAATAATGTCTGATATAACTGGTAAGCTGGTTGCTGAAAATAATAATTCGATGGCAGTTTTTAATGGTTTGCCAAGACCAAGGGAATGCATGGTTGAACTGGAAGGAAAAAAATCCCTCGTATCAGTTTCTGACTTTCAGGAATTTTGTGGAAGGTCTATTGGTTCCGTAGAATTACCATCGGGGGGATTCAGGAGTTTTAAAAATGTGAAAGGTTCATCTCCCTCACTTAAAGAAGACATGCCACAAAAGATAGATATGAAGTACTATAGTGTTGAGTTTTCCGGGGAAGGATTGATCAGGCAATTGACCACGGCTAAGGGAAAAAACCTTCTAAACAGTTCGGAATACCTTGGCGGAGAGATCAGGGCACGAATAACAGGCCAATGGGTAAATAATCAAAAGGCAGAGATTCAGTATTATACGGGCCCGGTTTGCGACATTATGGAAAGGAAGACAATGTTGGGTGATATCCCTGTTGTTGAAAAGTACTATTATTTTAAAAATACCCCATTCATCAAAGTTGAGGTTGAATTTGATTTCACAGGCAACGAAGTGGGCAATATGTGGATTGATAAGAGCAAAATGAATATTTACTATCCCACGCAAGGTTCAGAAATTTACTATGATATTCCCTTTGGTTACACGGAAGGTAGACAGGGAAGACCATTATTCCCAATTAATTGGCTATACTCCAATGGCTTGGTCTATGTCAATAGAGGCACGACAAAACACTTTGTGGAAAATGGATTAGTTGGAAATGTAATCGCATGGGGTAACGATCGTTTTACCAACAGAATACATTGGGACTGGATAAGTCGCCCTCCATATGATGTTCGGCTATACGGAAAGCAAAAGATTGAATACTACTTGGTTCCATTTGATAAATTTGATGCATCAAATATCATTCATATTGTTGAAAACATTATTACTCCCACCTATATGATTCCAGGTGAAGGCGAAAAGTCATTTTATCAGGTTGATAACATGGACTTTGATATAACAGCAATATATTCCAAAGATAATGAGATATGGGTAAGAGGTTATAAAATACCATCGGATGATAAATCTAAATATCATGACTTTGAAATTTTTAATGAACCGTTGGACAAAATTATGAAGTAAGCTCTCTTTTTGGAAAGACATTTAAGAAACAATAGTTGTGGAAATTTAAATTTTAAAACCAAAGAAAGTACAAAATGCTATGTAATAAAACAATTACAGACCTACTTTTCTTCTTATTACCCTTCAGCGCTGTTAATGCACAATCAGTGGACGTAAAACGGCCCAATATCCTGATTTGTATAACAGACGATCAAAATTGGGTACATACCTCCTTTGCCGGAGAAAAAGCAATAACTACCCCTGCATTTGACAAAGTTGCCCGTGATGGGATTTATTTCAGGAATGCTTTCTGTGCTTCACCTTCATGTTCACCTTCGCGGGGATCTATTATCACCGGTCAGGAAATGTGGAGACTTGGCGAGGCTGCTCAACTGTTCAGCGCGGTGCCAAAAGAGCTGGAGAAAGTGAGTTTCCCCCTGTTGCTTGAAGACAATGGATATTTCATTGGGTATACCCAGAAGGGATGGGAACCTAACGATTATAAGGTTCATGGGTGGACGGAATATCCACTCGGGAAAGGATACAACAAACAAAAACTTCAGCCTCCGGCAAGTGGAATCGTTACCAATGATTACGCTGCAAATTTTACTGATTTCCTTAATGAATGCCATGGAGACAAACCATTTTTCTTCTGGTTTGGCAGTTCTGAGCCACATCGTGCCTTTGAAGAAAATTCCGGTGTTAGGCATGGTATTGATCTTGACAAAATTGAAGTACCCGGTTTCCTGCCTGACGTCCCGGAAGTAAGAAACGATATTGCAGATTATTTATTTGAAATAAAATGGGTAGATCAAAATTTGGAAAAAATGATTAGGATGCTGGAAAATAGAAATCTGCTCAATAATACCATCATCATTGTTACCAGCGATAATGGGATGGCTTTTCCGTCTGCCAAGAATAACCTTTATGAATATGGAATCCACATGCCAATGGCAATAAGCTGGCCTGGAGGGATAAAAAAAGGAGGGCGAATTAGTGAGGACTTAGTTAGTCTCACCGATATTGCTCCGACTTTGTTAGAATGTGCCGGTATTAAAGTCCCGGATGAGATGACGGGTAAAAGCCTGCTGAAAATTTTTAATTCAACATCTTCAGGATTGATTGATAAAAGCCGCAAATATGTATTTGCGGGCAAAGAGCGGCATACTGTTTGCCGAGAGAACGATCTGCCTTATCCGCAAAGGTCAGTACGCGATTACAGGTTCCTTTATATCCGGAACCTTGAACCAGACCGTTGGCCTGTAGGCGCACCTGATATAAGATCGGCCCATGACTGGCTATATGGAGATATTGATAGGTCACCGAGCCTTACATACCTGATTGATAATAAGAATGAGAAAGGCGTTAAACGACTTTTTGAGCTTACAGTGGCAAAACGCCCCTATGAAGAACTATATGACGTAGTTGTCGATCCTTTCTGCCTTACAAACCTTATTTCAAACTCAAATTACGCAAAAGATAAAAGGCGCTTATCAAAAATCCTTGATAAATACCTTATCAAAACCAAAGATCCCCGCAGCTTGACTGGCAAATCAATATGGGATGAATTTCCTTACTATTTTCAAAATCCGGAAGGTGTTGTACCATATCATAATTTGAAGAATAAATAGAAAAGTAACCGAAATAAAATTTTAACCGATGAGACGAAGTAAACTATTATTAATTATTTCTTTACTAATTGCTTTCGCAGGAAATACCATTGCCCAATTCGGGCCAATCGGATATGATTTTAAAGATCCGTACGTGGAATTTGACAATCTCCGCTTTGCCGTTCGCTTATCAACAGAAAACAATATTTATTGTCCTAATCGAAGCAGCCTGCATATAAAAAAAACATCATCAAAGGAATTAACGTTAAGTTGTGATGTTTTATCCTCGGCAGGTGGGCAATTAAGCAGCCCTGGCAAAATAGAATTAAGAATTACCAACCTGGGTAATTCCCTGTTATCCGTCTCTGCCAAAGCAAGCCATCAAACTGAAATCTGTAAAACAATCCTGGTTCTTATAAAAGGAATAAACGTAACATCTTTTGTCTCAGAATATCCTCAGGCAAAAGGCGTCAATGAATTTAAAAATAAAGCAAACATCATGGTCAGTTATCCTTCCAGGAGTGCAACCATGCCACTTGTATTTATCACCACACCAAAAGAAGAGTGGTTTGTACTTTCCAAAGACAAGGAGCTACGTCGAAAGGGGTTCGCTTGTTCTTATGACTATTTAAGCAAAGAACCGGTTATTCTTTTAAGTCATGATGAAGATACCCGTAAACTCTCAAAATCAATTGAATCTCCTGAATGGATGATCGGTTCTGGTCAAACACGACTATCTGTTGTAAAAGAAAGGTGTAAGGACCTGGAGCAGAACTTCAATTTAATCCCTTACAGTAAAAAAGGTGATACCAAATGGATTGACGAATTAAAGTTGGTTGCTTTTTTTCACGGTATTCATTGGACTGGACACATGTTTAACACCTATTCGCAAATGGGTGATCAGCTTGAATGGATTTGCGAAACAATGGATGGTAAAAATGTAATGGCTTTTTTACCCGCCTGGGATGGCAGGTATTATTGCACATATCCCGAGCATCAACCCGATGAAAGGATGGGTGGAAGAGAAGGATTAATAAAACTGGTTGAAAGAGCACATAAATTGGGTGTGAAAGTGGTACTAATGTTAGGTGGCCCAAATTTGGCGACTTTCGATTTTCTGAAAAAACACGATATGATGGATGCATCTTTAAAAGGCTCCGATGGATATCCACAAATACAAAACTGGCTTGACTGGAACATGGATTTGTCGATTGAAACTATGGGGTTGATCATGAATTTTGGTCACCCCAAATACAGGCAATATATGACCGAAAAAACGGCAGAACTTTTCGATACTTATGATGTTGACGGAGTTTTTCTTGACGGGGCTTTACGCTGGGACAACTGTCCTGACTATTCTCCCTATGAAGGCCTGCTCCAATATACTAAAGAAATAAGGGCAAAATACCCTAAAAAAATGATTATGGGCGAAGATGGGTACGATGCAATTTATGGACTGTTTGATATGTTCCATACTTCCGGCGGCCCTCTGGGGTTAGAGAATTTTATGCTAAGATATACCCGCCAGTTCTATTACCTTTCATATCCCGCCGAAAATGGAAGTGCAGGTATCCACGAAATCGGATGGTCTCGTAATTCACCTACCATTAAAAGTGCCAGACCAGAGTTTACCATACCTTCTATCTCTCTATTCGACGGCATAATTGAAACTTATGGAGATACTATAAGGCAAAAGTTAAATGGTTACAGAACATGGAAGCTTGAAGAATGTCCGGTAATGAAATAAATAAGCACTTCACAATTAACAATATACAAAGATGACAAAGATTGAAATTTCCATTAGGTATGTATTTATAATGTCACTGTGTTTTTTGGTTTTTGCAGGTTTTTCCCAGAAAGCGGATATACCCGTGATGTGGTTGTCGTTTGATGAAATAAATGTGAATAATAAACTGCATGTTCGAACAGTAGAGGACCAGATTACCAATCGTTTGGATACAATACGAGGCACTTATGTTCTTTTGAAAGATGGGGTTCATGGAAAATCCTTACTTTTAGATGGCTATTCTGCCTTTCTTTCCTGCAGGAATACACCAGTTTTATCTGGTTCGTTCACAGTTGAGGGTTGGCTTGCGATGGGAGCTTACCCCACCAATTTTTGTCCTCTGGCAGAACAGAATATGTTGTCTGGCAAAGGTTTTTCGCTGGGAATTAATTCCCTTGGCAAACCCGGATTTAAAATTGCAACAAGAAATGGGTGGATTCAAATTGATGGCAGTGAAACTATTCCTCTATTAAGATGGGCACATCTTGCCGGGATCTATGATGGAATATATATAACCCTTTATGTCAATGGGAAACAAATAGCCCGTAAAAAAGTAAATTCAGCTTTTATTCCTGCCAATAATGAAGTCTTACTTTCTGGTATAACAAGTCAAAAAATCAGACCTGAAGGTACAATTCGCCAGATTGGTACAGAACCAGTTCAGCATTTTTTTGATGGGTTGATTGATGAACTAAAAATTTGGAACAAAGCTTTAACCGAAGATGATTTTGAATCTGTCAGGAAAGAAATTTCAAACATAAAAGCACCTGACCTGGGAAAACGTCCATTACCAACCTTGCCCGCTTTGCACAAATTTGGGGCAGTTTATGCAAGCCTGAAATTTTATGAATCCTGGGATAATTTTTGGCGGGTATCCGGTTTGCCTGATGTAGTAGTTTCTTTCGATCAGATAGATGGTCATTTTGTATTTTGGCGAGGCACCAGTTATATCCCTCATTGGGTAACAGAAAACGGGATTTGGTTTGATGACGAATTCATTGAAACATGGAATGAAAAGGGATGTCAGGAACCCATGTCGGATAAAAGATGTGAACATTCACAAGTGGAAATTATCGAAAACACACCAGCCCGTTGTATGGTACATTGGAGATATGCCCCGATTGATAATTGGTATACCATGGCTCACGTTGATTCTGTAACCGGCTGGGGCGACTGGGTCGATGAAATATATACGATCTATCCGGATGGAGTTGCTGTCAGATCACAAACATTGCACAGTAGCAACACCCTTTCAAGGCATGAATGGCACGAGGCAATTATTGTGATGGGACAGGGTCAACGTCCCGAAGACGTTTTATATCCGGATGCAGTTATCATGGCAAACATGTATGGGAAGGAGCAGACCTATTCATGGGAAGTGGTTGCTCCGGATGCAAAAAAAGAAGGGACAACCTATGTAATCAATAAAAAAGAAAGGTGGTTATCTGAATTACCTGATGCAAATATCCAGTTAATAAATACACGTTCATTGTACAAACCTTTTACAATTATTAATTCTGATGACGAACCGAAATGGGATTTCTATCGTGGTGAATTCCGTCGGGATATTTCCATGTTCCCATGGTGGAACCACTGGCCTACTGCAACTAAACCTTCTGATGGGCGTTATGCAATGGATAGTGACAGGGCCTCTCACTCTTCACTTTCACATGTTTGGGAGTGGAAAGCTTACAAAGAAACAGAGTTTTCAGAGACCAGGCTTATGCTGGTTGGCCTTACCAAAGAAAAGGCTTCCGGTCTGGTGTCACTCACACAATCATGGAGTCATGCTCCAAAAATGTCAGTGAAAGGGTTGGGCATTTCTGCAATTGGGTATGAACCTGCCGAAAAGGCTTACCAGTTGGAATGTACCAAACCGGAAGGATGCAATAATTTCAGTATCCGGTTGGAATGCTCACCGAAATATCCGGCAGTTAATCCAGCCTTTGTTATTTCCAATTGGGATAAAACTGAACTGAAAATAAGCATAAACGGCAAAAAAGTATCGGATAAAAAAATGTTTCGTTACGGATTATCAAATACGGCAAATGGCTCCACCCTTATTTTATGGATAAACAAGGAATTTGATAATCCCTTAACATTAGAAGTGTCTGGTAAATAATGAATTAAATATCCAGATAATCAGCGTAATATTATTCAAAAATGAAAAATTTAACTATTTTATTTTTTCTTTTCCTTTATTTATCAGCATATAGTCAGACTACTAAAGTTAAACCTATTGATAATGGGAAAGCACTCAACAACCCTTTTATGGGTTGGAACCTGGCCTATTATACCGATGATGGTACTAATTACGGCAACCGATTGAAGAAAGGCGATGTATTGGATTGGTTCCCTGGTTGCAATACCATTTCTTTCCGAATCGGGTGGGCCCGCATCGAAAAGCGGGATGGTATATTCGATTGGAGTTATACGGATTCAATTGCCAAATACTGGATTAAGCAAGGCAAACAGACTGCTTTCTGCTGGATCAACCTTACTACTCTTGCACAATCAGCTCCGTTATGGTTAAAAGATCTGGGTGCAAAAGGCTGGACATATCCCGGACGTGGTTACTGGGTTCCCTTGTGGGATGATCCCATCATGCTTGTGAGATTGGAATGCTTTATCGCTGAAGCGGCAAAAAGATATAATGGCAGGCCGGAAGTGTCATTTGTCGAAGTTGGTTCACTGGGCACATGGGGCGAGGGACACAACTGGGCAGGAATAAATATAAAAGCGCCTGAAATTACCGACTCTGCTGCATTGTCGCACCTGAATCTATGGAGAAAATATTTCGATAAGACACAACTCTTCATTAATGATGATTTGATTCTTGTACGTCGCTCCGATACCATTGAACGCCCCGCCAGAGTAAACTGGATGCTGAATAATAACTGCGGATTGAGTGACTGGTCAGTTTTGGTCGACTCCACCAGGCCGTTGTGTGTGCCTTTGATGGAAAAAGTGTGGAGAAACCAGCCAACACTGATCGAACACCAACATTACGGGGCTTCCGTGAGAGAAGGTGTTTGGAAGAGCGGAGAACTGCTTCTTGAAGCTGTAGAAAAATATCACGCGTCACATCTTAGGATACATTGGTGGCCCGATGAGTTTCTCAATGGAAACGGAAAAAATCTTCCGGGCAACAAGGAATTGATCAATGCCATTAATCTCAGGCTGGGGTATCGTTTTCAGGTTACGTCATTTAGTTATCCTGCAAAAATAAAAAAGGGGGAAGTTATTTCTTCCTATATTAAAATCAGGAATGCTGGTGTTGCTCCCTGTTATAAAGGGGGGTATGTCGCTATTTCTTTGTTGGATGAATCAGGAAAAATGATCTATTCAATGGTTGATACAAGAACCAATGTTAAAAATCTCATGCCCGCTGAAAGCACTGATAAAGCTCAGGAACAAACGATATCAATTTCTTTAAATCCTCCCCAAAACACTGCACCAGGAAATTATCATATTGCTATATCGATCGGTGATGAAAAAGGCAATTCTTTATATCGGTTACCTTACGATAATGAAATTCAGAAACAATATATCATGAGCGAGATAATTATTGAATAAATATTATGAAAAAATATGAAAACAAAATTTAAAAATACATCATCGAAATTCTCTCTTCTTATAATCGTATTTCTTAATATTATTCTTGCTTTATCCGCAACAGCCCAAAAGACGGAACAATGGGATATCTATGAAATCAACCTTAAAGGGCCTAAAATTGGTAATCCTTACATTGACATTGATTTAAAAGCTACCTTCTTCTGTGAAGGATTTGAAACAACGGTAAACGGATTTTATGACAGGAATGGAGTATACAAAATCAGGTTCATGCCAAATAAAACCGGGATATGGAGGTACACGACCCATAGCAATAAACCGTCATTAAATGCAGTAACAGGCAAATTCGAATGTGTAAAAGCTTTAGGTACTAATCATGGCCCTGTTCGGGTACGAAATACCTATCATTTTGCTTATGAGGACGGTACTCCATATTATGAAATAGGTACCACTTGTTACGCGTGGACTCATCAGACATCGGCATTACAGGAACAAACCCTTGAAACGTTAAAAAGTTCTCCTTTCAACAAAATCAGGATGTGTGTTTTTCCCAAAGATTATATTTATAACCAAAATGAACCCGAGTTTTATGTTTTCCCAAGAACAGAAGATGGTAAAAATGATTATTCCCGTTTCAATCCCGGATATTTTCTAAACCTTGAAAAACGTATCAGGCAACTTCAGACGTTGGGTATCGAGGCCGACCTGATCCTATTTCACCCATATGATCGTTGGGGGTACGCACAGATGGATGCAGAAACCGATGCCCGGTATCTTAGATATATCGTCGCACGGCTAAGTGCCTTTCGCAACGTTTGGTGGTCAATGGCCAATGAATACGACTTAATGAAGTCGAAAACTATGTACGATTGGGATCACTTATGTGAAGTGGTATTTAAAAACGATCCTTACAAACATATGCTGGGAATTCATAATTGCAGGGGATTTTACAACCATGATAAACCCTGGATTACACATGCCAGTATTCAGTCCACCGATTATAAATCTGCAAAGAAATGGCGTGAGCAATATAAAAAACCACTCGTTTATGATGAATGCCGTTATGAAGGAAATATCAAACCTTCATGGGGAAGGCTTACTCCACAACAAATGACTGCCATGTTTTGGAAAAGTTTGATTACGGGTACCTATGCCGGGCATGGAGAAACCTATGACAGGGGAGATGAGATTCTCTGGTGGTCAAAAGGAGGTGTACTTCATGGGGAAAGTGCAGAAAGGATACAGTTCTTTAAGAAATACCTCGAAGATGCCCCTATCGGGGGTTATGAACCTATTAATGAATATGCTGCGGGAAAATACGGGGAACGTTATCTTTATTATTTTGATGAGGAAAAGCCTTTGGAATGGTCTTTTGACCTTCCAGATTACAGGAACTATCAGGTTGAAATAATTGATACCTGGAACATGACTTCTGAAATCCTTAGCAAAAATTTTCAAAAAAAATTTTCTGTGAAACTGCTAGGAAAACCCTATATGGCTGTTAAGATAACATGCAACGGTTTAGTATTTCCTGTGGCTCCAATCATTGTAAATCACGATGGTGGGTTATTTTATAAAGAAACAACAATTGATTTGTCTCAACCCGATAATGCTACGATATATTATACGCTAAATGATAGTCTTCCTGATGAAAATTCTTTCAAATATGTGCTCCCATTTCCCATTTTTAAAAATTTGACTTTAAGAGCAGTAGCAATTAACAGCGAAGGAAGTAACAGCGATCTGGCAGAGGTCGAGTTTAAGAAAGTGTCGGATATCCGGGAATCAGAAATTGTCGGTAATAAATTAAAAGGGATTTTTTATCAGTGCTTTAAAGGAGAGTGGGATATATTGCCTGAGACAGATGTTTTAAAACCTGTTGGTGCGGGAGTAGCAAATGGTATTAATCTTAAACCAAAATGTTTAGAACACGGATTCTGCCTGGTTTTTAATGGATTTATAAATGTCCCTGAAGATGAAGTATATACATTCTATACCAAATCAGACGATGGCAGCAGGTTATGGATAGGTGATAAATTAGTGGTTGATAATGATGGAATTCATGGAGAAAAAGAAAAATGGGGACAGATTGCCTTGAAAAAGGGATTTCATCCGATCAGTGTCCGTTTCTTTGACCGCGCAGGTTTATGTAGCTTTAAGGTATTGTACCGTATCAGTAGTGGAGAAAAGATGGAGATACCTTCAGAAATGTTGTTTCATTCAAATAAATAAAAGTATATGAAATCAGTTTTAGCATTAGGGCTACTCATTGTAATTACTTCTATTGGTGTAGCGCAGGAACGTACAATTTCCAAAAAAGAGTTAAAAGCAAAGATTGCAGGTTATTGGATGGGTCAGATTGTTGGAAACTTCATGGGATATCCTTTCGAAAGTCTTTACGACGACAAGACCGGCCTGATTCCTGTTGATATTGATAAGTATTACAGTTGCAGGACAGATCAGGAACTTTTGAATGGAGCCCTAAAAAATCTTAGAATTCACTGCAATGACAGAAGAGGATACACAGACATTTTTGCCTTGGCATTGGGTGGAGCGCCTTCCGATGATGATACGGATATTGAATTTGTTTACCTGCATGCTGTTGAAAAATATGGACTGGATATCACCTATCCCGAGATGACCGAAATGTGGAAGCAGCACATAAACCACCATATTTGGGGTGGAAATGCCATTGCACGCAAATTAATGGATGAAGGCCTAATACCACCTGAAACAGGTAAAAAAGAGAATAACCATAATTGGTATTTTATTGATGCGCAGATTGAAAATGAAATTTGGGGTGCGTTCTTCCCGGGCATGACAAAAAAGGCAGCTAAAAAAACCGATTGATGTGCCCGTATAACCAACGACGACTGGACCGTTCAGCTTGCCGTGGCCTATTCAGTAATGTACAGTGCCGCCTTTTTTGAAAAGGACGTTGAAAAAATTGTTGCTTTGGCCCTGAAATCGATTCCACAAGAAGGCCCTTTTTATGAAGGATTAACAGATGTGATTAAATGGCACAAAGAAAATAAAGACTGGGAAAAATCATGGCAATTGATTGTCGATAAGTATCGTTTGCGATATCTAAACAATAAAAGTCTCGGAGTCCCGGCTGAAGGCATTGCCGGACTGCACAATAGCCTGCTTACCATTTCGGCCATACTTTATGGGCAGGGTGATTTCATGAGCACGCTAAACCTTGCCGTACGGTCAGGTTTCGATAACGACTGTAATGCTGCAACGGCCGCAGGACTGATAGCTACCATGAATGGGATATCCTGCATCCCCGATTATTTTTTACTTGGAATGCCGAATCCCAAAAAGTGGGAAAAGCCGTTTAATAATCAGTATGTAAATTTTACAAGGGACAATCTACCTTTAGTTACAAGAATGGACGATATTATAGACCGGATATTAGCGGTGACAGAAAAAGCTATTTGGGACAATGGCAGCCGAAAAATTGTGAAAGATGGCGAAATCCTGTATGTAATTAATACAGATATTAAATAATCTGAGACGTATGAATGGAACTATTAGTTTAATCGATTTAATAATTATCATAGTATATCTCGTGGGCATTCTGATTGCAGGAATCATGTCTGTGAGATAAAAAAATAATAATAATTACCACAATGGTGTAAGCACATTTGCAAGTCCTGCAATGCCTCCCCGTAAACCAAAACTTGCAAAAGAGCTTACACCTTAACAGTCAAAAAGAATTTTAAAATTTTTCTCCCTCCCGCTTATGTAAAAAAACTTCTGGTAACATGACAATTTGGGGGACAACTTATAACTAAAAAAACAATGAATTCATAACAAGACAAATTACTGTTATTGAGACAAAAAATAAGCCTGGCCCATAACACGGACAATGCTAAAGGTAAGTTGTTTGTCATGCTTTTTGCATGACTCTGATCCACTTACCGGGACCAGTACCAAACCCAGCACCCGGATCCGCGCATCTGCACGCAATCAAAATTCTGCACCATGACAGATTTCTGGCTCTGAGACAAATTGCATCGCGACACTGCGCCAGTGCCCTTTATAAAGCCCATCACCGGTGATGATAACAGTATCCGTTATAAAATTTGTACCCCGATCGCGCCTGCACGCAATAAAAATTGAATCATGATGACAAAAACTGCGCCGTACCCGTCTCGCCACCGTGACAATTTCCCGGCTAAAGTACCAGGACTCTTAGCCGGATGGCTGCGCCAGGTAACAGGCCTGCCCTGCAGGCTGGCTCCTCGCTATCCCGACATAGCATGTCGGGACTTTACGCTCGGCCCTCTTTATTGCCGGGCCGTTATATTTAAACCACTCAATCACCTGCAAGAGAGATACTTCGACTTCAATGGCCTAAATATAACTCGTAAAGCATTGAATAATTATATATCTTAGTTAGGCCACACTCAGACACACACTTTTGACACTTAAAGCATTTGATTTAAAAATAAAAATATTATTTTTAGCCTGAATTATTCATAAAAAAGGGGGTTTTGTTCTTTATTTATAACTTAAATAGCTATATTTAAAGTCGTTACAACAAAAAACCCCTTTGTACAA
>Ga0307376_10000830_pt1 | contig 36321 bp, 20 predicted proteins | sample TR2MG_FD_202536 | JGI IMG/M metagenome (GOLD analysis project Ga0307376, IMG submission 202536) | Soil microbial communities from Risofladan, Vaasa, Finland - TR-2 | ecosystem: Environmental > Terrestrial > Soil > Coastal area > Acid sulfate soil | place: Finland: Risofladan, Vaasa | collected...
TCTAGTAGTAGTTAGAGTGTTGTTGGTTCTGATTCAAGTTCTTCAAGTTCTTAGACTATTTTAAATGTATAATAAGGGAAACTATTAAGTTTTTATGAATAATATAGGAGATACTTCTTCCTTTAGGATCTATTAAGTAAAATGCCCTTTAAAACTCCAAATTACACATTAGAATTATTCAAGCGAGGAGATTATTATTACTCCGGCTCTGAATATAGACGATTTGTAACTATGGACTATAACATGGAGTCTTATATTGGGGTTATTGGCGTTGGTGTTATAGAGGGGTGGACGATAGAAGAATATAGTGGGTTAGACGTTCAAATTCTTCCCGGCACTGGAATAATTGATGGATATTTTGCCGAAAGTCCTTATGAAATTAAGCAGCGTTCCGATATGGTTGATTGGGATCGAGAAATAGAGGTAATGCCCGACAGAGATGGTGTTCCAGAACTTCCTTTGACTCCCACGGAAAGAACCGAGTACGTTAGGGTTGTAAGGCTATATGATCCGACATTTAATCCGGTTGGTTCTATTGAAAATGCTTTTGTTAAAACCGTCAATTCAACATTAATAGAGAATAGGGTTTCCCTTTATAACAACAAAGATAATTATGTGTTTGCAGTTAGATCTAGCGATGCAACTCCTTACCCTAAATTATTAGATTATCCTAGTCGTCCCGGTAATCCTCCTAATAGGTCAGATTACAATGATTATCTTACTTATAGGGCCGCTCTCGATGTATGGAATGCCCAAATACAAGTTATACATAATTATGAATGGAATACTAGTCCAGATAATCATTTTACAGCAATTACCTTCGAAGTTTCGTTAAGTCCCGTAGAGGATTCTTTGAAAGTTCTAATTGGCAAGGTGGTAACTCGTAACGGTAGCATTACAGACATAGATACATCTAGCGTAACAACCCTCAAATATTTACACAGCCACATAGAAAAGTTTACGAAAGAGTTTTTGGTTCAACATCATCATGGTGGAGATACTACTTTTGACCCTCCCAAAATAAGACTTGAGACAGACATTAGGACTACTGCGTTGGCGGGTTATGAGCCATCAACTAATATATCTGTGTTTAATGTTCTTGAAAGGGACGAAACGAGCATTTCATTGGGACATAAACATACGTATCAGATAGATTCAACGGGAAACGGCATTACCATTGACAAGCAAGGGTCTGGCAATTCTCATTTTCACAAAATAGCATCATCTGTTGTTCTCGGACCAGAGACTAGTCCTGACTTTGTAGGAGATCATATCCATACTATTTTAACGACATCAGCCAAGGCAGACACTTGGACTAACGATAGTCCTTATGTTGTTTACGTGAATGACGAATGGTTTGCCGATGAGACATCTTCGGTTGTAACGGTTGATGCAACCGCTAAACAAATTATTTTTAACGGTGGCGTTAGCGTTTCTTATGCGACATATTCCACTTCTTTTGACGCTTTTGGAGAAACCTTTTTTTATGAAGCGAAGGCTCCGAGTGTTTATCGTTTTATGTTGGCTATGATCTTAAGTTTCTTAAATACTTTTCGTAGTAAATTCGAGGAAGTGGGCAATAGAGATGCAGACCCATTTACATTTATAGTAGGAGATACTGTTGTTGCCACAATTCCATCTCTTCAAGAACAATCTCAGGCTGCCCAAGCACTTCTAAGCAATGTTGGAGATCAGTTTACTTTTACTCCCAATGCCGCTAAAAACATAACCATTACTCTTGATAAGGTCGGGTCTGTTGACGAGGTTCGCATAGAAATCTTGGGCAATGTTGAGGTTCAGGGTATTTTGGGGACCGAAAACATTTTCTATATCAAGGCAGCTAAAATTCTTGCAGGAGAGTTTGATTTGGCTCGAATCCCTTTTATTAGCCACGTTGGTAGGTTGTTAGAAGGGGCGTTGCCATTACAATATTCTTTGGTTAGTAATGATGGAATTAGATATAAGGTTTCCCCGTCTATAACAGATGTTTCTTTAGGCCACTATCATACTTTGGCTCTTGATCAAAATGATAGTGGGGGTACCATCCAGACCATGATTGGCGAAGAAGCGGTTTATTACGGAACGGGACAAACAGGAGAAGAATATCTAATTGCCCATGGACATAGTGTTGCAAATGATGTGGTGGCTTCTGCGGGTTCTGACGGCCTTCTTGCTTGGCAGAACGACATTAATGATACAAGTGTTACTTCGTCTTCTCATTTACATGATGTAATTAGTCCATTAATAGGAGATAATAAGGCGGTATATTCTATTAAAGAGGATGAATTGGGACACCTATATGTTGGAACGGCTGCGGGATTTATAATGATTCCTTCTGATTCTACTTATCAGTTCGTAGTTAATGGAGAAGAGTATTATTTTCATGGCTCTGATTTGTGGCAGCTTTTATTGGACGCAAAGGCACAATACGAAAAAGACACGGGGAAATCATTAATAGTAACTAACGAATTATATGGCGAGCAGATTGAAGAAGCGTCCGAATCACTGGTAAATGATGGAGATTCGGTTTTGTTGATTGGGCAAAATGTTCCCGATAGAGGATTAGATCGGATAATGTTGAAAAAGGTGTCTAGCTTTAGATTGCCTAATTTCAAATATACAGAAACAAAGCCAATGGATCAAGTATTGGAAACAGAGACTATCGTTGCAATAGTAGATGAAGAGGCAAGTAGCGAAGATAGCAGTCAGAGTCAGGAATTTGTCGTAGTTGAGCGTAATTTTAACGACGTTCCTATCTGGTCTATTGATCTTAAGAAAGTTCGAATTCCTGCCCCAACTTCGTCCACTTCGTCAAGTTCTTCTTCGAGTTTAGATAGTTCGAGTTCTTCAAGTAAAGATAGTTCAAGTAGTTTCTCTTCTAGTTCTTCGAGTAGTTTGGATTCTAGTAGTTCAAGCAGTGTAGATTCTGAAAGTTCGAGTAGTTCATTCCAACGCAGTTCTAGTAGTTCCTCTAGTATGTCGCAGAGTAGCTCTAGCAGTAGTATTGATTCAAACAGTAGTTCTTCTAGTAGTAGTATTGATTCCAGTAGCTCTGAATCGAGTAGCTCTCAGTCAATGGAAGTTCAATCCGAATATACCGTTATGTTTGTTGTGGGCTCTAATATTGTTGCAAGAAGCCGGGATGTTGAAATAAATGCTAATAATGAATGGTCTTCGGTCCAGTTGCCTTTCTCCGTTGGGTTAACTAGAAAAATCTTTAAGGGAATTAACGGCGACTATTGGATGGCAACAAATAGTGGAGTTATGGTTTCGAGGGATTATAATGAAGGAACAATTTTTGGCTATACTCAATTGCCCGGCGGAAACCCAAATATATTCGATATCTTAGAGGGAGAAAAAGACGGAATATACTGTGTTTCTGGGGCGGGAGCCTTTAAGACAATAAATGGCGGCAAAGATTGGAGTAATATTTTTGATGTTAGGGACGGGTTTAAGCAAATTATAAGAGATTATAGTCTAGACAAGTCGAGTGTCGTTAGTGGACATTACCATACATTCGATGTTAATAGCGAAGGTTTAGGAACTTTGAGTATATCTATTGGATCTGGAACTCTTCATACTCATTTGGTAGAGGGGTGGGAAGTACAGCCGACATTAGCTCATACCCACACATCAGTAGTAACGCTTTATGTGGTAGACAATTATAAGAAGGTATGGAAGTCAGAAAATAATGGGGTTACTTGGGTAGAATATGCTACATTGCCAAGTGGAGAATGCGGAGAAGTATTTGCCGCTTTTGGGGAATTTTTTGTTGCAAAATCAGACGGGCTGTATAAGAAGAATTCTTTGGAATGGAATAATGCGTTAACTCAAACGGTTTTCTCTTACAATATGAGTTATGATTTGTCTTCTATGATGGTTGGTTGTAATAATTGCGTTTACAAAACCTCTGACGGAACAACTTTTGAATTGGTCCATCAGCTTGAGGGCATACCATTTCCTATATTGGTAGAAAACGATGCGAGAAAGTATTTTGGCTATGCATATAGTAGCGCAGGCGGGGCTTTCCATTTCAGGGATCTCTTGGTTACTTCAGATACTATAACGGCCTTAGTAGATTTCAATAAGTGGTTTGCTACGGAGGGTTCTTGGAGTGCAACGGCCCCTTATGATATTTATGTTAATTATAGGCGCGTTCTATCAACAAAATTCAACGAAGATAAGCGAACAGACTATGGATATTATTTTGAAGCGTTGCCGTCTCAGGGACTTATAGATTTTAGCGTTTCTTCGGACTTGACGCAACAAGTTAGTATTTATGATTTAACCGTTGACGTAGAAGATTCGACTGGCTTTATTGTTGGGGATAGAATTCTCATAGATTCTACTGCAACGGCAAATTCTGCAAGTGAAACTTTTTATCAGGATGTTCAGTCCATAGAGAACATGGAAATCTATGCAACCATATCTGCTATCAACTCTAACGAATTAACATTAACATCTAGAGTGTCTAAGGATATAAGTTTGCCAGCTAAGGTTTATAAGATACCAAATCTAGACGGCGACACCAGCATGATTGTTAATATTTATGACAGTATATTAAGCAACATAGGCACATTTACCCACGATCAGATAGAGGATGGGTTGTCGTACTTTAGCGACGGAAGGCCATTTAAGTTTAATGATACATATCTTAGTAATATTCTTCAGTTAACACAGGCGATGAGGTTTGTATATCCTGATATCAATGCTAATTTTATTAACGACATATTTTATGATTTCAGATATTCTGCTGACCCCGTTGATCCTGACTATATTGGTAATTTTGTGGACTTGGTTACTTCAGAGGCATATAGCCAAAGGATTTATGACAGCAATTTTATTGGAAAATGGGCTAGATCGGTTAATAAGATATTGATTGGATATGGGAATTTCGATGGCAATATATTCGTTGCTACTGATATTGGAGTTTTCTGGGCAGTTCTAGATGATAATTTGGAAGCTAATTGGTTTTACGTTGATTCTTTGCAAACAGAAGTTTATGACCTTTTGATATTCGGAGAAGATAGGTTAATAGCGGCAACAAGCGATGGCACATATTATACACTAAATATGAATAGTTGGACAAAGGAGACTTCTGGATCAATGTCATATGCGTCTACTGCATTGGCTCTTCGATGGGTTAATAATCCAGACCAAGTTATTGAAGTCCCTCCCCATAATGCATCGTTTGTAAATAATACATCAGATCCATTAGACGTTAAGGGAGTTATTACGGCAGTATACGGAAGGCCATATTCTATTCTTTCCGCCAACCAATACATCCAAATTGCAAACGCCGAAGAAAAGAGTGGCCGTTATCTTATTAGAGCGATTCAGAACAATGGCAAAATACTTATAGTTGCCCCCTTATTTGCCGGCCCTAACGATACTAAGTTTGATATTCAGATAACAACTGGTGCATGGTGGGAAAGATGGAATGAAGAAATTAATGAGGCAAACGTTGCATTAACCAATACCCTTTTGGCTGGCGGCGACAACAATATTTCCTATAATAATTTTGAGGCTCTTTGGGTATGGTATGGGGCTGATGTTCAGATAGATAATTTTGCAGTTAGGAAATTTTTGCCATTGACCAGTGGTAGTATTTTGGCGGCAGCAACAGGTACAAGTTCAATACTGCAAACCAATTATTTGCTGAGGAGTAATGATATTGGAAGATTCTGGTTTGTCTTTAAGGAATTAGACGAAGTGGAAGGCACCGTTTTATCATCAAAATTGTCCAGCGAAAATAATACAGTTATTAAGGTTACATATACTCAGCCCCCTAATTTCATTTACTATGATGGAATATTGGATCAAAATTCTGTTAGTATTTTTGAATCATCTGCGGCGAGAGAACCTTTGTATCGGGGTAAGGTTGTATGGAACGAGAATAGGGATGGCAATGATACGATAACTATTTTTGGGAATGCAGCCAATGAGATTCTTTTGACTAATCCTCGGGCTTCTTTTATCGTTTATCCGCTTAAAGTTAATACGCTTCTTGAAACGGGACGAAAAACGGTAATGTATGGAACGGACAAGGGCATTTATTACGATAGGGATACAATTGTTAACATTTCTCGTCCCCATGGAAGTGTTTCGAGTTCAGGGATTGGAGCGACAGTACAGAGAATTGATATTTCCGGAACGATTAAGTCAAGAGGGATTAATTCAGTAACTGGAAATGCCTTATTGTCAGTGGATGCGGATAGTGTTATAAGATCTAATATGTTAATAGGAAAGAAATTTTATGTAACCGACGTATCTCCAGTTGAGGAATATACGATTGTCGATAATGATTCTTTATCGGTAGCAGGAGAAGTAACAATAGAGATAGACGCTGCCCTGACCTCTCTTTATGTAGGCAGAAGATTTACGATAGTTGGGGCGCAATCAAGGCTGTATGTTGACTATGAATTGGCAGTACAAAATGATGAGTTTAAGGGCGGCAAATTGTGGGTTGTAACTCCCGAGATTGAAACAACAACGACTACAACAACGGAGGGAGAGGTTACTACGGCGACAGATGCTCAATACGAAAGTTATGATATAGCTGGCAATTCATCTTCTTATATCGATCTTACTGAAGCATTAACTCCCCTAAGTACTGCCCAAAGTTCTGCAGAGTTAAGTGACAGAAAATTACGGGTAGGAAGGGAGATTCTTTTAGTAGATGCTAGCGAGAGAGTTACTCTAATGGTTTCTTTGGACAGGGTTTTTAAGGATAATTCTTTACAGGGACTTGGATTTTCTGTTCAAAATCTAGATAGTCCAGCGATTTCCTTGGGTGACATAACTATCTATTCCAATACGAAGAATAGTTTGGTGTTGTCCAATGTATCCAATCCCTTGTTCTTTTCGCAGGGGGATCTTTTTGAATTAGTAGGGGACCTTTTTGAGCCACTAGTGGGATTTGATCATAAGGAAACTTCTGTTGAATCCGGTCATTATCATTCTGTTGAAGTAGTCGGAAGTATAGTCAGTGGTAAGATTAGCTCGTTTCCTTCTTATAATACATCGTTTGTTACTTTTGTGGTTAAGGAGGCGGTTAATTTCGATAATCCATTGGTTCAGTTGCAGGGGGATTTATTCTACAATGCCAAGATTATATTTACGAACGTTGACAATTACAATCTTAGATTTGAATCGGAAGTAATTAGTTATACAGCTACAACGATGACGGTAAATCTTAAGTCCGTGAATTTCTGGAATTTTACAGAAGAAGATAATACTAAGGTTTCAGAGAATTGGGACTGGGAAGTGGACGCAACGAATTATGGATATACAAGCGGCATTGTTTATGAAGATTTTGTAGTATTGGGAACAAAAATTACGAGTAATGCGTTAAGAAATGCAACCGAGATAGAAGTAGAAAGTACTACGGGAATGTTAGTTGGAGATAAAATCATAATTCAAGACGATACTATGTCATTTGAAACCAATAACATAGGTCAAATAGTTGATGCTACTAATATTGAAGTATCAACGGCTTTGACGAGAACATATTTTCAAACTAGAAACCCTCAGATAAAGGTTTTGAGGAATAATTTCTCGAATACACATATACATCAGATTAGAAATAACGAAGTTCAAAGTCTTAAAGTCTCGGCATACCTTGATAATGGATATCCTTCTGCCCATGCCCATAGAAGTTTGCCATTAATTTCGGATGTAGCTGTGCTAATCAATAAAGGCAGTTTGATTATAGCCGCTGGATCAGATCATATTATATATAGAAGCCAAGATAACGGAAGAACATGGGAAGAAGAGATAGATCTCAATCGCTTTACCGAAGGGGGTGACGAAATAAAGGGCGTATCGGAAGCCATTTTCCAAGACAGTCGGTTAATAGCTGGGGCAACTAATGGCAGCATATTTGTTGAGGGCGGCACTGGAACTCAAGTTGTACCGATAGTTCACCCGATAGTATTGGAAAGCAGTTCAAGTAGTTCAAGTAGTATAGATTCAAGTAGTTCAAGTAGCTCGTCAAGTACGGGCAGTTCAAGTAGTAGTGATTCAAGTAGTAGTTTATAGGATATGTAAATGGCAGAAAGTTCATCCAGTTCAGGTTGTTGCAACGCTCCATTTTGTATAGGGGCGTCATGCGGTAATTTCCCGTTATGGACTTTTAGTGGGATGACCGAATCGAACAGTGATAATTGTACCCTATATATAAGATTTGAATATTTTGCAACAACGCAGCAAGTAGAGGTTTATAGCGATCCTTTATATGCCAATCTTGTTGCTATAGGGCAAGATTCATTGAGCCCAATAGCTTTGGTTCAAAGAAATTCAAGTGGACTATCTGGAACCGTTACGTGGGATGGAACTCCAGTAGACAATCCCACAACTGCCATTTTGACTTGTGATGAATTAAGCACTAGTAGCTCTACAAGTTCTACTAGTTCTGTAGATTCTGAAAGTAGTTTTTCGACTTCTTCTTCTTCAACCTCTTCGTCTCATTCTAGTTCAAGTTCTTCGATATGTTGTACTAATCCATTATGTTTTGGTTCTTCTTGTTCTCGTTTTTCGTCATGGACATTCGCGGGGATGGATGATGGGAATAGCACAAATTGCCGATTGTTTGTTGCCCTAGAATATTTAGTTACTGATGAGCAAGAAATTAGAGTTTTCAAAGATGCGGACAGAAATCTTCTTGTGGCTTTGGGGCAAGGAGACGATACGGCCCCGATAGTTATAGAGCAAAGAAATAATAGTGGATTAACGGGTACTGTTGTTTGGGACGGTACGCCAGTTTATAATCCTCAGGTGCTTACTTTAGATTGTGAAGGTTCTAGCTCAAGTAGTACAAGTTATTCGAGTAGTTCTTCGGAGTCGTCTATTTCGAGTTTGTCAACCTCTTCAAGTAGTTCATCCTCGTCTAGCTCGTCTTCTACGGTTAGTATGTCGAGTAGTAGTTCGTCATCTAGTATCTCAAGCAGTTCTAGTAGTATAGATTCGAGTAGTACGTCTAGCGAAAGTGTCGGCAATGTTTCTAGTAGTTCTAGTAGTTCTTTGCAACAGTGGAATCGAGTCAAGCCTCTTATCTTGGGAATGGCATCGGTTAATTCTGTTACGATTAAGAATAGATTGGCTCAAACTGTACCTATAACAACAGATACATATAGTATTGGAAAAGTATTTTGTTATTTCTATGGTTTCTATGGCTTCTCGTCTAGTTTTACAATTCATATGGATATTTACAATTGCTTGGCCAATGGAAAGCCTCAAACTATTTTGGCGTCTCAAACGTTAGCGGGGTCTACTGTTGTTAATGACGGTTGGTACTCTTTTGAGTTTAATCTTGAAGGAACAACTCCTGTCAATGGTCTTCTATCATTTGTTATTTGGCAAGAAAATGGTGACGAAGATAATTATGTGTTGTGGGGATATGGTAATTCAATAGATCTTAAGGGAACAACGGCATGGTTCAGTAACGATGCGTTAACATGGGATGGACAAAACAGAGTTATAAGGGCTCTTAAGGTTACGGGTATTTTTGATTCGTATGATTTGGCCAACTATAGAATTGTCACGCCGCCAGCACAATTAGAAAGTAAAATACAGAGTGTAGGAGAGGGAACCGCTACATTTAGTGGTACCCAGATAGACGGCGACCAATTAACTTTAGATTATCCTGATTTCATAATATCATTTGTGGTTGATTCTAGTGGTAGTATGGGATGGAATGATAGATATAGTTCTAGGCAAATATTTATTGAAAAATTCATCAGTAGATTCAAGGAGAAATATCCGGCAAGTTCTAATATATTGTTCGACATTACTCGTTTTGGGGCGTTAGTTATAGATACAACATCTGCCCTTAGTTCATTAGGAACTGCTTTGACCATTAACGTTGATTTTAATCGACCCACAAGAACGACTTACAGTTTTTCAACGCAATCAGTCAATGCTACCAAGGGCGCAATTTATGCCACTAACAATAGTTCTTACACGGTATTGCAAACCATTTCGAACAATACTACTTTAATATGTCAGGGTTCCGAAGATCCACTAGATTCTGGAGTTTTAACAAAAGTTTCTGGGACAGGAGATGGTAGTATAGAATTTTCTTCTTATATCAAGGCTTCTGCTGACGATAGGATTATAGCTTACGGATTTAAGAATTTAGAGCCCGACCATACATACAATCTGGGGCTGGTACAGGTAGATAATGTAACGGTTGATACGGTCACAGATGTTAACTGGCAAGCTTTCTTAGATGGTTCTGCTTTTACATTTACGGTTGGAGAAAATGGTCCGCAAGACACTTCTTCTCTTGATTTTAGGGCAGAACAGAATTTGGTTGTAAGAAAGAATTTTGAAAAAGAACCAATTCCTTATACCAAGATAACTTCTCAGGTTTATAAGGGAAATGAGGAAATATCAGTAGAAGACGTAACCTTAATGGAAGAAAATTGGCTTGTTGACTTGGTGGATGGAAGTTTAGCCTCTACTTCGCATCGAGTTTTAAACGTTTTTCCTGTTACTTCTACTATAGATATTGATCCAGTAGCTAATTATAGCATTAATGATTGGGGTACTAATAATGGTATAATGCAGAAATCAAGTTTTGAGACCTCATTGGCCATTACTGGTTCTACTGCAATGTTGCTCGTTAAAGATGCAAAGGTAACCCGAGATATTGTATTTTATGTTCAAACAGACAGCGGGCTAATGATGGAGTGGGATATTCGTCCTTTTGCGGAATGGGTTATTGTTAATTTATTCTGGCTTGATAAGACTGCAAAGTTACCCGTTTCGATTTTTGACACCGATGGAGATCCTTTCCCTGATGGAACAAAGGTTTTATTCTATGTGGATGAACTTCCGGAGGACTCGGATGGAGAAGATCAAGTTCCATCGACTTACTTAATTAGGAATGCACTTGCCGGGTCTAGTAGGGTTTATGTACAGTCCGCAGAAAGATATAGCAGAGAAATGCTTATAGATATTTTAGACGCCGATCAGACCCTACAAACCGTAACCGTCGATGAAGTTGGGGAAGATTCTATCGGGGAATATATGGATTTCTCGCCAGTCTTGCAATATGATTTCTTAGTAATTAATCAGGCTAAGGTGGTTCAGAGCGATACTGTTCCAGAGAGTGTTGGGTCATTAGCGACTGTCAATTTACTTTCTCCTTCAATAGCGATGGTAGATGCAACCCCAATACATGAGGGCAAAAACTTAGATCCAAGTTTATTATTGCCATATGATCCTTCGCCCGTTAGTCCTTCTACGACATACGCTCAATTAAATTTGGACAAAGAACGAACCAGAATAAATGTAGAAGATGCGCCGACCATTAACGGAATTGTAGCCCTTAGAGTTCTTCCGGTAACCGAAGACAATCTCAAAACAATAACTGAGAAGAAGGCGGGTAGAGAAAGATTGCTAAGATTAGGTCAATTGCAGCCTTTAATTGGACAGCTTCAGCAGACAAGTGGGGATACAGAAAATGTCGATCAAGATGAGGCGTCTGTCTTTACAACCACTACAACTACAGATTTAATTACGAGAGGAGACGATTATACAATTTCCAATCCTAATTTTTTACGAAATGGGTTAGCTATTGGAAAACTAAATACGTTTGCCATTGACCTAGAAGAACAGGAGTTTACAGGGTTAAATGTAGCCGGATTAAAGAGTTACCAGAGCAATAGTGTTTTGGTTAAGGAATATACGGTTTATCCGGCAGTTCAGATAGAAGATTCTAATGGAGCCGTAATTGCTAAGCAGTTCTTGCAGGAATTTTTGGTTTATTTTACTCCTCCTATGAGTGTTTTGAGTAATTATGATGGATCTGCGGTTAATTATCTATGTTCTAGGGGATTTGACGAAGATTGTGAATATTTCCTTGGCTATACAGATAGAAGTACGCCCGGATTTTATGCAACAGATACCGGGGGCTTTAGAATAGAATATTTCGTTACTAATAAGGGGTCTTTGGTAGAAAGTGGACAAGTAAGGGTTAAAATATATAGTAACAGATTGATTAATTTAGAAGACACAGCTAATTTCTTAACCCCCGAAACAGTTCCTGTCGATCAGGATAGTCAAGCATATGCCAGATGGTTGAAGTATTTTCGCAATAGATCTATAAATACTACATTGCCCAAGGAGACTGTAGTAGTTGATGGTGAATCCACTATTGTTCAACCTCTGACCGATGTAGATAGGTTTCGCCAATATGCCCAGAACAATCCCCTTGCCGATGAGTTGCCATCTAATCCAGAAATAGAGATTAATGAAGAAGAATTGGAAGATGTTTTTGGATCGTCTTCGGATGTCGAATTAGTGCCAGATCCGCTAGAAAATTACGGATGGAAAATGAAATTTGACGAGGTAATGGCTCCTTCGGCTGCGGTAGATGGTTTTGATACTAAAAAATGGGCGTGGACATTAGCTACTCAATTTGAGTCTTCGGTTTATGAACAAACATTAACGATAAATCCTGACGGAGATAGGCCGGGATATGCCGTTTTGGAGGTGCCATCATCAGACCTTACTGCCTTGTTATTAATCGAGGCTTCTGTTAATTTTGGAGATCTCAACACCTTTGAATTTATTTCTTCAGATTTAGTTGTAGTGGCTAATCCTATTAATATAGACGAAATATTACCCATGAAAACATTGGCAATTGGAGGTACAGAAAAGTATCCATTAGGCACAACGGCAACATGGAAAGAGCAACCCCTAGACATTAATGCTGTCGTGTCTTTCCTTCCAGAATCTACGCCCGTTGAGCCCGGAGTTGGAAAGGTAGTTAATGATGACGGATGGGCTGAAGGTGTTTTCGTAGGTCCTCATGGCTTAGTGGCTATGCATGTCTCAGATGACCCATCATGTCCTACTTATGGCGAATACGAGACGATTCTTGTGGCTATAAGTTATGGAGGTTATACAAGAATAGCTCAAAGAATTATGGAATGGACTGGAGAAATAGTAGACGAGACTAACATAACAGATAATTTTATATTCTATACAAACAATGTCAGCGAAGGTATGATTACATCTACTGTCGGACAGTTTGGGGGCAGTTATGTATGGGCCGATGGTACAAATGTAGTTTTTAGGTCTGACCTCAATAATGATCCGCAAGATATATCGTGGCCTCTCGGTCCCGGCTCAGATGGAATTGCAAGGTTGCAGGGAGAAGGGCAGCTCCCTATAGATCCCGAATATCCAGATGGAGCCCCAAGCTTAATTCGCTCTTACTCAACGCCTAAGATTAGTAGTACAGAAAGATGGACAACAGGAGTGTCGGTAATAACTGTTCATGGGATTAATCAAACTATTGGGCATGAACCTCCGGGGCCAATAGGTTATTGGAATTGTCCATTTGTCGGTTTGGGAATATGGCGCAACAGAGTTGCTACTTCTACAAGTTACATAACCGAAGACGGCGGCGTTTTAAATGGGTATGGGTTAACGGCCTCTATAGATCCAACTGTGGAGTGGGATTGTATTCAGTGGCCAATGGCTAACTTTAGGGAGCCCTTAGCTATTACGGTTAGTTTGGAAAGTTACGACGAACAATTTGTTAGGGATGGAATTGATTCTCCTACTATTATTGCAGACGTAACATGGAAAGGGGAGCCTATAACCGGCAAAGTACTTGTCGGAAATGAGGAAATAACTTTCCCCTTCCCATCGGTAACTTTCGATGCGGGAACATGCGGAACTAAGAATTATTATTATACAAATTCTTATCCTGCTGAGCTTGTAATTAGAGACAATCGAAATACCTTAGATGGTTGCTATAGGGTGTCCAATAATAGCGATATATCTTTGACTTCTTATTCTGTTAATGTATCTCTAAGTCGTACTGATATTTATGGAACAACAGATAAACATACCCATGCAATTTCCGTTGATTCAGATGGCGATGGGACTGCAACGGGACCGATTGTTTTGGCAGGAAGTGTTGCAAATCATACCCATACGATTACTGATTATGTGGCATTAAGTTCCGGGAGTCCTGCTCATACGCATGAACTTCGATCTGTAGCCGAGACCAAATTAAAACCCATGATTAATTGGGATTTGGATATAGCGATCAACGGAACAGTAAGATATGATCCTACAAATGCAGTGCCTTACGGGAGCGAAGCATATAATCCGAATGGCAATAGGATGATGTTTGCTACTCTATATATAGATAGTTTGCGAAGTAAAAAGTTGTTCTTAAATTTGGGTGCTGGTTACAGTGCCGATGCTAATTTGCAGGCTAGAATGAGTTGGGCAGAATGTGTTGGTGCGGCAGAGTTAAGCTGTTCTGATGTTCCAACTGTTCCAAGAGTATATGTCGCAACTACGGTAACAGATACTGCCAAAGCTTTTGATATTGTTGCTTATGCAAGATTTCCTGAGTATGACAGGGTAGACGGTTCGGGCAGTCTTGTTACGGTTCCCGAAGAACCAGTTCCAGACGGAACCCGTATAACGTTTGAGATTACGGCTTATAAGGCGTTGGGAGAAACGCCTACGGACAATACATTGGTAATAAGAGCAGATACGGTAAGAAATTACATGACACTTAAGATTAAGGCGTCTGTTGAAGTAGATCAACAAGCCGCAGAAGACGAAATAACGCTTTTGGTTTCTTCTAATTTGCAGTGGTTGCCCTCTGTTAAGAAACTGCTATCGGAACCAACAGATGACACTATATATTTGGCCGATGCAATCCAAGAGATTTATACGATAGGTGCAAGTCAAATGCATGATGCCGTCAAAACGGCAGCCCAAACCATTATCGAATACCAAAAGGATAATTCGGAATGGAAGTTCGCCAAGAAAGCAATTTTATTTTTGACCGATGGCGACGAAAACACATCAGAACATTCTTTAGTCCAAGCTATAGATAACGTTAACTTTATAGATGGCGATTGTGAGGTTCCAGTTGTTCCTGTAAGACTTGGTTATTCTTACGGCTCCGACGAGGTTGTTTTGTTGAGGTATGCTGCGGAAACTTGTAGTGAACTTGTTTACTCGATTAATCCAGATAGCGATACGGTGGATGATATTATCGATGATATTCTTATAGATGGGAACATAATACCTATTAACAAAGGAACTTATTCTAATATTATAGACCTAGAAAACGACAATATTCGCCATTCATTTAATTTGGGAAGTATTACTGTCCCGCTGAATGCTCGTATGGAGTTTAGAATTAGGTATAGTGATGATCAAGTTACATGGTCTAGTTGGTCAGACTGGCAGGATGTTACGGACGGGTTGACCTTTGAGGCTACGATAAATAACAAAGCTCGATATTTCCAGTATGAAGTTAATCTTTTTGGCAACGAGAATTTTGAGAGTCCTACATTTGAGGCAGCCCAATTAGATTTTTATGCTCAGCAAAAATTCTCAATATTCTTCCAGCCAGTAGATTTAGACATAAATAGCGATGAATATTTAGCTTCAATTCATATTACGCATCAAGCGGCTATTCCTTCTACTTCAGAGATAGATTATGGAGTGGCCCAGTACAACTCTACGGAGATAGTAGATTATGTGTCTGTTACTAGGCCCGAACTTGCGCCAGATAGACACTCAATACAATTAACGAGATTTAACGAGATCTTATTGACCGACGATTACATTACTTATATGGCGATTAACGGAAGATGGCCTACTAACGCAACCATTGAAATTCGCAGATTTAATGAAAGTTTGCCTAATGGAGAAGAGGTTATTTCTTCATTATATGCCGTTAATAGCAACGAAGGGCTTATTGTATTTAATAACAGACAAGATGCTAATGATTCATTTGCGCTTAATGTGTTCTTTGATCCTGTTTTTAGAGTTGTTTGCAATACGACAAACTATGGTCCCAAGCAAGCAATTATTGATTATATAGCCATTCTGTATAACACAACCAAGAGGATTCCGACAGACAATAATGGAAATAATATATACACACCTATAAGCAGAAGGATTGAGAGATGAGAAGAAGATATGATTTAAGGCGTTCAGATAACTATCCCGTTACTGGCAGGAAGTCTTACCGTTGCAATGGCAATGGGACTCTTAATATTATTACGGGATTTCCGGTTAAGAGTGCAACAATAACGTGGGCTACCATTCCGTTTTATGATGTAAATAAGGAATTTAGTTCGTCTAGTTCGTCTTCTAGCAGTTCAAGTAGTATTGATTCCAGTAGTTCGTCATCGTCGAGTTCTTATAGTTCTTCTTCTTCGAGTTCGTCGAGTAGTAGTTTTTCTTCTTCGAGTTCGTCGAGTAGTTTTGATTCTACTAGTTCTTCGAGCAGCCAAATGTCTATTAGTTCTTCTTCTACGTCTTCCTCTTCGAGTAGTGTTGATTCTAGTTCTACGAGTAGTTCAAGTTCATCTAGTAGTCTTGATTCGAGTTCATCTAGTAGTCTTGATTCCAGTTCGTCGAGCACTTCTTCCAGTTCATCTAGTAGTCTTGATTCCAGTTCGTCGAGCACTTCTTCGTCAAGCAGCATAACAAGTAACGCATGGCCCGGTCCATTTACGCTACCTAGAATATATATATCTGCGTATTTGGTAAATGGTTTTACTGTTACTTATGAAAATATTCCCGAAGAAGTAGGTTACTTCGAATTTGCATATTTTGCAGTTTAACCTACTGGGGTTAAAATCCCGTAGCTTGCGAACCGCCGAAAAGATGTCAAAAAATTCCTATTTTTTTGTATAATATTCTCGACATAAGAAATCTAATTAATATCACGCATACGTTCGGTAACATTGAGGGAACATTGTACGCAAGGAGTTAATATGCCAGTTTCAACATGGACAAAAGAAGAACTAATTCAATTGCATGGCTTAAGGGACAAAGAGAAAAAAACATGGAAGCAAGTCGGCAGATCCCTAAAGAAAAGTTATCGGGCTTGCATTTTGAAGTATGGGCGAACTAATTGGGAATCCTTCTTGAAAGATCCTGATGTTTTTTGCAAAACTGCTCCTCGCAAGTGGACTAGGGATGAAATGGTACAGCTAGATGCGTATTTACAGGCAGGCAAATCCTATGACTTTATAGAGGATAAGCTAAATAGATCACGCATTTCTATAGAAAGACAAGCGCAATCTACGGACTGGAAAGCTTGGAGAGAAATTAGTGTTGTAGATACCGATGCCCTTGAACAAACCGATGAGGGTAAGGAATTATTGGCCGAACAACTTATTACGGCTTTATTAACTATTACAAGATATTCTGTTTCTCGATTGAGTCAGACGACAGAAAAGGACTTCTTAAAGAAGGTCAATTTAGAGTCGGACAAACTTTCTTTTAGTTTTTCTAGCCTCAAAGCTAAGGCGGATCAACGATTAGAGTTATTGGGATTTAAGAATCCAGAAGACATTAAGCTGGGAGAGGGAACTTATGTTATCGTTGGCGATTCGCATGGAAAACATACAAAGAAAGATATGTTTAATTTGCTTAAGAGGGTGGACAAATATTTAAAGCCGACTAAAATTATTCATCTAGGTCACATTTTAGATGATGACAATGATATTAGTTATGATTGGGGCAATTTTGACAACTTAATTGTTCTTTCTAAAATTGAAGAGCTTAAGTTTGTTCAAGATCAGCGCAACAAATTCAAATTCAATTATGAAATAGTAAGAGAGAGTATTTCTATTGGCGATCTTGTCATAATGAATCAAGATTTAATTGGCGATTATGTCAAAACTTCTATTAGTGGTCTTGATTCTGAGATATTTGATCCCAAGGTCATAGTAAATTGTCACAGGCATGAGTTTTTTACTCGCTGCACCAATGAGACCGCTTCTTATTTAGCTTCTCCCGGTTGTCTTTGTGAGCGTCATATTGTTCGAACCATTAAACAAATTGACTTTTCTGATGGGAGGGTTTTAAAGCAGGCATATTGGGATGGGTTTATAAAATATAGGCGCATGAGTCATATGAATAAGTATTGGGAGATGGGTCTTCTTGTACTTCATGTTGACAGTAGGGGTAGGCATACGATTGTTCCCTGCACTATTCAAAAAACCATAAATGGATTTGCGACCTCTTACTTTGATAAAATCATAGCCTCTAAGGGTGTCTTCAATCCTGACAAGAAGATATTTGTTATTGGAGATATGCATTGCGTTGATCATGAACCTGAAATTTTAGATATAGAAGAGTCAATCTGTAAGGACTACAAGCCAGATGCTACTGTTAATTTGGGAGACACTCATAATTATGCGTCCCTAAATCATCATCTTATGGATAAGGGAATACCAATTCTTAATAGTAAAGTTATTGAAGAAGCAGCCCAAACTCATTTCGTATTAAAGCGAACGGCAAAGTGGTCAAAAGAAAATTATTTGATATATGGTAATCACGAAAGGTTCGCTAGAGATTTCATTAAGAGATTTCCTCAGTTTGATGGCTATTTGGACTTTCCGTTTTTGTGTTCGATAGATTCTTTGGGTTACAAATTAACGGACTTGAAGGATGTACTTAAGATCGGATCTGCGTCATTTATTCATGGTGATGTTACGATGTTTGGACAGCCCGGCAGTAAAATGGAGAAGTCTTCCAGAACATTTGGAAAGAATATTTTTGTTGGACATATTCATTATCCTGCAATAAGATTTGGATGTTACAGTATTGGCTTGACGGGTAAGTTGGATCAAGGGTACAACGAACCTAACGCCTCTAGATGGCTTCATGGGCTAGGGTTGTGCAATCAATTTCAAGGCAAGAGTTGGTTGACAACAATAGGAATAGTCAACAGTGAATGTTTTATTAATGGCAAACATTATAAGCCATCTAATCCTGCATCATGGAAACCTTCTAAGTGTAAAGTTAGCTTGGTTTATGATATCAAATGAAGGTAATTGCAGTTATTTCTTTGAATAAGAATATAACTGTGCCTTATTATTCCTAATATTATGAAGCTGAAGAATAGAATTATAAACTACTATGTAGTCCCTCCTTCCAAGGAGGGTAAGATGCCAAGAGTTTTTTACTCTCCGGTCACGATTTCTGCGGCCACAGCTAAAAAGCTTTTGGCTGATAAATTGAGGCTTGAAAAACAAGAACTTCCCAAGGGCAACTTATTACATGTTTGTTTTGACGTTGATTCTAGACAAGTATATCTTCCCAATGCGTTTGAGTTCGATCCAGAACGCATGGAAATTTTGCTAAGGGCTGCTCAGGTTAGGATGACTAAAGATTTTGGCGGGTTTTCTAGTCGCCCAGAAATAGAGGGTAGTCCATTTAATTTGTTGCGGGTTCGTTCTCTCGATAGTTTTAGGTATGCCCAAGAGATGATTCAAAAACATTATGGAAATAAATTCTTCAAAAATCTACCTGTTATAGAAGCAAATATGGATCGCATGCCATCTGTCGCAAAAATATTACCTAAGGAGTTTCAAAACCCTAGTTATACGGGCGGTTATATTGGTCCGTCTTTGATTTCTTCTGTTTCATTTCTTAATGAAATTGACTATCAGGGCAATAAGGTTAAAGAGCCAAAGGTTCTTTTGGAACAAAAACCACCATTTATTCTTATTAACATAGGGGCTCCTGACAATAAAGATGCAACGAGTAAGGAGGGAGTAGTTATAGCGGGTTATAGAGATTATTTATATGATCAGGATGCGGTACAGGATGAGCAATATATTCAGAGCGACATCTCTAATTTTGCAGACCTCTATGCTATTAAGAGATATTTGTATTTGGGATGGCCTTTGGAAGAAATTTCGGTTCTTTTGTTACCGAACGTTCATAATTTCGGAGAGTTGTTGAATGCAATCCGGCTAATTATGTCTAGCGTTGAATCTTTGGTGGAGGAAGGTTATCCTAATCCATCGAGTGTACCTTATTATGTTACTTTTAAAATAGACCCTTCAGACTTTCCTCTTGATGAGGCAGGTATCCAAGGACTTAGAGGGAGGGTGGACCCTTATTTTAGGATAATAGATTATGTTGCTCCCTACATCCTTATAGAGACTCCTGTTTTTATCCCCCCCGAGATTTGTGAGAGAGTTTTAAGGGCCAAGAGTCATCCGTTTATTACTAAGTATAATCCCATAATGAAAAAGATAGATGTTAAGGGAGATCCTTCTGAATTTAAGGGTTTACAGCGGGAAAAGAATCAACTCAATAAGATTAAGTCCCTTGTTGATTATGATTTGCGAGACCAAGAGAAGCCCGATAGTTTAGAATTTAGAGTTGGACCCGGGGCAAGAGGGGTAAGTACTGCAAATCCTACAATTTTTAGTGCTAGAAAGTTGTCGGAATATTATTATGCTGCCGATAATATTAAGAAACTCTGTGAACAGGCAAATATACCCTTTGAAGATGTAACTGTTATTCTTGGACCAACAGAACAACTCTTTGGCAGCGGAAACATGGGTGGTTATATGGACGAGAAACTATTTCAAAGAAATAAATTGGCTATTCCGTGGCAGATTCCTAACGGAGATGTTGAAATATATCCGCCAGTTATTTTTGTTAACTCTGTGGGAAGTCCTTCTTATGCCGAACAAACCAGAACGTTAATTCATGAGTATAGGCATCATTTGTTTAGTTTGGTTCATCCAGAACACGAAGTAGGATATGGACAAATGAATGATAAAAGGGGGATGGAAAGATATAAAGAATACTTTAAATATTTTTCTGATCCAAGCGAAGTGGTGGCCCATAAAGCAGAGATAAAATATGACCTTTTGCTTGGAAGGTCTACTGACGAAATAGTACGAGATAAAGTTGGAGGTCATATTACAGAAGATAATCATGTTATTGCTTTAAAATTTAGGGAACTTGTCGATGAAGCAGCAGCGGAACTAGAAAAGGAGAGAACAAATGAAGAGCCTATTGGAACAAGTAGATGAAGTAGATTATTTGATCCGTCAATTGTGCAAAATAGATAGCAAAATGCATGCGGGTCAATTTATAGATGCATGGAGAGAAAACCGACGTATTATTGCCGCATTAGAGAAAACAAAAAGGGATCTTATTGCAAGCGGCGAAGTTATCGCGGTTGCGGAAGTTGAGGAAGCACATTAATGATAACTAATTTTTGCGAAGAAATGAAAATGCCAAATTCTATAGCCGATTTTCATGAAAAGGTTATGGAAGGAATGGAAATACCCAAATGGATGAATCTTGATTGTCCGTATTGCGGCAAAAAGTTGTCGCTAAGATCTATTCGTTCTTTTGGGGTTAAGTTAAATACAAGAAATTTGGGGGATATAGTATTAGAGATTTTTTGTTACGAATGTTCAAAGATGGATACAGTATATTTTAGGTCCGAGGTTGAGAAGGTATCTGAATTTATAGGTTTTTTGAATGGCAATAGAAGTCCGAAAAACAAACCAGTATTGGAAGTAGAAATGTACAAACAAAAGTATAATAATGTAATGGAAAAAATGCTAAGTCAAGGAGTTAATCAAAATGACGATGATTAAAAGAGGGACGTGCGATTCTTTAGTGATTGTCTCTTCGTCTGTTTATGCGTGTGAAAGTTGTGAACATATGGGTGTTGCACGAGATGGCGAAGAGGGACTTAAAGAATGTCCTAAATGTTCGTCTAAGATGAAACTTATTTCTTCACATGCTGAAGAAGCTTCATCAAAAGAACTATTCTCTTCGTCTTCGTCTTCGTCTTTCGAATAACAAATAACAAATAACAAATGGGCTGCAATTCATGGTTAAAATTATCATCGATAACGTTTATTCGAAAATTGCTGGATTTTTACCCGAAGAAGTCCAGAATGATCTTTATGATTCCCTAGCCTTTAAGGTTCAGGGGGCAAGATTTATTCCTATAGTCATAGATGGGAAATGGGACGGCGTTATGCGCTTCTATAAAAGGCATCAGGGACAAGCTTTCTTTACAGGGTTGTTGGGTTTTGTCAGAGATGTCTTAGAGAAACACGGCATTGAGTACGAAAAGGACGATAGAAGGATTTGTCCCGATCAGAATCTTCCTAATTTACAATTTTTGCCACCCGAAGATTATGAGGAAAGAGATTATCAGGCATTTACTGTCGATAGGGCCTTAACCTTTACAAGAGGAATACTGAGTTCTTGCACCGCCAGTGGTAAAACTATGATGGTTACGAAGCTTATCAGCAGAATTAAAACCTATCCTTTTATTTATTATGTTTTGACCAAAGATTTAATGGAACAAGCCTACGATACCTTGTCAACTTGCTTGAATGAGCCTATAGGTAGGATAGGCGATGGTAAAGTTGATATTAAGAAAATATCGGTTTGTACTATTCAGACAGCAATTAGGGCCTTAAATGTAAGGAATTCTAAGTTTAAAATTAGTGATTATAAATTTGATAACGAAGATGTATGGGACGAACATGGGATTGAAGATGCAAGTAAGGCCGAAAAATTACAGAAACTCATAAAATTGACAAAAGGAATTTATTTCGATGAGTGTGTTTGTGGCGATACCAAGGTTATTACCGAAAAGGGAGAAATGAGAATCGACAAAATTCCTGAAAATGGTTGCAAGTTTGTGCTGTCGTATGATGGAAATAATATAGTGTATAAGCAAATAATTAAATGGATGGATAAGGGTGAGAAAAAGATTATAGAGATTCGATTTGACAAAGATCAGATTGTAAAATGTACGGCGGAACACCTAGTATATACCCAAAAGGGATGGAAGGAGGCTGGAAAATTAAAAATAGGAGAAAAGGTTCTTGGTGTAAATGAGGCTTTCTTAAAATGCGGCAAGATATTGAAAAATATATCCCTGCCTGTATGCAATACAAATTGGCAGACAATAAAAAATATAGCCGAAGGTAATATAGAAAAAGTTTATGACATTTCGGTTAAAGACACACATTGTTTTTTTGGAAATAAAACTTTAGTTCATAATTGTCATCATGCTTCGAGTAAAACGGCAACAGATGTTATGTCGGCTTCTGTTAACGCATATTGGCGATTTGGCGGATCTGCTACTCCTTACAGAGATGACGGAGCAGACATAGTTATACAGGCAATGTTTGGAAAAAAGATTGTAGACATTAGTGCTTCATATTTAATAAAGAGAGATTTCCTACTTCCTCCCCATATCTTTTTTGTTCCCATTGATAAGGCAACTAAATATCGTTCATATGCCAAAATATATAGCAAAAGTATTGCGCATAACGACGAATTTAATACTCATGTTGCTAATCTCGCTAACCACTTTATGTCAAGGGGGTTAAGTACTTTGATATTGGTGAAACAATATGCTCAGGGAAATTACATTAAAAACCTAATGCCAAATGTACCATTTCTTACTGGCAAAATGACTTCCACGGCTAGAAAAAAACATATAAATAATCTCCGAACTAGAGAAAGCTTGGGTATGATAGCTACAACCTTGGCAGACGAAGGATTAGACATACCAACTCTCGATGTAGTTATTATGGCAGGCGGCGGAGCGAGCGCAACAAGAATTAATCAGAGAATCGGACGTACAATTAGAAAAGATAGAGTTTCAAAAAACCCTAGAGATAAATCAATAGTTATAATTTATGAACATGACGCTAGATTTTTGACTAAACATTCAGAGAAGATTCGTCGTTTATTGAAGAAGGAAAAAGAATTTGTTTTGCATGGTTCAGCGGGTTCAAGTTCGATTTTCAACGATGTAGACAAGCTTTTGGGCTTTGAGCCTAAGAATCCAACATTATTCGATGCTTCATAGAGTTTTGCGAAACTTCGTAGAGTTTTGCGAAACGATGCTGTATAATAGTAGAATTAATTGGAGAATATACATGGAAGATTTCTTTGAATCAATGGCTTCTCGTCGTCAAAAGATGGAGATTATAAATAAAGTCTCTTCTGTTCCTAGTAATTACGTAGGCGGCAAGAGAAGGTTGTTGTCTCACATTATGGGCGTTCTAGAAGAGCATGCCGTTCAATTTGATTCCGTTTTTGATGCTTTTTCAGGTAGCGCATTGGTTTCTTTACTTTTTAAAAGTATGGGCAAAACGGTTTATAGTAATGATCTTTTGACTTCATCTGCTATAACGGCTATTTGTTTATTGGAAAATAAGGATGTGCCTTTAACGGAAAAGGAATTGCGCTTTCTTTGTAAAAATAAACCGAAAGATTGCGGAACCTTTGTTTTCGATAACTATAAAGATAAGTTTTTTACTGAAAAAGAATGCCGGTTTTTAGATCAATACAAAAGGAATGTAGAACAGCTTTGTGGTCAGAAGTTTTATTGTGGGTTGGAGTTGCTAAATAAAGCTACTCTTGCGAGTATTCCAAATAGTAATTTTTCAGTATACGGTAAGGACCTAAAGGCATTGCGTTCTACTCACGATCCTAATAAATCATTTTGGACGGAAAAGTGGAGAGATACAACGAGAAAAAGACGAGACGCCAATAACGAGATTATGTTTAATAAGTCTTTGTCCGAGATGTACGAGAAGTATAAGGGAACGTTTTCTCTTTTTGCCATAGAGAATCACGTTAATCAGCATTGTTTCATAGGAGGCAGGTATTACAATGGTCAAACAGTTGCTAGTCTTGAACATAGATTGCAGCATCAAAAAAATAAGGGGAAATCAATAGAAGACATTCCGGTTTCTATGGATAAGTTTAAAGGTGCCTTGACGACATATGGAAGGGGCTGTGTTTTTAATGCGGATATTATATCCCTTTTAGAGTCCAAGGGAATAGATGCCGACCTTATCTATTTAGATCCTCCTTATGGTGGTTCAAGTAGTGATTATGCCGTTTTGTATCGTTTTTTAGAAGAGTATTTATATGAATGTAAACTAGAAGACATGGAACACATACAGAAAGGGGCAAAGAGATTTAGTAAGAAGAAGAACTATCAAGAGGAGTTTGAACATTTGTTGTCTTTATGTGGCAATTTTAAGACATGGTTGATCAGTTATAATGAATCTTCATATGCAAATCTGGATACCATTACGGCTACTATTAAGAATGCTGGCCGTTCTCAGATAGAGGTTTGTGGCGTTCCGATTACTTATCAATATCGCAAAGACAAGAATATTGTAGACGTAGATCACTTTAAAGAGAATTATCACGATAAAGGGCATAAATACATGCAGAGAGGTACGGAGTATTTAATTTTGGCGAGGTAGTAATGAATTTAGTTAATTTTGAGGCTGGCAATCAGGTAACCAAATATCAGGGCTGTTACAAGCTAGTAAATCTTTATCTACAGGCTTGTTATGGAGCTATTAAGCCAGAGAGGAGGGCGATAATAGCAAGTACTCTTTTTCGCCTATCGTTCGGAGATAAACGTTATGCTAAAGTTACCGATCCTAATTTTGATCCGGTAGAAGAAAATCGAATCTATAATAGGTCAAAAATAACCAACGCTGATTTGTTAAGAGAAATAGATCCCGTTAAATATGGCAATGGAGGGATTTCGACAGCTAAAAATGAGTCAGATGTTAATAAGGTTATTCGAGATCTAGATGCCGACAATATTTACTATCGCTTTTCATGCGGTAAGCCTGCGTTTTGCATATATGTTTATGAGCGAGAGATTCGTTGTTGGAGGTATTTTAATTCTTATGGTTGTGTGATTCCTAAAACATTAAAGAAGATTATACTTGTTTCTGCCGATATGATAGAAGTGATGAATGGGTTTATTCAGGCAGGTGAGCGCAATGCTAATTTTGATCTCAGTCGAGTCCAAGATGGGTTTGGTAATTTTATCAATCGGTTAATTTGGAAGATGAATCCTTCGGTTGTAGCTGAATTGCCACAATGGGATGACAATAAGCACATAGAGAGTTATATTGAGGATTTAATGGCCAAACTTAGCGGGATGGGAGATTATGACGGACTTGAAATACATCCGGATTTTGAAATGAATATTCCTCCCTCGGTAAGGGGGAGATTGGAAAGATTAGAGAAAAAATACAAGAGTATAAATGCGGAGGTTATTCCAGTGAAAAAATTAAAGGAATTGGTTCCACCTTCTTCTAAGTCAAATGTGGGTAAGCTGAGGAGAAAAAAAACAAAAAATGTGACTAAATTCCCTACTATGGAGAAAATCAATAAAGACGAGGTAGAGGTTGATGATGGCCGACCTGCGTTGATTGGATTTGAATCAATAAACCCATTTGAAGACGAGCCTTCTTTTGTTCGCTTTTACATATATGTTGTCCAAGCGCAAAATAAGACGGCAAACATAAAATTCGACACAACTCAGGCTGCCAGAATTATAGATAAATTGTCTGATTGCGGAAGACGAGATAAATCGTTTCTAAAAGCATGGATTGAATGGTATGTTGTTAATAAGTTGAGGGGGTCAAAGATTTATAAACCCAAGTATACTTCTTTACAGGCTTTTGGAGAAACCCTTGCGGATTATAATAAGCGATTTTTTTGTCCCTAAGAAGTTGTATAATAGGGAATGGAGTAAATTATGGAATTTCCTGACTCAAAAGATAGAAAGGATTTGATTGAGAAGCGGAGACGAGCGATATGGGTTCGTTTGGCTTTGCAAAGGGCAAGGAGAGCTGGAATTCCCGATAAATTACAACGCATACAAAGAGATGAATTTCGAAAACTTTTGGACCCCGAATATCATACGGGTAATGCTATCGATGACATTGTTTCTTTGGTTTATGGTAGTAGAAAGGACCTTTTTAGAATACCCTTTATTGCTATTGACGGAGGTGATGAAAATGCTCGAAAAGCTGCAGGTTGTGCCATTCTTTTTAGGATGATTTTTCATGATTTTCCCGTAGTTATGAAGCCCTGTGGAGAATTAGTTCATAAGTTTGCTGCCTTTGACTATGCTGCAACAGAGTCGAGGAATGAACTTACGGATACCCTAAAAAGAATAGGGGGACTTTTTATCAGCGAGTTCTACCGTACCCTTTTTAAGGGATATTTACAGGAAGGGGAATATGTAGATGAAATTTTGGAAGATCGAGAGAATCATGAGTTGCCGACCATTATCTCGTTTACCCAAACTATCGTTTCATCAGAGGGGATACAAGATCTTAATTGCGGACAGCATATCGCAAAGTTGTCAGCGATGCAGATTTTAACTCCTAATCCTTCAGATGTTTGTTTGAGAATAAGGGTGAGAATATAATGAGTACAAACGATGATAGTGTAGCTTCCGGTTCTCCGGAATTATACCGCATAGCGTCTAAGGAAGAAGAACGATTTCTTAGTCTTCTTCTTAGGTACAAAGAATTACTTATGGACGCCGTTGGTTCCGACACAATGACAGATCATTTTTGGAATAAAAAATCGCAACGTTTATTCGAAATTATTGATGGGCATTATAGAGAGTATGGGTCTCTTTTAACTCGTTGTGCTATGGAGGGGGTGATTGCGGCCAAGAATTATTCTGATGTAGATGCTGCCGCTATCATGAATGCATGGGGAGAGACATGGAGCAATACAGAGGCCGTCGAAGATGACTATAAACATCTAAAGAGAAGTATAAGCAATAGGTATCTTCAGAGAGAAGCCCTTGGTATTTGTAAAAGTAAATTTGATGAATTGCAGAATGCCAAAGTGGACCAAGATAAGATTGTTAACTCCTTACAGGTTGATTTAATGGGCATTGAAGGATTGTCAGAAGATCCTTATGCTAAATCAATGGATGTTGACGAGGGATATGATCGGGCAATAAAATACATAGAAGATGTCCGAGAACATCCAGACCAACATCGAGGAGTATATTGCGGGATCAGAGGAATAGACGACGTTTTCAATGGATTTGGTTATGGGACCTATACGGTAATAAGTGGCATGATCAACGGCGGCAAAACAACACTTATGATTAATATGGCAAATAACATGGCCAAGGCAGGCAAAAGCGTTGTTTATGTTAGTTTAGAAAAAACTGCGGATTTGTATTTTAGAAGAGTTATTTGTCTTAATGCTTTATGCGATTATAATAGGGTCAAAAAAGGTGGCAAGTTAGAATTCGGAGTTACAGATTACTGGCTTGAGAGGCTAAAAGATGCCGCCGAGGAAGGTAGGGCTTTAAAACAAAATTTCCAGTGTCTTCAATTTTTGCCACAAACTAAATTGACAAAAATATTACTTAAAGTTAACCAGATTAAATCTATAAAGAAAATAGATGTTCTTTTTGTCGATTATTTGTCGGTTATCGGATTTGAAACCCACCACAAGACCCGTCCAGATCTTGATTTGGCAGCAGTTCATCAGCGTTTATTTGCTTATGGCAAAGAAAATAACTTGGTAGTTGTTACGGCAGCGCAACTCAAGAATCAATCTACCAAAGAGATTAGGAGGCAGGCTAAAGGCGGCAAGAGTTCTGGAGTGGAAGATATGTCGTCAGTGTCCGTTAATACCGAGGATTATGGTGGATCTCAAATAATTATGGCAGATGCAGACAATGCCATGGCGGTAGTTTTAAGCGAAGAATTTCCGGCAACCGAAATGATGGTTTATGTTACTAAGGCTAGGGATGATCGGCGCGGCCAAAATATACCCTTATTGTTTGATGGGGCGATAGGAAGGGTATATGACAGAGATATAGCAGGCTCTGAATTAGTTGCTTCTGAGCGAATGCTTTACAATAAAGACGTTACCGAAGAAGCGTTGACATCAGACGATAACTTATTTGATGGGTTGGCAAGTGACCCGAAAGAAGATTCTGAAGAAGCCGCCATAGGACTTGAAATAGATTTAGACGAAGATCTAAAGAAATTAGATGTGGGTTCGCTCGCTCCGCCAGAGGTTCAGCCAAAAGTTCAGCCAAAAGAACCGCCTCTATCAGAAGAAGTAAAGGAGAGTGACGAAGGAGACATGGAGTGGTTAGATGAATTGATGGAGTCAAAAAGCAGAAGCATAAAGAAACCTGACACCGATAATATATTGGACATGTAATGGAACTAGATAATAAGGCGTTGAAATTTATATACCTCTTCGATTATGTTAAGAAAAAGGTAGATCTGTCGGAATTTTTAGAAACGGAAATTTCTTGCACTTTGCGGTGGGGAGAACCTAATGTTTCTGCGAAATGTATTTGTCCGTTTCCAGACCATCGGGAAAAGAAAGGATCATTTCACATAAGAAGGATGGAAGATGGAACTTGGGTGTTTCATTGTTTTGGTTGCGGCTTGTCCGGAACAATAATTGATTTTTGTCAAAAGTATTACGACTTAAAGGACCATACTTCTGCCGTCATCTTTATTTGTAAAAAGTTTGGGTTTAAAGACATAAAAGAGTCAGATATTAATTCTTTTGCGGCTGTCGAGAAAAGATTTGATGTTACTAAAAAAATGGAATGTGTTCATATAGAGGTAGCTAGTCAATGCAGGAGGTTGTTGCGGCAGGATTATAAAAAGTATGCTCGATGGGTTTCTGCGGCATATAAGCGAATGAATAGAGCCTTGGACGATAAGAATATAGACGAAATAGAAAAAATAAGTTTTGAGGCTTATAATAAGGTGAGGGAAAAATGATATGAGTGATAATCAATCGTTGGTGGGAAGACCTAATGTTGATGAGTATTATTTGGCAATGGCATTTGTAATTGCACAACGTTCTTTTGATCCTAGTACAAAATGCGGTTGTGTATTGGTTTCAAAGAATAGTAGGGTGTTGTCAACGGGATATAATGGTCCCATTAAAGGTTCTAACGATAAGGAAATTCCATTAACTCGTCCTGAAAAATATTATCATTTCATCCATAGCGAAGAGAATGCGTTGTTGGCTTATTGTGGTTCAGATCAAGACATACAGGGGGCTACCTGTTATATTACGGGGCATCCCTGTCATCGTTGCCTCAGAATGTTGCTGCAAAAGGGAATCGCAAGAATCGTTTTCGTAGCCACCACAAATGCTAAGTGCCTTGACGATCAAGATCTGGCGGCTCAGAAAATAATGCTTACTGGGCGAAATATCGATATTAAAAAGGTTTCTCCGAGCATAGTGGAAGATTTGCTGGCTAAAACGTTGCAAAATCTTAAAAAACAACAAGAGGATAAAAAATAATGGCTAAGATTTTCTTATCTGTTCCAATTTTAGGTAAGCCTGAACTTAAAATGATATATTCTACTTATCAGGCTATACTCTCGGCTGGACACCAAGTCAGGATTTACTTTAATGAGAATGATTCTCTTATTTCTAGGGTTAGGAATGTTCATATTAGTACGTTTCTTTATGATTTTAAAGAATATGACTATTTTATGTCTTTAGATTCTGACATAGAAGTTCTTAACGCCTATAAGACTAACAATATCTTTAATAAGTTGGTAGCTCATGATCTTGAATTTGTTGGCGGCCTATATTCTATCAAAAAAGAGGGGCAAGCGAAATGTTCTTCTATACTAACAAATCATAAAGATGTACAATTTGACAGTGGAGTAGTTGAAGCCAGATGGTTGTCTTCGGGTTGTTGGTGTGTTAAGCGGTCAGTTGTCGAGAAAATGGCCGAGGCGTATCCCGAATTAACTTATGATGGAGACGACAATGCTGCTGGTAAAATTATACACGGCTTGTACATTCCTATGATATATGATTTGAAGGTAGGTGAATTGGGAAATGATAAGCCATTTAAAAAATATTTGTCTGAAGATTGGAGTTTTCCCGTTCATCCACATACTGAAATTTTATGTGAGGATTTTCAATGGAAAAAAATTAAAAACCTACATAAGGGAGAGACGGTTATCGCTTTTGATGAAAATCCAATTGGACAAAAAAGGCGGTTGAGAAAAGCAACGATAGAAAGGATTATTTTTAAGAAATTGCCTAGATTTAAAATAATAACAGAAGAAGGAGAAGTAATTACCACAGAAGATCATAAATGGCTTATTGAGCGGGGGCGGAGATTACAGGGAAGAAGGGGAATAAAAAACGGGTCGAAAACAGAATCTTCTTCAAAAAGTTATTGGGAACAGACGAAAAATATAAAGAGAGGAGATTACGTTTATAAACCCTTTTATCATGTTAATCGTATGGAATCATTTTCTTTTAATAATCGTGATTATGCAAAGGGATACGTTAGTGGGGTTTGGGATGGAGATGGGAATATTTCGAAGCACAAAAAATGGAATAACCTAGGGGCCACACTAATGGTTTGTGATATGGATATACTTAAGAAAATACAGGGTTCCTTGTCGCAATTGGGAATCGTTGGCTTTTTGGTAAATACAAAGGTTTTTTCTAATATTCCGAAACATAAGGATTTACATTGTTTATATATAAAATCAAAGGGTGAAAATCTTAAGAAATTTTTGTCTATTTTCGAGGCACAAGAATTGTCGCCGATATTTTGCAAGGGATATTTGGCAGGCATTTATGACGCAGAAGGTAATTACGATGGCGCATCAATAACGATAAGCCAATATGCACAAAATAAAAAAATTAGGCAAAAAATAAAAAAATCGTTGAATATTTTGAAGTATAAGTTTAAAGAAGATTCTAAGAGATTTAGAATTACTGGGTGTAGGCAGGTTCATAAATTTTTTATGGAAACACAACCTTCTTTGTCGAGAAAGATGCATTTATTGGGGCAAAAAAAAGGGAATGGCAATTTGGTTATGCCTCAACATAAAACAAAAGTATTAGACGTTATAGATTTAAAAGAAAAAGGAGAAATGATTTGTTTGGTGACGGACACTTCTACGTTTATTGCGAACGGATTTGCCAGTCATAATTGCGAAAGATGGAGGCTACTTGGAGGAAGGATATTCGCAGATACTTCCATAGCACTTAATCATATCGGCAAATGTAGCTATAAAATATTCAATGTTCAGCCAGTCCAAAAACAATCTGCGCCTCCTCCCGGATTTGAATTGGAGCAACCATCGGGGAAAAATGATGACTGATCCCCTTGTAACTATTATTACTCCTACAACAGGCAATAAAAATCTTAATAGGCTTATTGCTAGTGTGGAGCGTCAGTCGGTTCCTTACGTTCATCTGTTATTGTGGGATGACGTAAGGGAAGGGGAGTATTTTTATCCCGATCCGTCAACGATGAAGGTTAGGTCTCCTTTGGGCGTAGAGTCTAAGTCAGAATGGAGTATTCGTTATAGTATTGTTCTTAGGGGAAAAATGGTTAGGGGTGTTGCGGCTGGTTCGGCATTGAGAGCGGTAGGTTTAATGGCAGCAGATACACCTTATATTACATTTGCCGATACTGACGTTTGGTATGACGATAATCATTTAGAATCTCTGATAAAAGCCATTGAGGATAAGGAGTGGGCTTATTGCGTTAGAAAGATATGGGCTAATGAAGAAGAGTGTTTGGGAGAGGACCGGTTTGAATCAGTAGGTGACGATAGTAACTTGCCGTATAAATTGGTGGATAATAGTAGCCTTTTGGTCTCCAGAAAATTTGGGGCTTCTGCGGCTTGCCTATATAGAGAAACAAAAGAATACAATGATGATAGGTTGATGTTTGCTTTTTTAAAAAAATACGCCGGTCAGCCCGGCATAACTAATATGGCAACCGTTAATCAGATTTGTCCGCAAAAATTAGAACCTATGTTTAGATGGAATTGCACAAGATGACAGAAGATATACAACTAAATGATAGGACGATTAAGGTCGAAGAGTTTAGAGAAGCATGGTCTTTTGCTTTAATGAAAAGGGGCTTGCTTGTTAAATTGTCTATTGCCGCTTGGTCTGGTAAATCTACGCTTAAATTTGAGGACTTGGGCATTCGTTTTGCAGACGCCGACATCTTGAAATTCATGAAGAAGTATGTGCATCTTGGAACATATAAGCTGTTTCCACCTCTGGTTTTTTCTGAGATTAAGGCTGTAATACATAGGGCCAAGAAGAATCTGGACGATCATTCTTTCGATACTGTTTGGGGTAAATTTGTTCCTTGGACAGCCCTAGAAATGTGGGAGAGAGAAAACAAAATTATTCACGACGATTTCCTGCAGATGGTTCGAAATATTGGCAATGAATATGACGAAATAATAAGAGCCGTCAAGAGAGAATATTTTAATATGGCGAGAGATACATGGAAACGACTTTATCCGGAAAGCCAAGATCAACCAACAGAAGCTTTTGTTACTAATTTCGTCAACAAAATAGTGGCAAAAATACCCACAAGAGAGGATTTATTGTCTCGTTTTAAATACGAAACCGTTTATTCAGTTATTCTTATGCCGTCTGTTTTAGAGGGGAACATAGAAAAGGCCAAAGAAATAAAGAGAGAATCTGAAAATAAAGATTTTACCTCTAGATTGGAAAAGCAACTTAAAGAAAGATTGGCCGAGCAATATGTTCAAGAGAGGAAAGAATATATTGATGGATTTTTGAATTCAACGGTTATGGCAATGAGGGGGTATGTTGCTGAGTTGTGCGATTCCGTTCTTCAGTCGATGGGGCGTAAGGCATTAAAGAAGAAACTAACAGATAGTCATAAAACAAGATTGCGAAAGATGATTCAAAAGGTTCGTTATTTAAACTTCTATGACGACAATGAAATTAGCAGGCTTCTTAATGAACTAGAAACAGAAATGGACAAATTTAAGCACGAAGAAGATATTAATTTGATAACTAATAAATTAGAAGAGATTGTCAAAACCGGGGCCGACGAGTATATGCCCGATAATTTCAATCCTCTCATTGGTTATTTGGAACCATGAAATACAACTTAAAGGACGACAAAGGTAGAATTCTAATTGCCATGAATGAGGCGGGGGAGATGGCGGTAGCTAGATATCCCGATTTGGACGAAGCACTAAAAGAATATCTAATTGATGTTTACAAAGAAGTAACTATAGGGGGAAACGATGGCGTAGAACGATTGCGTAAGTTTTTAAATTTTGAAACTGACGAAGAGTTTTGTGCCTAACTAAAGGGAAATTATGACAAACAAAGATAGAATCTATGAAAAGTTTAATAGTGATGTTTTGCATACTATAGTTTTTGCCAAAGCAGCTAGTATCGACGCTAAGGTGGATTGTATTTATCCCGAATCTTTTATATTGGGCATACTTAGCACTGGGGCTAATGAAGTTACTTCAATTCTTGTAGATATGGGGGTCAACCTAGAAGAATGTCTCAAGAAATTCAAGCAACTCTTGTCCTCTAAACAAGTCGATAATCATAAACTTCCTGATCTCCAAGATTTGAAAATATCTAAGGAAGTAGTGTCGGTATGTAAGGTGGCCGATGAAATTAGCAAGGAATCGGGAAATGATTATATTGGCATCCGACATATCTTTTTGGCTTTATTACAAGAAGTTGGGGAAATTAAAGGCGTATTTGAAGCTCGGGGGTTTCGTATTAGAGATTTTATGGACAGGAAATATACAAGGAAAACGAGAACGGACGATCCCGAGCGACAAAGAAAAAAACGATCTAATCAGAAAACTTCCTCGTTAGAGTCGTTTTGCGTTAATATAACCGAATTAGCTAGACAGAATAAGTTAGATCCTATTTTGGCAAGGGAAAAAGAGATAGAGTCCGCCATCACCATCTTGTGTCGTAGGACTAAAAATAATCCAATATTGGTTGGAGAGCCCGGAGTCGGTAAAACGGCAATTGTAGAAGGAATATCTCAAAGAATAGTTAATGGAACCGTTCCCAAGCATTTGATCGGATGTGGAGTTTATTCCCTTAATCTTTCTAGTCTTGTGGCAGGCACTAAGTATAGGGGCCAATTTGAAGAGAGAATGGAGGCTTTGATCAAAGATGTTCAAAATACTCCCAATTGTATTTTGTTTATTGATGAAATTCATACTCTCATAGGGGCAGGGTCAGGAACAGGGTCGTTAGATGCTTCCAATATTCTTAAACCTTATTTGGCAAGGGGAGATCTCAGATGCGTAGGAGCTACCACTTTAGATGATTATAAAAAACATTTTCAGAAAGAAGCAGCCCTAACGAGAAGGTTTCAACAAATTCTTGTGGAGGAGCCGTCAAAAGAACAGGCAATGCAAATTCTGCAGGGTATATGTCCGAAATTGGAAGAATATCATTCCTGTATTATTACCTCCGATGCGTTAGATGCAGTTATTAATTTAACTGCTCGATATCAACCTAATAAGTTTTTCCCCGACAAGGCCATTGATTGTTTGGATACGGCCTGTGCAAAGAAAAACGCATGGAAATCCGAAGGAGACCAAGAGATAGTTATAATGGCCGAAGATATTGCAAGAGTTATAAGCGAGCAATCACAAATTCCCGTTGAGGTTATATTGTGGGACAATTACGAAAGAATTAAAAAAATTGAGCAAACCTTATCTTCTAGGGTCATTGGTCAGAAATCGGCTGTAGATGTTATTTGTAGAGCTTTAAAGAACGTTTATAGTGGAGTAAGAGATCCCAATAAGCCTATAGGTAGTTTTGTCTTCGGCGGAGAATCTGGAACGGGCAAGACCTATATGGCAAAAGAACTGGCTCTTGCTTTGTTTAATAAGGAATCTTCTTTTATTAGGGTTGATTTGTCTGAGTTTTCCGAAAAGCATACGGTTAGTCAACTTATCGGTAGCCCTCCCGGTTATGTTGGATTTCAAGAAGTGGATGTTTTTATAGACAAGGTTAAGAGAAAACCTTACTCGATTGTACTTTTGGACGAAATAGAAAAGGCCCATCCGAATGTTATGAAATTGTTTCTCCAAGTTATGTCTGATGGGATAATGTCAGATGCGATTGGTAATAAGATTAATTTCAAAAATACTATTTTGATTATGACCGGCAATTTCGGAATGCATAACAAAGAACAGGGGCAATTGGGGTTTGGAGATGCCGCACAACTAAATGATATTGAAGTTGCTCAAAAAAGGTTGATAAATTACTGTAAGGGCAAGTTCGGAGAGGAGTTCGTTAATAGAGTCGATGAGTTTATTCCCTTTATGCCATTAAATAAAGATCATCTTAATGTTATTGTTAAGATGCGCTTGGAAGAATTGATCTCACGAATAGATAATAGGGGTTGCAAATTTAAGTTTTCCGAGAAATGCGTTAATTTGTTGCTTAAGAAAAGCGAAACAGAGCATGGCAATAATGCAGCTATTCTTAATAGAATAGTTTCCAAACACATAGAACCATGTGTTGCTGATGCGCTGTTGGCAATAGATCAGATGGGACTTAAGAAAATACAATCAATTACTATAGATGCCAAGAAAGATGAATTTATTTATGAGTTGATTAAAAAGAGACTCTCCCAACCCGCAGAAAAGACATCCTAATATGAGTGATAATTATTACACAATTCTCGGGATTTCTAAAGATGCCTCGCAGGATGAAATAAAGAAAGCTTATCGCAAAAAAGCTTTAAAAAATCATCCCGATACCAACAAAGGCGACAAGAAATCGGAAGAGAGGTTCAAAAAAATCTCAGAAGCTTATGAGGTTTTGTCGGATGAGAATAAAAGAGCACATTATGACAGAGTAGGCCATAGT